>WNEY01005673.1_pt1 | contig 13843 bp, 13 predicted proteins | sample 5400531 | NCBI WGS metagenome assembly WNEY01 (sample SAMN13153338, study PRJNA577476) | soil metagenome | isolation source: 200 cm saprolite under Douglas fir tree site 1 | place: USA:California | collected 2015-04-18
TAGGCGGCGCCGTGAAGGGGGTTGACGGTGCTACGACCCGCTGCGAGGGCGTACAGGGCTAGCAGGATGAGGCCAACGCCCAGGACTCCGTAGGCGGCAAACGGGCCCCAGGCGGATGTGATGAGGCCTCCGGCCGCAGCGCCAACGATGCTTGCCGTCTGGACGAGCCCAAAACGCGTAGCCATAACGCTGCCTCGATTGGTAGCGTCTGCAGCTTCCATCAGAGCCGTCTGATTGGCGACCGCGTAAATCGGATTGCCAATCGATGCCAAGAATAGGAAAACCGCAATGAGTGCGACAGATGGCCTCATGAATATGGCCACCGAGAAGACGCCGGTAAGAAAAAGGCCCGCGCCGACGGTGCGCATGCTGCCAATCGCGACAAACCGGCCCACAGCGATCGAACCTGCAAATACCCCGATCGACAAGACCACTTCCAGTAACGAATAGGTCTGCCCACCATTACCCGATACCTGGTACGCAATCGCCAACAATGCCGGGAACGAAATTGGGATGAAGAATGCCGCAAGGGTCCCAATAACGAGCTGGGGCCTCGCTGACACGATCGCCCAGGTTCGTCTAAGAGCTCCGGACACATGCGCTGCTGCGGTGCCGCCGCCAAGGCTCGGAATGCCAAGAACTATCACGGCACCAAGAGCAAATGTTGCGGCGTCGGCTAGGAACAGAATAGTGAGGGACTGGAATACGCTCCAGATTGCGCCCGCAAGTGCAAATCCAATTGCTCCTGCCAACATCGAGGTGGCTAACACAATGGCATTTGCTTTCCCTACCTGTCCGGCCGGCACTAACCCAGGGATCGCAGCCTGCCGGGCAGGCTGGACTATTGCATTTATGGAAGCAAGAACAAAGACCACTGGAATAATGAGCCACCACCTTGCTCCAAATGATCCCGACGCGCTGGTGACTTGCGTCAAAGTAGGTGTTGCGACCAGGATTGCAGCTCGGAGTAGCTCGAGGGTCACAATCAACGATTTGCGGGACAGCTTGTCAGCGACTCCGCCCAGAACGCTGCTCATGAAGATGGTCGCCAGTGCCTGGACGATAAACGCCAAAGCCACAATACGTGCATCGTGCTTGGTGGCCGTATAGATAAGGACTAGTGTCGCGACCTGCGTCAACGGGTCGCCGATCGACGAAATCCCGATCGCGGTAAGTAGGCTGGTAAACCAAGGGTTTGCGCGCAAGACACGAAGGCTGGTGATTCTCCGTGGAACCTCAGTTCTGTTTTCCAAGTCAAGAGGTTTAAGGCCATGAAGCTCACGAAGCGCATCGACGACGTTTGGGTCGTACCAGTGATCGGCTCGGCGACTAATGTCCTCGACGCCCTCGATCGGAGTCATCAAAGACTGTCGATAGAGACGCGGTCCAGTAATGGTGTCGAATGAGTCAGCTACGGACAGAATGCGAGCGCCGAAAGGAATGACATCACCTCTCAGGCCGGCCGGATAACCTGACCCATCCCAGCGTTCGTGGTGGTGTCTCACCAGCGGCGCGACCTCAGTCAAAGCGGAATGCTGAGCGATCATGTCGGCTCCAATGTCGGGGTGCCGGCGCATGATCTCCCATTCTTCTTCCGTTAGCGGGCCTGGCTTGTTGAGGATGTCATCGCGAACGCCGATTTTCCCTAGGTCGTGCAGCGATCCTGCTGTCCTGATGAGTTCGCACTCCCTATCGCCTAATTCGAGTTGTTCACCCAGCTTCCCCGCAAGCTCCGATACGCGGATCGAGTGCGACTCTGTGTAGCGATCTCGCGCGTCGAGAGCCTGAGCCGCCAAATCTAGGGTCTGATTCTTCAGCTCCCCCTGCCGCTGGGCGTCAGCGACGTTTCCTCGTACCGCCAAAATGAACCCGAAAAGACCGGGTGCCATCACGTAGCCGACAGGGGTCTGCAACAGGAGATAGAGAATTCCACCGGAAAAACTCAAGGCTAGGGTTGCACTCAGCGTCGATAATCCGACGTTCTCGAAGATCGTGGTCCACACCGATGACCGCCTCACAAACGACATACCTAGGCCGGTCATGATGTAGTTGAGTCCGACCGCGGCTACGACATAGACCGCTGTGCGTGTCGGTAAGGACCACCAACTCCCATCTGTGCCAATCGCTGTAACGGCGATTGATGGAACGACGTGGGCGATCGAATACATCGCTCGATTGAAAAAGAAGGCCCACCAGGTAATGGTCCGGCCGGGAACTCGGCCATCAAATAGGGCAAGCCACGCGACCGCCCCGACGCCAACGCCGGGAGCATATAGTCCTGTTGCGACGAGAAGCGGATCGAAGACGACTTGATGTCCCGACCGCCACGGTATCGGCCTAAGCGCCGCGATTTGTGTGCCGATTCCAAGGTAAAGAAGAGTCGGCAACGCAGACGGTCCGACCGGATGGATCATCCACGCGAGTGGGAGTATCGCCACGCCCGCAAAGATGACTGAGAGTAGGTAGATCCGCGCTGGCCAAGCAAGCGATTCGAAGGGTGGCAAGACGCTGGAATTCTAGACTCTCGGTTACATGATCCGGCCCGATTTACGGCCTCGGACTGGCCCTATTCGGATTTGCAAAACGAGTCGCTACTAGAAGATCCAGCCACCCACAACGCGTGGCTTACTTCCGGTCCGCAGCAGCCGTCTGAACATACGCACCATGACTAATACCCCTCCGTCCTCAGATTTCCGGAATCCGCAGCAACCAAGTCACGTCGACCCGAAGTCTCGCGATTGGGACGGTGCCTGGGTATCCTCAATTACCCTTGGGTCCACTCATGGAGATCCATGAGGCCCCCTCATGGGAATCCATGAGTAAGACCTTAGAGATCAGCCAGTGTGATGAGCCCCAATTTCAACGCCGTACTGACGGCCTCACCTCGGTTGGAGGCGTTCAGTTTCCGAAAGAGGTTGTGAAGATGCGTCTCTACAGAAGGCACCCTAAGCCCGAGCTGCTGCGCCAGCCTCTTGGTTGGTAGTCCTTTTGCCACGCCACGCAGGATCTGCGTCTCCCTAGAAGTTAGGGCGATGGTTCTCGTTGTCCTCGAGAGCGGGCTCTGTTCGGCCACTCGTCGGAGAACCTCAGGGATCATCTTCCGTGGAACCGGACTCTCGCTTCGGACTGCTGACCACAGGGCCCGCTGCAACTCGCCTGGCCCAACGTCCTTGAGAACGTACCCTGAGCAGCCTGCTCGCATCATTCGCAAGAGATCGTCGCTCGACTCCGATACAGTCCATGCGATGACCTTCGCTTGCGGGTGCTGGGCCAATAACTCCGTGGTCGTAGCCGCCCCATCCATGCCAGGCATATGCACGTCCATGAGCACTAGGTCCGCTTTAACTCTCGCCATCGCAACCAACGCCTGCTCTCCGGAAGATGCCTCGCCTACGAGGCGGAGACCAGTTGCGGTGCCGAGCATTGTTCGTGCGGCGGCGCGAGGCAGCACACTGTCGTCGACGACTAGAACGCGGTATTCCTTTCGGTCCGATGGAGCGTTCGGGATGCCGCGCAGCTTACCAAGAAGACCTTGACGAAGCCACTCGCACTGGCTAGCTACTTGGCATTCCTCATGGTAGGGGTGCTCGGACTAAATCTCCTTGAGCGCAGCTTCATAGCTTCACATCCAGACGATATCGGCAGACTCGGGTTCCTGGTTCTCGCGGGGATGATTCTGAACATTCCCGAGGTTCGCATCGATCGCGGGCGCTTGACATTGACAGCAATTGCTTCGGGTGCCGCCGCGCTTCTGCTAAATCCCCTCGACGCGACGATCGTGGGGCTGGCTTGTTCGGTTGGAGTGGCTCGTCGCGGAGCGAGGCTGATCGTCATGAACGGAATCATGCAAGCGTGGATTTCGTGCGTGGGTTCAGTGGTGGCGGCGCAGTTCTATACCGGCGCCTCGCTAGGTCTCGGTCCTCGGATTCTCGCGTTAGGAGTGGCAATCGCTGCCAATTGGTTCACAGTTACTCTTGCCCTGTCTGTCAGCACGGGCGAATCCGCCGTCAGTATTGTTCGCCACAACTTCACGCTGTCTTTCTATTTTGCTTTCGGCTATTTCGCGCTCGCCGCCCTCCTGCTCAGTTATGTCCTTGACGGATCGGTACTCGGATACTTGTTGGCGACAATCGTGTGCGTGCTTGCGCTCGCGCTCACCGACACCATCGCCGGCAGGCGCGTTCGACGGGTGCTCGAGTCTGAGCTGTCCGACGCCGATCGCCACCTCTTCCACAGTCGCGCCGTCGAGGGTGTCGTCCACAACCTGAGGAACCACACATGGCCAACGCCGTGGGCTATTTGCGCGAGATCGACCCCCACCGCCTCGACCCCGTGGACCGCGACAGCCTTGAGACTGCGACTGCTGCAGCCACCGACGCGGTCACGGTGCTCCGCGACCTTTCACAGGGTGCGACGCCGCGCGTCCAATTCGCGACCGGTCCGATTGACCTGAATGAGCTCGTGAGTCGAGCCATGGGGATGGCGCGTCCCCGCGCACGCACTAAGGAAGTCCAACTCGCAGTGCGCGAGACTCCCGACGTGGTCAACGTGCGCGCAGACCCACTTCTTATGCGCGAGGTCATCACGAACCTCTTGAACAACGCAATCGATGCCGTCGGTCAAGGCGGGCGCATCGAGGCTACGACCGGCAAACGGGGTAGCGGATGGCCCTACTTGAGCATCGCCGACAACGGGCCCAGTATCTCCGACGACCAGCGTCACCACTTGTTCGAGCCGCACTTCACAACCAAAGAGGGTGGCACCGGCCTCGGCCTCTTCATGTCATATGGCATCGTGCGCGAGCATCAGGGCCAACTTTTGTTCGAGGGAAATCGCCGCGGTGCGGTGTTTACCGTTGTGCTGCCGCCATTCAGCGGCTGATCCCGTCCGTTACGCCTGGCGCAGCCCGAGGATATTGCCATCCGGATCGCGGAGCCATGCTCCTCGTGCCGGGCCGATTTGCGCGATGTGGCCGGTGGTCATCAGCGGGCCTTCGGCATGGTCAATGAACTCGACTTCGCGCTTCTCGAGTTCGCGCACCACCGCTTCGATATCGCCCACCTCAAAGTGCGCGAGGGTGTGATCGGCCTTGCTCGGTCCCCGGCGGAAGATCACAGGCTCTGTCCCGCCACCACAGCCAAACCGTTCCGGCGCCGGGTTCTCACACAGCACCTTGAGCCCTAGGGCATAGTTGGCAGGTACGCCGCCCGGGCGCTACCGCGTGTCCATTCAGCTAATCAGCACTTCAAGACATGGCTGCGTGGGACCTATCGAGGCGTTTCGGACAACCAGATGCAGGTCTACCTCGACGAGTCCGTCTTCCGCTTCAACCGTTCGGCGCACGCCCAGGCTGCTTTCCAAACCTTGCTCGGCCTCGGCAGCCGTCTCGCCCCCACCACCTATGAAGGGGTCAGGGACCCAAGCCTGGCCTTGCGGAGCTAACCGGATAGGCAGAAGCTGGCCTTACTTACATCATGCCGAGCCGCATTAGGGAAATAAATCTGCACCGTCGTCAAGCTGGCGCGTGCCTACGCACGCCGAACTCACGTCGGTTTCTGGCTTACTGGAATGCCGATATAGGACAGTCGGCTCATTGTTTCGGGCGAGCTGCTTGTTCAGACTGCTGCCAGATAATGGGAGGACTAGGAAAACCATGAAGATGGTCAGGCAGATGCCAAGGGCGGTCTTGCTCGTTGTTTTGAGCATGCTATTGGTAGGAATCCCAGCCTCTCCCGCGAGCGCCTCGACGGCTCCGCAACTCGATACCGAGGCATCGCTAATCGGCTTGGCTTTCCCCTCTGCTGACCCTTGCATTGTGTATGACGTACGCGTAGATGTCCTGAGGTTCGTCCTTCCCGACAAGCCGTCTTTGTTGACCTACAGCGTCGGTACTCAAAACGCCTGTACGGGGGAGTGGTTGCAGCTCATCAGCGCTCTCGTGCAGCCAGCGGTGATCGATAAGTCAGCCTTCATCGTTTCTCCGGCCCTCAGGGGGGCTGACCTAACCGTGACAGTCAGCGGATTCGATTCAGTGGATCAGAGTGAGTCCCCGCTCACGCTCAACTTGCACTGGTCGAAACCTGACGGGAGTCACCTCCCCGATGGCTTGGCCGCGGTCACGGGGTCTGTCAGCAGGGACAGCCGCGTCATTGTGTTCGATAACTCGATCACGTGGAACAAGTGGGCCTCGGGGCCCTTTCCTTGGGCTGGCCTGTGGCTTTGCCGGTTCGCGGCGGGCAGCCATCCAGCCTGCCTCGGCCAGGCCTGACGCAGGATTTCGGATGCGGTAACCGAGCCGAGGGGCGCGACAGTCTCGATATAAACATAGGCGACAGCGTGACCCGGGTTACGGTGCTCGGTGTGGGTGGGCACCCGCTGACCATGGAGGCGTTCGTGGGTTGCGGGCTTCCGTCGCTGGTGTTCACCGCCCTGCACCCGAGCATGTCCCGATGACCGTGGAATTTCGGGCGGTCCTCCGACCATCGCTAATGCCATCGTGTGCCTCGCTCCTCCGATGGCGTTCTCGATTGGATTTGCAGCCAGCCCGCTGAATGCGCACGCACAGCGCCCGTTGCAGAGCTCATACGTGAATCCGTCGTGCGTTGGCACCAGGGTCACCTTCTGTTCGAAGGCAACCGACACGGTGCGGCGTTCACGGTCACCCTTCCGCCATTCGACGGTTGATCGCGGAAGCAAGCTCGTCAAGCTCAATCGGTTTCACCAGATAGTCGCTCGCGTCCAGGCTCGACGCCAGGGCTCGCGAGGCCGGGTCCGTCGCGCCCGTCAGAACGATCGGCCTGCTGGCGCGAACCTCCCGGCGTGCGGCGCCGTCGAGGCCTTCGAGCAGGCTGAGGTCGAAGACCAGGACCTCTTGCCCCCGCAGCGCACGCAGTGTGCTGCTCGAGTCGGCATCGAAACCAATCCGGCGCAGGCCACGGGCCGTGATTTCGGCCAGCCGCGCATCGTCATCCACAACCAGGACCGCGCCGCGCAGGTGGCTCGCGTCTTCAACAGCAGCAAGGTCGGACAGGGCGTCGCGAACGTCTTCCAACAGGCGTTCCATTGGAGGCGCCACCCCATCCACCATCGCCAGCTCCAGCTCCGCTTTCAGCCGGGCGAGCGTGGATCGCAAGCGGTGCAGCGCCGCCGCCAGCTCAGGTTTGGGTGACGAACCTGTACCCGATGCCACGTACGGTTTCGATCCAACCGGGTTCCTTCAACGCGCGGCGAAGCTCGTACGCAGCCTGCTCGACGCTGTGCTCGAAGCCCTTGAAATTGTTGCCCCACACGTGCTCGAGCAGGTCAGCCCGCGTCACCACATCGCCCTCGTGTGCCGCGAGCAGCTCAAGCATCAGCATCGGCCTCCGCTCGAGCTTCAGAGGCTTTGATTCGAGAAAGGCAAGACCCTTCGCGGAATCAATTCGCAAACGACCACGCACCATGACCCGATCGCCCCTTGCCCGCTCGCGCAACGCGCCGCGCACACGCGCCAGCAACACCTCACGATCGGTTCCCTTGACGATGTAGTCGGTCGCTCCGCGCTCGATTCCGATCACCTGGTCGCTCGGCGAATGCCGGGCGCCCGTGAGAATGATCACGGGAAACGCGACGCGATCCGCGCCCGAGCGCAGCTCATCCAGTACCTCGGGCGCCTGCATGTCCGGCATCTCGTAGTCGAGCAGCATCAGGTCTGGCGTATTGGAGCGTGCGCGCGCAACCGCTTCGGTGCCGCTGCGTGCGACCTCGACCGAGTATCCGGCGCGGCGCAGCAGCTCGGCGGTGAGCTCCGCCGTGCGAGGCTCGTCGTCCACGACAAGCAGTTTCGCGGTCACGCCGCCATCCCGATCGCAATTATCGATAGTTCAGCGTTTCTTGAGGAAATGCTGAACCTCCGCTGAGGCTCCCTTCGACAGGCGCCCATAACCTCTCGACGTGGGCCAGCTTCCAGACCTCCAAGAAGCCAGGCGCCGGCTGGGACTGGCCCTAGAAGCCCTGCCCCACGACCGCTGGGTGCTTGGCTATCTGCGAGGTGGATTGCTGCAGCCGATCGCGGCGTCGGAGATAGGGCACCGCTTTCTGCAAAGCCGCCCCCTCTTGCCACTGTCCCGACGGGCCCTCTTTGAAAAGAGGCCCGTCGTTGTGAACTCCGTGATCGAGAATCCGAATCCCTCCAACGGTTATGACTGGGAGCTCGACTGGCCGGCTGTCCTCTACGCGCCGGTCGGCGAGATCGGTCAGCGGCCCGTCGGTTTGCTCACAGTCGGCTGCCGTCGCGACCACTGGTACACCGACGCGGACATCAATTACGCAGGAAGCCTTGGCGCCACGCTCGCGCCAATGGTCGAAGCCCTTCGGCGGCCGATGAGCCGCCTCGGCGACCTGGAGACGCAAGTAATGCAGCTGCTGAGCTACGGCCTGTCCGAGCCCGAGATCGCGCGCGCGATCAAAGTTCCCGAGCGCCGCGCAAGGACGATCGCGGATGAAGTCGCACGCAAGCTACGGATCGTCAGCCTCGAGGTCGCTCTTTCCTTCCCTGAGGTGCCGGTGCGCCACCGGGAGATCCGGCTGTGACCTGGTAGCGCTTAGGTCGGGCCGAAAAGAAAGACTGTCGTGCCGCGACCCTCGGTGCTGACGACCTCCAGCCGCCCGCCGATGCCCGCCGCTCGCTCCCGCATCCCAACGAGCCCGTAGCCACCCAGCGGGGTCGACCTGAATCCGCGTCCTTCGTCGGCCACCTCGATCATGAAAGGCCGGGCAGCGAAGGCCATCTTCACCCTGCAGATGGATGAACCGGAGTGGCGCCTCACATTTGTGAGCGCTTCGCGCACCACCTGGTACACCACCTCGCGCTGCTGCGGCGGCAGCATGTCTTCGGTTCCGTTGCTGGAGATCTCGACTCGGATCGAGTAGAGGCGCGCAAACTCATCAGCCTGCATGCGCAAATCGCGCATCAACCCTTCTGGTCCGATAGGTCGGGGCCTCAGCTCCGCCAGCGTCTCGCGGACCTGCTTGAGCATCCGTTCGAGAATCCCGAACACATTGCCGAGCATCTCGTCAGACGTGCCCGCCTTCCCAAAACCCGGGTGGCCCTCGATGTAAGTCTTGAAAAGCGAAATCGCCCCCGCAAGGTCGGTGGCGATGCCGTCATGAAGCTCCCTGGCGATGCGAGCGCGCTCTCGATCGACGGCGTCTTCGGCGGCTTGCCTGGCCGCCGTGTGCGCCGCCGCCGCCGCCGATTCGGGAGAGTCCTCTATCGGCCGCACCTCTTTCATCGCGCCGCCATCCTGCGCCGGTAGGACCCCAGCAGGGCAAGGACCAGCGGGTGACGTAGCCAGCGCAGGACCCGCCCGTAGGGCTGCCACAGGGCCTTGGTTTCTTCGATAGCGTGTCGAAGCTTCTCCACGTCGGCCTCGATCTGAGCCCGCTGGCTTGCAAGGCGCTGGCTGAGCGCCTGCATGCGCCGGCCCATCGCCAATCCCCACACCGCCATCAGCGTGAGCTCGACGAAGATCGCGATCACGGCGGCCACAAGCAGCCAGATGCCGATCGTGCCCAGCATGGTCGGCGTCACTCCTTGGCGTCGCCCTCCTCGAGCGCCGCCACCGGAGAGATCGCCACCACCGGGTCGTCCGGAGCCAGGCGCATCACGGTCACGCCCTGGGTCTGCCGGCCGATCCGCGAGATGGCTCCAACCCGCGTGCGCAAAACCATGCCGCTCGCGCTGATGATCAGAACCTCCTCCTCCGGATCGCTGACCACGCGCATCGCGGCCAGCTTGCCGACCCGATCCGTCACCTTGAGCGTGAACACACCCTGGCCTGCCCGATGGTGCATCGGATATTCATCCACCGGCGTGCGTTTGCCGTATCCACGCTCGGTGATCACGAGAACGTCGCCGCCAGGCGCGCCTGTGGCGCTTCCAACCACGGTGTCGCCTTTGCCGAGCTTGATGCCGATCACACCTTGTGTGTCGCGACCCATCGCGCGTACTTCCTTCTCGCTGAACCGGATCGCCTTGCCGAGGGCGGTGGCGATGATGATGTCATCGGAGCCGGTGGTCGGAGTCACCCAGTTGAGCTCGTCGCCCTCCTGGAGGTTGATCGCGATCAATCCGTTGCGGCGAACGTTCGCGTACTCGGCAAGCGCCGTCTTTTTTATATATCCGTTCTTGGTCACCATCAGCATGTAGTGCGCCTCGGTCTCAGACTCGGGGCGAACGAACACGGCGCTGATGCGCTCGTTCGGACCGATGTCGATGAGGTTGTTGACGGGCATGCCTTTCGCCTGCCGCTCGCGCTCGGGCACCTCGTGCACGCGAAGCTGGAAGACCCGGCCGCTCTGCGTGAAGAACAGCATCGACGCATGCGTATGGGTGGTCAGAAGATGCTCCGCGTAGTCCTCCTCTCGAGTGCCGCTGGGCGCGTCGCTGCCCGCGGTCGGACGTGCACCCTTCAGGCCAACGCCTCCCCGCTTCTGCGCCCGAAATACACGCAGCGGTTGACGCTTCACGTACCCGCGATGGGTGAGGGTGACAACGACCTCCTCTTTGGGGACGAGGTCTTCCGCCGACAGCTCATTCGGTTCCTGGTCTGTGATCTCGGTGCGGCGGTCGTCGCCGTATTTCTTCGTGAGATCGTCCATCTCTTCTTTGATGAGCATCCGGACCTTCTGGTCGCTGGCGAGGACGCTCTCGAGGTAGGCGATGGTCTTGATGACCTGCTCGTACTCCTCATCGATCTTGCCACGCTCCAGCTTGGTGAGCCGCCCCAGCGTGAGGGCCAATACGGCCCTCGCCTGCCGGTCGGAAAGCCCGAACTTCGTCTGCAGCTGGGTCGCCGCCACCTCCGTGTCCGCGGCGGCGCGAATCGTCTTGATCACCTCGTCCAGGTGGTCGAGGCAGATCTTCAGGCCTTCGAGTATGTGTGCGCGGTCCTGCGCCTTCTCGAGGTCGAACCGCGTGCGACGCAGGATGACTTCGCGGCGGTGGTCGATGAAAAGCTGCAGTGCCTGTTTCAGGCTCAGCACCACCGGCCGGCCGTCGACGATGGCGAGCATGATCACGCCGAACGTCTGCTGGAGCGACGTGTGCTTGTACAGGTTGTTGAGGACCGAGAAGACCTGCGCCTCGCGCTTCAGCTCAATGACGATGCGCATGCCCTGGCGGTCGGATTCGTCGCGCAGGTCGGCGATCCCTTCGAGCTTCCTATCCGACACCAGCTCGGCGATCTTCGCCACCAGCGAGGCTTTGTTGACCGCGTAGGGCAGCTCGTCGATGATGATCCGCTCGCGGCCGTTGGGCGCCTGTTCAAACGTGTGGCGGGCGCGAACGATGATGCGACCATGGCCGGTCGAATATGCGGCCTTGATCCCGGCCGTGCCCATGACCAGCCCGCCCGTCGGAAAGTCTGGCCCTTTGATAAAAGCCAGCAGATCCTCGCCGGTCGCCTCGGGATTGTCGACAAGGTGCTTCACGCCGGCGGTGACCTCGCGCAGGTTGTGCGGAGGTATGTTGGTGGTCATTCCGACGGCGATGCCGGTCGTGCCGTTGATCAGCAGGTTGGGCACGCGCGCCGGCAACACGACCGGCTCCTCCTCCTGACCGTCGTAGTTCGGCTTCATGTCGACGGTCTGCTTCTCGATGTCCGCCATCAGCTCGCCGGTCATGGCCGAGAGCTTCGCTTCGGTGTACCGCATCGCCGCCGGCGGATCGCCGTCGACGCTGCCGAAGTTCCCCTGGCCGTCGATCAGGGGATAACGAAGCGAAAACGGCTGGGCCATCCGCACGAGCGCGTCGTAAACCGCATCGTTGCTATGCGGGTGGTACAGCTTCAAGACGTCGCCCACGAATGCGGCGCTCTTCCTGTGCCGGCTGCCGGCCGTCGCCCCTGCCTGGTGCATTGCGTACAGAATTCGGCGCTGCACCGGCTTCAGCCCATCACGGACGTCGGGCAGTGCCCGCGCGATGATGACGGACATCGCGTACTCCATGTAGGAGGTCTGCATCTCCTCCTGGAGGCTGCGCATCAGAACGGTTCCGGCAGTGCTTTCGTCGGTCAATCTATTCCTCGTACTTCTTCAGGACCACGACTGCGTTGTGCCCGCCGAAGCCGAAACCGTTGGAGATGGCAACGCGCACATCCTTGCGGCGAGCCACATTGGGCACATAGTCGAGGTCGCATTCCGGGTCTGGATTGTCGTAGTTGATCGTCGGGTGGATGAGGCCGCGATTTATGGTCAGCAGAGTCGCGATCGCCTCCACCGCGCCGGCTGCGCCGAGCAGGTGGCCGATCATCGACTTGGTGCTGCTGATCGCCACTTTGTAGGCGTCGTCGCCGAGCGCGAGCTTCAGCGCCTTTGTCTCGCCGGCATCGTTGAGCTGGGTCGACGTGCCGTGCGCGTTGACGTAGTCGAGGTCCTTCGGCTCGATCCCCGCGTCCTTCAATGCGAGCTTGATGGCCTGGGCGGGCGCTTCGCCGGTCTCGTCTGGGGCCACCTGGTGGAATGCATCGCACGTGAGCGCGAAGCCCAGCACCTCGCCGTAGATCCGCGCCCCGCGGTTGATGGCGTGATCGATCGACTCCAGCACCAATGTTCCAGCGCCTTCGCCGGGCACGAACCCGTCGCGATCGCGATCGAAGGGCCGGCTTGCCTTTTCGGGCGCGTCGTTGCGCGTGGAGAGCGCACGAATGGCGTTGAACGACGAGATGCCGACCTCACACAGCGAGGCCTCCGTTCCGCCGGCCAGCATGACGTCCGCATCGCCGTGCTGGATGATCCTGGTGGCGTCTCCCAGCGTATGCGTAGACGCCGCGCACGCCGTGGTCACCGTCGTGTTGGGACCCCGAAGATGGAACGCCATGGCCACGGATGCCGCCGCCATGTTGGGGATGATCATCGGCGCGTAGAGAGGATTCAAGCGGCCTTTGGTCGCATATGAAATGGCGCCACCCGTCATCTCGATGAACCCGCCGATTCCCGTCCCCATGTCGACTCCGACGCGAAAGTCGTCTTCTTTGGCAAGGTCGAGGCCGGAGTCCGCAAGAGCCATCGACGACGCCGCCACCGCCATCTGCGAGAAACGGGCCATGCGCTGCGCGGCCTTGCGCTCCATGTACTGGGTCGGGTCGAATCCATGCACCTCGCAGGCGAACTTCGTCGTGAGCTTCTCGGTCGCGTACGACCCCTCGACCAGGCGGGCGGTGCTGCGGCCTTCGATGAGCCCGTCCCAGTACTCATCGAGGGATTTACCGAGGGGGTTCACCGTCCCCATCCCGGTGACGACGACGCGAACGCGCCCATTCTTACTATTCACTTCCCTACCTCAGCCCGAATCTTACGCACGAGTTGATTTTCGACGGCTTCCTTGGTCACCCGGATGGCGTTCTTGATCGCGCGAGCGTCCGACCTCCCATGCGCCACCACTGCCACCCCATCGATTCCGAGCAGGGGCGCGCCGCCGAACTCCCGCCAGTCAATGCTGCCGCGAAGCCGCTGGACACCATCACGGATCAGCGCGCCGCCGACCTTGCCTTGGAACGTTCGCGGGATCTCCTCGCGCAAGCTCCGGAAGAGAAAATCCGCGGTCGCCTCGGCCATCTTGATGGCGATGTTGCCGACGAATCCGTCGGCGACGATCACATCGGCCTTGCCGGCATACAGGTCCTTCGGCTCGACATTACCGACGAAACCGCGCATCGTGCCCTTCAGACGGCGCGCTGTCTCTTTGACGAGCTCGTCGCCTTTTCCTTCCTCCTCGCCGTTGCTGAGCAGGGCCACCCGGGGGTCGGGTCGGCCCATCATCTCGCGTGCGTAAACCGCGCCCATGGTTGCGAACTGGACCATG
>WNEY01002354.1_pt1 | contig 13840 bp, 12 predicted proteins | sample 5400531 | NCBI WGS metagenome assembly WNEY01 (sample SAMN13153338, study PRJNA577476) | soil metagenome | isolation source: 200 cm saprolite under Douglas fir tree site 1 | place: USA:California | collected 2015-04-18
GAACAGCGAGGTCGAGCCGTTCGTCGCGGTCAACCCGACGAACGCGAGCAACATCGTCGGTGTCTTCCAACAGGACCGCTGGTCGAACGGCGGCGCGCACGGGCTCGTCGCGGCCGTCACGCATGACGGCGGCCAGACGTGGCGCGAGTCCTGGGCCCACTTCAGCATCTGCTCGGGAGGCACGGCCGCCAACGGCGGCGACTACGGTCGCGCCTCCGACCCGTGGGTGACGTTCGCTCCGAACGGCGACGCCTACCAGATCAGCCTCTCCGCGAGCTCCGACCTCACGGTCTCGGCCGTCCTCGTCAGCAAGTCGACGGATGGAGGCGACACCTGGAGCGAGCCGACCACGCTCGCCCGCAACGTGTCGGGCTTCCCCGAGGGGCCGGGGTTCAACGACAAGGAGTCGATCACCGCGGACCCGACCGATCCCAGCACTGTCTACGCCATCTGGGACCGCAGCCGCTTCCCGAGCGACAACGCAGACCTGACGGCACAGGCGAGCGCCGCCTCGATCCGCGGCGACATCATCTTCGCCCGGACGACGAACGCCGGCCAGACGTGGGAGACGCCACGAGACATCCTCGGCCTGAACCAGAACGAGTTCACGATCGGCAACCAGATCGCCGTGCTCCCGAACGGGACGCTCGTCGACGTCTTCGAGGACCTGAACGGATCAGGGCGGCAGCCGTCTCCGAACCAGTTCCACGAGTCGGTCATCCGCTCGACCGACAAGGGCCTGACGTGGTCGCGAGTCATCGACATCTCGACCGACGGTTCCGTGGCCGTGCGCGATCCCGACACCGGCGCCAGGGTGCGTGCGGGCGCCGGGCTGCCCGACATCGCAGTCGATCCGGCGAGCGGCAACCTCTACACGGTCTGGTCGGACAGCCGCTTCAGCGGCGGCGTTCGCGATGACGTCGCGCTCTCCCGCTCGACCGACGGCGGGCTGACCTGGTCGGTCCCGATCAAGGTCAACAAGACGCCGGTCCCCGTGGCGGCGTTCACGCCGTCCGTGGACGTGTCCTCGGACGGCACCGTCGCCGTCAGCTACTACGACTTCCGGAACAACACGCCTGATCCGGGCACGCTCCCGACCGACGAGCTCGTCGTCTCCTCCCACGACGGCGGGCTCACCTTCGGCGACGAGGTGCGGATTACCCGCAAGTCGTTCGACCTCGACCTGGCGCCGAGGGCCGGCGCCCCCTTCCTCGGAGACTACGACGGGCTGGCCCACGTGGGGACGACGTTCATCCCCTTCTTCGCCCAGACCGTCTCGGCCTCGAACCCGACTGACATCTTCGCGTCCTTCGTCGGCCCCTAGCCGTGGTGGGCAGGGGAGCAGCAGCTCCCCTGCCCAACGCCCAAGGTGTTCCGCGCATCCCGGCGTCGCGCCGAGCAAGACGAGGCATGCAAAAGCAGATCGCGCTCAGTGCCCCGTTGACGAAGCCGCGGCCACGCCTCTAGCTTGGCAGCGAGCGTACGGGGACGACTGCGTGCGGAGGAACGGTCGCCCATAGCTCGTGCCACGTTCGGCCGCCGTCTTGGGTATGCCAGAGTGCGTGCGGGTAGTTCCCCCCGCTACCTGCGTCGGAGATCGTCCACGCCTCGCCGTGCCGGACGAGCTCGACGTGCCGGTCGAGGGAGAATGGCGTCGCCCGGCGCGTCCACGTGCGGCCGCCGTCGTCCGTCGTCAAGATGAACGCCCCCGCGTCGCCGTTCGGACCGCCGCAGGAGAGCCACGCCTCGTCGCCGTCGCGTCCGGAGCCACAGTCGAAGAGGAAGCGGTCGACGTGGAACCGCTGCCAGTGCCGACCCTCATCGAGGCTCACGTAGAGCCGCGGCGGCACGACGAGCGCGACCACGCCCGCTGCGACGTCGGAGTGGTCCTCGGGGCGCGCGCCGGGCGGAAGACGCACGCGCCGCCACGAGCGGCCGCCGTCGCTCGTCGCTAACAGGAGCGCGCGCCCGTAGAACCCGGAATGCTGGCCTAACAAGACGCTCCGGCCCGCCCGCGTGAGAGCGGGTGGGCCGGAGCTCTCGCGTAGACCCGGCACCCCAGAGGATCGTCACGACAGCGAGCAGGACGATCGCGGCGTCAACGGGTCGAAGCGGTCGAGCCGCCCGCCGTCGACGAACCAGCCCCAGACGGTCGCGCCGACGACGAAGCTGCCCGTGTAGGACCAGACCCGCTGAAGGAGCGCTTTCGCGTCTGCGCGGCGGGTGATCCCGTTCTTAAGCGGTTCGGGGATCCTGCGGCGCTGATCCGGTTCTTGCGCCGACCGGGATCGGCGGAGGCGAAGAACCACGTGCTGGCGCCGCCGCCGGGTCGCGCGGGAGGAGCCGGTCGCCGCACGGGTAGTGCCGGAGGCGCTCCTGCCCGGGCTCAGACGCATGCCAAGGTGGTCAGGCGGGCCGAGATCTACCTCTTCTTCACTCTGCCCGCGGTTCGACCACCATGCACCTCAGTGCGCCCGGCAGGATTCGAACCTGCGACCCACGGCTTAGAAGGCCGTCGCTCTTCCGCTGAGCTACGGGCGCGCGGGGCCGAAGCGTAGCGCTGCTAGCGGCGAGCGCCGAAGTCGGCGGTCAGGATCGTGACCGCCTGCCCGCCGTACGCGCCCGGGGCGGCGTCGAGGTGGAGACCGGAGAGACCGATCTCGCGCCAGGCCGGGTTGAGCAGGTTCGCCCGGTGCTCGGGCGAGTTCATCCACATCGTTACCGCACGGGGCGGGTCGACGTCCGGCGACGACCAGAGCAGGTTCTCGCCCACCGACCAGTTGCGGTAGCCGGTCGAGGGGTAGTACCGCTGCACGCGCTTCCAGAAGGCGGAGTGGTCGAACGACTCGTGCGCGAAGTAGCCGTCGCGACCCATCTCGGCCGAGTGCTGGACGGCGGCCGCCGATAGTGTCACGGAGAGCCGCAGCGCGGCGAGCCCGTGCGCCTGGCGCACGTTGTTGATCTGCGTCACGACGCCGGCCTCGAGAGCGCTCAGGTGCGCCGCGGGCCGGGATCCGGCCGCCGCCGCGGGGCCGGCAAGGGCGACCGCCGCCGCTAGCGAAGCGGCAACTGCGAGGCATGCGCGGACCCCTGCTTGCACCCCATCACAATCGGAGTTTCAACTGGGAATTTCAATGACCAAAAGGGGGATAATCCTAAGCAATAGTGTTATTACTTTGAACTCATATCTACCGGAGACGCAACCAGCCTCCGTGCCTGCCGGTGCCGCAACCAGTCGACGAGCACGACCTGGATCGAGCCGGCGACCGGGATCGCAGCCAACGCGCCGAGCACGCCGGCGATCTCCGCGCCGATCAGCACCGAGATCAGCACCGCGAGCGGCGAGAGCTGCACCGTCCGGCCGTAGACGAACGGCTGCAGCACGTGGTTCTCGAGCTGCTGGTAGACGATGAAGAAGACGACCACGACGATTCCGGCCACGATCGAGTGCAGGAAGGCGACGATCGCGATCAGGATCCCGGCCACCGTGGCGCCGGCGAGCGGGATCAGGTCGAGGATGCCGACGAGCAGGCCGAGCGCGACCGAGTAGGGCGTGCCGGTCGCGAACAGCACGAGCGCGCTCGAGACGCCGGCGATCAGGCTGATCAGCAGGTTCCCGCTCACGTAGCCGCCGACGGTGCGGTAGATGTCGCGGCCGACCGCCCGCCAGCGCGGCTGCGACTCCTCGGGCAGCAGGCCGTAGAAGCGGTCCAGCCAGCCGGGGCCCTCGAGCAGCATGAAGAAGGTCAGGAACGCGATCGTGACGATGCCGGCGACGATCCCGATCACGCTCTTCGTGATCGCGAGCGCCGTGCCCGAGTAGCCGATGATCCTGTGCGCGCCCCCGCTCTTGACTGCGCGCCGAACCTTCTCGACCACGTGGTACCGCGTCTCGAGGAAGCCGAGCCGGCCGCGGCCGTGCGTGAGGTCGTGGACGTAGCCGGGCACCGCGTCGACGAACTTGTTCACCTGGTCGACGAGCGTGGGGATGAAGAGGGCGCCGATCCCCGCTATCGCGATCAGCACGACCAGGCAGGCGATCCCGACGGCGGGGCCGCGCCGGCGAACACCGTGCGCCTGCAGCCAGTCGACGGCCGGGTTGATCGCGAGCGCGAGGAAGACCGAGATCAGGATCCAGGTCAGGACGTGGCGCGCGATCCAGAGCAGCTCCAACACCACCGCGACCGCGAGCACGATCGCCAGGATGGTGAGGATCGTCCGCGGCCGGAAACGGACGACGCGCTCGGGCAGAAGGTGTCCAGGCTGCGCCGCCACGGGGACAGCATCGCGGGCGGGCCGGACGGCCAACGGTTACCGTCCGCGCATGACCAACGCGACACTGCACACCAACCGGGGCGCGGTCCAGCTCGAGCTGTATCCGGACGACGCGCCCAAGACCGTCGAGAACTTCGTCTCGCTGGCGCGGCAGGGCTTCTACGACAGCGTCATCTTCCACCGCGTCATCCCGGATTTCATGATCCAGGGCGGCGACCCGACCGGCACCGGCTCGGGCGGGCCCGGGTACCAGTTCGAGGACGAGTTCAACGACCACAAGATCGAGCGCGGCGCGCTCGCGATGGCGAACGCGGGCCCGAACACGAACGGGAGCCAGTTCTTCATCGTGACCGCCGACGCGTGCCCGTGGCTGGACGGCAAGCACACCGTGTTCGGAAAGGTCACGTCCGGAATGGCCGTCGTCGACAAGATCGCGCAGGCCGAGCGGGACGCGCGCGACCGCCCGCGCGAGGACGTCTCGATCGAGCGCGTCGAGCTCTCGTAGTGGACGCGTTGCGCATCTTCGTCTTCGCCCGGCACGCGCAGTCCGTGCTGAACATCGAGCGGCGCGTGAACGGCGACCCGACGCTCGACGTGCCGCTGACCCCGGAGGGCGAAGCGGCGGCCCGAGCGCTCGGGCACCAGCTGGCGAATCTGCCGCTCGACCTGTGCGTGCACACGCGGTTCCCGCGGACGCGGCGGACGGCGGAGCTGGCGCTCGAGGGGCGCGAGGTGCCGTTCCTGGAGGAGCCACTGCTCGACGACGTCTATGTGGGCGAGCTCGAGGGTCGGTCGCTCGATGACTACCGGGCCTGGAAGGAGGCGCACACGCGAGCCGACCGCTTTCCCGGCGGCGAAAGCCTCGACGAGGCGGCGGGCCGCTACGCGCAGGCATTCCGGCGGCTGCTCGAGCGGCCGGAGCGCGCCGTGCTGGCGGTGTGCCACGAGATCCCGATCCGCTACGCGCTGAATGCGGCGGCCGGCTCCGGCGACCTGGACGGCCCCGAGCACGCGCTCCCGAACGCGACCCCGTTCCTGTTCGACGCGCGCGCCCTCGAGCGGGCCGCCGCCGGCATCGACCGCCTCGTTTGGACCAGCCTCGGGGCCTGACCGCTAGGCGGGCGCGGGCTGGCGCTCGGGCTTCGCGAGGGCGGCGGCGCCGGCGACGACGGCCGCGAAGGCCAGCGCGCGGACGCCGCCGAGGGCGCCTCCGGGGAGACGCTCGTGGAAGAGCGCGAGGCCTCCCGCGATCGGCACGGCGTTCGTCAGCAGCGTCGCGACGCCCGCGGTGGCGAGCGCGCTGCCGTGCTGGAAGCCGATCTGCAGGAAGATGAACGCCAGCCCGTGGCAGGCGAGCAGCACCGGCACGAAGACCAGCCGCCCGCCGCCGCCGACTGCGGCCTTCGTCGCGATGTCGCCCGCGGCGTACATCAGCCCGGCGGCGGCGCCCAGCCCGGCGCCGGGTGCGAGCCCCGGCGCCCGGGAGGCGAGCGTGGCCAGGGCCGCCGAGCAGCCGAGCCAGACCGCGATCGCGATCCAGTCGCCGTGCGAGCTGCCGGCGTGCCGGCCCGCGAGCGAGATGCCGAGCAAGGCGAGACCGACGACGGCCGCCGCCACGCCGATCCACTCGCGGCGCAGCAGCGCGACGCCGGTCGTCCGCCAGACGAGCAGCGCGAGCAGCCCGATCCCACCCGCTGCGACCGCCTGCACGAGCGAGAGCGGCGCGAGGGCCAGCGCCGCCACGTACAGGACCCAGCCCGCGATCCCGGTGAAGAAGCCGATCACCCAACGGAGGTTCGAGAAGAGCGTGCGCAGCGAGCGAACCGGGTGCCGGACGCTGAGCGGGGGCAGCACGGTCACCGCGCCGTGCTGGACGAGGTAGCTCCAGTTCAGCGCCCCGGCCGAGCCGAGCGCGAGCAGGAGCGCGAGCGCGAGCCTCATTCCCGCCGGCCACCGAAGGGCAGGTACGCCTCGGCGGCGAGCGCGGCGACCCCGACGCGCGGCAGGTCGCGCAGGCGCTCGTAGACGACGAAGCGCCGCTGCCAGCCGGGGAAGAACTTGCGGTTGAAGAGCAGCAGGTTGTCGAGCTGGAAGTGCCCCTTGAGGGTGAGCAGTGCACGACGCTCGGCCTTCTGCAGCGCCGAGAGCTGCGCCTCGGGCGCGAGCAGCGCGGCGAACGGCGCGAAGTTGAGCGAGACGCGCTCGAAGCCGTGCCCGCGCGCCCAGCCGACCGCCTCGCACACGAGCCACTCGTTGAAGCCGTTCGGGGTGTTGCGCAGGCGCGGCATCGAGGAGAGCGAGAGCGCGCGCCCCTGCCGGCAGACCGCGAAGTGGAGGAAGCCGCCCGGCGTCCCGTCCGGTCCGCGGCCGATCACGAAGACGGCGTCCTCCAGGCCGAAGAGCGCGTCGAGGGCCATCACGAAGCCGCGCTCCGGCTCTCCCCCGCGCCACGCGCGCGCGATCGCCTCGAGCTCGGAGCGCAGCTTGCCGTCGATCTCCCGCGGATCCAGCACCTCGGCGCGGAAGCCCGCGCGTTCGAGCCGGTGCACGGACTGGCGCACCTTGCGGATCGGCCGCCCCTCGAGGCTGAACGAGCCGACCTCGATCACGGCCTCGTCGCCGTGGTACAGCGCGTGCAGCCCGTGCCGGCGGTAGAGATCGAGGCAGCTCTCCGACACGCCCAGGATCGCGATCCGCCAGTCGCGCGAGCGCGCGAAGTCGATGAAGCGGGCGACGAGCGGCGGGAACTCCTCGCGCGGCCCGATCGGGTCGCCCGAGACGATCGCGACGCCGCCGACGACGCGGTAGGCGACGAACGCCCGCTCGTCCTCGCTGAAGAAGTACGACTTGTCGGCGCGCAACACGAAGGGCGCCAGGGTATCGACTCCCCAGGCCGCCACGAGCGAGCGCGCCAGCTCGCGCTCGCGCGCCTCCTGGGCGACGCGGTGGCGCCAGGGCGCGAGCCAGGCGGCCAGCACGGCCGCGCCGGCCGCGAGCCCGAGCAGGAACAGGGAGGTCGGGAACCAGTCGCCGAAGTCGCCGGCCAGGTGCGCCGAGCCGCGCAGGCTCAGGCCGACGAGCGCCCGCGCAGTCTCGCGGAAGGCGAAGCCGAGCGTGAACGGCTGGTCGGCCATCAGCCGGTTCACCCACAGCGCTGCGAGCCCGTAGCCGAAGATCACCGGCACGGCGACCGCCGCGAGCAGGAGCGCGCGCAGCCGGGTGGCGGGGTCGCCGAGGCGGTCGAAGCGGTGCCGAAGCGCCACCAGCGCGACCGTCAGCGCGCCCGTGACCGCGACGCCGATCCCGAACCGGTGCAGCAGGTGGAACGCCGTCGAGAGGCCCAGCAGCGCGAGTGCCAGCTGCCAGGCGCGCCGGCGCCCGCGGGCGAGACCACGCGCCGTGTACAGGAGGGCGAAGCCGAGCGGCCCCGCCAGCGCCTTCGTCAGCGGGCGTACGCGGCCGGGCGCCAGGGCGGCGATCAGCGAGTGGTGCCCATGAGAGGGCAGGATTGCGTTCACGATGCCGATCACCCCGGCCGCCGCGACGAACCACGCGAGCAGGAACGGCGCGCGCGAGCGGGCCGACGAGCGCTCCCGCCCGAACAGCGCCCCGCCAAATGCCGCGAGCACGACCGGGATCCAGGTGGCGCGTAGCTGCGAGGCGTCCCTGAGCGCCTGGTGCGCCGAGACCTGACGCACGATCAGCAGCGAGAAGCCGTTCGAGAAGTAGGTCCACACGCCCACGCCGAGCGCGAGCAGCGAGGCTGCCGTCAGCCGCTCGGCGCCGGCGGAGCGCGCGAGCATGCCCAGCAAGAGCGCCGCCGCGACCCAGACGCCGACGAAGAGGATGAGTGGCGCCGTCGAGTGCTTCGACAGCTCGTCGAGCGGCAGCGCGTCGCGGATCAGCGGCCCGGGCATGCTCACCTTCGGATACCCGAGGTACAGCCAGCCGGTCGCGGCGATCATCACCGCCAGGGCGAGCAGCGCGGCGACCAGCGCGCGGAAGACGGCGACGACCCTATGCACGGAGGTGCTCCGCGGCGGCGAGCAGCGCGATCGAGGCCTGGCCGCGCCACAGCGCCCAGTTGTGGCCGCCGACGACCACGAAGTACCGGTGCGGGATCCGCTCCCGTGCGAGCAGCAGCGCGAAGGCGGCGTTCTCGCGGCGCAAGCGATCCTTGTTGGCCGAGTAGAACCAGACGTAGGTGTGCGCGGCGCGCAGCCTCCGCGCCACGTGCGGCAGCGTCAGCAGCGGGCTGTTCCGCGCGAGCAGGCTCGGCCGGCCGCCGAAGATCGATTTCAGGTCGTCCGCGCGCTGGTAGCCGGACCAGCTCTCGAGCACGCGGAACTCGCCGGGATGGTGCAGGCCGATGTTGAGCGCGCCGTAACCGCCCTCCGAGAGCCCGATCAGCGCGCGCGCCGAGCCGGTCGCGATCGTGCGGTAGCGCGCGTCGACCGCGCGGACGAGGTCGCGGGCGACGAAGGTCTCCCAGCCCTCGCCCGGCCGGATTCCGTTTGCCCACTCCTTGTCGGTGAACGTTCCGGTCGAGCCGAAGGGCATGACGAGGATCATCGGCTTCGCCTTGTCCCTGGCGACGAGGATGTCCTCGACGACAGCGGCTCGGACGGTGAAAAGGAACGCAGTCGGCCGCCCGGGAATGCCGTGCAGCAGGTAGGCGACCGGGTAGCGCTTGTACGGGTGGCTCACGTACCCGGGCGGGAGGTAGACGTAGACCGTCTTCGAGCGGCCGCCGAGGGCGGGGCTGATCAGCTGGAACGCCTGCGTCACGCCACGCTCCGTGACGAAGCCCGGGTCCTGCGGCGGCGGGAAGCCGCGGTAGAGCCAGTAGTTCCAGCCGTAGCGCCAGACGCCGATCGCGCCGACGGTGAGGAAGGCGGCGAGCGCGAGCGTCGCGAGGCCGGCCACGAGCCGGCGGGAAGGCAGGCGAGCGGCGAGCTCGCTCACACCATCCTTATAGGACGGGACGCGTTAAGAGTCACCGCCGCCGCGTTAAGCGACGATTACGCTGCGCGCGGGTGCCCGAGCTGGCCCAGGGCGAGTCCGAGCCACTGCTCCGCGCGGGCCTGCCAGAGGGCGCCTTCGTGGCCGCCCGGATAGAGCCGGAACAGGTGCGGGATCCGCGCCGCCGTCAGCTCGCGGTCGAGCACGACGTTCTCGTGCGCGAAGCGGCCGTCGCCCGCGCCGACGTAGAAGGCGATGTAGGTGGGATGGACGCGCAGGGCCGCGTGCACGGCCGGCAGCTCGGTCGAGAGCGCCGTCTCCCAGTTCCGGCCGGGGCCCCAGTCGTGGTACTCGGGGTCGGAGTCGCCGCCGCGTGCCCCCTGCGGCGCGACGAGGATCGCGCGGCGCTCGAGCGCCGAGGCGACGAAGAAGGCGCCGCGGTAGGCGTTCGGCGCGGCCGGGAGCCCGTGCAGGAAGTAGACGACGAGGATTGCCTCGTCTCGCCCGCGAGCCGAGGGTCGGCACCATACTCCCGGAGTGGAGCGGGAGGTTGCGCTCGGGCGAGTGCTCGCGGCACGGGTGGCGCGGCTGGCGACTATCGATCCGGACGGCCGTGCGCACCTGGTGCCGATCGTCTTCGTCCTCGACGGTGAGACCCTCTACACCGCCGTCGACGCGAAGCCGAAGCGCTCGCGTCGCCTCCGCCGGATCGAGAATGCGCGTGTCCGTCCCGACGTCACGGTGCTGGTCGACCACTACGCGGACGACTGGGACGGGCTGTGGTGGGTGAGGCTACGCGGACGGGCGCGCGTGCTCGACTCGGGCCAGGAGGCCGAACAGGCGCTCCGCCTCCTGGCCGAGAAGTACGAGCAGTACCGGCGCGAGCGCCCCGGCCTGCCGGTGCTCGCCGTGGACGTCCGTGACTGGCTCGGCTGGGAAGCCGCGCCTCACTTGACCGCTTCGGCGAGAAGCGCGACCTGATCGAGCTCCGACGAGCACGGGATCAGGATCAGCTCGTCGCAGCCGCTCTGCTCGAAGTCCGCAACGTAGCCTCTGACCATCTCCTCGCTCACCGCGGCGCCGCCAGCGATCTGCTCGGCGAAGTCACCGAGCCAAGCGTAGTAGTGCTTGAGGTACGAATCGGCCTGCTCGCGCGCGCTTGGCCCGAGCGCGAAGTACGCGAGCGAGAGCTTGCGCGGCCTTCCCGAGCGGCCCGCGGCCTGCCAGGCCTGATCGACCGCGCCCGCCATCTGGGAGAACGTCTCCGGCGTGCCGCCGCCCATGATCCAGCCGTCTCCGAAGCGGGCGACACGGCGGAACGCCGCGTCGCCGTGGCCGCCGACGATCAGCTCCGGCCCGCCCACGCGCGCCGGCGCCGGCCCGATCGCGCCCGCGTAGCCTCGCTCCTCCCCGCTCCAGATCCGCTTCAGCTCCTCGAGCTGCTCGCCCAGCCGACGGCCCCGCCGCGCCGTCGAGAGGCCGCTCCCCTCAAAATCATCGTCGCGGCCGCCGAGCCCCACTGCCAGCACCAGCCGACCACCGGAAAGCCGGTCGAGCGAGGCCGTCTGCTTGGCGAGCAACGCGGTGTTGGCGTGCAGCGGCGCGATCAGGATCGACGTCGTAAGGCGGATCCGCTCGGTCACCGCCGCCGCGGCCGCGAGCGCGATCAAGTCGTCGTAGTTCGGATAGACGAGACGGCCGATCGTACCCAACGTGCTGAAGCCCGCCTCGTCGGCGCGCCTCGCCCACTCGACGAGCGCCCTCCCCTCGGTGCCGGGGATCGTGTTCGGCAGGCCAATCCCAACTTCCACGATGACTCCTCCTTGACGCTCGCTCGCTGAGGCGCGCCAAGTCAACCACAGACGACGGAGTCCGCGCGGTCTTGCTCCGTTGCGGCGACCCGTCCTCGCGTGCTATACCTAGTCGGCGAATTATTCGTCGTCTAATGATTAGTGGAGGAATGGTGAACCGCAACATCATCACTCAGCCGGCGAGCGATGGGACGGCTGCGCCGCTCAGCGAGCGCCAGATCCTGATCGTGTTCGGCGGCCTCGTGCTCGGCATGCTTCTTGCTGCGCTCGACCAGACGATCGTCAGCACCGCTCTGCCGACGATCGTCGGCGACCTCGGCGGCCTCGACCGGCTGTCGTGGGTGGTGACGATCTACCTGCTCGCCGCCACCGCCTCGACCCCGCTCTGGGGCAAGCTCGGCGATCTCTACGGTCGCAAGCGGCTCTTTCAGGCGACCATCGTCGTCTTCCTGACCGGCTCCGCTCTCTGCGGCATCGCTCAGAGCATGGGGCAACTGATCGCCTTCCGTGGCTTGCAGGGGCTCGGCGCCGGTGGCCTGATGACGCTCGCGATGGCGATCGTCGGCGACATCGTCTCGCCCCGCGAGCGGGGCCGTTACCAGGGCTACATCTCAGTCGTGTTCCTGCTGGCGAGCGTGGCCGGGCCCTTGCTCGGCGGTACGTTCGTCGACCACGTCTCCTGGCGCTGGGTCTTCTACGTCAACCTGCCGATCGGCGCCGTCGCGCTGCTCGTCACCAGCCTCGTGCTCCACGCGCCGGCGCAGCGCTCGCAAGCCCGGATCGACTACCTCGGCGCGGCGTTGCTGGCCGCGGCAATCACGTCTCTCCTGCTGCTCACCGATTGGGGCGGCAACCGCTACGCCTGGAGCTCGGGAGCGATCACGGGCCTCGCCGCCGCCGGCCTCGTCCTCCTCGGCCTCTTCCTCCTCCAGGAGCGGCGTGCGCCCGAGCCGGTGCTGCCTCTGCGTCTCTTCCGCGACCCGGCATTCACCGTCGTCTGCGCGACGCTCTTCATCGCTACCTGCTCGCTCTTCGCCGTGCTCGTCTTCCTGCCTCTGTTCCTGCAGATCGTCACCGGCGCGAGCGCGACCACCTCCGGCCTCTTGCTGCTACCGATGCTGATCGGAAGCACGACCACGACGGTCTCTGCAGGTCGCATCATGGCCCGCACCGGCCGCTACAAGCTCTTCCCGGTCGTGGGGCTCGCGCTGATGGCGGTCGGGCTGTTCCTGCTCTCGCGCATGGACGCAGCCACGACACGGCTGATCGCGTCGCTGTTCATGCTCGTCTTCGGGCTCGGCTTCGGGATGGTCAGCCAGGTGCTTGTCGTGGCGGTCCAGAACGCCGTCGACCGTCGCGACCTCGGCACCGCCACGGCGTCCACCAACCTCTTCCGCGCGCTCGGCGGGGCAGTCGGCGTGGCGGTCTTCGGCGCCGTCTTCGCGGGACGGCTGCACTACTGGCTGCCGCGCGAGGTGCCGGCGCGCCTCGGCAACCTCGACGCCAACGCCCTCCAGTCGAGCCCCGACCGAATCCGCCACCTGGCGCCGCCGGTGCACGAAGGAGTCGTTCAGGCCGTCGCCCACGCGACGCACAGCGTCTTCCTCGTCGCTGCCCCGATCGCCGCGCTCGGGTTCCTGGTCGCGCTGCTCCTCCGCGAGCGGCCGCTTCGCGGCCCGGCGCCGGTGCGCCAATCGTCCCCCGCGCAGAGCCAGGCTGAGAGCAGTGGCGCGTAGGCACAGGCCAAGCCTGATCGCGGTCTTCGGCTGATCGCGATCCACCACTCTGCGCGGTTCGTCACCGAGTGGCTCGAGTAGAGAGAGCGGGTGGCGGGAATCGAACCCGCGTGGCCAGCTTGGAAGGCTGGTGCTAACTGGCCGATTTGCAGGGGTCTTCTTCGTTGTGGGGAAGGATTTGGGGAAGTCTTACGGCGCTGCCAGGACCTCTCCCGTCTCCGCGGCCTGTGGCACCACGGTCACGTTCACGAGCCCGCGCGGGTCACTCTTGAGGGCTGCATCGCTGACCGCAATCCGTTGCAATCCGAAGTTGATCTGAACGTCATCTGAGCTCGCCCAGTCGTAGGGGAAGAAGTCCGCACGCAACTCGATCTCGGTGGAAGCTGGACCGGGCTGCAGACGCCAAGCCCTCTCTCCGCCCCGATCGAGGAAACCGCGACCTGGATCGGCGAGGACACGTCAAGCGCGAGTGCCAGGCTCCATTCCGTGTGTGGCGTGTATCGGGAGATCTGTTGTGACGGTCTTGCTCGGCTGCCCGTCCATCTCGACGTGCAGGTTACGGATCACTCGATGTCGTGTCGCTGGAGAAACGCTCGCACGTCCTTCATCAGCATCATGAGGTGGAGCGGGTCTGTGGGTGACTCCTCGAAGTCGTACTGCATGTACCAGGCGCTCGCCGCCTCATGCTTGGCGTGGACGAGCAGGATGCGCGCGCCGATCGCATCCGCGGCGTCGACGCAGCGCAGCAGGACGTCCTGGAGAAGCGAGCGGCCGAGGCCGGCGCCTTGGTGCTCGCTGTCGACGGCGAGCCGGGCGCGCAGGATCGCCGGCACCGGGCGCGCGCGTGGCTGCCCCTTGAGCGCTCGCGCAGTCGCGTCTTCCGGAGCGACCTGCGCGGCGGCGAGCGCGTAGTAGCCGACGACGGTCTCGCCGTCCTCGAGCGTCGTCACGAAGACACGGGCGGAGTCGGACGCCTGGGCGGCGTGCGCATGTCTCTTCAACCACTCGTCGAGTGCGGGCTCGCCGCACTGGAACTGATCGAGGCGATGGTGCTTC
>WNEY01002356.1_pt1 | contig 13838 bp, 13 predicted proteins | sample 5400531 | NCBI WGS metagenome assembly WNEY01 (sample SAMN13153338, study PRJNA577476) | soil metagenome | isolation source: 200 cm saprolite under Douglas fir tree site 1 | place: USA:California | collected 2015-04-18
TGAGGACGGTCTCGGGGCTCATGGCGAGAAGCGAAGTGGCGCGCCCGAAGGGATTCGCACTCCTGACCCCTCAGCGGGTGTTGCAATTCACTCGGCCGCGACTCGCGCTTCGGCGAGGAACGGCTCGAGCGAGACCGGCTTGCCGGCTTGCGCCACGATCATGTGGCTGGGCGGCACCGGCTTCCAGTGCGAGCGCTCCGAATCGAGCGGCTCCGACACCACCACGACGTTGTCCCCGGACTCCCGGTAGTAGAGCGTGTTGGCGTTGTCGTTGGCCGCATAGCGGAAGGCGTAGAGATCGCGCCCATTGGCGAGCGCCGCCGTGAAGCGGAGCGGCTCCGTGTTCGTCCCCACCATGTCGGTCAGGGTCGCCAGCGTCCGCCTGGTCGCGCCGATCGGGTCCTTGTCGCCGCCGGCCCCCAGGATGGCGAGGAAGACGGCCTCCGAATCGGTCGTGCCGATGCGCGAAGGGTAGAACTCGTCGGGGATCAGCGCCTCGACCTTGCGGCGCAGCCGCGTCCAGTTGCCGATCAGGCCGTTATGCATGAACAGCCAGCGCCCGCAGGCGAAGGGGTGGCAGTTCGGCCGGGTGATCGGCGTGCCGGTCGAGGCCCGCACATGCCCGAAATAGAGGTGGGACCGGATGTGGCGGCAGAGATAGCGCAGGTTTTCGTCGGACCAGGCCGGCCGGACCTCCCGATAGAGCCCCGGCTCGGGGTGCTCGCCGTACCAGCCCATGCCGAAGCCGTCGCCATTGGTGCTGGCCGTCGATTCCAGCGCCTTGAGGCTTTGCACCACCAGCGAGTGGGCCGGGGCGGTCACGTATTGTTCCAGTGGGATGGTCTCGCCGCGATAGGCAATCCAGCGGCACATGCTGCTGCTCCGTAGCCCCCCATCCGGCAATTAGTATTGCCGAGCCATGCGGCAATGCAATGGCGGTGGTGGCTTGCCCCTCATATGGACCTCCCCGCCGCCCCATGCCATACATGGGCTTCATCCGCCGGCACCGTCCGGCGGCTCCGCGGGAACGCCGCGCCGCACGAAATTTTGGTCTTGTCCAGTCCTCGTCTGCTCGCGCCGATCGAGCGCCTCATCGATGCGCTCTGCGACCCGGCCAGGCGCATCCGCGCCATGTTCGGTCTTGCCGTCGTCTACGCGTTGGCATGGACGCTCTATGCCGTCATCGCCAAGTCGACCCAAGACATCAACACCGACATGGCGGAGCTGGTGGTGTGGACGCGCGAGCTGGCGCTCGGCTACCCGAAGCATCCCCCGTTCACGGTCTGGCTGATCAAGGCCTGGTTCGCGGTCTTCCCGCTGACCGACTGGGCCTATTATCTGCTGGCCGGTCTCATGCTCGGGGCGAGCCTTTTGCTCGCCTTCCTGCTCGCCGGCGAATGGCTGCAGGGCGAGAAGCGCGCGGCGGTGCCGTTCCTGCTCGCCCTGATCCCGTTCTACAACTTCCTCGGCCTCAAGTTCGATCACAACACCGCGCTGATCCCGCTATGGGGGTTGACGTTGTGGGCGTTCATGCGCTCGTACGATACCCGCCACATCGGCTGGGCGGTGCTGGCGGGATTGGCCGCCGCCGCGTCGATCCTGACCAAATACTGGTCGGTGTTGCTGTTGGCTTCGATGTTCATCGCCGCATTGGTCGATCGCAGGCGCAACGCCTATTTTCGGTCGCCGGCGCCATGGATCACCGGCGCGCTGTTCGTCGTGGCGATCGAGCCGCACGCGGTCTGGTTGGTGCGGGAAGGCTTTCAGCCGTTCACCTACGTCGCCACCAAACGCGCGGCCCTGACCGTGGTGGAGTGGCTGCACTCGCTGGTGGAGTTCAGCGCCGGCACGTTCGGCTATGCCAGTCCGGCGCTGCTGCTCGGGCTCTATCTTGGACGGCCCTCGCTGGCTGCGATCCGAGAGTCCTGGCTGCCGCGCGACAACGAACGGCGCACCGCCGCCATCCTGTTCTGGGCGCCGCTGCTCCTGGCCTTCCTCGCCGCCGCGCTCACGCGCACCGTGCTGCTGTCGCTGTGGAACACGCCCGCGCTCAATCTCCTGCCGGTGATGATGCTGTCCTCTCCGCTCGTGGTTCTGGCACGAGAGCGGGTGGTCCGTGCGGCGACCGTGGCCGCCATCTTCACCGCTTTGGCGCTGATTGCTTCACCGCTGGTGGCGGCAGCCGTCCTCGAGCTCGGAGTGGAGAACCATGCCGCCTACGGCCGCCTGATCGCGGCGGAGTTGGAACGCGAGTGGAAGCAGGTGACCGACAAGCCGCTTCGCCTGCTGGCCGGCCCCTTCTACCTTGCCAACACGACCGCGTTCTATATCGGCGACCGGCCGTCGACCTATGCGGACTTCTCGAGCTATCTGTCGCCTTGGGTCGATGCCCGGCGCATCGTGCGTCAAGGCATCGCCATTGCGTGTCCGGTGGACGATCGGGATTGTCTGGTCGACTTGGACAAGATCGTGTCCCAAGGCCTGCCCGGACGACGCACCGAGGTCGAGCTGACGCGCCATTGGCTGGGGCTGGCGGGGGCGCCGCGGCGGTTCGTGATCGCGGTCGTGCCGCCGCTATGACGGCGGGAGACCTTGGCCGGCGCGCGCAACGGCCGTTCGAGCACCTTGTCGGGACGCTCGCCGACCCGGCACGGCGCGAGCGCGGCGCGGCGGCGGTCCTGCTCGGCTACACGGCGGTCTGGACCCTGTATGCGGTCATCGCCAAGGGCAGCCAAGACATCCATTACGACATGGCCGAGCAGGTTGCGCTCTCGCAAGAGCTCGCTTTCGGCTACGCCAAGCATCCGCCGCTGGCGGCTGCCGTGGTGCGGGCATGGTTCACGCTGTTTCCGCTGAGCGACTGGGCCTATTACCTGCTCGCGGTCGCGATCGCGGCGCTCGCGCTCTGGATCGCGTGGCGCGTATCGGCGCGCTTTCTCGACGGCGAGAAGCGCGTGCTGGGGCTGGCCTTGCTGACCCTGGTGCCGTTCTTCAACTTCCATGCGCTGAAGTTCAACCAGAACACCCTGCTGATGCCGCTGTGGGCGGCGACGACGCTGTTCTTCCTGCGTTCGTTCGAGACCCGCCGCGTGGCGGATGCAGCACTGGCCGGCGTGACGGCGGCGGCGGCGATGTACGGCAAGTATTGGTCGATCTTTCTGATCGCCGGCCTCGGCGTCGCGGCGCTCGCCGATCCGCGGCGCACGGTCTATTTCCGCTCGCCGGCGCCCTGGGTGACGATCGCGGTCGGAGCAATTGCGCTCGCACCGCATGTCGCCTGGCTGATCGCCAACGGCTTCGAACCGTTCTCCTATGCCGTGCTGGTGCACGGCGGCACGTCCGTGGTGGCGGCCTTGGGGGCGGCGTTCGGCTATCTCGTGGGCAGCGCCGGCTATGTGGCGGTCGCGGTCGTCATCGCCGTGCTCGCCGCGCGTCCGAGCCCGGCTGCGGTGCGGGACAGCGTGTGGCCGGCGACGCCCGAGCGCCGGCTCGCGGCGGTGGCGTTCTGGGCGACGCTGCTGTTGCCGGCTTTGGTGGCGATCCCCGCCGAGGTCCGTCTCACGTCGCTATGGAGCATGCCGGCCTGGACGCTGTTGCCGGTGATGCTCCTGTCCTCGCCGCTCCTTGCCGTCGACCGCCAAGGTGTGGCGCGCATTCTCATGGTCGCGGTGCTGTTCCCGCTCGTCATGGTCGCGGTCGCGCCGGCGATCGCCTTCGTCACCCATCGCGCGGGCGTCACGCCCGCGGCGGCGCTTTCCTCGCTCTTGGCCGCGCCGGTCGAACGCCTGTGGCGCGAAACCAGCGACCAGCCGTTGCGGTTGTTCAGCAGCTACGAGGATTTCAGCTACGGCGTGGCGTTCTACCTGCCGAGCCGGCCGCTGACGGTGAACGCGCTCGACGGCGTTCCCCCGCCGGGACTCGACGCTCGGATCGCGCGCGACGGCATCGTGTTGCTCTGCCCTGCGCAAGCCCAAGGGTGCGTCAATGTCGCAAACGCCCGCGCCGCGCGGGGACCGGCGGGGAAGCGCATGGAGGTGGACGTCACGCGCCGCTTCTGGGGCGTGGCCGGACCGGCGGCGCGCTACCTGATCATCGCCATTCCGCCGCGGCGTTAGACGGCGCAATTCCAGAGCCGGTGGTCATGGGTTCCGGCCTTCGCGGGAACGGCAGCAAAGTCCGATCAGTACCGGTAATGATCGGACTTGTAGGGACCGTCCGCGGGCACGCCGATATAGGCCGCCTGCTTGTCCGACATTTTGGTCAGCTTGACGCCGATCTTGGCGAGATGCAGCCGCGCGACCTTCTCGTCGAGCCGCTTGGGCAGCGTGTAGACCTTCTTCTCGTACTTCTTCGGATTGCTCCACAGCTCGATCTGCGCCAGCGTCTGGTTGGTGAAGGACGACGACATCACGAAGCTCGGATGTCCCATGGCATTGCCGAGGTTCACCAGCCGGCCTTCGGACAACAGAATGATCCGCTTGCCGTCGGGGAACTCGATCTCGTCGACCTGCGGCTTGACGTTCACCCACTTGAGGTTCCGCAGCGCCGAGACTTGGATCTCGCTGTCGAAGTGGCCGATATTGGCGACGACCGCCCGATCCTTCATCTTGCGCATGTGCTCGATGGTGATGACGTCGAGATTTCCGGTCGCGGTCACGAAGATATCGGCGCGCGCCGCCGCGTCCTCCATGGTGGTGACCTCGTAGCCTTCCATCGCCGCCTGCAGCGCGCAGATCGGATCGACCTCGGACACCATCACCCGGCAGCCGGCCTGCCGCAGCGAGGCGGCCGACCCTTTGCCGACGTCGCCGAAGCCCGCCACCATCGCGACCTTTCCGGCCATCATCACGTCGGTGCCGCGGCGGATGCCGTCGACCAGCGATTCGCGGCAGCCGTAAAGGTTGTCGAACTTCGATTTGGTGACGCTGTCGTTGACGTTGATCGCCGGCCAGAGCAGCGTGCCCTTCTTCTGCATTTCGTAGAGCCGGTGGACGCCGGTCGTGGTTTCCTCGGTCACGCCGCGGATGCCCTCGGCGTTCTTCTTGTACCAGCCGGGCTTGTCCTTGAGCCGCTGCTTGATGGCTGCGAACAGGATTTCCTCTTCCTCGTTGGTCGGCTTGCTGATCAAGCCGGTTTCGCCCTGCTCGGCGCGCAGCCCGAGGTGGATCAGCAGCGTGGCGTCGCCGCCGTCGTCCAGGATCATGTTGGGGGTGCCGCCGTCGTCCCACTCGAAGATGCGATGCTGGTAGTCCCAGTAGTCGGTCAGGGTCTCGCCCTTGACGGCGAACACCGGCGTGCCGCCGGCAGCGACGGCGGCGGCGGCATGGTCCTGGGTCGAGTAGATGTTGCACGAGGCCCAGCGCACGTCGGCGCCGAGCGCCTTGAGCGTCTCGATCAGCACCGCCGTCTGGATCGTCATGTGCAGCGACCCGCAGATGCGCGCGCCGCGCAGCGGCTGGGTCGGGCCGAATTCCTCGCGCGTCGCCATCAGGCCGGGCATCTCGGTCTCGGCGATGGCGATTTCCTTGCGGCCCCATTCGGCAAGCCCGATGTCCTTGACCACGTAATCGGCGGCGGGCTTGGCGCGGGCGGCGCTCTTCACGGCTTTCGACGCGGCTTTCATGACGGTCCTTGGCTGGCTGGAAATGCGGATATGCCCGGCGGCACCCCGTTCGGGCCGTGCCTATAGCAGGGCCCAGCCACTGCCGCAATAACGATATAAAGAATTCTTTATGTCGTTGGGCGGGGCCCGTCGATCTGGCCGAACCCAGGCGGGCGACCGAGCGTTGATCCTCGGAATGGGCCGCTCTTGTCGTTTCCGATCGCCCGGCCGAGGACCCCATGCAGGACGAAGCTCACCCGACCCTCGATTTTGACGCTCCCTCGATCACCTCCTTCAAGGAACTCGCCAAGGCCGAGCAGGAATGCACCCGCTGCCCGCTTTACAAGGACGCGACCCAGGCGGTCCCGGGCGAAGGACGCAAGCACGCGCGCCTGATGCTGGTCGGGGAGCAGCCCGGCGACAAGGAAGACCTCGCCGGCAAACCGTTCGTCGGTCCGGCGGGGCGGATTCTCGATTCTGCGCTGGCAGCGGCCGGCATTGCGCGCGAGGACGCCTTCGTCACCAACGCGGTCAAGCATTTCAAGCATGAGATGCGCGGCAAGCGGCGCCTGCACAAACGTCCGAACACTTATGAGATCGAGCGCTGCAAAATCTGGCTCGAGACCGAGCGTGCGATCGTGAAGCCCATTGCCGTGGTTGCGCTCGGCGCGACCGCCGCCCGCAGCCTGTTCGGGCGCGTCCTCACTATCGCCAAGACGCGCGGACGCCAGTTGCATCTCGCCGACGGCACCGCCGCCTTCATCACCATCCACCCGTCGTTCCTGTTGCGGATCGAGGACGAGGCCGACAAGGCCCGCGAATATCGTCACTTCGTCGCCGACCTGCGGCAGGCCGCGAAGGTGCTCGCCGACCAAGCCGCGTAATCATTCCTCTTCGGTGAAGCGTCCGCTCACCAGCGCCGCCAGCGCCTCGATCACCTGCGCCGCCTCGGCGCCGGTCGCCTCGACCGTGATGGTGGAGCCGGGGCCGGCCGCCAGCATCATCAGCCCCATGATCGACGTGCCGCCCACGGTCTCGCCGCCGCGCGTCACCCGCACGTCGGCGTCGAATTTCTCGACCGTCTGCACGAACTTGGCGGAGGCGCGCGCGTGCAGGCCCTTCTTGTTGCAGATCTCCAGCACCCGCACGACCGCGTCCTCGCGCGGCGACGGCTTGTCCGCGGGACGATCGTCGGCGCCGGCAGGCTCGCTCATTTGCCGGTCAGGACGCGGCTGGCGATGGTGATGTATTTGCGGCCGGAGTCCTGCGCCGCGGCCACCGCCTCGGTCAGCGGGCAGTCGCCGCGCACCTTGGCGAGCTTGACCAGCATCGGCAGATTGATGCCGGCGAGCACCTCGACCTTGGGCCGGCCCATCACGGAAATCGCCAGGTTCGAGGGCGTGCCGCCGAACATGTCGGTCAGGATGGCGACGCCTTCGCCGGTGTCCACGCGCTTGACGGCCTCGATGATGTCCTTGCGGCGTTGCTCGACGTCGTCGTCGGGACCTATGGTGACCGCCTCGATCTGCCGTTGCGGCCCCACCACGTGCTCGAGGGCCGAGCGGAACTCGACGGCGAGGCGCCCGTGCGTGACCAGAACGAGACCGATCATAAGATTCCCCGCGGGCGCGTCCCCGTTGCACCGCACGAAAGGGTGCCCATCATGACCATCCGGAGTCCCGGCGCAAGGGCCTTTCCGGCGTTATCGGGGAGGTGTTGCATCGCGGTAGAGAGGCGCCATCCGGACGCCGATGCGGGGCGATTTCGAGCACCTGAGGCTAACATTCAACGCGTTACTTTTGTGCCACCGGCTGCCCCCGCAAGGTTCCTTACCCAGGTTTAATGTCACGAACCGGTGTCGGCGGTGCCGAGCAGCGCCAACACCGCCGGCAGCGGGTCAATGCCGGATGCGACCGCGAGTCGCGGCAGGCTGATGCCGGAGATCAGCGCCTCGCGGCCGGCGGCGGCGGGCAATCGTTCGGCGTCGTCCGCCGCGAGATCGATCACGAGACTCACCACTGCGACCGGCTCGAATGAAAGTCGTCGAATGCCCAGTCCCCGCACTTCGATCAATCCCGCGAGCGAAGCGGCCGGCCGCACCAGCAGGCGGCCATGACAGGCCTCGACGTGCAGGCGATCGTCGCCCACCAGGCGGGCGAAATGCAGAAGGCCGGTGTCGGCGGCATGGAGCAGCGCGAGCGCAAGCCGCGATTTCCCGGCTCCGGCCGGCCCGCGGATCAGCACGGCGCGCGCACCCGCCAACACCGCCGAGGCGTGGACGCTCGGAGCTTCGGCCGCCATCACATCGCCGGCAGCCGCACGATGAAGCGTGCACCGAGCACCGCGGGTGCTTCGTCCACGGCCGCCGCGGGGGCCTGACGATTCTCCACCCAGATGCGACCTTCATGCGCCTCGATGATCTGCTTGGAGATCGAGAGGCCCAATCCCGAATTCTGGCCGAACTGCTGATGTGGCCGGTGGGTGTAGAAGCGCTCGAAGATTTTCTCGAGCGTTTCGGGATCCACCCCCGGTCCATCGTCGTCGACGATGATTTCGACCTCATTCTTCAAGTGCCGGCAGGTGATACGGACCGTGCCGCCGGGCGGCGAGAACGAGCGGGCATTGTCGATCAGATTGTCGATCACCTGTCCCAGTCGGGAATCGTGGCCGGGCACCACGAAGCTGGCCTGCTCGTCGCCCTCGAGGTTCAGGCTCACGAGCACCCCGTCGTCATGCGGCACTTCGTTGGCCACGTTGACCACGGTGTTGAGCAATCGCTTCAGGTCGACCGGTTGCGCTTCGTGCCGCTGCATTTCGGCGTCGAGGCGGCTGGCGTCGGAAATATCCGAGATCAACCGGTCGAGCCGCTTCACGTCATGCTGGATGACCGCCAGCAGACGGCTGCGGCTTTCGTCGCTCTTGGCGAGCGGCAGGGTCTCGACCGCCGAGCGCAGCGAGGTGAGGGGGTTCTTGAGCTCGTGGGCGACGTCGGCGGCGAAGCTCTCGATCGCTTCGATGCGCCGGTAGAGGGCGCTGGTCATGTCCCGCAGCGTGCCCGACAAGTGCCCGATCTCGTCGCGCCGCCGGGTGAAATCGGGAATCTCGACCCGCGAGCGAATCCGCCGGCGCACCAGCTGCGCGCTTTCGGCCAGCCGCCGCACCGGCCCCGCGATGGTGCCGGCGAGCAGGAACGACAGCACCACCATCACGCCGGCGGCGACCAGGAACACCTTGAAGATGGCGAGCCGCTCGGCGCCGACCAGGTCGTCGATGTCGGCGCCTTGCGTCGACAGCATGAGCGCGCCGCGCACCGCGCGGAAGCGCTGCACCGGGACCGCCACCGAGACGATCACCTCGCCGCGCTCGTTGATGCGGACCATGCTCGACTTGAAGCCCTTGAGCGCGTTCGCGACCTCTTCGTAGCTCTTGCCGTTCTGCGGCCCGAGCTCGCGATAGAGCGGCAGGGTGCCGCGGCTGAACCAGGTGCGGATGGCGACATAGGCGCGCTGCAGCAGGCCCGGCTTGTCGGCCGACGGCGGCGGCAGATCGAAGCGCAGCACGTCGTAGAGATTGCGGCTGTCGAGGATCTGCACGCCGTCGCGGTCGTAGATGCGCGCGCGCGTATTGGTCGGCGACACCAGCCGGCGCAGCACCGGTCCGACCCGCTCCGGATTGATCGAGAACTCGATGCCCGAGAGCGTCTCCTCCGACGGGCCGTAGCTCTCGCCGGCCTGCAGCTCCAGCAGCCGCTCGAGATCGAAGGTGATGGTGTCCTGCTCGGCGGTCGCCGACGACGCGATCGCCCCGGCGATGATCTCGCCCTGCACCACCAGCCGTTCTTTCGCCGAATCGATCAGGCCGGCGCGGAATTGCGAGAGGTAGAGAATGCCGATGACGAGCGCCAGCAGGCCGGTGACGTTGAGGAAGATGATGCGCCGGGTGAGGCTCGAAAAGCTCACGCGTACGAAGAACTGCCAGCCCCGATGCGACAGGTCGGCCAGCCTGCGCGCGCCGCGTTTTTCCTGGGACGCCTGACTGTCGTCAGGCCGTTCAGGCTCGACCTCGGTTCTCAAGCTTTCCGGGGTTCTGTTGAGCACGGTTCAGTCTGCCGGTTGCGCCCCAGGCTCGGCCGGCACCACCGTTCTAGCGATCCGGCCCGTCGGATGGCAAAGTTACGTGGTCCCTCGCGCAAAACCAAGTTGTGCAGCGCTGCACAAACTCGGCCGCAGGCGAGCGTCACATTTCCTTGAAACGGTAGCCGACGCCGTAGAGCGTTTCGATCATGTCGAAATCGTCGTCGCAGCCCTTGAACTTCTTGCGCAGCCGCTTGATGTGGCTGTCGATGGTGCGGTCGTCGACATAGACCTGGTCGTCGTAGGCGGCGTCCATCAGGGCGTTGCGGCTTTTGACCACACCCGGGCGGCTGGCGAGCGCCTGCAGGATGAGGAACTCGGTGACGGTCAGCGTCACCGGCTCGTTCTTCCAGGTGCAGGTGTGGCGTTCCGGATCCATGCGCAACAGGCCGCGCTCGAGCACCTTGGCGGCGTCGGTCTCCTTCGGCGCGGTGCCGTCCTTCGGAACCGCGCGGCGGAGCACCGCCTTGACGCGCTCGACCAGGAGCCGCTGCGAGAATGGTTTGCGGATGAAGTCGTCGGCACCCATCTTGAGGCCGAACAACTCGTCGATCTCCTCGTCCTTGGAGGTGAGGAAGATCACCGGCATGTCGGACTTCTGGCGCAGCCGCCGCAACGTCTCCATGCCGTCCATGCGCGGCATCTTGATGTCGAGAATGGCAAGATCGGGCGGCGACGTCTTGAAGCCGTCGAGCGCGGAGGCGCCGTCGGTATAGGTCATGATCCGATAGCCCTCGGCCTCGAGCGCGATCGAGACCGAAGTCAGGATATTGCGGTCGTCGTCGACGAGAGCGATGGTCGGCATGAAGCCCCTGTCCCTAGTTTCGCCCTAGGCCTTGAAGCCCGCAAAGCAAGGCCGAAGTGTGACAAACCCCTGACAAACGCGTGATTCGTCAAAGGCTTTGTTAACATAGCTCGCATCGAGCCTAAGCGCCAACGCCAAGTTTTCGTCCGCCACGGCAGTTGGGGGGCGATTTCCCGAAAGCAAGGGTGGTGCTTAACATGGCAAACCAGCGGAGATAGCCATGACCCCCACGGCCGATTTCGACCCCAAGCTCGCCGCCAAGAAGCTCCTGCGCGAGGGCCGCTCCGGGGCGCTGGCGACGCTGATGCCCGCTTCGGGCGACCCCTATTGCTCGCTGGTGAACGTCGCCACCGCGGCCGACGGGGCGCCGCTGCTGCTGATCTCGCGGCTGGCCGTGCACACCAAGAACATCCTCGCCGACCCGCGCGTGTCGCTGATGATCGACGAGCGCAAGGAGGGCGATCCGTTGCAGGGCGCCCGCGTCATGCTGATGGGAACGGCGGCGGTGACCGACGATCCGCAGGCGCGCCGGCGCTACCTGGCGCGCCAGCCCGAGGCGGAGATGTTCGCCGGCTTCGCCGACTTCGCGTTCTACCGGGTCGCGCTCGAGCGCGCGCATCTGGTCGCCGGCTTCGGCCGCATCGTCGATCTTAAGCCGCAGGACGTCTTGACCGAGACCGGCGACGCCGACGAGCTGGTGGCGGCCGAGCCGGACGTGCTCGCGCACATGAACGGCGATCACGCCGATGCCTGCCGGCTCTACGCGACCAAGCTGCTCGGCGCGCCGGCGGGCGACTGGCGCTGCGTGGGATGCGATCCGGAGGGGCTCGAGCTGCAGCTCGGGCGCACCGCGTTGCGCCTGCCGTTCCCGCAGCGCGTGCGCTCGCCCGGCGTGCTGCGGCAGGTGCTCAAGCAGATGGCGGAGCAGGCGCGGGCGGCATAGTCGGCGATGTTACGGCTCGCGCCCGCGGGCTCCGCCCGGAACGCTGCCCACGCCTGCCCACGGATGGCGCGCGTCGCATCGTTCAGGCAAACTCCCCGCAAATAGAACCAGCGCGGACAGGGAGGGCACCATCATGCTTCGCATTCTCATCGGCGCGGCGCTCGGCGTCGTCGCGCTCACACCCGCCGCCGCCGACGAAGGAGATATCGTGCTGCGCGGCATGGGCTCGTTCCATGTCGGCGGCCGGATCGCCGAGGTCAGCGGCAAGCCGGTGCGCGAGATCGTGCGCATGCCGGGCGGCCCGTCGTCGAAGCTCGACCCCAACGGCGAGTTCATGGTCGAGCAGATGTACGTGCAGTACTTCCTGCCCAAGCACCGCAAGGGCAAGCTGCCGCTGTTGATGTGGCATGGCGGCGGGCTCACCGGCGTCACCTATGAGAGCACGCCGGACGGTCGCGAGGGCTGGCTCAACCTGTTCATCCGCAAGGGCTGGGACGTCTACGTCTCGGACGCGGTCGAACGCGGCCGCGCGGGCTTCGCCAGTCCGGACGTGTGGAGCGGCGAGCCGATATTCCTGAACTACGCCGACCCGTTCGAGCGCTTCCGCATCGGCGACGGGGAGGGCTCCTGGAGCAGCGATCCGGCCAAGCGCAGGGTGCTGCCGGGCAACCAGTTCCCGGTGGAGGCCTACGACAACTACATGAAGCAGACCGTGCCGCGCTGGCTGTCGACCGACGACGCGGTCATCGCGGCCTATACGGCGCTGGTCGACAAGGTGTGTCCCTGCGTGCTGCTGCTGCACAGCCAGGGCGGCGCCTTCGGCCTCAAGGTGGCCGAGGCGCGGCCCGACAAGGTCAAGGGTGTGGTCGCGGTCGAGGCGGCGAGCGCCGGCACCATCGCCAAGGCGCCGCTGTTGAAGAGCACGCCGATCCTGATGATGTTCGGTGACTACGTCGACCAGCACCCGCGCTGGGCGGCGTACAAGAAGATCGATCTCGAATACGCGGCGGCGGTGCGCGCCGCCGGCGGCAGCGTCGACGTGGTCAATCTCCCCGACATCGGCATCAAGGGCAATTCGCATATGCTGATGCAGGACAAGAACAATGCCGAGATCGCCGAGGTCGTCCAGAAATGGCTGGTCGGGAAGGGCCTCGTCGATTAATCCCACCGGTTCACCGAACAGCCACCATCAACAGAGCAGGGAGGGCGCCATGCGCCGTCTGGGAATAGCTCTGGCACTCAGCCTCGCCGCCGGTTCGGCGCTGGCGCAGGGCAAGGAGCCGGTCCTGCTGCGCGACATGGGCTCGTTCCATATCGGCGGCCGGCTGATCGAGATCAGCGGCCAGCCGATCAAGGAAGTGGTGTTCACGCCCGGCGGCGTGCCGGCCAAGATGGACCCGAACGGCACCTATCAGGTCGAGCAGATGTACGTGCAGTACTTCCTGCCGCAGAACCGCAAGGGCAAGCTGCCGCTGTTGCTGTGGCACGGCGGCGGCCTCACCGGCGTGACCTACGAGACCAAGCCCGACGGCGGCGAAGGCTGGCTCACCTATTTCATCCGCAGGGGGTGGGACGCCTATATCTCCGACGCCATGGAGCGCGGCCGTTCCGGCTGGACCAACACGTTCCAGGGCGACCCGTTATTCCTGCCGCTCGGCGATCCGTGGGAGCGCTTCCGCATCGGCGCGCCCGGCTCCTGGAACGCCGACAAGGCCAAGCGCGCCACCTATCCGGGCACGCAATTCCCGATCGACGCCTACGAGCAATTCATGAAGCAGGGCGTGCCGCGTTGGACCACGACCGACAAGCAGATCGTCGCCGCCTATATCGAGCTGGTCGACAAGATCTGCCCCTGTGTCGTGATGGTGCACAGCCAGTCCGGCACGTTCGGCTTCCAGGTGCTGGAGGCGCGCCCCGACAAGGTCAAGGCGCTGGTGGCGGTCGAGCCGACGCTCGGCGGCGACCGCAACAAGATTACGTCAATCAAGAGCACGCCGGTCCTCATGGTTTACGGCGACAACGCCAAGGACCATCCGCGTTGGTCGAAGATCCGCCAGGGCGGCGTCGACTATGCGGCCGCATTCAAGGCCGGCGGCGGCAGCGTCGACGTCTACGACCTGCCGGACCTGGGGCTCAAGGGCAATTCCCACATGATCATGATGGACAAGAACAGCAGCCAAGTCGCCGATCTCATCCAAAAGTGGCTGGTCGGCAAAGGATTGGCGGAATAATTTTCCCAAATTCTTGCTGCGGCGCAGCACGGAACCGCACAGCTGGTTGCCACTTATCAAGGTTACCCACAGAGGAGGTTCACCCGCTCGATTTGATGAGAGTCGATCGGCGGGGTGGCATAAA
>WNEY01009065.1_pt1 | contig 13835 bp, 14 predicted proteins | sample 5400531 | NCBI WGS metagenome assembly WNEY01 (sample SAMN13153338, study PRJNA577476) | soil metagenome | isolation source: 200 cm saprolite under Douglas fir tree site 1 | place: USA:California | collected 2015-04-18
AGCTCCATGGCTCCCTTGCTTTGCTCGGCCGGGGGCGAAATCTTCCCCAATCGCTCGCGCCCCGCAACCAGGTACCAGCCACCCCGAGGATCGATGCGCCGCACGGAGTTCATCGCCACCGGCTTCCACGTCCCCGCGCGCTGCGTCACCAACGACGATCTCGCGCAGCTGATGGACACCTCGGACGAATGGATCGCGCAGCGTAGCGGCATCCGCACCCGCTACTGGGTATCGGAGGGCGACACCGGCGCCAGTCTGGCCCGCGAGGCGGCGTGTCGCGCGCTCACGCGCGCGGGCCTCCAGGCCCGCGACCTGGACTGCATCGTCTACTGTACCTGCACCCCCGACCATTTCGAGCCCGGCAACGGCGTCTTCCTCCAGCGCGAGCTGGGCGTGTCCGGCATCCCCGCGCTCGACGTGCGCAATCAGTGCAGCGGTTTTCTCTACGGCCTCTCCGTGGCGGACGCCTGGATCCGCCTGGGGCAGTACCGCCGCATCCTCCTCGTCGGCGCCGAGGTCCACTCGCGGGGCCTCGACAAGACGACGCGGGGGCGCGACACGGCGGTCCTGTTCGGCGACGGCGCGGGCGCCGTCATCCTGGGGGCCACCGACGACGCGCGCCGCGGCGTGCTCTCCACCCACCTCTTCGCCGACGGGCGACACGCCGAAAAACTGTGGGTGGACGGGCCGGGCCTGGCGCACGACCCGTTCGTGAGCGAGGAGATGCTGCGCGCCGGGCTGCACCGCGCCGTGATGGACGGGCGCGAGGTCTTCAAGGCCGCGTCCGTGCTGATGCCGCAGGCCGTCGAGGCCGCGCTCTCGAGCAACGGCCTCGCGCCCGCTGACGTGAAGCTCCTCGTCTCCCACCAGGCGAACCTCAGGATCATCGAGATGGTGCAGAAAGCGCTCGGCCTGCGCGAGGACCAGGTCTACGTGAACATCCAGAAATACGGCAACACCACGGCCGCGTCGATCCCGATCGCCCTCGACGAGGCCCTCACCGAGGGGCGGTTGCAGCGGGGCGACCTGCTGATCCTCGCGGCGTTCGGGTCCGGGTTCACCTGGGCGAGCGCCGCCATTCGATGGTAATCGGACGTCCATGGTGAACATCGACCTCAAGGGCAAGCGCGCCTTCGTGGCGGGCGTGGCGGACGACAGCGGCTTCGGCTTCGCCATCGCCAAGGCGCTCGCCGCCGCCGGCGCCACCATTTGCGTCGGCACCTGGCCGCCGGCCCTCGGCATCTTCACCAAGCTGCTCGAGCGTGGCAAGATGGAGCAATCGCTGCAGCTCCCGGGAGGGGGAGGGGGACGCAAGCTCGAGTTCGAGCGTATCTATCCGCTGGACGCGGCGTTCGACTCCCTCGCGGACGCGCCCGCCGAGGTGCGCGATAACAAGCGCTACCGCGACGTGGGGGACTTCAGCGTGCAAGGGGTGGCGGCGCGGCTGCGGCAGGACTTCGGGGACCGGCCGCTCGATATCGTGGTGCACAGCCTCGCCAACGCGCCCGAGGTGAAGCAACCGCTCCTCGACACGAGTCGTCGCGGCTACCTCGAGGCGGTGAGCGTGAGCGCCTACAGCAACATCTCCCTGGTGCGGCACCTCGGTCCGCTGATGCGCCCCGAGGGGTCCTTTCTCTCGCTCACCTACATGGCGGGCGAGCGCGTCATCCCCGGGTACGGCGGCGGGATGTCGTCCGCCAAGGCGGCGCTCGAGGCCGACACCCGGACGCTCGCCTACGAAGCCGGCCGCCGCTTCGGCGTGCGCGTCAACGCCATCTCCGCGGGGCCCTGGGCGTCGCGCGCGGCGAGCGCCATCGGGTTCATCGAGCAGATGATCGCCTACACCACCGCGAACTCCCCGCTGCCGCGGCCGATCCACGCCGACGACGTCGGCTACACAGCGGCCTTCCTCGCCAGTCCCTTCGCCCGCGCGATCACCGGTTCGATCGTGTACGTGGACTCGGGCTACCACATCATGGGGATGGCGGTGGCGCCGGCGCCGCCGCCGGCGGTGTCCTAGAGCCCGAAACTCAGGCCCGACAAGGCGCGTAGGTCCCGTGGGAGAGGGGGTTCGGATGATCGGATTGCTGATCGGAGTGACGGCCCTGGTGGCCGGGTTCTTCGCGGCCCGCCGCTTCGTACGGCGCCGGCTGCGCTTCGTGGATGCGGTGCACCGTCCCGTCGCGCCGCTCGTGGCGGGGGTCGCGGCGACCGCCGTCGCGCTCCCGCTGGCCGCGCTCCCGCTCGTGACGCTCGGGACCGCGATCGCCTTCGGCGTCGGTGTGGCGGGCGGCGTCGCGAGCGGCCGCCGGCGGCCCGAGACGCGCTAGACGACCTTCAGGCCGGCGAGCGGCGTCATGACCTCGGGCCGGCCCGACACCACCCGGAGCGCCCGCACCGCGTCATGCGCGAACGTCTTGCCGGCCCCCTTTTCGATCTCCTCCAAAGCCCGCCACTTCGGGAACGCTTCGCGCACGGGCGTCGCCATCTGCAGCGTCTCGAACGAGTCGGCCACGGCCAGCACTTTCACCGCCGTGGGGATCGGCAACGCCTCGATGTCCCAGTCCTCGCCGACGATTTCGTAGTAGTGCCCGTATTCGGCGATGATCGCCGCCGCGCCGTGCATCGCGCGCGCCACGGGCACCGACGCGTCGCTCTCCGAGCGCGACAAGAGCCGCAACAGCCGCTGGTCGCGGATTCCCACCTCGTGCAGCAGGGCCGCGACGCGCAGGTTCTCCCGGTCCTCCTCCGGCAGCTTCAGCTCCTGCGCGATCGCATCCGCCAGCTGCGCCACGCGGTTGCTATGCCCCTGCTGATGCTTCTCCGTCGCCTCGATGTGGAACGCCAGCAGCTCGAGCGTGGCCATGTACGCGTTCTTCACCTCGGCGAGCCGCACGTCCCGCTGCTCGGCGAGCCTGCCGACGACGTAGCCGGTGAGGATCAGGAACCCCGCCCACGGCACGAGCAGGAGCAGCGCACCGGCATGCAAGCCGGAAAGCATATTGTCGAGGCCCTGCACCGCCTGATAGAAGAAGATCAGGGATACGACGAACACCGCGGACACGACCGCGAACCGCCGGCCGCCATAGAATCCCGCGAGAATGATCGGGAGATAGTAGAAGCTCAAGAAGGCGAACTTCTGGTCGACGACCGCGTGGATGAGGACCATCGCGCCGACGAGCAGCAGCACGAATACGCGCTCGAAATGGCGATTCAAGAACAGCTTGGCCCGCTCCACCAGGGTGGGATGGACCATGCGAGACCTCGCTCGATTGTCGTGGGGGGCGCGGCCTCATAGTGGCGACCGGACGGCATCGGCGCAATAGCGGTGACCGCGCCACACCGGCCCCTGGGGGCGGACGTGACGGGCGACACAATACTTAGGCGGCCCGCGTGCCGCTGGCCCGCTCAGGCGCGCAGGGCGCCGCGCACGTTGGCGGGGTTGAACTCGACGATCTCGGCGCGCGCGACCCCGGCGCGGATGTACGGGTCCGTCGCCACGATCGCGTCCAGCGTGGCGCGGTCGGGGCTCACCGCCACCGTCACGCCCCCGGTGGGTGGCTCGCGCCGGGCCCAGGCCTGAAACACTCCTTCCCGGGCGTAGCGCTCCAGATACTGGAGGTGCTGCGGCCGGACGGCGTCCACCGCGGCGAGCGGCTGGGTGTAGTGGACCAGCACGACGTAGAGCATGGCCTCCTCGTAACCGGCGCAGCTGCGCACGGGGAGCGGCGGGTAGCGTACGAAGCGCGCGTCGGTCTCGGCACGCGTGCAGCGGAAGAACGTCGACCCCGTCCGGTTGGTGACGGCCCGCTTCCACCGGCAGGTGAGGCAGAGTCCTACCGCACCGGCTGACGCAACTGGCGGGCCGCGAGCCATCATATATTGGAGATTGTACCGCCCCTTGGTGATCGGCAGCAACCCGGACTGGCGGCGCTCGCACAGGTGAGAACGTGATGGCGATGCAATGGCTTCGCTTGAAGACCGCCGTGGCCTGCCCGCTGCGCCGTGGTGCTTGGTATCCCGTCGCGTCGCTGACGCGGCTCGAAGCCGTGGTCACGCTCCAAGGGAAGCCGGTGTCCGTGCCGCGGCCGTTCGTGGAGATTCGCAGGACGCCGCCCGGCGAGTGGACCGTCTTGCGGAACCCGGCGGTCGAACCGCGCGTCCCGAAAAGCTTTCGCCAGGGGTACCTCGTGTGTCCCGGGTGCCAGACTCGCGTGGTGCTGCCGGCCACCCAAGTGCCGGAGCAGATCTGCCCGCGCTGCAGCCACACCTACCCGATCGCTTGGGGTGAGAAGTACTTCGAGAAAGGCTGATGACCGCGACCAAGGCGCAGGTCGCCCTCGAGCTGAACGGGGAGCAGGTCGAGGTGGCCTTCGCCCCGCACAAGACCCTCCTCGAAGTGCTGCGGGAGGACCTCGGCCTCACCGGCACCAAGCACGGCTGCGAGCTGGGCGAATGCGGCACCTGTACGGTGCTCCTGGACGGCCGCCCGGTGCTCTCCTGCCTGGTCCTCGGGCTCGCCTGCGCTGGCCGGCGGGTCGAGACCGTGGAGGGGATGGCTGACCGCGGCCGACTCCACCCCCTCCAGGACACCTTTGCCGAGCTGGGCGCGGCGCAGTGCGGCTACTGCACCCCGGCGTTCCTCCTCACCGCCCTCGCCCTGCTGCGCGACAACCCGCGGCCCTCCCGCGACGACATCAAGACCGCCCTCTCGGGCAACCTCTGCCGCTGCACCGGCTACATCAAGATCTACGAGGCGGTCGAATTGGCCGCGGCCCGCCTGCGCGGCGAGGATGCGAGGCCGGCACCGGAGAGTCTGTATGGCCGGCGGTAAGAAAAAGGCGGCGGTCAGGCGGTCAGGCGGTCAGGCCCGAGCCGCAACGACCGACCGACCGCCTGTCCGCCCGTCCGCCCCGCTGGAGTTCCGTCTGGTCGGCAAGGCGATCCGGAAAGTCGACGCCACCGCCAAGGTGACCGGAGCGACGAAGTTCGCCGACGACCTGTTTCTCCCCCGCATGCTCTACGCCAAAGTACTCCGCTCCACTCAGGCGCACGCGCGCATCCGCGACATCGACGCCTCCCGCGCCCTGGCCCTTCCCGGTGTGCATGCGGTGCTCACCGGGAGCGACCTCCCGATCCCCTTCGGCATTCTCCCTGTGAGCCAGGACGAGCACGCCCTGGCGCAGGGCAAGGTGCGGTTCGTGGGCGACCCCGTAGCGGCGGTGGCCGCGATCAGTGAAGACGTCGCGACGGCCGCGCTCGATCTCATCGCCGTGGACTACGAGCCGCTCGCGCCCATCGCCTCGGCGGAACAGGCGTTGGAGACCCCGGAGCCGCGCATCCACGAGTACGGCCACGGCGGCAACCTGCAGAAGGTCGTGTCCCTCGAGTTTGGCGACGTCGAGGCGGGGTTCGCGGAGGCGGACCTCGTGCGCGAGGACTGCTTCTTCTACGAGGGGAGCACGCACCTCCCCATGGAGCAGCACGCCGCCGTAGCGGACTGGTCGCCGGACGGCAAGCTCACCCTCTGGAGCTCCACGCAGACGCCCCATTACGTGCACCGCGCCCTGGCCCAGGTCCTCGGGCTCGCGCCCGCCCGGATCCGCGTGATCGCGACGCCGAACGGCGGCGGGTTCGGCGGCAAGAGCGACCCCTTCAGCCACGAGATCGTGGCCGCGAAGCTCGCCATCGTCTCGGGGCGGCCGGTGAAGATTACGCTGACGCGGGAAGAGGTGTTCTACTGCCACCGCGGCCGCCACCCCGTCCTCATGTGGGTGAAGACGGGCGTGAAGCGCGACGGCGCGATCACCGCCATGCACTTTCGGTCCCTGCTCGACGGCGGCGCGTACGGCTCCTACGGCGTCGCGAGCACGTACTACACCGGGGCACTGCAGACCGTCACCTATCGGGTGCCCCGGTACAAGTTCCAAGGCGCACGAGCCTTCACCAACAAGCCGCCCTGCGGGCCCAAGCGAGGACACGGCACGCCCCAGCCCCGCTTCGCCCTCGAGGTGCACCTCGACAAGATCGCGGAGCAGCTGGAGCTCGATCCCGCCGAGCTGCGGCTGCGGCACCTCGTCCCGCCCGACAGTGTGACGGTGAATCACTTGCGGGTCGGCTCGATCGGCCTGGGCGACTGCATCCGCAAGGTGGTGGAGGGATCCGGCTGGAAGGACAAGTTCCGGAAGCTCCCCTACGGTCGGGGCGTGGGGCTCGCCTGCTCGAGCTATCTCACAGGGGCGGGGCTGCCGGTGTACTGGAACGACATGCCGCACTCGGGCGTCCAGCTCAAGTGCGACCGCGGCGGCGGCGTCACGGTGTTCTGCGGCTCCACGGAGATCGGCCAGGGCTCCGATTCCATACTCGCCATCATCGTCGCCGAAGTGCTGGGGCTGGACCCGTTCGACGTCGCGGTCGTCGCTGCCGACACCGACCTCACCCCCGTGGACCTGGGCAGCTACTCGAGCCGCGTCACCTTGATGACCGGCAACGCGGCCATTGCAGCCGCCGAGCGCGCCCGCGACATCATCGCCCGGCACGCGGGCGCGCGGCTGGGCGTGGCCCCCGAGCGGCTGGCGTTCGCCGAGCGACGTGTGTTCGACCCAGCGGACCCGACGCACGGCATCGATTTCGCGGAGGCGGTACGGCTCGCCGAAGCGGCGCAGGGCACCGTGGGCACGGTCGGCTCGTACACGCCGCCACGTGGCTCCGGGCGCTACCGCGGCTCGGGCGTCGGACCCTCGCCCGCCTACTCCTACAGCGCGGCGGTGGCGGAGGTGGACGTCGAAGCCGCGACGGGGATCGTGCGCGTGCCGCGCATCTGGATCGCCCACGACGTCGGGCGCTGTATCAACGCCGCGGCCGTGATCGGCCAGATCGAGGGCAGCGTCTACATGGGGCTGGGCGAGGCGCTCATGGAAGAGATGGCGTACCGCGGCAACCGGAATGTCGTGCACAAGATCCCCTCGCTCCTGGAGTACAAGAGCCCCACCACCCTCGAGATGTGCGACGTCGTCACCTACATCGTGGAGCACCCCGACCCGAATGGGCCGTTTGGCGCGAAGGAGGCGGGCCAGGGACCGCTGCTCCCCGTCATGCCGGCGGTGGCGAACGCCGTGTACGACGCCGTCCAAGTGCGCGTGGACGAAGTCCCCATCACACCCGAGAAGGTGTTGAAGGCGCTGCGTCGCAAAGCGAAGGGCGAAGCGCCCCGGTTCGGGCCGAGCGACTTTCCCCCGGTCCCATGGCCCGAGCCGATCGTCGTGGCACCTCCCGACGCGGATGCTGACAGCATAGAGCCAGTATCGAGTCAGCGCTAATGCTCCGCCTGCCCGCGTTCAGCTATCTCCAGCCCGCCAGCCTCGCCGCGGCGCTCGCCGCCAAGGCGGACGCGGGACCGCAGGGGATGTACGTCGCCGGGGGGACTGATCTCTACCCCAACATGAAACGGCGGCATCAGGAGCCGCGCACGGTCATTTCCTTGATGGGGATTCCGGAGCTGAGGGCGGTCGGGCGGTCAGGCGGTCGGGCGGACGGTGGAGTCACGCTCGGCGCATGCGTGACCCTCACCGACCTGACCGCCTGTCCGCCGGTCCGCCAGACCGCCCCTGCGGTGGTGGTGGCGGCGGCGGCGGTGTCCACCCCGATCCTCCGCAACATGGGCACCTTGGGCGGCAACCTGTGCCTCGATACGCGGTGCAACTACTACAACCAGACCTACGAATGGCGGAAGGCGATCGACTTCTGCATGAAGAAAGACGGTCACGTTTGCTGGGTGGCGCCCTCGAGCCCGCGCTGCTGGGCGGTGAGCTCGTCGGATCTGGCGCCCGTGACGGTCGCGATCGGCGCGGAATTCCTGCTCGTGGGGCCGGGCGGGGAGCGCGTCGTGCCCGCCGCGCGCTTGTACGCGAACGACGGGATCACTTACCTCACCAAGCAGCCCGACGAGATCCTCGTGGAGGTGTGCAATGGAACGGCGACGCCGTTGCCGACGCTCGGATCGTGTTAGGCGGGGTCGCGAGCCGTCCGCAGGAGGTGAGCGACGCCGCCGCTGCGTTGCGCGGAGCCCCCTTGTCGGAGGAGCGCATCGCGGCGGCGGCCGAGGCGGCGTATCAGCCGGCGAAGCCGATGGACAACACCGATTTCGACCTCGCCTGGCGCAAGCAAATGACGCGTGTGTTCGTGAGGCGCGCGCTAGAGGAGCTACGGCGCCGTCGCGGCGCTTAGGCGCTCCCGGCTAACGCATCGATCTCCTGCGCCGCCCGCTCCAGCGTCTCCGCCACGCGCTTCCGGGCCTCTTCGTCGCGAACCTTCCATCCGGTCCGATAGGTGGCTTTGAGCAACCGCCCCACGGCGCGGTTCACCTCGCCCATAGCGCCACCCGCTACGCGCTCGACGGCCTCCTCGACCCGCTCGAAGATGTCGTCCACCACGTCGCGGTGCTCCTTCAGGAACTCGCGACCCGCGTCGGTGATCTCGTAGACCTTCTTGCCTTCCACGTCGGCCGACTTCACCAGGCCGCTGTCCTCGAGCCACTGCAGCGTGGGATACACGGTGCCGGGTGAGGGCGTGTAACAACCGTGCATCCGCTCCTCCAGCTCTTTCATGACCTCATAGCCGTGCCGGGGCTTATCCTGCAGCAGCTTCAGGATGACATACTTCATGTCCCCCGACTCGAACCACTGGTGACGGCGCCTTCCCCCCCGCCCCGGCCACGCCCATGCGCGCGGCCCAAAGCCGAAACCGAAGCCTTCCCATCCGAATCCACGTCTCATTCCCCACCTCGCTGTACGATGTTACGGCACGTTACTGCGTCTAGATATATCTTAGCGAGGGGGAAAACAGAGATCAAGGCCCCTGTGAAATCAGGGTTTCGTGTGCCGGCCGCCGGTCAGCGTACGGAATACCAAGCGAGGTCTGAACAAGCTCATCGGCGGGCGCAGCATGGTCAGCACCTGGACGAACGCGCGATACACTTCGGCGTCGTGCACGGCTGCCTCGTAGATCCTCGCCGTGTACCAGTTGATCACGCGGGTCCCGGGCGGCGCCGCTCCGTGCTCAGCGACGCCGGGGTGACGGAGGTCCTCGCTGGTCGTGAGGCGCCACGCCGGGTCGAGCATCTTCGCGGCTCGCCCAAAGAAGCGCCGCGGTAAGCCCCTCAAGTCGCCGCCGTTGCGTTCCCGCAGGCACTCGTCCAGGACGTGTGCCTCCAGGGCGCTGACCGTCATGCCCTGCCCGTAGACGGGGTTGAAGCTGCACATGGCGTCGCCCAGGACGATGTAGCCGTCGGGGAAGCGGGCCAGGCGCTCGTAATGCCGCCGGCGGTTCGCGGGGAAGTGGTGCACGACGAAGTCCGTCAGCGGCTCGAGGCGCGGGAGCGCCTGGGCGATGTCGGGGGCGGGCAGGCTCCGGGCGAATTGCAGGAACCCTGCCTCATCCGCGGGGGCGTGGTCTCCCAGCCACGCGCCGAGGGTGGCGATCCAGCGTTCGCCCTCCATGGGGAACAACGCGCCGAAGCGGCGCTCATGCGGTGGCTTAGGGAGGGCGTACGCCGCCTTGGCCCCGGGCAGATCCGCTGGCGTACGCCGGTACACGCGGCTGGTGTAGTGCACGTCGATCGTCATGGTCGTTTCCGGCGGCCGGGAGTATCCCAGGGCCTCGAGCCATGCCCCCGACTGCGATCCCCGCCCAGTAGCGTCCACAATCAGGTCCGCCTCGAGCCGCTCGCCGTCAAGACCACCCGACCGTCCAGCGCCCCGGACCATGACGCCGGTCACCCGGGTGCGATCGCCGTTGGTCACGAGGCCTGCGACCTCGCGTTCATCGCATGCCGCGACGTTCTTGAGGGACAGTACGCGCCTGCGAACGTGCCACTCCAGGAAGGGACGGCTCAGGAAGATCAGGCACGCCTCCGTGGAGCACTGGACCTTGTAGTCGCCGAACTGGTAGATGCGCATATCGGCGCCGATGTCCACCACGGGGGCTCCGCCCTCGGTGAGCGCCGCGGCCAGGTCCGGGAAGAGGCCCTCGAGGGCGGTCTCGCCTCGTTTGAGCAGGACGTGAAAGTGTCGCCCTTGTGGCACCCCCTTTCGGTGCTCGGCGCCGTCCGGAAGGCGATCGCGCTCGATTAGGGTGACCTGCTCGAAGTGATCGCTCAAGACGCGGGCTGCCAGCAGGCCGGCCATGCTCCCGCCCAGCACGATCGCCTGCCGCCTGCCCCTGCTCGGCTCCATGGGCCGAAGCTGTCCGTCCCTGTGTCGGTTCGCTAGGGCCTCCATCACGGCCGCGCCCTGCCAGCCGGGCAGCCAACCGTGAGGTGCTGCGCGGCAACGAGTTAGCTGCCGGGGGGTGTGGCGGGGTCGCGGCGTGTGCTCCAAGTCACCATCGCATCTCAATTTGCGTCACTGTACACCGGGTGTAAATTATGACGCTCAGGTCACACTTTCCCAAAGATGCGCCCTAGGTAAGGAGATCGCATGTCCGTGCAGGTGACTCCCCACCCCTCGTGGGTGGCCGAGTTGGACGCGGCGCTCGAGCCGCATCGCGAGGCGATCCTCGAGACGCCGGTCGTGGTGGAAGCCTCCGAGAACCACCTGGCCGACGGCAAGGTCCAGAACTTCCTGGTCGCGTTCTACCCGATCATCCGCGACTTCCCCCAATGGCTGCAGATGCTGCTCGACCGGTCTCCGGCAGAGGGGCAGGCGTTTTTCCGGGATAACATCCGGGTCGAGAAGCGCCACGACGCGATGTGGCGGGCGATGGGTGACGGGTTCAAGGTGCCGCGGGAGCGGTTTCAGGTTCCGGAGCCGATGATCCCCGAGACGCGGACGTTCCACAACTACCTCACGACGATGAGCCGGACGGCGGAATTCGCCACGGCGGTGGGCGCCGTCAATTACGCCGTGGAGGGAGTGGCGCAGAAGATTTCCGAAAAGGCGCTCCGCGGACTGGGCCAGAACGAGCGGATCGGCCCGCGCGGCCGCTGGTGGCTGGAGGAGCACGCGAAGTACGACGATGAGCATCCCATCCACGCGCTCGAGATCATCAAGGCGTGCGTCGCGAAGGGCGAGGATCACGAGACGGTCGCCACGGCTTCGACCAAGAGTCTGACGCTCATGCGGGAGGCCATGGTTGCATCATATGAGTCATGAGTAAGCGCCAGCGCACGTCGCCGTCGCGCGGGATGCGCGACGGCTTGCCGGGAGCCAAACGCGGGCCAGCCGACCCCCTCTTCATGGCCCGGGAGATCGTGGCCGCTCTCGCCGACGCCGTTGTGGTCACCGGCGGCGACCGCCGCATCGTGACGGCGAACCGCGCCGCGGCCGAGCTGTTCGGGCGACCGCTGGAAGACATGCCGGGCACCGCGATCGACGACCTCGTCGCCGTAGCGGAGCGCGAGCGCGTGGCGGAGTTGGAGCAACGCGCGCGGGGGGGCGAGGACCAGCGCTACGAGACGAAGGTGGTGCGCAGCGACCGCGCCGAGCGGGACGTGGCCGTCTCCGCCACCCCCCTCGTGGTGGAAGGCGAGCTGGTGGGGACCGTCGCCACGCTGCGGGACATCACCGAGCAGAAGCACGCGCACGACGCCCTCGCGCGCTCCGAGGCCCGCTACCGCAACCTGGTGGAGTCCGCCTCCGACGCGATCGCGACGTTCGACGCGAACGGCCGGTTCACGACGGTGAATCACGCCGGCGAGATCGTGTCGGGCTACAAGCGCGACGAGCTGATCGGTCAGTGGTTCGCGCCGATGCTGCCTGACGACGAGCTCCCCAAGGTGCTGGACCACTTCCAGAAGGCGCTGGCGGGAGAGACCGGCCTGTACGAGACGGCGTTCCTCCGCAAGGACCGCGAGATTCGGACGATCTCCGTCACGTACTCGACGCCGCAGAGGGACGAGGAAGTGCTGTGCATCATTCGCGACGTCACCGACCAGAAGATGCTGCAGGAGCAGCTCATCCAGTCCGAGAAGCTGTCGGCGATCGGGCAGCTCGTCTCCGGCGTCGCCCATGAGCTGAATAACCCGCTCGCCGGAATCTCCGCCTTCGCGCAGCTGCTCCTCACCGAGAAACGCTTCCCGCCCGATCAGCGAACGGCGGCCGAGATGATCTACGCCGAAGCGCGACGGGCCTCCCGTATCGTGCAGAACCTCCTGACGTTCGCCCGCCAGCACAAGCCGGAGCGCGTGTCCACGCTTGTCAACCAGGTGTTGGACGATACGCTCGAGCTACGCGGCTACGAGCTGCGCGTGCGGGGCATCGAGGTGGTCCGCGACTACGACGAAAACCTGCCGGAGACGCTGGCGGACGCCCACCAGCTGCAGCAGGTGTTCCTCAACCTCATCACCAACGCCGAACAGGCGATGGAAAAGGGGCAGCGCGAGCAGCAGCGCCTCATCGTCCACACCCGCCGCAACGACACGGTCGTCCGCATCGAGGTCGAAGACACGGGACCGGGGATTCCCCCGAACCTGGTGGAGCGCATCTTCAACCCGTTCTTCACCACGAAGCCGACGGGCTCGGGCACGGGGCTGGGGCTGTCAATCTCGCTCGGCATCGTGCGCGAGCACGGCGGCCGGATCTGGGCGGAGAACGCCCCGACGGGTGGCGCGCGCTTCGTCGTCGAGATCCCGATCGTGACGACCCGCACCACCGAGGAGCTCGCCGAAGTCCCCACCGCACCCGCGACGGGCGATCGGTTGCGCATCCTCGTCGTGGACGACGAAGCGTCGGTGCGAGTCGCCTTGCAGCGCTACTTCGCGAGTCGCGGCCACGAGGTCGAGACGACCGCCAGCGGCAAGGACGGCCTGGCGCGCCTGCGCGAGGGCACGTTCGACGCCGTGATCGTGGATATGCGGATGCCCGACCTCTCGGGGGAGCAGTTGTACGAGGAGCTGCGGGTGGTGGACCCGGCACACGCCGAGCGGGTCATCTTCACGACGGGCCAGCTGGTGGACGAGCAGGTGCGGAACTTCCTCTCGTCCACGGGCCGCCCCTACATTCCCAAGCCGTTCGAGTTCAGCGCCTTCGATCAGGCCCTGCCGGGCGCCCGTCGCGGCAAGTAAGCGCCGCGACGCACAACGTCAGGTCTGGTCGTCCTCGTCGGAATCCGTGTGCATCGGGTGGACGCGCATGGGCCCCATCCGGTCCTCCTGCCTGGGCACGTGCCAGGTGACGCTGGTCCGCTTCTGCTTCCGCATCACGTCGATCGTGACCGTCTCACCGGCCTCATAGGAGCGCAGGATCCGCATCGTATGGGATGCGGATGACGGCTTCCGGCCCCCGATCGCCAGAATCACATCGCCGCTCTTGAGCGGGAGCCCCGAGTCGGCGGGCGCCTTCACGACCAGAATCCCTTCCTTGATGCCGAAGTACTCACCCAGGTCCGGGTTGAGATTGACGAGCTCCATGTCGCACCAGGCGTCCCCAAAGCAGAAGGAGAAACCGCGCTCGCCGTCAGGGCCGAAGGGGAATCCCCCGAGAGGCGCGTCGAGCACCTGGTGCCCGCCCCTCCCGCCGGGCAGGCCACCCATGCCCATCATGCCGCCCACCTCCGCTGCAACGACCGTCGCCTTCTTGGTGTCCGTGCCGCGGCGGTACTCGAGCTGCACGGTGTCACCGGACGTGAGGGAGCGGGCCAGCGCGACGAGCTTGCGCCCGGGGCCGGATTCCTCCTCGCCTTCCGGCCGCGCGCCGGCGAGCGGCGTGCCGTTGAATCGCGTGATGACGTCGCCCGCCTTGAGCCCGGCCTTGGCCGCCGGGCCTCCCGGGGTCACGCCTTCGAGCCGCGCGCCGATGCTGTCGGTGGCAGGATTCGACGCCGTGTTCACGATGACCCCG
>WNEY01002406.1_pt1 | contig 13834 bp, 14 predicted proteins | sample 5400531 | NCBI WGS metagenome assembly WNEY01 (sample SAMN13153338, study PRJNA577476) | soil metagenome | isolation source: 200 cm saprolite under Douglas fir tree site 1 | place: USA:California | collected 2015-04-18
CGCAGCTTGTACGCCACCCACCGAGTCAGCTCATGCTGGCTCACCGCCGCCGCGGCGACGCCGACCGCCGCCGACAGTCCGGCCACGAGCAGCCCAACCAGCAGGACGGCGAGTGCGACGCTCATCGCTTTTCGAACGAAACCTGGGTGACCCGACGCTGCTCCACGCGCTCGACCACGACGCGATACCCGTCCAGTGTCAGCTCGTCTCCGGGCCGGGGGACGCGCCCCAACACGGAGTACACCAGCCCGCCCACCGTGGAGACTTCGGCGTGCGCGATGGTGGTACCCAGCGCCGCCGAGAGCTCGTCGAGACTGGTGCGTCCATCCACCCAGAGCCGCCCACCGTCCTGCCCGACGACGATCGCGATGTGCGCGGGCGTTCCCTGAAAGTCGCGCAGCTGACTGTCGAGCGTCTTGGTCACGGGAACGAAGGCCGCCGGCCGCACCAGCGTCTGCCAGCGCGTGCCGGGTTCCGCCAGCCCCATCGCAATGGGCACGAGGTCCTTCCCGAACACCACGCCGCCGACGTTGTCGGGTGAGCCATCCAGCACGGGCAAACGCGAGTGCTGAGTTTGGCGAAATGTCTCGAGGACCTCTTCGGGGGACGCCGAAATATCCACGCCGGCCATGTCGAGGCGTGGTGTCATCACCTCGTCCACGGTCGTGTCCGCGAGCGTGAAGACACCGAGCAGCATGTCGCGCTGGGCAATGCCGAGATTGGGTTGGAGCGGGCGGGGGGCGTGGACGAGCGCATGCAGTCCGCGATCCGCCCAGGCGAGCAGCCAGAGCAGCGGCCCGAACGGCGCGAGAGTCCGGCGCGCGAGCGGGAGGGCGGCCTCGGATAGCTCCGGTGCGATCCGCGCCACGCTGCGTGGGAGCGCGTCGCCCACGATGAACAGGAGCAATGTCCCGACGAGTAACGTGAGGAGCGCTTCCGCCCACGGCCGCGTCCACCACGCCACCGCATTCGCCGTGGCGACGGCGCCGAGGACGAGCAGCGCCAGGCGCGCCACGTGGAGCGCGCGATGCAGCGGGACGCGTCGTTCGGCGGCCATCGGCGGGGCATCACCCAGGGTGTGGAGCGCCTCGCCCACGGCGGCTTCCTCGGCCAGCGCGAGCAGCGCGGCCCACACTCCCGCGCTGATGGCGACCACGAGCCCGATGAGGCGCAACGCTGCTTCGGTGAGCATTAGCGGAGGAGTCGTTTGACGTAGCGCTCCTGCAGCTGCCACATCCGCGACCGGGTGCGCCGAGCGTCTTCAGGATGATCGTATCCCAAGATGTGCAGTGTCCCGTGAACGGCCAAGCGGACCAGCTCTTCTGTCATTCCCGCCCCGTTCCGCGCGGCGTTGGCAGCGGCCGCCGGGCAGATGTAGACGTCGCCCAGGAGTCGTCCATCCGGCTGCGGCAGCGTGTACGCAATCACGTCGGTCAAGCCACGGCGCCCGGTGGCGCGGCGGTTGGCGCGCCGCATGGCCGCGGCCGGCAGCAGCGTGATCTCGACGCGGGACCCGGCCGGCGCGCGTTCCCACGCCATCACCTGCTCGGCGACGCGCATCAGCTGCTCAGCGCGCGGTCGCCGGGTGCCAGTCCGCACTAATGCCGCCACTGGACTCCGGGTAGTCGATGCGATTGTGATACATCCCGCCCAACACGACGAGGAACGCGGCCTTCACCTGCTCGATCTGCTGCAGGGTGAGCGGGGCTTCATCGAGCTGGCCGGCGTTGACCTTGGTGCGCACGATGTGGTCGATCGCTTCCTCGATCTTCTGCGGCGTCAGGTCCTCGAGGACGCGCAGCGCCGCTTCGACCGAGTCGGCGATCATCGAGATCGCGGTTTCCATCGACCGCGGCTTGGGACCCGGATACGTAAAGTCCTCCGGCTTGCGCGCCGCGCCGCCGTCGGACTTCTTCGCCTTGTCGAGGAAGTAGGTGATCTCCGTCGTCCCATGATGCTCGGGAATGAACGCCGACACCGAATCGGGGAGATCGGCTTCGGCGGCGAGCGCGATGCCGTCGGTGACGTGCGCCTTGATGATTTGCGCGGATTGCAGCGGCTTCAACCGATCGTGCGGATTGTTGCCCGGGATCTGGTTCTCGACGAAGTACAACGGGTTCTTGACCTTGCCGATGTCGTGGTAGTAGCACCCCACGCGCCCCAGCAGTCCGTTCGCGCCGATGCGGTTGCATGCCGCCTCGACGAGATTGGCCATCGCCACGCTGTGGGCGTAGGTCCCCGGGGCCTCGAGCGACAGGCGGCGCAGCAGCGGGCGGCTGGGGTCGGACAACTCGAGCAATGTCAGATCAGTCGTGATATGCGTGACCGACTCGGCCACCGGCAACAGGAAGAAGGTGAGGCCGGCGGAGACGAGACCGTTCAGCGCTCCCCACAACCCGCGGAGGCCGATCTCCTCGATCGGCCAGCCGCTCGAGAGGCCCAGGGCGAGTGCGCCGCTGAGGTATCCCGCCGCGATGATCAGCGCGGGCGCGTAGAAGTTGCTGCGGCTGCGCAGCGTCTTCACCGAGAGCGCAGCCGTCACGCCGCCGACGACGCACAGGAACGTCGCGGGGTAGTCGTGGAACACGGGTTGCAGCCCGACGACCACGGCCAGAATCATCGCGGCAATCATCGAGACTCTGCCGTTGAACAACACCGTCATCATCATGGCGAGGAACGGCATGAAGATGACTTCGGGATGCGCCGGATAAAACCGCGCGACGAGGCCAGCCTGCGAGAGCAGCACGGCGAAGAGCCCGCCGATCAAGGCGACCTGGCGCAGCTCGCGGTAGGTCTCGCGCCGGTAGAACACGAGCAGCACCCAGAAGATCGCGATGATCAACGAGTCCCGGAGCAGCGGGCCGATGACGCCGCGGATCGAGTACGTGGTCGCGGCGCCGCGGCGCAGCAGCTCCTGGTGCAGCGCGAGCAGGCGCTCGTGCGCGTCATTCGTGACGATCTCGTGCGGCGCCACGATCCGATCGCCGGCCCGGACAATGTATTTGCTGGGATCGACGCTGCCGCGCAGCTCGTTGCGGCGCCGCTCCGTCTCGAGCTGCTTCGGGATGAGCGTGGGTCGAAAGAACTGGCGCACCAGCTTCAAGTACAGGAGGTCGCCTACGCTCGAGCCGGCGTCTGGGTGCAGCTGCTTGGCGCGATTCAGGTACTGCTGAAACGTGAGGACCTGGTCGCGCTGCACGGACGACTCCGTCGATCCGCGACGCACGATCAGCTCGCGCGACTGCTCGACCTGCAGCACGCCCGGGCCCGTCACGCCTGGCGCCATGGTACGATCGAACAGCCTGTCGAGCGCCTGCTGCAGCGCGCGCCGCTTGCCGCCTTTGCCAAGATACGCCGCTTCCTGCAGCGTCAGCGGCACGCCGAATTCGCGGGCCGCCCGAATGATCGCCTGCGGTCCCTGATCCGCCGCGGCATCCACCGCGGTGAAAAACGCCGCCATTGTGGTCGCCGCGCTGTCATAGGCGCGCTGGCGGAATTCATAGATCGGTTTGGCCGATGCCGCGAGCTCTTCGGCCTCGCGCTGCACCTCGTCTTCCGATTTGTTCACGACGAAGTTGAACGGCGCGATGATTTCCTTGTCGGCTTGGGCGCCGGGCTCGAGCAGCGGGGCGACATCGGCTGAGCTCGACGGGAAAGCGACGTGCGCCACCAGGGCGAGCGCCGGGACCCAGACCCAGCGCACCAGATGATAGCGCACCTGCTCCTGCGTCGGGACTTTCATCTCAACCCTGCGCGTCCTCGGCGTAGGCGCGGATGATGTCGCGCACCAGCCGGTGGCGGACGACATCTGCGTCGCCGAGGTAACAGAAGCCGATCCCCTCGATCCCGGGGAGGATGCGCTCGACCTGCAGCAGGCCGGAGTCCTCGCGGTTGGGCAGATCGATCTGCGTCTTGTCGCCCGTGATCACCGCGCGTGAGTTCACGCCGAGGCGCGTGAGGAACATCTTCATCTGCATCCCGGTCGCGTTTTGCGCCTCGTCGAGGATCACGAACGCATCGCTCAAGGTGCGCCCGCGCATGTACGCGAGCGGGGCAATCTCGATGGTGCGCGTCTCGAGCGCTTTCTGCACCCGCTCGCGCGGCATCATGTCCTCGAGCGCGTCGTACAGCGGCCGCAGGTAGGGGTCGACCTTCTCCTGCAGATCCCCCGGGAGGAAGCCCAGGTTCTCACCGGCCTCCACGGCGGGCCGGGCCAGGATGATCCGGCGCACCCGTTTGCGGGCGAGCGCATCCACCGCGGCCGCGACGGCGAGATAGGTCTTGCCCGTACCCGCCGGCCCGATGCCGATGACAATGTCGTGCTCCGCGATCGACCGCAGGTACTCGCGCTGGCCGGCCGTCTTCGGCTGAATGACGCGGCGCAGCCCGGGAAGAATGATCTTCACCGGATCGGGCGTGGCTCCCTGACGGCCGAGCTCCCCGTGTGCCTCGTCCGAAACCAGGCGCTCCACGTCATGCACGTCGAGATTCTCGCCCATGCGAGCCAGGTCGATCAGCGCCTGCGCCACCGGACCAGCGCGTTCGATCGCGGCCGCGGGTCCGGCGAGCGAGAGGCTGTCGCCGCGGAGCGAGACGCGCACGCCCAACCGGCGGGCGAGCTCGAGCAGATTGGCATCGTTCACGCCGGCCAACGCCAGCGGATCCACGCCCTCCACGGACAGACGGTGGACGACGTCGTCGGTCATGGCACCACCCTGATGTGAAGTGCGGCAAGATCTTCGGCGCGCGCCGGGGCCGGCGCGCCCTCGAACAAGGCTCGCGCCGCGGTCGTCTTCGGGAATGCGATCACGTCGCGGAGCGACCCGGCGCCCGCGAGCAGCATCGCCGTGCGGTCGAACCCCACCGCGAACCCGCCGTGCGGTGGCGCGCCCGCCGCCAGGGCCGTCAGCAGGAAGCCGAAGCGGGCATCGCTATCGGCGGGCGACAGTCCCAGGTGCGCGAACACCGTCCGCTGGATCGCCGGATCGGTGATACGGATCGACCCGGAGCCGAGCTCGTTGCCGTTGTAGACGGCATCGTAGTGCAGCGCCCGGCAGGCGAACGGATCGCTGTCGAGCTTGCCCACGTCATCAGGATGCGGGGATGTGAACGGGTGGTGGGCGAACACCGGCTTCCCTGTTTCCGGATCCGGCTCGAACAGCGGAAAGTCCACCACCCAACAGAACGCGTGGGCGACCTTCGGCTGCGGCGCGAGCCGCCGGATGACTTCCTGCCGCACCTTATCGAGCGCGGCCGATGTCACGCGATCGGGCCCGACCGTCATCAGCGCGACATCGCCGTCGCCGACGCCGATCCGCCCCAGTGCCTCAGCGGTGAAGTGCTTGCCGACGGACCCCGACAGCTGCTCGCCTTGGCGCTTCACCCACGCCAAGCCTGGTGCGCCGTGGGTCTTGGCCGTTTCCGCGAGGTGGTCGACGTCTTTCCGGGACAGGGTGCCACCGCCGCGCACCGCGATGCCCCGCACCCGCGCGCCGTTTGTGGCGGCCCCCCCCTGGAAGAACGGCACCCCGAGCGCTTGGACCTGCGCGGTCCAGTCGGCGATCGGAAAATCAAAGCGCAAATCGGGTTTGTCGGTGCCGTAGCGCTCCATCGCGTCGCGCCACGTGAGACGTGGGAACGGGCGCTCGATCTTGTGGCCGACTTCGTCCCACAGCGCGACGAGCACCGTCTCGACGACGGCGAGCACGTCCTCTTGCCCCACGAACGACGCTTCGATGTCGATCTGCGAGAACTCAGGCTGGCGATCGTACCGCAGATCCTCGTCGCGGAAACACCGCGCGATCTGGAAATAACGATCGAACCCCGACACCATCAGGAGCTGCTTGTAGATCTGCGGCGACTGCGGCAACGCGTAGAACTCGCCGGGGTGAACGCGCGAGGGGACGAGATAGTCGCGGGCGCCCTCGGGTGTCGGCTTGGTGAGAATCGGCGTCTCGATCTCGAGGAAATCGAGCTCGCTGAGGACGCGACGCGCCCGCTGCAGCAAGCGGTGCCGCAGGATCAGATTGGCCTGAAGCTCGGGCCGCCGCAGATCGAGGTGGCGATACTTGAGGCGCAACTCCTCGGCGGGCAGCTCTTCACCTTTGCCGCGCGCCACTGGAATGGCGGGAGTCTCTGCCGGTCCGACGACGCGCAGCGATGTGGCGTGTACCTCGACATCGCCGGACGCGAGCTCCGCGTTGCGCATCGCGGGAGGCCGAGCGACCACGTCGCCCTCGACCACCACCACGGCCTCCGTCCCCACGGTCTGGGCGCGGGAGACGAGGTCGGGCGACGCCCATCCCGGGCCTACAGCGACCTGTACGAGGCCGTCCCGATCACGGAGATCGAGAAAGACGATTCCTCCGAGGTCGCGGCGACGGTGGACCCAGCCCCCCAGACGGACCCGCTGCCCCACGTGCTCCTTCCGCAACGCGCCGCAACGGTGGGTGCGCAGGGTTGTCTGAGTCACACTGGCGTTTATGCGCCTCCCCTCTCTGCATCACATAGGATGCGGTAAAACTCTTGCGCATCGCTCGCCGCTAACAGACGCGCGCGGATCGGCTCGCGCCGCACGAGCCGCGAGATTCGGCTCAATGCTTTCACGTGGGCCCCCGCCTGCGACTCGGGGCCGGCGAGCAAGAAGAACAGCCGTACCGGTTCGCCATCCACCGTTTCATAAGGCACGGGAGTGCGCGCCGTGCCGGCGACCGCTACGAGATTGGCGAGGGCTGGGGTCTTCCCATGCGGAACCGCTACGCCGTAGCCAATGCCAGTCGGGAACTGCCGCTCCCGCTCCATCACTGCCTGGAGAACATCAGGGGCTGCCCCGTTGCCCCCGACCAGGAGCTCCACCAACTCCCGTAGCACGCCCTCCTTGCTCTGGGCCCGGATGGGGACCCGGATGCGGTCGGGCGTTAGCAGTTCGGAGAGCCGCAATGGAGTATGTCCAAGTGCCGTAACCGGTTGAAGATAGTTGACTTGAGTTGACAGCGCCACATGCCACGGTAAACGTTCGGCATGCAACGCATTGGCCTGCTGTTTGTTGGACTCCTGCTGCTCGACGCACAGCGGGCACCAGGACAAGAGGCCACCGGGACGACGCTTTGGCGAGTCGCTGCGACGACCCTCGCCACCCCGCCTGCCCTCGCGCTCGGTCCCGCTGCCGCAATCTGGAATCCCGCCCAGACACAGGACAGCGCCCGGCTGCAACTCGCGGTGGAGGCGATTCAGACGCCGGTCGCAGTCGATGCCACCGGTCTCATCGCGACCGTGCGCGTCCCCGTCGGCTCGATTGGACAGCTGGGGCTACTCTACGGCCGCGTCGGTTTGAGCGACGTCACGCAGACGATCGATAGCCCCGACCCTACGGGCAGCGTGGTGCCAGTATACACGTTCGCGGTGGGCGCCACATGGTCCCGGCGCGTCGGCGCGACGAGTGTGGGAGCGACGCTCGCGTTTCACCAGACCCGTCTCGACGTCGCACTCGCGGACCGCTGGACGATCGACGTCGGTGCGAGTCGGCCGTTCTTCGGCGACCGGCTGCGCGTCGCCGCCGCCACGCATTTCTTCTCATCGTTCAAGACCAACGATCCGTCGAAGGATGTCTATGCAGGCATCGAGGGTCGGATCTGGAGGGGCCCGCTGGCCAGTGATCGTGTGGTCGTCCGTGGGCGATACGGCATCTCGTTTGCGCACGGATTCGCGGTGGATCACCAATTCGGGGTGGGCGCCGAATTCGCAAAGACCGTCGCGCTCGATCTCATGCTCGCCCGGGAGGGCGGCTACAGCGAGGGGCACCACCTGCGGCCGGTCGCCGGCTTGTGGCTGGTGATCGGCAAGTATCGCATCACTCTGGCGCGTGACGCCGGCATCAACGACCTCGGCTCGGCCTACCGCGTTGGCGTGGACATGCGTTTTCGGTGAGCATCGATCTCCTGAGTCTTACGCCGGAGGCGGCACGCGCCCCGCTCGAGGCATGGCTCGCCCAGCGCGGCGAGCCGCCGTATCGCCGGCGCCAGCTGCTCCCACGTCTTTGGCAGCGGCCGGTCGGCCGCTGGGCAGAGGCGACCGATCTTCCCGCGCCACTGCGGACTGCCCTCGACGAGGCGTTTCCCCTAAAGCGTCTGACGTTGCGCGCCCACCAGGTGTCGACCGACGGCACTGAGAAGTTTCTCTGGGCTCTGGATGACGGCGAAGCGATCGAATCGGTCCTGATCCCCGAAGGCAAGCGGCGCACCCTGTGCATTTCGTCGCAAGCCGGGTGCGCGCTGGGGTGCGTCTTCTGCGCCACGGGACGCATGGGATTTCGGCGCAATCTCTCCGCCGGTGAAATCGTCGGGCAGGTCCGCGAGCTGGTGTTGCGCGACCCCGCTCTCAAGCCCACGAACATCGTATTCATGGGGATGGGCGAGCCGCTGCTCAACTGGGATGCGGTGGACGCGACGCTCACGATCCTGAATCAGCCGGAGGGCCTCGGCATTGGCGCGCGCCACATCACCGTTTCAACGGTGGGGATTCTTCCCAACCTCGCGAAGTTCGCGCGGCGCGGTGAGCAGTTCCGGCTGGCGGTGTCACTGCATGCGCCCACTTCGACGCTGCGGCGTGAGCTGATGCCGATCGAAAGGAAGTACACGCTGCCCGAGCTGACGGAGGGGCTGAAACAGTTCCGGCGCCGGGTGACGCTCGAGTACGTCCTGATCGGTGGCCAGAACGATTCACTGGAGATCGCTGATCAACTGGCGAAGCTCGCGAAACCTCTCGAGGCGCTCGTGAACCTGATGCCGCTGCATCCTGGCGGCGCGCCGGACCTCACGCCCAGCACGCGGGCCCAGATGCTTGCCTTCGAACGCCGTCTGAAGCAGCGCGGCGTGGAAGCGGTATTACGGCGCAGTCGCGGCCTGGATATCAGCGCGGCCTGCGGCCAGCTACGGGTGGAAGTCGAGGCCGAGGAGCACGCTCACATCGAGTAGTTTCGCGCTGTCGAGTTGCACCTCGACGTGCCCCTGCCCCAGCACGGCACGCACGCGCTCGCCGACCTTCTGCGCGCCGCGTCGCACGATGATGCGGGTGGAATCGAGCCTGCTCTCGGACGCGTTACCGAAATAGACCACGTCTATACCTGCTCGCCGCAGCAGGCGCGTCCCGATGCGGGCATCGCCAGCCCGCCCGTTGGCGTTCAGGACCTCGACCGTGATCGCCGGACTCCGGTCGCCCGGTATGGGATGAGTCTGCGTCGAGTCGCCACCGCAGCCAGCGACAACCACCGCAGCGGCGAGGAGCGCCCGCGTCTTCATGACCGTCCGACCGTCCGACCGTCAGACCGTCCGACGAGCTGATTCCAAAACGCCACGGTGGAAGCCGGCAACGGCCAGCCGGAGCGCAGGAGCCACTCAATTCTGCGGCGTGCGACCTCCCGAAGGACGACATCTCTCTCGACCGGAACACGCTGTGCCAACTCGGCGCGATCCGCGGCGATCCGATCGCGCCCCGGTTCCAGGAAGTCCGCCAGATACAACATCCGTCCCACGTCATCCCAGGCGGGCCAGCCCACGGTGTGGTAGCGAACCGCGTCCAGCACGCCGCGGTCCCGCTCCCCATCTGCCGCCGCTCGATCCGCCGCGGCCGGCCCGTGCGCGAGCGGATCGCCAAGGTGAGCATCACGCAACGCGTCATGCAGCCAGCCGGCGCGGATCCACCGGTCCCGCTCCTGCGGATCGCCGTGCATCGCGTCCGCCCAGCTCCGCAACTGGGCGACGACGCGCTCGATATGGGCGCGACGCGCTGGAGACACCTGCGCCCATGCCGGCAAGCTCACGGAGTGACTCGCGGGTCCGCGCCGATGCCTTCGCCCAGGACGACGTTGTCGAGCAGACGCGTCTTGCCCACGCGCGCGGCCACCACGCCGATGGTATGTGCGGTGACGCGACTGACGGGCTGCAGGTTTTCGTCGAGCAGCGCGCAGTACTCCGGGATCACGCCGGGAGCGTGCATCGCTTCCAGGCCGGCGCGTTGCACCTTCAGCGGATCCGCTTCGCCGCCGCGCCAGGTTTGCTCGATTGTCCGCAGCGCGCGCGACAGCGCGAGCGCGGAGCGTCGCTCGTCGGGATTGAGGTACGTGTTGCGCGACGACAGGGCGAGACCATCCAACTCGCGCACGGTGGGCGCAATGTCGATGGCCAGTCCGAAATCCAGGTCCTGGACCATTCGTTTGACGAGCATCGCCTGCTGAAAATCCTTGCGGCCGAACACTGCGACGTCCGGCTCGACAATGTGAAACAGTTTGGCGACCACGGTGAGCACGCCCGTGAAATGACCCGGGCGAGCTGTGCCTTCGAGCGTATCGGCGCCGGGCCCGGGTACGACACGCACCACCGGTTCTGCGGGATACATCGACGAAGTGTCCGGGACGAATAGACACTCGACCCCGCGCGCTTCGGCCAACGTGCGATCGCGCGGCAAGTCACGGGGGTACCGGGCGAGATCCTCGTGGGGGCCGAATTGCAGCGGGTTGACGAAGATGCTGACGACCACGCGATCGGCCAACTCGCGCGCACGGTCTACGAGACGGAGATGGCCCTCGTGGAAATAGCCCATGGTGGGAACGAAGCCGATCGTGTGACGGCGAGAGCGCTCGGCGCGAGACCAGGAGCGCATCTCGGAAATGCTGGAGAGCTCGCGCAACTAGAACTCGCGCTTCTTCATCTCCGAAAAGAAGTCGCGACGCTCGATGTCATCGTCCGTGGTGTCCGGCGGGAGAGTCGGGTCATAGCGCTTGCGGGCCTTAGGCTTGGCCTTCGCGGCCTTCGCCATGTTTTTCTTGATCAGTTTGGCGAGCTTCTCGTCGTCCGTCTTGCCCATCGCCTCGATCCCCCAGAAGGTGGAATTCCAATCTAATATCACTTGCCGAAAGAATGCTCCGGTCCCGGATAGCGGCCCTCACGCACCTCTGCCGCGAAAACTCGCGCCGCCTCCCGCACATCCTCCGCCAGCGCCGCGTATTTCTTGATGAACTTGGCGGAGAACTGGTCGTTCAACCCAAGCATGTCGTGCAGCACGAGCACCTGCCCGTCGCAGGCCGGCCCGGCGCCGATGCCGATGGTGGGAATCGACAGCGCCTTGGTGATCGTGGACGCGAGCGGCGCCGGCACCAGCTCCAGCACCACCGCGAACGCTCCGGCGTCCTGGAGTGCCGCAGCGTCGGCCTTGAGCCGGCCCGCGGCCGCGTCGTCGCGGCCCTGCACGCGATAGCCGCCCAACGCGTGCACCGATTGTGGCGTGAGCCCGAGGTGACCCATCACGGGGATCCCGATATCCACGAGCCGGCGGACCGTCGCGGCCATCGGCTGCCCGCCTTCGATCTTCACGGCGTGGCAGCCCGTTTCCTTCATCGCGCGGCCGCAGTTCCGCAACGCATCCTCCGGCGACACCTGATAACTCAGGAACGGCATGTCGCACACGACCATGGCGCGCTCCGCTCCGCGCCGCACGATGGTGGTGTGATAAATCATCTGATCGAGCGTCGCCGACAGTGTGGACGGCGCACCCGCGAGCACCTGGTTCAGGGAGTCCCCGACGAGCAGGATGTCGACGCCGCTCGCATCGAGCAGGCGCGCGAACAGCGCATCGTAGCACGTGAGTGCGACGATCCGCTCACCCTTCTCCTTCATCTCGAGCAATGCGCGCGTCGTGACGCTAGACATGTTCCCCTTCCAGCTCGGCGATCTCCCGCTGCCAGAAATCTCGGTTGGGAAGCTCGGGATGGGGAATCGTCAGATCCGGCTGCCGCACCGTGTGAGCGCCGTACCGCACGATATCGAGGTCGAGCGTCCGCGGTCCCCAGCGCTCACGCCGTTCCCTGCCCCGCTCCGCTTCGATGCGCCGGCAATGTGCCAGCAGCTCCGCCGGCCTGAGCGTCGTTTCGAGCAGAACCATTTGGTTCAAATACGGCGGCTGCGCAACCGGCCCTATTGGCGCGGTCTCCTCGATCCGCGACGCGGCCAGCAGATGGGTGCCGGGGAGCGCGCCCAGGCGCTCGCGGGCATGCGCCAAGTGCGCCGCGCGATCCCCCACGTTGGAGCCGAGGGCCACGAAGGCTCGTTCAATTGACGTTGGCGAACCCGCGCGTCAAGTCGCGCAGCATGGTGGCCACCTGTTCCAGGTCACGGGTGGCGCGCTCGAGGTCCGTGAGTCCTTCGGCCGCCTGGACGGCGCGGGTGGCCACATCGTCGGCCTCGATGCGGTTTTGTCCCGCAATGCTCGCGACGGCGTTGATGCGCTCGCGCAGGCGCGCGAACGCCTGATTCTGCTCTCCGGCCGCTGCCGTGATACGGCCCGCGTGCGCCGTGGCCTCCGCAGTGGCGGCGACGATCGCGTCGAGCGCCTCGAGCGCCGCGGCGGACAGCTCTTCCACATCGCCGACGGTGACCTGTCCGCGTCGCATCTGTTCGACGACTTCGCCGACTTGCGTATGGATGTCCTGCACCAGATCGCCCGCTTCCACCGCCGCGCTCGCGCTCTGCTCGGCGAGGCGTCGCACCTCGTCGGCGACGACGCCGAAGCCCTTGCCGTGTTTGCCGGCGCGCGCCGCCTCGATGGCGGCGTTCAACGACAGCAGGTTGGTCATGTCGGCGAGCTCGCGGATCGACGCGATGAAGCCGGTGATGCGGCGGCTCATCTGCCCGAGCTGCTGGACCTTGCTCGAGCTCTCACCGACGAACGCCTTGAGCGCGACGAGACGTTCGATCGCCTCGCGAATCTGCGTGCGGTTGCGGGTCGCGACGTCGCTGGCCGCCGTCGATGCGCGGGCCGCGCCGGCGCCGTCATCGGACACGCGGCGAGACACCAGCGCCAGGCTTTCCGTAGCTTCCAGCCCGCCTGACACTTCACCCTCCTCGCGGCGCACGCCTTCGCGAATCACGCCGGTCGCCTGCGCCACTGCGGACGCCGCGCCTTTCAGGGCTTCGGCGGTCTGGGCGATGCTGGCGAGCTGGCGCGTCATGCGTTCGACCGTTTCGACGAGCGGGCGGCGCAGGTCGGTGATGTGCACGGCGGTAGCCAGCTGGCTCGCGAATGTCGTGATCGTCAGGACGTCCTGGCGGCGGTAGCAGTTCTTCTTGTGGTGCTCGATCTCCAGCGTCCCGATCACCTGGTCGCCGAACTTGAGGGGCACGATCACCAGGCTTTGGACCGCGAGCGGCGCATCGGCGACGCGCTTGTCCCGCGTGACGTCGTCGATGACGACCGTCTCGCCGCTCGCCGCCACGGCGTGGCGCAGGGCGGTCGTATCCTCGGAGGGCTCACCCCGCCCTTCACGGCCCCGTTCGGAGCGATGCACCAGCGACATCACACCGTCGTGCAGCCGGTAGATCCGGAAGTCGCCCCAGTCCACCAGCCGGTTCGCCAGCCGCTCGATCCGCTGGAAGGAATCTTCGAGACTGATGTTCGCGGTGATCACCGCTTCCATCGCGTGGATCTTGTTCAGCTCCTCGGCGGAGATGGCCTCTTCGATCATCTGTTTGAGGAGCAGACCAAGGAAGGTGATGACGAGGCCGACGAGGAGCCAGGCACCCAATGACCAGGCGACAACGGCGCCCACGAAGATCGTCGCCGCGAGCAACGTCGCCGCATAGGCGATCACCTCGTAGCGCACGATCATCAGTCGCTCCGACGGCTCCAGTTTGGCGCGGATGATGAGCGTGAAGTAGAAGAGCACGCGGCCGAACACGAAATAGGCGAGAGCGTAGCCCGCGAGCCCGGGCAGAAGCTCGATGCTCAGGACGGGTGCTCCGTTCGGCGTGTCGAGCCAGTCCAGCACCGCCGCGTACACCCCGTA
>WNEY01004079.1_pt1 | contig 13829 bp, 14 predicted proteins | sample 5400531 | NCBI WGS metagenome assembly WNEY01 (sample SAMN13153338, study PRJNA577476) | soil metagenome | isolation source: 200 cm saprolite under Douglas fir tree site 1 | place: USA:California | collected 2015-04-18
TGCCGGTCGGCCTGCTCGGCGTCCTCGTCGTCGCCGCCTTCCTGCCCTTCGTACGAACCAAAGCCTCCTGGCGCGACATCGACTTCGTCGGGTCGGCGGCGCTGGCCGCCGGTCTGATCCCGGTGTTGGTTGCGCTCTCGGTGGCGAAGGACCAGGGCTGGACATCGTTCCCGGTCCTGGGCCTGCTCGGCTTCGGCGTGGCGATGCTGGTCGCGTTCTTCATCATCGAGCAGCGGGTCAAGGAGCCGATCGTGCCCTTCCAGTTGTTCAAGAACCGCGCCTTTGCGGTCTCGATGGTGGTCGGCTTCTTCGCCGCCCTCGGCATGTTCGGGATGATCATCTTCGTGCCGCTCGAGCTCCAGGGCGTGCTGGGCGTCAGTGTCACCAACTCCGGCCTTCTGCTCACCCCGATGATGCTCGGCCTGATCGTGTCCAGCATCCTGACGGGACAGCTCATCCCTCGGATCAAGCACTATCACTATCTGGGGACCATTGGCATCGCGCTGATGATGGTCGGGCTCTACCTGATGGCTCAAACCACGACCGCGACGGCGCAGACCTCGATCACGATCGACATCGTCCTGGTCGGTCTCGGGCTCGGGGTCACCATGCCGCTGTACATCAACGCCGTGCAGAGCGCCCTTCCGATGCGCTACCTCGGTGTCGGCACCAGCCAGTTCCAGTTCTGGCGCAACGTCGGCGGCACGGTGGGCGCCGCGGTGCTCGGCACCATCCTCGCCCAGCGGCTACCGGACGCGATCACCACCCAGATCGCCAGGGTCAACCTGCCTCCCGCATTCAAGAATGTCATGGGCAGTTCGGCCAGCAATCCCAACGCCCTGCTCGATCCGGCCAAGATTGCCGCGGCGAAGGCGAAGCTGTCGCCACAGCTCGCGCCCCTCTTCGATCAGGCCATGCATGCGGTTCGCCAGGCGCTCGCGCTCACGCTGCACGATCTATTCTTGATCGCGATGGCGTTGTCAGCGATTGCGCTGATCGCCACGCTGTTCATGCCCGACGTGCCACTTCGGTCGCGCCAATCGCAACGCCAGGCCGGCGTCGGTGACATCGCGGCGACTGGAGAGCCGGAGCGCGAAGCCGCAGTCGGGTGAGCCATGGCTGACGCGGCCATCGCGACGGAGCAACTGGTCAAGCGCTACGGTGAGATCGAGGCGGTTCGCGGCATCGACCTCTCCATCATGCCTGGGGAGATCTTCGGCTTCCTCGGACCAAACGGCGCCGGGAAATCTACGACGATCAGCATGCTGTGCACGCTGCTGAGGCCGACCTCAGGGCGGGCCGCCGTGGCCGGCTTCGACGTCGTTCGTGACCCGGGTGCGGTGCGCGCGCGGATCGGCCTTGTCTTCCAGGACCCGTCCCTCGACGAGCAGCTGAGCGCACGAGAAAACCTGGACTTTCACGCCTTCCTGTACGACGTGCCCCGGGCGATCCGCACGGCGCGGATCAATGAAGTCCTCGAAATGGTCGAGCTGGCCGATCGAGCCACCTCGAAAGTCGCGACGTTCTCCGGAGGGATGAAGCGCCGGCTCGAGATCGCGCGCGGGATCCTCCACTCGCCTGAGGTCCTCTTCCTCGACGAGCCGACTCGTGGCCTTGATCCGCAGACGCGGAGCCACATCTGGGATTACCTGCGAGCGCTGCGCGGGCGCGAGGGCATCACCATCTTCATGACGACCCATTACATGGACGAAGCCGAGTTCTGCGACCGGATCGCCATCATGGACATGGGTCGGATCGTGGCCCTCGGTACGCCCGATGAACTGAAGGCGCGCGTCGGCGGGGACGTCATCGCGATCGCCACTACGGATAACGTCGCCAGTGCGGGCGAGCTCGGGTCAAAGTTTGGGCTGACGCCCGCGGTGGACGACGGCATGCTGCGGATCGAGGTTTCGGACGGTGCCGCCTTTATCCCACGCCTGGTGCGCGACCTCTCGGCGCAAGTGACCGCCGTCACCCTTCGGCGGCCGAGCCTCGACGATGTCTTCCTCAAGCTCACCGGCCGCGCCATCCGCGAGGAGCAGGCGGGGGCGCTGGATCGGATGCGGATGATGGGAGCGCGATGGGGAGGCCGCCGTCACTGATGGCCGTTCCAGCCGCCGTCGGCAGCGCGCGCGCGAAGAGCATTCGTCGGGTCGACACGCGCCGCGCCACGCTGCGGGCGATCTACATCATCTGGTATCGCGACGTCCTGCGCTACTCGCGCGACCGGCTCCGGCTGCTCGCCTCACTGGCGCAGCCGCTGCTCTTCCTGCTGATCTTCGGCACCGGGCTCAGCGCGTCGCTCCGGGGCATCGGCGGTGGGTTGGGTGGGGCGACCTCGATCAACTACGTGCAATTTATTTATCCCGGGATCATCGGGATGGCGGTGCTCTTCACCTCCATCTTCAGCGCCATGTCGATCGTCTGGGATCGCGAGTTCGGCTTTCTCAAGGAGGTGCTGGTGGCGCCCATCGATCGCTCGGCGATCGCGATCGGCAAGGCGCTCGGCGGCAGCACCCAGGCGATGGTGCAGGGCATGATCCTGCTGGTCCTGGCGCCGATCGTCGGTGTCACGCTGACCCCGCTGGCGGTGCTCGAGCTGATCCCGCTGATCTTCGTGCTGGCGTTCGCGTTGACGACGCTGGGCGTGGCGCTGGCAACCGGCATCACGTCGATGCAGGGATTCCAGGCGGTCATGAACTTCTTGATGATGCCGATCTTCTTTCTGTCCGGTGCGCTCTTCCCACTGAGCAACCTCCCCTGGTGGATGACCGGGCTGACGCGGATCGACCCGGCCGCCTACGGCATCGATCCGATCCGGCGCGTGATCATGGGCGCCTCGGGGGTCCCCTCTGCGGTCACGGACCGGCTCGGCCTGACGGTGGGCGGGCAGACGCTGCCCCTTCCTGCTGAGGTCGGCTTGCTGCTGGCCTTCGGCTTCGTGATGCTGGGGATCGCCATCTGGAGTCTGCGCCGCCCCGCCTGAGCCGCCATCCAATCCCCTATGGTCGCCATGGTGCGAGAATGCATCCAGGGTCGCTGCCGGAAGAGGAGGGGATGAGATGGCACGAACACAGGCGACGCATCACCGCTGGTTGGTGGCGCTGGGCGGGACGATCATGGCCGCGGCACTGTACGCCTGGCTGCCGTTCCAGGCGGCGGCCGCCGATCTTCGACAGGGCACCGACGTCACGGTCGGTCCCGGTGAAACGGTCAACGACGATATCTACGCGGGCGCCGGCACAATCAGCATCAACGGGACCGTCAACGGCAACGTCATCGCCGGTGGCGGCACCATCACGGTCTCTGGAAATATCACCCGCGACCTGATCCTCGGCGGCGGCACGATAAACATAACCGGCCATATCGGCGGCAGCATCATCGCGGCCGGCGGCAACCTCACGATAAACGGGCCGGTCGCGCAGGACATCGTGGTCACCGGAGGCATGATCGACGTGGGTGCCGGCGGCACCATCGGTCGCGACCTGGTGGTGGCCGGTGGAACCGCGACCGTCTCCGCCCCGGTCGCCCGTCGTGTCCAGATGTCAGCGGGCAGCGTGACGCTACGGAATCGCGTCGGTGGCGACGTTCGCGGCAGGGTCGACCATCTCAAGCTGGATGGCGCGCAGATCGGTGGCAACCTGAACTACACGAGCAACAACACGGTCGAGCGGGTCAACGGCGCGCGGGTCGCCGGGACGACCACCCGGCATACGCCCACCGACCGGGGTGCCGACGCCGGCAATGGTTTTCTCGGTTGGCTGCGAGCCCTGGTCGGGATCTTCGCCCTCGGTCTGCTGTTGATCTTTCTTCTACCCGGCTTGAGCACCCGGGCGATCGACATCGAGCGGGCACAACCGTGGGCAAGCGCCGGCATCGGGGCCGCGATCCTCGTGATCACCCCGATCGTCGCGCTGATCGTGTTCATCGTTGGGATCCTTATCGGTGGCTGGTGGCTGGGGCTCTTGCTCATCCCGCTCTGGATCCTGGCCCTGGCCATTGGCTTTGCCGTTTCGGGGTTCCTGCTGGGCCGGCTGATCTTCGCTCGGATGGGCTGGGGCCGGTACCACGACGCCTTCGCGCTGCTGGGCGGGCTCTTTGTCCTGACCGTGGTCGGGCTCATCCCCGTGATCGGTTGGCTGATCGGCCTGGTGGCGGTGATCCTGGGCGCCGGCGCGCTGGCGCTGGTGGTGACCGAGCGGGCCTGGATGCGACCGGCGGCGCGCTAAATCGAGGCGGAGGTCGCCGCCCGCCGCGTGACTATGAGGCGAACGAGTCCGGTGCTCACCACCGCGGCAGCGGGAAGCGGCAGGAGCAGGCCCATCCAGGCATGCTCGGCGATCACACGGGCGGTGGCGTCGCCCACGGTGACGCCCAGCGTGAGCAGCCCGCCCACCCAGACGGAGGCGGAAATCGCCGTGCTCAGCCAGAAGGTGCGATAGCTGACACCCAGGGTGCCGCAGGCCACCGCCATGCCCCAGCGCAAACCCGGGACGTAGCGCGAGACGCCGATCGCGAGCGGCCCCCAGCGGTGAAACCAGCGCTGTGCCCGCGCAACCCCGGAAGGCGTCAGGTGCAGCGCCGTCCCGACGCGACCTGAGACCAGCCTCGGTCCGAAGCGTCGTGACGCGGCGAACAGGTTTGTCGATCCCAGCACGATCAGCGCGGTGAGCCCGATCCAGGCGGCGAGCAGTGCCAATCGATTCCCATTCAGGCGCTGGCCGAGATACCCGACGGAGACCTCGGACGGTACGGGCATTGGGACGCCCGACTCCTCGAGATAGATGCCGGTAATGGCGAGCTCGACGCCGATCTTCTGCTGGATACGGGCTTCGACGGCCGTCACCCTGGTAGCGAAACCGGGTTGGGTCACCGCGCTCGCGATGCCCGCAGCGAGCATCCCAAGCGTGAGGCCGATGATGATGCGCCGAGCGATCACGCTGCGAGGACGATGGACAAAGACGGTCGTGACCCCACCACGGTAGCGCGCCAGGGCGTTGGGTGCACGCCATCGTGGCTTGGATGAAATGTGAGTGGCCTGATGGCTCTTCGAGCCCTAGGATGAGGCCGTGACTGAACCCCGCATGTTCGGGGTGCTCTGGCAATGCACGATCACCGTTTACGCCGGCGCGCTGAGCCTGGCCGTGGCGGCTGTCATCACCCTGCTCGGTGACCCGGGGGACGCCCTTCCCCTGTTCGGGCTGGCGCTCTTATGGTTTGCCGCCGCCGGTTGGGTCTTCTGGGTGAGTCCTCGCCGGCAGTATGCGCGGCGCCCACGGGTTGGTGCTGAGCAAACCCATTGCTTTTCGGATGCCGCGTGCACCGCCCACTTCATTGATGCCGAGACGCGCCTGCAGTGGTCGGTTTACGGCGAGGTCCGCGAAACGCCGGGAGCGTACCTCCTGCACTTGGAGAAACGCGCCGTGAACATTATTCCGAAGCGTGCATTCGCCGGCTCAGCGGACGAAGCGAGGTTCCGGGAACTCGCGCAGCGTCATTCGAAGGTCAAATTTCGTCACGGGGTTGCCGGTCGAGGGAGGACGCCGAGCAGCTCGAACCCATAATCCAGGACCTTCGGCATCTCCGCGTACGCGGTGCCGTTCGGAGCGCCAAGCAATACGCCCAGCACACGGTGGCCGCCGCGGTTCGAGGTCGTGATCAAGCAGCCGAGCGCCAGCTCGGTCCATCCGGTCTTCAATCCGTACACGCCCGGGTAGGTATGCAGTAGCTTGTCGAGGTTGACGAGCGCATAGGCCTTGTGCGTCGGCGTTGCGGGCAACGCGATGGCGGGTGTCGCCGCGATGCTGACCAGGCTCGGGTAGTGCGACTCGAGATAGACGGAGGCGATCGCCAGGTCGGCGGCGGAGGACAAGTGGCCGGGCGCGTCCAGACCGGTGGGGTTGACGAAATGCGTGGTTCGCAGGCCGAGCCGCGCGGCCTTGGCATTCATGTCCGCGATGAACGTCGAGCGGGAGGTCGCGGCCGACGCGAGCGTTTCCGCCGCGTCGTTTCCCGAGTCGAGAAACACGCCGTAGAGGAGCTCGCGCACGGTGACCCGCTCGCCCGGGGTCAGTCCCATGAACGTGGAGCCGGCCGGTAACTGGCGAATGGAGTCCGGCACCGTGACCATGGTGTTCATCCCCATCAGGTCGACGGCGACCATGGCGGTGAAAATCTTGGTCAAACTGGCCGGCGCCCACGCGGCCCGGGCGTTGGATTGCCAGAGAAAACGTCCGGTGTCGAGATTGACCAGGGCCACCTCCTGCGCGTCGATCGCCGGCGCCGGGATCGGTCGGGGCGTCGGACCCGGGCGAGCAACCGCGGTCGGCAGCGGCGCGACCGGCGTCGGCACCGGCACCGGTGACGGCGTGACCGGCGGGATGCGCTCCGGCCGGGGATCGGCCTGGTCTACCGGCGCCGAGGCCGCTGTCAGCGTGGGCGTTTCGATCGTTCTAGGCGGCTGCGCCGGTGCCGCCGAACCCAGCGTGCTGCTCAACGCACCGGTCACGATCACGACGGCCGTCAGCCGAAGAGCAGACCGTTCCATGCAGGTCGGGCAGCCTAGCGCAGAACGCGGAAGAAAACAAGAGGACGCGCCCTACAATGTTGCTCGCGCCGGGATGACGGAATAGGTAGACGTTGGCGACTTAAAATCGCCTGCCCGTAAGGGCGTCAGGGTTCGAGTCCCTGTCCCGGCACCAGCGTCGGCAGCAAGTAGTATGGCCCTCATGCTCGAGACGCTCGAGGTCATCCTCGGGATCGCCGGCGTTTTCTACATCCTCAACGATGTCTTTCAGAGTGTCGTCGTCCCGCGGCCGACGCCGGCGCGCTATCGCCTCACGCGCTGGGTCGTCCGTCCCGGATGGCGCGCCTGGCGGGCGATGGGACTGCGCGCTCGCTCGTCCGGGCAAAGGGAGCGAGTCCTGGGAGTCTTTGCCCCGCTTGTTGTGGTGGTGTTGCTTGTGCTGTGGTTGAGCGGCCTCGTCCTGGGCTTCGGCTTGATCTTCTATGGGCTGCGGGCCCAACTGCACCCCGTTGTGCAGGATTTCCCCACGGCGCTCTATTTTGCCGGCACCTCGGTGCTGACCATCGGCTTCGGCGACGTCGTGGCGACCACCGGCGTTGCTCGCGTGCTCACCTTGATCGCGGGCGGAACGGGACTCGGCACCATCGCGCTGGCCATCAGCTTCCTGTTTTCGCTCTACGGATCGTTCCAGCGCCGCGAAATCCTGATTGTCACGCTCGACGCCAGGGCCGGAGCGCCGCCATCCGGGGTCAACCTGCTGGAGACGACGGCCAAGCTTGGCATGGTCGATGATCTCCCGCGCCTCTTTGGCGAATGGGAGAAGTGGGCCGCCGAAGTGCTCGACAGCCATCTGGCCTATCCCGTACTCGCCTACTTCCGGTCCTCCCACGACAACGAATCGTGGGTCAGCGCGCTGGGCGCGGTCCTGGACGCGACAACCCTCGTGTTGACAACCGTCCTCGATGGTCCTCGTGGCCCGGCCAAGATGACGTTCGCCATGGGGACGCATTTAGTGGAAGACCTGGCCCGCTTCTTCCGAATCGAAAGCGATCACGATCCGGGGGTCGAGCGTTACGAGTTCGACCAGGCGAGGGAGCGGTTGGCGGCGGCGGGCTGGTCGCTGCTCGGGCCGGAAGAGTCCTGGGTCGCGTTCTCGCGCCTGCGTGCCCAGTACGCGGTCGCCCTGAACAACATGGCGAAATGGTGGGCGGCGCCGCCAACGCAGTGGATCGGTGACCGGTCCTATGTGCGCTTTCCCGCGCCACGACACCAGGAAGTCCCCGTCCGCGTCGCGTCCCGCTAAGCGGACGATCGCCGGCCCGACTCAGGCCGCGAAGGCTTGCGGCGGCTTTCCATGCAGCCGGATATAAAACGCGGTCGCCAGCGTATACGGCAACAGGAGCCGGACTTCGAAGTTCGGCGGTCGCCGAGCGATCCCCGCGAAGAGCTCCGGCAGCTGGCGACGCTCCATCGCGTCGGTGATGTGCTGGATCGAAAAGGCATCCGAGGCGCGGATCCGCGCCGTGGCCCCGTCCCAGGCCGTGCGGCCGTCTTCCAGCTGCCGCCACTCCGCCAGAAGGACACCTTGCACGGCGCTCAGGGCGAGTGCCTGGGTCAGGCGCGGCTGACCCTCGGGACGGACCTCGACGCCCCGTGCCCGGGCCAGCGCCAGGGTCTTTTGGACCGCCGCCTCGACAACGGGCCACGATTCCGCGTCAGCGGCTGCGTGCGTCAGGAGGTCGGGCGCCTCGATGATGCGCCGCGTCCGACCAAGGGCGAAGCCGTCCAGCTGGCTGCGAACGGTGGCGCTCAGCCCCAGGTGGGCGAGAGGGGGCGTCCGGGAGGCGAAGAGCTCGACCACGGGCTCCCCGAAGCTGATCACCGGGTCATCAGCCGGAGCCGGCAGCTCCCGATGGTGATTTCTGGGGCGCCACACCGGCCCCTTTGCGCCCTTCTTGCGGATCGTGAACTTGCCGGCCTGGTGCCGGCCGACCAGGACGGCCGCGGTCACGCCAATGGCCAGGACCAGGATCGTGACCAGCACGCCGTAGCGCAGCAGCGCGATCACCGTAAGCACGGCCGTGCCGGCGAGGACGATGGGGCGGCGAGGCAGTCGGGACATGCCTCCGAATACAACGCGCCGGAGGCCGAACTCGTGCAGCCGGAGGGGCTAGTTGAGATTCCTAAAGAGCGTCGCGATCCCCTGGCCGCCGCCGATGCACATCGTCACGATGCCCCACTCGGCCTGCCGCCGCTTGAGCTCGTAGGCCAGCTTGACGGTCAAGATGGCGCCGGTGGCGCCGACCGGGTGGCCGAGCGCGATCGCCCCGCCGTTCGGGTTGACCTTCTCGGGGTCGATCTCCAGCTCCCGGATCACCGCGACGGCCTGCGCCGCGAAGGCCTCGTTCAGCTCCATGAGATCGATGTCGTTGATCGTCATCCCGACCTTCTTGAGCAAGTTCTGGACGGCAAAAATTGGGGCCACGCCCATGATCTCCGGGGCGATCCCGGCGACGGCGTCGGCGACCCACTCGAGCTGTGGCGTGACGCCCAGGTCGTCGGCCTTCGCCCTGGTCATCACGACGACGGCCGCGCCGGCGTCGTTGATGCCGGATGAGTTGCCGGCGGTCACGCTCCCGCCCTCGCGAAAGGCCGGCTTGAGGCGGCCCAGCGACTCCATGGTCGTGCCGGGCCGAGGATGCTCATCGACATTGGCGATCACGGGGTCGCCTTTTTTCTGGGGAATCGCGATCGGCACGATCTGGTCGGTGAACCGACCCTCAGCGATGGCGGCGGCCGCCCGCCGCTGGCTCTCCGCCGCAAATTTGTCCTGCGCCTCGCGGGAAACCCCGTAGCGGTCGGCGACTTTCTCTGCCGTCGCGCCCATCTGATAGCGACCAAAGGGGTCGGTGACGAGGGACAGCGTGCCGTCGATCAGCGCGGCGTCGCCGAGGCGCGACCCCACCTGCGACCGCGGCAGCAGGTACGGCTGGATCGACATGTTCTCGTTGCCTCCGGCGACAACCACCTGGGCCTCACCCGTGCGTAGCTCCTGGACGGCGCTGTTGATCGCCTGAAGTCCGGACCCGCACAGCCGGTTGACATTGAACGCCGTCGTTTTTTCCCGCAGGCCGGCCTTCAGCGTCGCGAGCCGGGCGTTGAAGGCATCTTCGCCAACCTGGCCGACACAGCCCAGGATGACTTCGTCGACAACCTCGGCCGAGATCCCCGCGCGCTCAACGGCGGCGCGGATCGCGTTCGCGCCTAGATCCGACGTGGGGGTGTCCTTGAACGCGCCCGCAAACTTGCCGATGGCGGTGCGCACGCCCCCTGCAACGACGATCCCGTCTCCATTCACGCGGGAAATCCCGCGACCCTGACGTCCGAGTGTCACGAGATGATTTTAGTTAGACGCGGGACCTGGGGCGCTGTCGCTGCCCATGCGGGTGATCCGCTGGGCCTGCTGCTGCGCCTTCGAAATGCCGCGCTCGACCTGGGGGCGCGCTGAATCGACGACACCCTGAGCCTGGTCCAGCACCGGCTGCACCTGGCCGCGCACCTGATCGAGGCGCTCGGAAAGCTCTTCGCGCATCTGCCGTCCGGGCTTGGGCGCGTAGAGCAAGGCGACGGCCCCGCCAATGATCGCTCCATGCACTATGCCTCGCAAATACCCCATCGTTTCCTCCTTGGTGGCGGGCGACTGCTCCCGCGGCTGACCCGGGTGCTTATCTTAACACCCGGAACTGGTTTCTTTATAGCGTCGATATCAGGATCGCCGCACCGTCAGGCCTTCGATGGTTCCAGGCGGATCGCAGCCGTCGCCGGCGCTGGCCGAATCCTGTGCGCCGCCAGCACGCTCACGCGCACGGCCAGGTCGATCACGGCGCGCAGGAGCACCGCGGTCACGCAGCAGAAGCTATAGAGAAACGTCTCGGGGATGCGCTCGCGCAGGAACGGAACGCCGATGGCGAGGCCGGCGATCAGGAGCGCTGCCGTGCACAGGGAGGCCCCCAGCTCGACCGATCGAGCCTTCAGCCAGCTGCTGACAGTCATGGCCGTAACAAATCTTATAGAACAAATGTCATCAAAAGTCAAATGCTAATCGGGTAGCCGCTGGCCCACGCCCCGCGCCTCGGCGAGCTCGAGCACCGCCGCACCGGCGGCCACGTCCTCGATCGCGAGCCCAACGGACTTAAACAGCGTCACGTCAGATGGCTGGCGGCTGCCGGTCGATCCGGCGACGACGTCACGCAAAGAATGGACCCGGCCCCAATTCAGCTGCCCCTCGCGTTCCGCCAGCAGGAGGTCGCCGGCCTCGAGGCGGGCCGCGTCGACATCATCGGCCACCACCAGGTCGGCTCGGGAAACGACACGGCCATCGATCTCGCGCCGATCCGGATAGTTCGAGCCGCACACGTTCAGATGCTGGCCGGCCTGCAGCCACTCTCCGGGAAAGATGGGCCGGGCAGCCGACGTGATCGTTGTCAGGATCTCGGCGCCGTCGACGGCCTCCCGCATGCTGCCGGCCGGCTCGACGAACGCGTCCCGATGCGCGGAGTCTCGGCTGACCGCGCGGACCTCGCGGAGCGCGCGGACGGCGGCCACCGCGAGCACCTGGGTCAGCGCCTGGCTCCCGGCGCCAATCACCGTGAAGACCGACGCCTCAGTGCGAGCCAGATACTTCGTTGCGAGCCCGGAGGCCGCTCCGGTTCGCATGCGGCCCAGCCAGTCGGCCTCGATCGCGGCGCGGGGCCGGCCGTCGGCCGCGTCGAAGAGGCACACCCAGAACCGCGCACCGGCCTTGCTGTGCGTGTACGCCTTGAAGCCCATCAGGCCCTTCGAGGGTAAGGCGGCCGACATCATGGCCAGGACGGCGCCGCCGGCAACCCGACGCCGCGGTTGGTTCGCCGCGCGGCCCGCCGCCCATTCGCGGAAGGCGGCGTCGAGCGCCGCCAGGGTCACGTCGATGGTTAGCAAGGCTTTGACGTCCGTCTCGCGCAGAAAGAGAGGCATGAGTAATCTTGACATCGCCGTGATCGATGCTGGTTTGCGACGGCGCATCACTCGGGCGCGGGTGGGGCATTTCGCGACATCGGACGGCACGACGCCGTCAGTCGTCCCGGTGTGCTTCGTCCTGCTCGGGGAGACGCTCTACCACGCCATCGACGGTAAGCCGAAGTCGGTCAATCCCGGTCAGTTGCGCCGCGTCAAGAATGTGCGGGCGAATCCGAGGGCGGCGCTGCTGATCGATGAATATCTCGAAGACTGGCGCAAGCTCTGGTATGTGCTCCTTCGTGGGAAGGCACGCATCGTCGTCCGAGGCCCCGAGCAAGAGGGGGCGATCCTCGCCTTGAGAAAGAAATACCCGCAGTACCGGACGACCGTGCCGCTCGCAGCGGACGCGCTCGTTATTGCGATAGATGTACGGCGGCTACGGCATTGGCGATCCAGCTCACCCGGCCGTGGCCGTTTGCGCCGCCCGGGTCGGCCGGCATGAAGGTCCGGATCGAAACGATGCCGCTCGCGGGATCGCCATAGCGATCGCTGAATCTCGCGTCGTCGGCGAACCAGGGATCGTTGATTTCGATGCCGCCGTCGGTGGTGTAGCCAGTCAGTAAAACGAAATGCTGGTTGACGCCGAGGTGGACCTCGGCCACTACCGGCCGCCCGGCATCAAGCTCGGCCTCGATGGCGCCCACGTCGGGACCGAGCCAGCCGGAGAAGGCCACCCGACCGCCGGAGTAGCTGGTGATGGCGTCCCAGATGAGCTGGTCATCGTACGCGTAGCCGCCGTTCGCCGTGAGCCAGGCGTTGAAGACACCAGGGTCGGTGTTCATGCCGTAATAACCAAGCATCATGGTCACCGCGGTGATTGCACAGCCCGCCGAGCCGATGGTCTCGCTTGCTGACGTGCCAAGTGGTGCGCCCGCCCAGGCGGCCTCTTGTTGCCCCATGACCGCGATGCTCATGGAGCTATCGGCCGAGGCGCCCACCTGGTTGCCGAGGGCGGAAACGACCGCGATGGCGCCGGCAAGCGCTGCCGCACGGAGACTGAAACTGGGATTGTCGAATCTCACGAATCGGGGACCTCGGGTGGATGGCCGGACAAGCGCGGCCCATCTTGAGGGGCGTGTTAGGGGCAAACAAACGACGACGGTGATCCAAGGTGGCCGAGCGCGCACGACCCAATACCGTCAGCCACTCATGGGCGGAAAAAGCCGCGCGCGTTTACGAACGACGACCTGCGATGTAACGGCGGCTGGACGCTACGTGCCAATCACAACTGGATCTTCGTAACGAAGCAAACAAGAGCGACGCGCGAAGGGCCCAGCGCTCCTGGGGGGTTTTCCGGCCGGCGAGTGCTAGGCGGCCTGCTTTTTGGGGGCAGCAGAGCGGGCTCTGGCGCGCTGGATACGCTTCTCTTTGGCGGCGCGACCGCGCCGGACGTGGGGCTTCATCGCCGGTACAACCGGACGCGACGCGTTGACTTGCAGTAGATGGCGGCGCTGGGATCAATTCGCGGCCCGATTGCCATTCGTACCTGTTTGCGGTCCAATTGAATTAGGGATTGTTAAGATGGGGTGGCGCACATGAGTGATCCGCGGCCCATTGGCGTCTTCGACTCAGGCGTCGGCGGCCTCACGGTTCTGCGCGAGCTGCAGCACCAGCTTCCCCAGGAATCGACGATCTATTTCGCGGACCTCGGCCATTTTCCGTACGGGCCTCGCTACCAGGCCCAGGTTCGTCACTTTGCGCTGAACATCATTCGTTTTCTCGAGAAGCTCGACGTCAAGCTGGTCGTCATCGCCTGCAATACGGCGACCGCGGCGGCGCTGAACACCGCTCGCGAGGTGTTCGATATCCCGATCATCGGCGTCATCACCCCCGGCGCGGAAGCCGCCGTCGCCGCCACAAAGAACAAGCGAGTGGGCGTGATCTCGACGGAAGGCACGATGCAGAGCCAGGAGTATCTGCACGCGATTCGCGAGGCAAACCCGACGATCGGCGTCCTGCCTAAGGCCGCCCCGCTCCTCGTCGACCTGGTGGAATCGGGCAAGTCCGATGCTCCGGAGACCGAGACCGCGCTCCGCGAGGCCCTCCACGACATCCTCGAGTTCCACGCCGATACGCTGATCCTCGGTTGCACGCACTATCCACTGCTGAAACCATTGATTCGAAAAATCACGGGCGACAACGTGACCGTGGTCGATTCGGCTGAGACCACCGCGGCACGGGTCAAGCGCGTGCTGGCCAAGAACGGACTCGAATCGGCCGAGGGCGAGACAGCCCGGCACCAGATCTA
>WNEY01002359.1_pt1 | contig 13822 bp, 13 predicted proteins | sample 5400531 | NCBI WGS metagenome assembly WNEY01 (sample SAMN13153338, study PRJNA577476) | soil metagenome | isolation source: 200 cm saprolite under Douglas fir tree site 1 | place: USA:California | collected 2015-04-18
CTCCGCGTCCCGTTCACGACCGGGATCCTGATCGGGATCGGGGAGACGCGCGAGGAACGGATCGAGGCGCTGCTCGCGATCCGGGAGCTGGCCGAGCGCTACGGCCACGTGCAGGAGGTGATCGTGCAGAACTTCCGTGCCAAGCCGGGGACGCGGATGGCGGAGGCGTCCGAGCCGTCGCTCGAGGAGCACCTGTGGTCGATCGCCGCCGCGCGGATTCTGCTACCGCCGTCGGTGTCGGTGCAGGCGCCGCCGAATCTCGCCTACGGCGACTTTCCGCGGCTGCTCGACGCAGGCATCGACGACTGGGGCGGCGTCTCGTCGGTCACGATCGACCACGTCAACCCGGAGGCCCCGTGGCCGGAGGTCGAGCGCTTGCGCGAGGCGACGCGCTCGCGCGGGCTCGAGCTCGCGCCGCGCCTGGCGGTGTATCCACGCTACCTCGACTCGGAATGGCTCGATCCGAAGGTGCTCCCGTACGCGCTCCGGCGGGCGGACGCGCTCTGGCTCGCGCGCGAGGACGCCTGGGCGCCGGGCGAGGCGGGTGCGGTCCCGTTCGTCGTCTCGAGCGACGCGCTGCCGCTCGACACGAGCGACGAGCTGGGGGAGGAGGAACTCGTCCGGCTCTTCCGCACCCGCGGCGAGGAGCGCCAGCGCGTCTTCGCGGCCGCCGACCGCCTCCGGCGTCAGGTCTGCGGCGACGAGGTCAGCTACGTCGTGACCCGGAACATCCAGTACACGAACGTCTGCTATTTCCGCTGCGGCTTCTGCGCGTTCTCGAAGGGGAAGCTCGCGCAGAACCTGCGCGGGCCGGCGTACCTCGTCCCGCTCGATGAGATCGTGCGCCGCTGCGAGGAGGCGTGGAATCGCGGCGCGACCGAGGTCTGCCTCCAGGGCGGAATCCATCCCGCCTTCACGGGGCGCTTCTACCTCGACGTCGTCCGCGCGATCAAGACGGCGCTGCCCGACCTGCACGTGCACGCGTTCTCGGCACTCGAGGTCTGGCAGGGCGCGGCGACACTCGGGCTCGAGCTCGACGACTACCTGGCGGAGCTGCGCGAGGCTGGGCTTTCCTCGCTGCCCGGGACAGCGGCGGAGATCCTCGACGACGAGGTGCGCGCGGTGATCTGTCCGGACAAGGTGACGACGGCGCAGTGGCTCGCGGTGCACGACACGGCGCACCGGGTGGGCCTGGCGTCGAACGTGACGATGATGTTCGGCCACGTCGAGCGGCCGGTGCACTGGGCGCGGCACCTGCTGCGGGCGCGTGAGCAGCAGCGGCGCTCGGGCGGCTTCACCGAGTTCGTGCCGCTTCCGTTCGTGCACATGGAGGCGCCGATCTACCTGAAGGGCGGCGCGCGGCCGGGGCCGACGTTCGGCGAGACGCTCCTCGTGCACGCGGTCGCGCGGCTGGCGCTGCACTCGTGGATCACGAACGTGCAGGTCTCGTGGGTGAAGCTCGGCCCGGAGGGCGTTCGCCAGGCGCTCGCGGCAGGGGTCAACGATCTCGGCGGGACGCTGATGAACGAGTCGATCTCGCGCTCGGCCGGCGCCGAGTTCGGCCAGGAGATGCCACCGGAGCGGATGGAGGAGCTGATCCGCTCGGCCGGCCGGGTCCCGCGCCAGCGGACGACGCTCTACGGCGACGCACCGAAAGAGCGACGCCTGGCGAGCTTCGATGCGCCGCCGCTCGCGGAGCCGCTGAACCCGCCGGTGAAGGACGCGGGCCTCGTCGCCCCGCCGCGACTCGTCCGGCCCGGCTTCGCCGCTGCAGCCCGCTGAATTCGTTTCACGCGCGAGTACTTCGGGTCCCGACCCGCCCCCTGCTCGGCTTCAGCCTATCGCCGAGCGAGCGCCTCCGCATCGTCCAATTCGTGCCGAGAGTGTGACGATCCGTCCCGGCCGGCTCGCCGTTCACAGACCTCCGAGCTCGACCGCTTCCCGCGCGATCGGCGCGGTCGCGAGCGCCTCCTGAACGTCGTCGAGCAGCTCCGTGAGTAGCATCTGCGCGCCCAGCCCCACGTCGAGCACGCCGGCCGCGCTTGCGTCGACGAGCGCTTGCACGTCGTCGGCGGCGTCGACGAGCTCGTCCTCGTTCATCGAGTCCAACAGGTGCTGATCCATCGACTCCTCCCTGCCTCGCCGCGGGCGAGGTACCCCGCGGCGGATGGCATAGACGGTCAGTCGTCCGCCAGGAAGCTGAAGCTGACGCCCTCGCCCGCAGCCTCCGCGTCGAGCACCTTGTCCTCGAAGGCGGCAACGGCGGTAGGCTCGAGGTAGACGAAGGCGCCGTCGCGCTCGACCACCGCGTCCGTCAGGTCGGGGCCGGTCACGACCGCAAGCTCGTAGGACGGCTGCTCGTCGCCGTTCGTCGGAGGCGCCGTGGAGATGCGTAGGCCGCCGCCCGCAGGTACGTCCTGTGACGCCAGGAGGCCCTTGATCGCCTCGACCGCAGCCTCGGTGAGCGTGAGCACCGCATCTCGCTACCCGTTTTCGAGTTGTCTGAACGCCTGCTCGAACGTCTCGCGCGGGTGCGCGCCGAGCACGAGCAGGCGGCTGCCGACCCGCATCGAGGCCGACCTCCGCGCCGACCCGGTGCAGCACCTCGTGGTCACCATGTCCTGGGCCTCTGTCCAGCAAGGCTCCATCAGCCGCTCGTGCGCCGGCGCGTGCAGCCTGCGCTCGCGCGCGAGTTCGGCGAGACGCAGCGCGGCGCGCGAGTTCGAGCGGACGTGCGGCGGCGGGTTGCAAGGCCGGCTTGCTCGAACATCGCCACAGCCAAGCGGGCGCTCCGCCCGCCGCACGCCCTCGGTTGTTACTCTCGGCGGAGGTCGAACGGGAGCCACATGATCTCGGCCTCGAACCGCCCACGCATCCACTCGGCCAGGCCCTGGCCGACTCGGCAGGACGGTCAGAGGTAGTCCGACCGGATAAGGACGTCGGGCGGGCGTTCTCCCGCGGCGATTCGCCGATCGTGCACCTCTAGCAACACGCGCGCTCGATCCGGTAGATCAGCCCGCGGCCCCAGTCCGCGACGAGCAGAGCGTCCCCGCCGCGGTCGACGACCACTGCGGGCGGGTGCTCGAAGCCGCTTGCAAGGACGCTTACCTTCGAGCCGGCGATCTCGACCAGGCGCTTGCCGAACACGCTCGGCTTGTGCGTGCCCCATTCGGCCAGGTAGATCCGGCCGTGCCAGAAGGCGAAGCCGTCCGCGGAGGAGTGGGGCTCCAGGTAGGTAGGCCACCGGTTCAGAGACGCGGGCGCAGGAGCCGACCATCCGGAGCAGGCGCGCGCTCGGTCAGCAGTCCGGCCAGCCGTAGTTCGCGCTCGGCTCGACCCGGACGAGCATCTCCGGCGGCTCGGGGTCATTCGGCGCGTCGACGTGGTCGCGGCCGTTGACGGAGGCGTAGGGATCGAGATTCCCGGCTGGAAGACGAGGCCTAGGCCGGTCCAGACGCTCCGGCCCTGCTGCTCGGCGACGTAGAGGCAGCCGTCCGGCCCGAAGGCCATCGCAGTCGGATGCTCCAGGTGCCCCGCGTAGACCGCGACGCGATAGCCCGGCTGGACGTGAAGCTCGGGCGCCGCCGGAGACGCGAGCAGCGCCGCGAGAACGAGCCGATCACGGCTCGAGGCGAAGCAGGTCGTCGATCGTCTCGCGGCGGCGGATCACGCGCGCGGCGCCGTCGCGCACGAGCACGGCCGCCGGCCGCGGCACGCCGTTGTAGTTGGAGCCCATCGCAAGGGTGTAGCCGCCGGTCGCCGGAACGACCAGCACGTCGCCGCGGCGCGGCGAAGGGAGCTCGACCGCATCGATCAGCACGTCGCCGGACTCACAGTGCTTGCCCGCGACGCCGTAGAGCCCGTCCGCGGCGGCCTCGGCGCGGCCGGCGACGAGTGCCGTCTGCCGCACACCGTAGAGCTGCGGGCGCGGGTTGTCGGACATGCCGCCGTCGATCGCGACCCAGGTCGTGCCGGCGCCGGTCTCCTTGACGGCGCCGACGGAGTAGAGCGTCACGCCTGCGCGGCCGACGAGCGAGCGGCCGGGCTCGAGGATCAGCCGCTCGAGGGGGGGCGCTGCCTCGAGCAGCGCGGCGACGTAGTCGGCGATGCTCGGCGCGCGCTCTTCGAGGGTCGAGCGGATCGCGAGGCCGCCGCCGAGGTCGAGCACGCGCGGGCTCCAGCCGTCGATCGCCGAGGCGAAGTCGGCGAGGCGGGAGACGGCTAGCCTCGCCGCCGCCGCGTCGCGCAGCAGGGAGCCGATGTGCATGTGGAGGCCGAGCAGCCCGGGCTCCCGCGCGATCAGTTCGCGGGCCTGCGCCTCGGTCAGGCCGAACTTGGAGCCGTGGTGGCCGGTGCGGATCGCCTCATGCGTGTCCGCCTCGATTCCGAGCGTGACGCGGACGAGCATGCGCTCGATCCCGGCCGCGTGGGCGCGCTCGAGCTCGTCCGGCGCGTCGAGGACCACGAGGGCGCCGCGCGCTGCGGCGAGCTCCTCGTCGCTCTTGTTGTTGCCGTGGACGACCAGCCGCTCCGGCTCGATCCCAGCGGCGCGCGCGAAGACGAGCTCGCCCAGCGTTGAGACGTCGGCGCCGAGCCCCTCCTCGCCGAACAGGCGCAGCAGGGCGACGTTGGGGAAGGCCTTCGTCCCGTAGACCACGAGCGCCTCCGGCGCCGCCTCGCGGTACGCGCGGGCCTGCGCGCGCAGCGTCTGCTCGCAGTAGACGACGAGCGGCGTGCCGTGCCCGGCAGCGAGCTCGGTCGCCCGCAGCCCGCCGAGCGTCAGCTCGCCGGCGTCGTCGACGGCCGCGGTGTCTGGGAAGAGTTCGAGCACGTCAGTCGATTGTGACAATCACAGGGCACTCGGCTGTGGATCGATCGTCACGAAGCCGGCACGGTCCCGTTACAGACACGTATGCTCTTCCGGGTTACGCTGTGCGTGGAAGGCGGGCGGGTCGGGACCCAAGTTACCCGCGCGCGTCAACCTAATTCGACCGCCGGCGCCTCGATTACGAGCGCCGACATCCCTTGATCATCCCGGCCGCGAGTTCTCCGTGTCGGACCACAGTGCGGCCTGAACGGGCCCGCGCTCGCTGTCGCCGTCCGCGAGCCGGCTGGAGCCGGAGAGGACGCGGCAGAGCTCCGGGCCGAAGGTGGCGGTGACGCTCGACGCGGCCGCCTGCGCCGAGCGTCATTCGCGCCACCTGGATCGACTCGGCCTGAACGAGCCCTGCGATCGTCCGCCGCTCCGAGCCGAAGTGCTCGATCGGCGAACGAGGGCTGCCAGACTCAGTCCGACCACCAGCCTGGCACGACGTCGCCGTCGCCCGGACCGGTACTCGGTGCTCCGATAACGATCAGCTCCGCGCCGTCCGGCCCTCCCTCGTAGCCGCGCATCGTGTCTGGCGGCACCCTGACGGCGTGGAACGGCTGCAACTCGATCACGTCGTCCTCGACCTTCATCCGCGCGCTCCCCTTGACGAGCACGTAGATCTCCTCCTGCTGCTTGTGCTTGTGCCCGAACGGCACCCGCCAGCCAGCCCCGAGCCGCAGGTAGCTGATCCCGCAGCTCTCGCAGCCGAGCGGATTCCGGGCCATACGGAGCTGGATATCGTTCTCGTCGAGCCCGAACTTCGGCCCCTGATTCTCGACCTGCTTGAGGTCCTGGACGGTGTAGCCGGCCATGCGTCGCCTCCTTGGGAACAGACTGCCTGCGAGGCTAGCGCCTGCTATTCTCGCTTGCAATGCAGGAGCTGCTTAGCTAAGGCGGGAAGCCAACGCGGGCGGAGCCGCGGCAGCTTCCCACGGCCTCTCGTTCGAGAGGCTTTTTCGTCTCAGGAGGCGTGATTTGGAGCGGTACGACTCGAGGGCGATCGAAGCGAAGTGGCAGCGGGCCTGGGAAGAGGCCGGGGCCTTCGCCACCTCGAACGACGACCTGACCGACCGGTCGCAGAAGTCGTACGTGCTCGAGATGCTGCCGTACCCCTCGGGCACGCTGCACATGGGCCACGTGCTCGTCTACACGATCGGCGACGTCCTGACCCACTTTCGCCGGCGCAACGGCATCCGCGTCCTGCGCCCGATGGGCTTCGACTCGTTCGGCCTGCCCGCCGAGAACGCGGCCATCAAGGAGGGCGGCCATCCGCGCGAGATCACCGAGACCAACATCGCGTCGATCCGCAACTCGATGAAGCGCCTGGGCTGGGCGATCGACTGGGACCGCGAGCTCTCGACACACCTGCCCGACTACTACCGCTGGACGCAGTGGCTGTTCCTGAGGCTGTTCGACGCGGGCCTCGCCTACCGCAAGCAGGCGCCGGTCAAGTGGTGCCCGAACGACCAGACGGTGCTGGCGAACGAGCAGGTCAAGGACGGTCGCTGCGAGCGCTGCGGCGCCATCGTCGAGGCGAAGAACCTCGAGCAGTGGTTCTTCCGCATCACCGACTACGCCGACCAGCTGCTCGACGACATGGCGGCTCTGGACTGGCCCGAGCGCGTCCTGGCCATGCAGCGCCACTGGATCGGCCGCTCGGAGGGCGCCGAGATCGTCTTTCGGATCGAGGAACTCGAGCTGGACGTGCCGGTCTTCACGACGCGGCCCGACACGCTCTTCGGCGCGACCTTCTTCGTGCTGGCCCCCGAGCACGAGCTGGTCGAGCGCCTGGCTCAGGGCTCGCCGCACGAGGCCGAGATCCTCGACTACGTCCGCCGCACCGGCGCGAAGACGTCGACCGAGCGCCTGGAGGCGAAGGAGAAGACCGGCGTCTTCACAGGCTGGTTCGCGACAAACCCGGTCAACGCCGCCCGCCTGCCGGTCTGGATCGCCGACTACGTGCTGACCGACTACGGCACGGGCGCGATCATGTGCGTGCCGGCGCACGACGAGCGCGACCGTGAGTTCGCCGAGCGCTTTGACCTGCCGATCAAGCCGGTGATCGACGAGGACGGCCGCATGATCGACTCGGCGCAGTTCTCGGGCATGCCTGCCGATGAGGGCAAGTGCGCGATCGTCGAGTGGCTGGCTGAGCGCGAGGCCGGCCGGCCCACGATCTCGTATCGCCTGCGTGACTGGGGCTTCTCGCGCCAGCGCTACTGGGGCTGCCCGATCCCGATCGTCTACTGCGGCGACTGCGGCGTCGTGCCTGTGCCCGAAGAGGACCTGCCGGTGCCGCTGCCCGAGCTCGAGGACTTCCTGCCCAAGGGCAAGTCGCCGCTGGCCTCTGCCGAGGAGTGGATGCGCGTCCCCTGCCCCCGTTGTGGCAAGGAGGGCCGGCGTGAGGCCGACACGATGGACACGTTCGTCGACTCGTCCTGGTACTTCCTGCGGTACTGCGACCCGCACAACGACGCGGCGCCGTGGGACCGCGGGATCGTCGACTTCTGGTGCCCGATCGACAACTACACGGGCGGGGTCGACCACGCGACCGTGCACATGATCTATGCACGCTTCTTCATGAAGGCGCTGAACGACATCGGGCTGGTCGGGTTCCGCGAGCCGTTCGCCCGCTTCTTCGGCAACGGCTGGGTCAAGTCCGGCGGCCGCAAGATGTCGAAGCGCGCCGGCAACGTGATCGGCCCCGACGAGCTGGTCGAGCGCTACGGCGCCGACCCGGTGCGGCTGTACATCCTCTTCCTGGGCCCGGCCGACCAGGACATGGAGTGGACGGAGGAGGGCGCGGAGGGGATGGCGCGCTTCGTCCGCCGGCTCTGGCGGGTCGTCAGCGAGGCGGCCGAGCGCGCGCCGGAAGGCGTGGTCGACTCGCCGCTGGTGCGCAAGGCGCACGAGACGATCGCGCGCGTCTCCGACGACCTCGGTCGACGCTACTCGTTCAATACCGCAACCGCGGCGGTGATGGAGCTCGTGAACAAGCTGGCGCCCGACACAGCGGCTCCGGGCGCGCGCTTCGCGGCCGAGACGGCGGTCTCGCTGATCCAGCCGTACGCGCCTCACGTCGCCGAGGAGCTGTGGGAGCAGCTGGGCCACGAGCGGCTGTGGGCGCAGCCCTGGCCGCAGGCTGATCCGGCCATGCTCGAGCGCGACACGTTCGAGCTGGTCGTCCAGGTGAACGGCAAGGTGCGCGACCGCTTCGAGGTGCCGGCTTCCGCGTCGGAGGAGGAGCTGGTCGAGCGGGCGCGCGCGTCCGAGCGAGTGCGCGCGCACCTGGACGGCAAGCAGATCCGCAAGACGATCGTCGTCCCGCGGAAGCTCGTCAACCTCGTCGTCTGAGCGCGGGCGCGACGGTTCGTCACGCTTCCGGCTCAGACGCGTCACAGTTTTGTTGTCACTATTGGCGACATGCCCGAGCAGCTGCTCACGCGCGGACGCGCCCTCGTCGGCGCTGCCGTCCTGCTCGTCGCACTCGTGCTCGCGGGGAGGCTCCTGCTCCACTCGGGCACGGCGCCGACGCCTGCCTTCCGTCCGGCTGTCGTGCCCGCGGCGCCGGCCCTGCTCGTGGTGGACGTGGTCGGCGCCGTCCGGCGCGCCGGGCTCGAACGGCTGCCGCACGGCTCGCGGATCGCGGACGCGATCGCCCGAGCTGGCGGCGCCACCCCGCGCGCCGACCTCGCCCAGGTCAATCTCGCGGCGCCGCTCGCAGACGGCGAGCAGGTCGTCGTCCCGGCGCGCGGCGCCGCGTCCGGCTCCGTCGCCGCTGGCACGCCGGCGGGCCCCGTCCATCTCTCGACGGCGACGGTCGAGCAGCTCGACGGGCTGCCGGGGATCGGCCCGGTCACGGCGCAGAAGATCGTCGCCTACCGGCAGCAGCACGGCGCCTTCTCGTCGCTGAGCGAGCTCGACGCGATCCCAGGCATCGGGCCGGCGAAGATCGATCAGCTGAAGGGGCTCGTCGCTCCGTGAGGCCCCACTGGCTGATCGGCTCGCTCTGCCTGGGGATCGCGCTGTCGCTCGTGCTGCGGGCGCCGTGGCTCGCAGCTCCAGCCCTCGCACTCGCGGGCGGCGCGGTGTTGGCGCCGGCGCAGACGCGCTCGCGGCTGATCGTGCTCGCCCTGGTCCTGGCCGGCTGCTGCTGGGGAAGCGCGCGGCTCCGCGCCCTCGACGCGAGCCCGCTCGTTCCACATGTCGGCGAGGCGGAGGAGGCGATCGTCGTGGTCACCGGAGGCCCGCGACGCGGTCGCTTCGCGCAGCGCGCGCCGGCGCAGGTGCGGCGCTTCGGCCGGCTGCGACTGCGCGAGTCGGTGCTGCTCGAACTGCCCCTGGGTCGCTCGCCGCCACAGGGCGCCGTCCTCGAGGTGCTCGGTGTGCTGAGCGCGCCGCGGGGGCCGGCGCACGGCTTCGACGAGCGCGCCTGGCTGCGCCGCAAGGGCGTGCACGTCGTGCTGCGGGCGGATCGCTGGCGGCAGGTCGGCGCCCGCGGCGGTCTCGGGGGCCTCGCCGATCGCCTGCACGAGCGGCTGGCCCAGTCGATTGCGCCGGGCCTCGCAGGCGAGCGCCGGAACGTGATCGAGGGCGTTGTGCTCGGCGACGACCAGGCGCTTCCGGACAGGCTGCGCCGCCGCTTCAAGGCGGCGGGCCTGTACCACCTGCTGGCAGTGTCCGGTCAGAACGTGGCGCTCGTCGCGGGCGGCGCACTCGGGCTCGCGTGGCTGCTCGGCCTCCCGCGCTGGCTCGGGGAGCTCGGCGCGCTCGCCGGGATGGGCGGCTATGTGCTTGCCGTCGGGCCGCAGCCGTCGGTGATCCGCGCCGGCGTCGCGGGCGCGCTCGGCTCGCTCGCGTGGCTCGCGGCGCGCCAGCGCGACCGCTGGTACGTCCTGCTTTTCGCTGCGCTCGTGCTGCTCGCGTGGAACCCGTACCTCCTGCTCGATCCGGGCTTTGAGTTCTCGTTCGCCGCGGTGGCGGCGATCTTCACGCTCGTGCGCCCGCTGCGACGGGTGCTCGACGGCTATCCGCTGCCGGGGCGCCTCGCGGACGCCGTTGCGGTCTCCGCCGTCTGCGGAGCCGTGACCGCGCCGATCTCGTGGTTCCAGTTCCATGCGGTCCAGCTCCTCACCGTGCCCGCGAACGCGCTCGCCGCGCCGGCGATGACGCCGCTGCTCGGGCTCGCCCTCGCGACGACGGCTGTGGCGCCCGTCTCTCCGTCCGCGGCGGCGGCGCTCGCCTGGCTCAACGGCTGGTGCGCCGTCTACCTGGCGGCGTGCGCCCGGCTGGTCGGCGGCCTGCCCGGTGCGCAGATCCGCTCGGGCCGCGCCGCGCTCGCCCTGGCCGCGTGCGCGCTCCTGACCTGCGCTTATGCTTGGCGGCGGTGGCAGCGCAGGAGCTGAAGCCCGTCTACCTGATCAGCGGCGCTGACCGGCCGAAGATCACGCGCGCCCTTCAGCGGCTCCGCAGTCACTTCGAGGAGAACTCGGTCGAGCACCTGAACGCGACCGAGGCGAGCGGGGAGGATGCCGTCGCCGCGTGTAACGCGCTCGGCCTCTTCGGCGGCGGGCACCGGCTCGTGATCGTCGCGGAGATCGACGGACGGCGGAACGCGGAGGGCCGCCTCGGCGGCGGCTGGAAGGTCGCCGACATCAGGACCGTTACCGCCTACCTCACGAGCCCGTCGCCGGACACCGTGCTCGCGCTGGTCGGCGAGGAGGTCAAGAAGGACTCCGAGCTCGGCAAGGCGGCGGCGAAGACCGGGGCCGTCCTCCTGTACGACGTCGCCAAGCGCGAGCTCCCGAAGTGGGTGGTCGAGCAGTTCAAGGCTGCCGGAACGACGGTCGACTTCGAGACCGCGCGGCGGCTGATCGAGCTCGTCGGCGAGAAGCCCGAGGAGCTGGCGGTCGAGATCGACAAGCTCGTCACCTGGGCGGACGGCGCTCCGGTCGGCGAGACCGAGGTCGAGGCGCTCGCCGTCCGGGCGGCGGAGGCCTCCAGCTTCGAGCTCACCGACGCCTGGGGCGAGCGCGACGTCGGCGCCGTTCTCGCCGCCGCCGAGCTGCTGCTCGAGCGCTCGGAGCGGACGCGGCGGGACGAGCTGCCGCGGCTCTCCGGGCTGCTGACGTCGCACGTCGCGCGCGTGCGCGAGTGCCGGCGGCTGGAGGCGGAGGGAGTCCCGGCCAAGGAGGCGGCGGGCCGGCTGAAGCGGCACGAGTTCTACGTCCGCAAGCTCTACGGCCAGGCGGCCAACTACAGCGCCGAGGAGCTGGGCGACGCGACGATCAGGCTCGCGCGCCTCGACCTCGCGCTCAAGGGCGGCAGCAAGCTTCCCGGCGACCTCGAGCTCGCCCGGACGCTCGTCGAGATCACGCAGCCGCGCGAGCGCCGGGACTAGCTGCCGGCGATCAGGCGCGCGGCCTGCGCCTTGCGCCGGGCGGCGGTGTTCTTGTGCAGCGCGCCCCTGGCGGCGGCCTTGTCGAGCGTGCGCACGAGGTCGCGGTGCCCGGCGGCGATCTTGTCCCTGTCGCCCTCCTCGACCGCGGCCTCGAGCCGCTTCGCCAAGGTCTTCACGGTCGAGCGGTAGCGCAGGTTCTGGAGCCGCTCGCGCGCAGCGCTCCGGACGCGCTTCTCCTGTTGTCTGATGTTCGGCATCGGCGTAGAAAAGCCCGCACCGCGGGCGCGCGAGATCGTAGCAAAGGCGCAGGGGACGGCCTTCCGGCGCCGAACGTGCCGCAATGAACGAGAAACGCTCCGAGGGGGATCGGCGCGCCGACCAGGACCGGCGCTCCGGCAAGAAACGGCGAACCCGCGAGGGCGAGCCGCCGCCGGACGGGACCGAGAAGCGTTCCGGCGACGATCGCCGCTCCGGCGACGACCGGCGCACCGGCACCGATCGTCGCAACCCCTAGCTGACGGGCTCCGCCGGACAGCCTCCCTATGCTCTCCACGGTGGAGTTCGACGAGATCCGTGGCGAGGCGCAGGCTGCCGAAGGCCGCCGGCTCGCCCGGTCGACCGCGATCTTCTCGCTCGCCACCGGACTCAGCCGTGTGTTCGGGCTCGTGCGCGAGATCGTCGCCGCGTACTACTTCGGCGCCGCGGGCCGGATCAACGCGTTCACGGTCGCCTTTCAGGTGCCGAACCTCGTGCGCGCGCTGGTCGCCGACGCGGCGCTCTCGTCGGCGTTCGTGCCCGTCTTCAGCGAGCTGCTCGAGAAGGGGGAGCGCAAGCGCGCCTGGCGGGTCGCCTCGTCGCTCTTCTGGCTGATGCTGCTCGGACTCACGGGGCTGACCGCGCTGTTCATCCTGGTCGCGCCGTGGATCCTGATCCCGTTCGGCAATCCGGGCGGCGACCGCCGGCTCGCCGTGAGTCTGGCGCGGGTCCTCTTCCCGATTGTGGCGCTGCTCGGCGTCTCCGGAATCGTGGTCGGGATCCTCAACTCGTACGACCGCTTCTCGGTCCCGGCGCTGACGCCGGTGTTCTGGAACCTCGCGATCATCGCCGGGCTCGTGATCGGCGTCCCCCACGTCCACTCGGTCAACGGCAAGCTCTACGTCTACGCGATCTCGATCGTGATCGGGACGCTGATCCAGGTGCTGCTGCCGATCCCCTGGCTGCGCGGGCTCGACGGGCGGCTCCAGATCGTGCTCGACTGGCGCGACCCCGCCGTCCGCCAGGTCTTCGCGCTGATGGTGCCGGTGACGATCAGCCTCGGCCTGATCAACTTCAACGCAGTCGTCGACACGCTGTTCGCCTCGCGGCTGATCAACCCGCGCCTGGCGCCGAACGCAATCGACAAGGCGTTCCGGATCTACATGCTGCCGCAGGGGATGTTCTCGGTCGCGGTCGCGACCGTGCTCTTCCCCTCGCTCTCACGGGCGGCCGCCCGCGGCGACATGGCCGCTTTTCGGCACACCGTCTCGACCGGCCTGCGCCAGATCGGCTTCCTGCTCATCCCCGCCAGCGCCGCCTCGGCCGTACTCGCCGAGCCGATCGTCCGGATCCTCTATCAGCACGGCACGAAGTTCACCCCGCACCAGACGACGGTCGTCGCGGGTGCGCTGGCCGCCTTCTCGGCCGGGCTGACCTTCAACGGCACGATGCTGATGCTCAACCGCGCCTTCTTCAGCCTGCAGTCGAACTGGATCCCGACCGCGATCGCGCTCGCGAACCTCGGCCTCAACGCCGCGCTCGACGCAGCCTTCTACCGGGTCGGCGTCTGGGGCATCCCGCTCTCGACCTCGGTCGTCAACGTCGCCGGGACGGCTGCACTGCTCTTCGTGCTCCGGCGGCGCGTGCAGCGGATCGAGTTCGGAGCGACCAGCCGGGCCCTGCTGCTGATCACCGCCGCCTCGGCCGCGCTCGCGGGCTCGTCGTACGGCGTCTGGATCGCGCTCGACCATGCGCTCGGCCGCTCGCTCGGGGCGCAGCTCGTCTCGCTGTGCGCCGGCATCGCGGTAGGCTTGGCGGCGTACCTGATTTCCTGCTTTTTGCTGGGAGTTCGCGAGCTGGACGCGTTGCTAGGGTTGAGAGCCCGCTTCCGCCGGGCCTGACCCCATGCCGCAGAGCCGCATCCGCAACTTCTCGATCATCGCGCACATCGACCACGGCAAGTCGACGCTCGCCGATCGCATCCTCCAGCTGACCGGCGCCGTCTCGGAGCGCGACATGCGCGAGCAGGTGCTCGACACGATGGACCTCGAGCGCGAGCGCGGCATCACGATCAAGGCGCAGGCCGTGCGCGTCGAGTGGAAGGGCTACGAGCTCAACCTGATCGACACGCCGGGCCACGTCGACTTCACCTACGAGGTGTCGCGCTCGTTGCAGGCGTGCGAGGGCGCCGTACTCGTCGTCGACGCCGCGCAAGGGATCGAGGCGCAGACGCTCGCGAATGCGTACCTGGCGATCGAGAACGACCTCGAGATCGTCCCGGTCGTGAACAAGATCGA
>WNEY01011040.1_pt1 | contig 13821 bp, 13 predicted proteins | sample 5400531 | NCBI WGS metagenome assembly WNEY01 (sample SAMN13153338, study PRJNA577476) | soil metagenome | isolation source: 200 cm saprolite under Douglas fir tree site 1 | place: USA:California | collected 2015-04-18
CCTGGCACGACGCCGGACGCCTCGCGCTGAAGCAGAACGTGTTCGACGACTACTGTGCCTGCGCGCGCTGGCTGGAGTCCTCTGGCTGGTCCCGAGCCAGCCGGATCGCGATCTCGGGCGGCTCGAACGGCGGCCTGCTGGTCGGTGCCTGCCTGACCCAGCATCCCGAGCTGTTCGGCGCGTGCGTGGCCAGCGTCGGCGTCATGGACATGCTGAGGTTCCACCGGTTCACGGTCGGCCGGGCCTGGATCGCCGACTTCGGTGACCCCGACGATCCCGATCAGTACCGCTGGCTCCGGGCGTATTCGCCGCTGCACAACCTGTGTCCTGGCCGCCAGTACCCGGCGACCATGCTGCTGACCGGCGATCATGATGACCGAGTGGTTCCCGGCCACTCGTTCAAGTTCGCGGCGGCTCTGCAAGCCGCTCAGGCCGGCAGCGCCCCGGTGCTGATCCGGGTGGAGACGGCGGCCGGGCACGGCGCCGGGAAGCCGGTCGCCAAGGTCGTGACCGAGTCCACCGACGTGCTGACGTTCCTCTGGCTCGCCCTCGATAGGGACCACGAAGTCTAGTCAGGTCGATCGGGTAATCAGGGCCTACGCGTAATTAGGTCCTTAGATAGGACGCGCCGTTCAGGTCGAGTACCGCACCGCTGGCCCACTCGGCCTGGGCGGACGCCAGATACAGGACGGCGGCCGCGATTTCGTCGGGCTCGGCGACCCGGCCGAACGGGCTCTGCGCCTTGATCTCGTCGCCCCGAGGTGGCTTCAGGTGCTCGTTGGTCATGTCCGTTGACACGAAACCGGGCGCGACGGTCGACACAGCGATCCGGTACGGGGCGAGTGCGATCGCGAGCGACTGGGCGAACGAGTTCATGCCCGCCTTGCTCGCGCCGTAGGCCGGGCCGTCAGGCTCACCGCGGAACGCACCGCGCGAGGAGACGTTGATGATACGGCCACCGCGCTCCTTCAGATGCCTGACCGCGCACCAGGTGACGTTGGCCGTGCCGACCAGGTTGACTCCCAGGGTGTCCCGCCAGTGCTCTTGCCAGGCCTCGTAGCTGACCTCGGTGATCGGGTGCGAGGTGAAGATGCCGGCGTTGTTGACCAGGATGTCGAGCCCGCCTAGCTGGCCTGCGGCCGAATCCACCATCGCCAGCACGGCCTCGCTGTCGGCCAGGTCCGCCTGGACAACGACGTGACCGGTGCCGGGCAGCTCGGCCAGCAGCCGGCCGGCCAGCTCGGCCGACGTCTTGTGATGGATCGCCACCCGGTCGCCCGCGGCCGCGAACTGCGTCGCGATCGCTCGTCCGATGCCACGTGATGCCCCGGTGATCAGGACCGCGCGCCCAGTTGCCGACTCGCTCACCGGGGTCAGGCCCCGGTCGTGGGCTGGGCGGGGCAGAAGGCGGGGATCGTCGGTTTCGGCGGATACGGCGGGAACCTCATCACCGTCTTCGGCTTGCCGTTCACCCTGATATGGACCGGGACCTTCTTGGTGGGCTTGTTCTTCTCCCACTTGCGCAGCTTGGCTTCGGCGGCCTGGCAGGTGTTGTACTGCTTGGTGATGTTCCCCAGGAATTGCTGGGCCATGGCCAGGCTGCCGGTGTCGGTCCGCCTGAGCTCGGCCGCGGAGGCGTCCGGGATGCCGGAAACCGGGATATTCGTTGGCGTGTAGACCGTGTAGAGCTTGAACCCGAGCACGTTGTCGTTGATGCCGCGGAAGATCGCGACCTTGCCGTCGGTCGTCGCCCCCACGTAGTACTGGCTGCGCACGACCAGGTACCCGGTGATCAGGCCGCCGCCCACGATCACCACGAACAGCGCCAGCAGCAGGCCGATGATCGGCACCCGGCCGCGGCGCGGCGGACGGTACACCGCGTCCTCTTCACCGCCGTCGGAGGAGGATCGCAGCTGGGTCGGTATCCGGCCGGGCCTAGTGCCGGTCGGTCCGGCGCCCGGCCCCGGCCCGGTCTGGGGCGCCTGACCAACTCCGGCGGCCATGGGCTGCTGATTGCCGGCCAGCGCGGTGATATCGGCCCGACCAGGGGACCAGCCGGGTACGCCAGGGGTAGCGCCGACCCTGGTCCTGCCGCCGGTGGGATCCGCCGGCGTCAGGCTGAACGCCTTGGTGTCGTCGCTGGTCACGCTGGCCACCGCGCCGGCCAGGACCGGCGCCCTGGTCGCGGCGGACTGGCCGACGTCAGTATCGATGACATCGGCGACGATGCAGGTGATGTTGTCTGGCCCGCCGCCGGCGATCGCCAGTTCGATCAGCTCAACCACGGCCTGGGACGGCTCGCCGAACTCAACGAGCGTGTCGAGGATCGCCTCATCGCTGACCGCGACCGGCAGTCCGTCTGAGCAAAGCAGGAACCTGTCCCCGAGTTCGGCCGTCAGCAGCGAGAGGTCGGGATCGGCGTCGGTCCGGCCGTCGAGCGCGCGCAGCAGCAGCGAGCGCTGCGGATGAGTAGCCGCCTCTTCCGGCCGGATCCGGCCCTGGTCGATGAGCGCCTGGACGAACGTGTGATCGCGGGTGATCTGGTAGAGGTCGCCGCCGCGCAGGAGATAGGCCCGCGAGTCGCCGATATGGCAGATCGCGGCTGTGTCGCCGGACCAGAGCATGGCCGTGAGCGTGGTCCCCATGCTGCCAACGGCCGGGTCGGCCTCGACGATGCCGCGCAGGTTCTGTTTCGCGGCGGTGACGGCGTCCGATATCGCGTCGATCAGCTCCGACTCCGGCATCGGACTCTGATCCAGCGGTGCGACGCTCTTGATCACGCAAGCGCTCGCGACCTCACCGGCCTCGTAGCCGCCCATGCCGTCGGCGACCGCCAGCAGATGCGGTCCCGCGTAGGCCGAGTCCTCGTTGCCCTCCCTGAGCAAGCCGACGTCGGAGCGGACCGCGTAGCGGAGTGCAAAGTTCATCTGCGAGCTCCATGACGATCTCTAGCCGGGTCGGGTCGGCTGGTGCCTTTAGTGCTTGGACTGAGCCTAGATCCTTACGGATCTAGGTGAGTACCAGCAAGAGGCTAGAACACCAATGTCATCAAGCGGAAATACGGCGCACCCATGATGGAGAAGCAACGCCAGTAGAGCTGGAGCGCCTGATGGTGGCAAAACCCGCCGATGACGTTAGCATGCTCCAAGCGGCGGTGCTAGCCAAGGGGGACGACCCCCTGGATACCCCGACGGTGCTAGCCAAGGACGACCCCCTAGAAACCCCCGACGGTGCTAGCCAAGGGGGACGACCCCCTAGAAACCCCCGACGGTGCTAGCCAAGGGGGACGACCCCCTAGAAACCCCCGCAAGCAGCGGACGCCCGGGGCGATTGGGTGCAGATCGGAGCGTGAGGCCGATGAACGATCAGCCGGTGACGCTCAAGGACGTAGCTGCCCTGGCCGGAGTCCACCCGGCTACGGTCTCGCGCGCGCTCAATCCAGAGACAAGATTGCTGGTCAGCGACGAGACGGCGGACCGGATCGTGGCTGCCGCGGACTCGCTCGGCTACCGGCCCAACACAGTGGCCCGCAGCCTGCGAACCAGGCGGTCCAGCACGATCGGCGTGCTCCTGCCCGACCTCAACAACCCGCTGTTTCCCCCGATCGTGCGCGGCATCGAGGACCGGCTGTCGTCTGCGGGCTACGTCGCGCTCATCGGCAATACCGATTCCGATGACGAACGAGAGCGGCTCGTCTTCGAATTGATGCGCGATCGGCATGTGGACGGATTCGTGTTCGCCACCGCGCGGCTCCGAAGCTCGCTGCTCGCCGAGGCCTCAGCGGCCAGGATTCCCGTGGTGCTGGTGAACCGGTCCGCCGAGGGCTACGGCTTCCCTTCGGTCTCGGTCGACAACGAGCGCGGGATCGCCATGGCGGTGGCCCACCTGGCCTCGCTCGGTCACCAGAGGATCGCGCACATCGCCGGCCCGCAGGACATCTCCACCGGGCTCAGCCGCTATCGCGGTTACGTCGCCGCGATGGCCGAACACGGCCTGACGGTTGACGATGGGCTCGTGGTCACCGCCACCGGGTACACGATCGATGAAGGCGAGCGGTGCTGCCAGTTGCTGCTGGAGGCGAATTTGGGATGCACGGCGATCGCCGCCGCCAACGACATGCTGGCGATGGGCTGTTACGCCGCGATCGAGCAGGCCGGGCTGCAGTGCCCCAAACACCTTTCCGTGGTCGGCTTCAACGACATGCCGTTCATCGACCGGCTCACGCCGCCGCTCACGTCGGTCAGCTTCGCCCACTACGAGGTCGGCCGCGAGGCCGGCCGGCTGATACTCGAGCAAATCGCCAGCGGCGCCGCCAGCTCGCAGGTGCTCTACCTGGCTCCTGAGCTCAAAGTCAGAGGCTCTACCGGTCAGCCCCGTGCCGATCAAGCCGATGCCGATCAAGCCGATGCCGATCAAGCCGATGCCGATCAAGCCAGTGCTAGTCAGCCCGGTGCTAGTCAGCCCAGTGCGGTCGCCATCCAGTCCGCTCCATAGTGCCGGTGCTTGTACGTCACGTTCGCGCAGCCGTGGTTGCCGTCGGGCAGCAGCATCAGCTCTGAGTTTCCGCCGACCTCCTGATGCAGCCGTTCGGCGTCCTGCCAGGGGAAGATCCGGTCCCGCTGCCCGGCGATGATCAGCAGCGGCGCGGTGATCTTAGCTCCGACCCCGTCGAGTGACAGCTTGCTCGCGGCCGCTCTGGCCTGCTCCGGCGAGGCCGACTTCGACCTGACCGTGAAGGCGGCCCGGCTCAGCTCGGGCAGCTGATCCCAGATGTCCCCGAGGCAGTAAGGACCGCACAGCGCGATCGTCGCGCGTACCCGGCTATCACCGCCGGCCACCCGGGCGGCGTAGTAGCCGCCGAGGCTGACTCCCCAGATTCCGATCCGGCCGGCATCGATGCCCGGCTGGGCGCTGGCGGCGTCGATGATGGCCGCGCCGGGCACTTCCCAGTCCGGCCGGATCGCGAGGTCGTACTCGGCTTCGCCTTGGCCGGGACCGTCCACCGACAAGGTGGCCAGCCCGCGGCTCAAGAAGACATCCTCGGTCGGCCTGAACTCCTCCTTGGCCGAGTCCAGGCCGGGTATCAGCACCACCAGCGGATGCGGTCCAGGCCCGGCTGGGCGCCGCAAGATCCCGGCGATCACCGAGCCGTCGAACGGTATTTCAACCCGCTCACCTGGCGGGTCGAGATACGGCATCGCGTCGGCCAGGCACCTGACTGCCCTTTGGTGGGCTGCGCGCATCTGGCTGATGTCATCCACGAACATGAACTTGGCGAAGTGGTAGTAGACGGCCGCCCGGGCCAGGTGCGCGCCCGCGGCGCGCACCTGGTCTTTAGCCAGCGCCGTCCGGCCAAGTTCCGCATGGACGGCCCCAGCCTCACACCATCGCTCGCACCAGGAATCCCAGACGTCGATTTTCGAGGTCACCGTGACGAAGTCGCTGTAGTCGATCCCGTTCGCGATGAAGCGCGGCGCCCAGTGGCTAATCGCTGCGTTAACCCGGCTATCGGCCATGCTGCCAGCATTGCACACGTTTGCAGCGGTGGGTAAGACCAGCCTGGCCGCATATATTGCGCATTGACAGGAGGCAGTCCGATACGCCACGCTCGTCTGCAAACGTTTTTGCAAACGATTGCCTAACTCTGGTCGCGGGCTGGTGGGAGAAGGTGTCACGAACGTGAGCACAGTGGCCGAAGGTAACCGCCGGCACCGGCTCGGCTGGCTGGGTACCGGGCGGATGGGGATCGCCCTGATTCAGCGACTGCTCGACGCCGGCTGCGATGTGACCGTCTACAACCGGACCAGGGCCAAAGCCGAACCGCTCGCGCAGGCCGGCGCCAAGATCGTGGACACCGCCGCCGACCTGGCGCAGGTCGACATCCTGTTCGTGGCCGTCGGCACCTCGCAGGACCTGATCGACGCCCTGATCGGCAGCGCCGGGGTCACCTCAGGCGGGCGGGCGCCGGCCATCGTGGTCGATTGCTCCACCGTGTCGGCGGAAGACTCCCAGCGAGTCAGGGACGAACTTGCCGCCAGCGGCAGCAGCCTGCTCGCGGCCCCGGTCATGGGCAACCCCAAGGTGGCCAGCGTCGGGCGGCTGACGTTCGCGGTATCAGGGGATCCGGCGGCCTACCAGACCACCCGTCCTTACCTGGACATCCTCGGCGCCGGTGCCACCTATGTCGGAGAAGGCGAGCTTGCCAGGACCGTGAAGCTGTGCCATAACTTGTTCCTTGGTGTGGTGATACAGTCCCTCGCCGAGGTGACCGTGCTGGCACAGAAAAGCGGGATCAGCCGGCAAGCCCTGCTGGCCTGTCTCAACAAGAGCGTGCTCGGCTCAGCTTTCTCCCAATATAAAACCCCAGCCCTGGTCAACCTTGACTTCCATCCCACCTTTACCGCCGCCCTGCTGAGAAAAGACTTTGATCTCGGGTTGGCAACGGCGCGCGAGCACGAGGTGCCCATGCCGGTGGCGTCCACGGCTTACCAGCTCGTGCAGAGCCTGGTCGGTCACGGCTACGGCGAACAGGACTTCGCGGCGCTGCTCTTGCTCCAGGCCAGATCGGCGGGACTAGAGCTGACCAGCGAAAACGCGGAGATATCTGACGGGCTCACGCCCGCCAGCAGCGAGTGATCGAGACCTCGACCGGCGGTCCCAGTAGCAAGGCGTCAATTACGATCGGCGCCTCCCTGTCGCTCAACGGCGACTTCTCCGCGGACGGCATCGCTTTCAAACGCGGTTATGAACTGTGGGCTCACGATGTGAACGCCAAGGGCGGCATCGATGGCCACAAGGTCGTGCTGATCATTAAGAATGACCACAGCAGCCCCACCCAAGTGGACACTAACTACACCGACCTGATCAATAACAGCAAAGTTGACTTGGTCTTCGGCCCGTTCTCGTCGTTGCTGACCGCGCCGGCCGCCGAAGTAGCCCGCCGGTATGGCTACGCCTTTGTCGAAGGGGCCGGCGGGGCGCCGCTGGTCTTCAGCGAGAAGCTGCCCAACGTCTTCGACGTGAGCTTGCCGGTCGCCGATCAGCTTGACCCCTTCACCAACTGGATCAAGTCGCTGCCCGCGAGCCAGCGCCCGACCACGGCCGCCTATCCGATGGCCAACGACCCGTTCGCGACGCCGCAGGTGCAGCGCACGCAGGGTCAGTTGCAGCCATTGGGGATCAAGACCGTGTACTCCAAGATCTTCCCTGCGGAAGTGCCCGACTACCTGCCCAACGGCGACCTGGTCGCCGCGTCCAAGGCGCAGGCGGTTGTGCTTGGCTCGACCGACGTGCCGACGGTGGCCGCGTTCATGCGGGCGTTCGAGCAGCAGCACTACAACCCGAGGATCTTCATCGCCGCGGCCGGCCCTGACCAGGGCGCCGCCTTCGCCAAATCGGTCGGGAGCAAGAACACCAACGGCATGATGGTGCCTAACGCCTGGTATCCCGGCTATGACAACGCCGCCAGCAAGGCCATGGTCAGCGAGTACGTCTCGATCTATCACGGCACCCCGTCCGACGTGAACGCCGACGTCGCCGAGGCCTACTCGGTCGGCCAGGTGGTCGAGCAGGCGATCAAGGCCACCGGTGGCGTCCAGGATTCCAAGACCATGAACTCCAAGATCATCACATACCTGCACAGCGGGGTGACGCTGACCACCGTCCAGGGCCCGGTCAAGTTCGACAGCCTGGGCGAGAACATCAAGGCGCTCGCCTTCGTCTTCCAGTGGCAGAACGGCCAGTACGTCCAGGTCCTGCCGATCGGCGCGACGGGATCGCAGAAGATCATCTACCCGAAGCCGAACTGGTCGAGCTGAATTCGCCGAGCTGACCTGACTCGAACTAGGTGAACGGAGCGGCACAGAGCGCAGATGGCACGACAGATACTTGAGGCGATCGCCGACGGCATACTCGGCGGTGGCGTCTACGCGCTGATGGCGGCGGGATTGACGCTGATCTTCGGCGTGCTCGACATCATCAACATCGCCCAGGGCATCCTCGTGGTGCTTGGTGCCTATCTGAGCTACGTGCTCTCCGTGCACCTGCATATCGACCTGTTCGTCGGCCTGCTGATCACCATCCCGGTCATGTTCGCGATCGGGGTGGCGATTCAGTGGCTGTTCATCAGGCCGCTGCGGGGCAGCGAACGGACGTCGATGACGCTGCTCGCCTGCTACGCGGTGGCCTTGATCATCGAGGGCATTCTGTACTGGATCTTCGGGCCCAACTTCGTGGCGCTGAACGCCTGGTACACCCAGCCGAACGCGAGCGTGAAGATCTTCGGCTTCTACGTCGGGGACATCTACCTGTTCGGGTTCGTGCTGGCCCTGGCGGCGGTGGCGGTGCTGTACTGGCTGCTGTACCGGACCACGTTCGGCCGTGCGGTACGGGCCACGATGCAGGACCTCACCGCCGCCCGGCTGGTCGGAATCGAGGTGAACCGGGTGGCGGCGATCACGTTCGGCATCGGGGTCGCGATCACCGCGGTCGGCGGCATGATGTACGGCGCGACCACCGGGGCGTTCAGCCCGAACAGCGGCTATGACTTGATCTCCAGGCTGCTGGCGATCATCATCCTCGGCGGGCTGGGCAGCGTCGGCGGCGCGATGGCCGCCGCTATCTTCATGACCACCGCCGAGGCGCTCGTGGACATCTGGCAGCCGAACTGGGCCGTCGCGGTGTTCTACCTCGCGCTGATCCTGGTGCTGTTGTTCAAGCCGACCGGGATCTTTGGCCGGACGGCGGTGAGAGCGCAATGATCGCGGGCACGAAGCCAGATGCCGCCGCCGGACGCGGGCCTGGGCCCGGGCCCGGGGCCCTGGCCGATCAGCCGCAGTGGAAGCGGGCCAGGATCGGCGCCCTGGGACTCGGCCTAGTCATCGCCATCATCTTCCCGCTGGTGTTTACCAACGCGACTGTCTCCAACATCGCGGTGCAGACGGTGATCTTCGTCGCGGCGGCCTCGGCCTGGAACATCTTCTCCGGCTACTCCGGCTACCTGTCGCTGGGGCACGCGATTTTCTTCGGCACCGGCGCCTACGCGGTCGGCATCATCGCCAGGGACTGGCAGCTGAACGGTGCCGCGGTCTTCGCGCTGCTGCCGCTGGCCGGGCTGATCGCGACAGCGATCGCGATTCCGCTCGGCCTGATCGCGCTGCGCGTCCGGCGGCATACGTTCGTCGTGATCACGATCGCGTTCTTCTTCATCGCCCAGCTCTCCGCGTCGAACCTGTCGATCACCGGTGGCTCGAGCGGGCTGCTGGCGCCGGTGCCGAACTGGAGCCCGGACACGTTCAACGACCCGTTTTACTACGTCGGGCTTGTCATCGCGATCGGGACGATCCTGCTCTCTTACCTGATCAGGCGGTCGCGGTTCGGCCTGCAGTTGCGGGCGATCAGGGACGATGAGGACCGGGCGGTCGGCCTCGGCGTCCGGGCCATGCCGGTCAAGCTCACCGCGTTCGCGATCTCTGGCTTCATCACCGCGATGGCCGGCGGGCTCTGGTTCTACTTCCTCAGCCAGACGTTCCCGCAGTTCGCCTTCGACCCGCTGTTTGACCTCGCGATCGTGCTGATGGCCTTCTTCGGCGGGCTCGGCACGGTGGCCGGCCCGGTGCTGGGCGCGCTGGTGCTCGAGCCGGTCCAGCTGTACCTGAGCCTGCGGCTCACCAACGACTACCTGAGCCAGATCCTGCTCGGGGTCTTGTTCCTAGTCATCATCTTGTTCATGCCGCGCGGCGTGCTGCCGACCGCGGGCGAATTCATCACCGCCCAGCGAGCCCGGCTGCGGCAGAACGCCGATCCGGGCGGGGGGGCCGGTTCGTGACCCCGGCGCTGCGTACCGAGGGGATCGCGAAGGCGTTCGGCGGGGTGCAGGCGCTGAGCGGCTGCACGATCGAGGTCGCCGAGGGCAGCATCACCGGCCTGATCGGGCCCAACGGCTCGGGCAAGACCACGCTGTTCAACATCATCACCGGCTACGAGAAGCCAGACGGGGGCGAGGTCTACCTTGGCGGCCGCCGGATCACGGGTGAGTCGCCGCAGCGGGTGTTCGCCGCGGGCATCGGCCGTACCTTCCAGCTGACCAGGATCTTCCCGAGGCTGACCGTGGTGGAGAACATGCTGGTCGCCTCCCAGCCCCGTGCTGACCAACACCGTGGTGGCGGCAGCGGTCGGCCCGGGCGCCGGCGGTTCGGCAACCCGCTGGCCAGGTCAGGCGGCGCGGCCGACCGGGACCGAGCGATGGGTCAGCTTGAGTTCGCCGGGATCGCCGGGCACGCGAACGCGCTGGCCGGCACGCTGTCCTACGGCCAGCGCAAGCTGCTTGAGCTCGCCTACGTGCTGGTCGCCGACCCGCAGATCGTGCTGCTGGACGAGCCGGCCGGCGGCATCAACCCGTCTCTGATTCACCTGATCTCCGACCGGATCGCTGAACTGAACGCCGCGGGCAAGACGTTCCTCATTGTCGAGCACAACATGGAGTTCGTGATGGGCCTGTGCCAGCACATCACGGTGCTCGACTACGGCTCCGTGGTGGCCGCCGGCCCGCCGCGGATCATCTCCGATGATCCGCGCGTGCTCGACGCGTACCTCGGCATCGGGGAGGATGACGATGAGCCTGCTGCCTGATGCGCTGGTGGTCGATGGCATCACCGCTGGCTACGGTGGCGGCGATGTCCTGCACGACGTGAGCCTTGAGGTCTTCGAAGGCAAGATCACCTGCGTGGTCGGACCTAATGGCTCGGGGAAGTCGACCCTGCTCGCGACGATCAGCGGGCTGCTGAAGCCCAGGCTCGGCTCGATCACCTTCCGCGGCGAAGCGCTGGAAGGCAAGACCCCGAGGCAGATCCTGAACTGCGGCATCGTGCACGTGCCCCAGAATCACAGCCTGTTCCGCGAGATGACCGTGCGGGAGAACATCGAGCTTGGCGGCTATCTGCTGAACGACCGTGCGCTCGTTGCCAGAAGACGAGCTGGCGTCGAGGAGATGTTCCCGGCCGTCGGTCAGTGGGCCAGGCAGAAGGCCGGAAGTCTGTCCGGCGGCCAGCAGCGGCTGGTCGAATTCGCCCGCTGCCTGATGCTCGATCCCCAGCTGGTCATCTTGGACGAGCCGTCGGTTGGCCTGGCGCCGAAGGTGTTCAAGACCGTGTTCGACGCGATCAAGCTGATGAACGCCGACGGTAAGACGATCTTGCTAGTCGAGCAGAACGCGCGCGCCGGGCTGCGCCTGGCCAGCCATGGCGTGGTGCTGGAGAACGGCCGCGTGCGCCTGGCCGGCACCGGACAGCAGGTGCTCGAGAACCCGGAGATCGGCGCGCTCTACCTGGGCGGCGCGGTCGCCAAGGAGCCGGAAGCGAGTACCTGAACACCTGATCTATGCCTGCGCCAGGTGCCGTGAGTAAATGGACGCGAGCGGGCCAGGTGCCAGCGACGAGGAGGGCGGGCAGTGACCCATACGTATTACGAGCATGCCGCCATCGGCGCCGACGAACTACTCAGCCTGTACGAGCAAATGGCGATCATCCGCCGGACCGAGAAGGCCGCGCACGACCTGTTCCTGGCCGGTCTGGTCAAGGGCACCACGCACCTGGCCGCCGGCCACGAGGCGGTAGCGGTGGGCGCGAGCGCGGCTCTGCATCCCGATGATTTCGTGTTCGCGACCTACCGCGGCCATCATCACGCGATCGCCCGGGGCGCCACCCCGGAGGAATGCATCGCCGAGCTGATGAGCAAATCGACCGGGATCTGCCGGGCCAAGGGCGGCTCCATGCACCTGACCAAGGCATCAGCGGGAATGCTCGGTTCGTACGCGATCGTCGGTGCGCACCTTCCGATCGCGGCCGGCGCCGCCTGGTCGGCGAAGCTGCGGGGCAGCGGTCAGGTGGCGGTGGCATTCTTCGGCGACGGGGCGACCAACATCGGGGCGTTCCACGAGGCACTGAACATCGCGGTCGTGTGGGCGCTGCCGGTGCTGTTCATCTGCGAGAACAACCTCTACATGGAATACACCCCGATCGGCTCGGTCACGGCCGTACCCAATCCGGCCGCAGACCGGGCCGCCGCCTACGGCCTGGTCGGCGAAGTAATCGACGGCAACGACGTCACGGTGGTGAAGCGCGCCGTCGCCCGGGCCGCGGACCGGGCCAGGGCCGGTCTAGGCCCGGCGCTGATCGAGGCGAGGACGTACCGCCACTTCGGTCACAGCCGGACCGACCCGGCGAGTTACCGGCCGCCCGAGGAAGTTCGGGAATGGCTTGAAAAAGACCCGCTGGACATCGCCAGGTCAAGGCTGGCCGAACTCGGGGTCTCCGCCGAGACTGCCAACCAGGCCGATGACCGGGCCGCGCAGGTAGTCGCGGCCGCGGTGGCCGCCGCGAAGGCCGCCCCCGACGCCGACCCCGCGCAGGCCTTCACCGACGTATGGGCAGACGGAGGCTCAACATGGCGGAACTAAATCAGATCACCGTTTTTTCGAGGCGCCATTCGGCGCGAGTGGCTGACGTGGTCGGGCGGCTATGCCGGTTTTCTTTCACGTTGCGCCATTCGGCGCGAGTGGCTGAGGTGGTCTGATGACTGAGCAGATTTCTTACCGTGACGCCGTGGCCGAGGGAATCGCTCGCGAACTGCGGCGGGATCCGAGCGTGGTCTGCCTTGGTGAGGACATCGGCGCGGCCGGGGGAGTGTTCAAGACCACGCAGGGGCTGTTCGGTGAGTTCGGACCCAGCCGGATCTGGGATACCCCGATCTCCGAGCAGGCGATCCTGGGGCTGGCGATGGGCGCGGCGATGACCGGCATGCGCCCGGTCGCCGAGATCATGTTCTCCGACTTCTTCGCGGTCTGCTGGGACTACCTCGCCAATGAGATGCCGAAGATGCGGTACATGACCGGCGGGCAGGTCACCGTTCCCGTCGTGGTCAGGACCGCCAATGGCGGCGGCCTCGGCTTCGGCGCCCAGCACTCGCAGGCGGTCGAGAACTGGACGCTGACCATCCCGGGCCTGAAGATCGTGGCGCCGTCTAATCCGGCCGACGTCATCGGCCTGATGGCCTCGGCGATCCGCAGCGACGATCCCGTGGTCTTCTTTGAGCACAAGGGCCTGTTCGCGAGCAAGGGCGAGACGGCGCCGGAGGACTACGTGGTGCCGCTGGGCGAGGCGGCCGTGGCCCGCGCCGGTACCGACGTCACCGTGGTGGGATTGGCAAGCACGGTGCCGATGGCGCTTGCGGCCGCGGAGCGCCTGTCCGCAGGAGGGAACGGCGCTGCCGCCGGGATCAGCGCCGAGGTAATCGACCTGCGCTGCCTGGTGCCCCTGGACATGGCCACCGTGCTGGCCTCGGTGCAGCGCACCTCCCGGCTGCTGATCGTGGAGGAGAACCCGTATCAGGGCGGCTGGGGCGGTACCGTCGCCTCGATCGTCGCGGACGAGGGTTTCGAAATGCTCGACGCCCCGATCCGCCGGGTAGCGGCGGCCTCCGTTCCGCTGCCGTTCGCCGACGCGCTCGAACAGCAGGTGATCCCGTCCGTCGACTCGGTCGCCGACGCGATCCGCAAGCTCTGCGAGTACTAGAGCCGGGTCGCCTCGAGCCCGGGGTCGCCCAGGGCCGGGATCATGCGGGCCTGCCGCCACCTCGATCACGTGAACTTTTGGCCTGACGGCGATTTAGCCGTCGTCATATAGACCGAAAACTCACCATCAAGCGAAAAATCCGCACCCATTAAATTCGCCAGAGTCGGTCGGCGCCCCGATCCGCCGGATAGCGGCTGCCTCCGTTCCGCTGCCGTTCGCCGACACTCTCGAACAGCAGGTGATCCGTCCGTCG
>WNEY01002360.1_pt1 | contig 13817 bp, 9 predicted proteins | sample 5400531 | NCBI WGS metagenome assembly WNEY01 (sample SAMN13153338, study PRJNA577476) | soil metagenome | isolation source: 200 cm saprolite under Douglas fir tree site 1 | place: USA:California | collected 2015-04-18
AAGAGCGAGGCTCTCTCCGCTTCCGCGTCACGATTACGTGCGGGATGCACCTGCTCGAAACGGCTCACTTGCGCGATTCGGCCAGCGAGACCCTGGACGCGGACGCCGCCTGCCGTTGACTACCTCGCCCGTCCCCCACCCCAACCGTCACCGGTTCCGGCGACTGGTATACGGTCCGAGCAGTCTAGCTGTGAATGAATACGTTGTTGCCGCCGGCGTGCTTGGTGAACGCTCCGCCGGGACCGAGAATCACGGCGATGCCCTCCGTGTGCCCGGCGGGTGGCGAACCAAGCTCGCACGTTATGGTGAGCAGCCCGCTGCTTCCGTTGTCCAGCGACACCCTCAGCTTGGCCTGGCCCCCGAAGAGGTTCGCGGGCAGTCCCTGCGCAGCGGCGCTGCCGTAACTGACGAAGCCGCCGATGCCGGTCACGGTGAAACTGCCGGACACCGTTTGACCCCCGCGCGTGAGCGTGTAGGTTCCGCCGCCATTCGCAAAGTGGCCCGGACCCGCCTGCAGCTGACCGCTCCCGCTCAGGGCGATGGTAGAGCCATCGGCTGCCATGGCAGTATCCGCCGACCCTGGTGGGTCCGCCCCGATCACCCACGTATACAACGCGTGGTTGTCGGTGGCTTGGCCTGCAAGAGCGGGAGCTGCGCCCGCCATCAAGGTAGCCGCGACAGTGATGGCGGCAAAGAGCATCCTCTTCATTGCTTCCCCTCCTCTGTCGGCGCCCTGTCACTGCGGCAGGTGCGAAATGCCTTCGACTAGCAGACATCCGACGGGGATGGATTTACTCCTTCGCCGCACTCTTGTCAAGAGTGAGAGCGCACCAGGGGCGATTCCGGAAGCCTGCCCTCACCCGACGCCGGGCGGTGAGGTCTTCTGCCCAGTCCGCTATGGCCGTGCCCGCTGCGTGCCCGATCGACTGGCAAAATCACCGGCGGCCAGAGTCATTCACGGTCAGAACTCAGGCTGGATCACCAGGGCCGATGCTGGTTACGGCCCATGGGGTTGAAGCCTTCTAAGCAGTAGGTCACGCCAGCAGGGTTGCAGTTTGGGTTGCAGTTCACCACCGTGCGGCGCCGTCCAAGGAGGACCGGTCACGGACGTCGGTCCAGCCTGAACCGATCCGAACGACCGCGACCCGAGCTGCTAATACGGCGCGGACGCCTTGCAGCCAAGAGTGCAGCCAAGCCGCCGGACGACAGCGAACGCAGACGTACCGCCACAGCCGCCGCGAGCAGCGCGCTGGATGACCGGCCTGCGACCCGCCACCAACTTGTAAACGACGGGTCCGTCCGCGGCCACCGCGTGCCCAATAGGGCAGTGAACCGGGGCGAGCGGTCGCTCGCGGCAAGCTGATACGTCCGCCAGCCTGAGACGATGTAGGTACCGCGCGCGGGCTAGACGACGGTGCAGGCAGCGGGCCAGCAATCGTTCACGCCAGCAGTCACCCATTCCGGCATGCCCCGCGTCTATGTATCGGCACGTATGACCACAACTAGGCGACCAGCGACGAAGACAACATGACCAATCGGCGCCCAGTGCACGAGGTAGTGGATTCCTACAGGTAGGACTTTATGGATTCGTCAACGGTCGGCCGCCTCTATAATCCAGTTCACGCCAGATGCCTTCAGTGGTTCGAAGATCACGTCGGCCAGGAAGTCCGCTTCAACGACTTGGAGGCTGACGGTATCAAGCTGGTTACGCAGTTCAAAGGTATCTTCAAGCCTGAGTGGATGCCATACGTTCTCAGCATTCGCACCACTGAACAGGACAGATACACTGATGGTCGGGTCATACGGCAAGACGACGGTTCCTGGCGTATGTCGTACGCCCAAGAAGAAGACACCAGATTCGACGATCAACGCAAGCTCTTCACCAACCGCGGAATCGAAGCATGCATGAATGATGGCATCCCAATCGGCGTCCTACGGAAAGAACGCAAGCAGGACCCATATGAAGTAGTAGGCCTCGGGGTTGCCCATTGAATGGCAAGACGGATTTTTCACATTCGTGAACTACAAGCCAGGCTCAATGCCTGAATTACCAGGAAATCCAGAAGCCGAGGCTGAGCGCCTGGCCTGGCCCGACACCGGTCAAGAACAAATTCCCGATAGTGACTACGACGCCCGTATCCGAGTGCTCGCAGAGATCGCGAGACGACAGGGGCAGCCTGCATTCCGGGCCCGGCTTCTGGCCGCGTACGGCGGTCGATGCGCCGTCACCGGGTGCGATGTACCCGACGCCCTGGAGGCCGCGCATCTCCGGCCGTACCGTGGCCCGGCATCGAATACCGTTACCAACGGCATACTGCTGCGCGCCGACCTTCACACCCTCCTGGACAAGCAGTTGATCGTGATCCGGCCCGACTCACGATCCCTCGAACTCTCGCAAACGCTGCAAGGCACGGCCTATTCATGCCTAGCGGGTAAGAGAATCTCAGATCCCCAGGACCCGGCCGCCCGACCCGCAGCCGAGCTACTGCACCAGTCATGGACTGAATTCATGAACGCAGAGCAGGAGCGATCCAGGCGATCGTTATCAGCGACCGGCTGTTTTTCACCTAGTTAGGAGCCATTCCAGCACGAACTGGCAACTTCTCAACTGGCTTAAGTTCCGCACGCTTTACTACTATGCCTGAATCGTCATAAGTGATGGTTCCAACCAGCAATTCACCCGCAAGCACGCGTGGCAGCCAGTGCGACTCATCGTCCCACATTTGATCGAACGGAAGAGAATCAACGTCAAACCACTCCGGAGTGATCTCCTCCGAGCCCTGGACCTGGCCAGTCCACCGCTCCCCGAAGAAGACCGTGACAATCGCGTCCCACTCCGGACGGGTTGGGAAGACAAAATTTAACTCAGCTCGCCACGTTGCACTGTCCGGCGCAATAACTATCCCGGCCTCCTCGTTAACTTCACGTAGCGCGCAGTCGGCCTCGGATTCTCCGGGATCTATATGACCACCCAGCCCCATAATCTTGCCTGCACCGAAGCCCTTCTTCTTCCGTCCTAGCAAGATCTGCCGCTGGCCCCGGTCTCCGCGCCTGAACACGAAGCAGAGCGTCTGGTGTCTGACAGGCATACGGCCAATCATCTCAGTCCCGCGAGCTGGCATGGGACCGGCACACCGCAGAGGGCCTAAGGATGCGGTCTCTGGGAGCCAACTTGGAGCCACTCGGGCGAACGACTTCCCGCGTCAAACGGACGGGTACGGACACGCGCCTGGCGATCGTGCCAGCTCGCGGACCGATCCGGACGACGCTGAACGCCTGACAGGTATCTACGGATCAATCAGATGCTCGCCGCCCTAAACATGGCCCTACAGCAGCCCTAGGGCACCCAGGACAACACGGGTAAATGCAGGACAGTTAGTAGGGCCACACGATGCTGACCGCCAGGTCACAAGGCCAAAATCGCTACCTGGGCCGTCTCACCGACACCCTGATAAGGAAGAGGTCGGAGGTTCAAGTCCTCCCAGGCCCACCCAGAGGTCTTCACGTTTGACCTGGCACTATCTTCACGTTTGGCTCTGACAGTCTGCGGGCTGTGGCGGCTCGGGCTGTGGCCGGGTTCGCCAGAGGGTCTTTCGGGACGGGAGTGAGCTGTTTCGGGGCGTCAGGTGGCCTGGCTGGCGGCATGCGGGGTCGCCAGAGCGAAGCGGGGCGGTAGTCGGCGTTGCGGGGTGCTGTGCGCGGGGTGCTGTCCCGCGGTTATGGCGGCGTGGCGAGGCTGGTGAGTGTTTTGCGGCGCCGGCGGCGGGTTTTTGGCGGGAGGCCGACGGCGGCCCGGTGAGCGTTCTGGGCCTGGCGTGCGTCGAAGGCAGCCAGGATGCGCTGGTTGCGGACGATGAACAAGCAGCCGGCGAACAGCGTGATCGGGGTCAGTCCCATCAGGCGGCACCAGCCGCGGCTGATGTCGTTGCTGGCGGGATCTTTGGCGGTCGAGAAGGTCCGCTCGGCGGCAGAGCGCCGGGCGTAGGAGTGCCGGTGCGCTTGGGAGGGGTAGTCGTGTTTCTGCGCGGTCTTAGCGTTGACCTCGGGGGGAATGGTGATGGTCTGCTGGGTGCAGCAGGCCGGGGGGTGCTGGGGCGGGGCGAGGATCTCGGGCCGCTGGCGGGTCAGGGACATCGAAGGCGGTCGTAACGGGCAGCGGAGTTTGCCCATCGCGGCGGGGCACATGACGCGGTGGTAGCCGTCTGCGTCGCTGGCGGTGATCTTGCCGAGCTTGTAGCGGGCGGTCTCGGCGGTCTGGCAGTCGTGGGCGGTGACCTGCTCGGGGGTGGCGTCGCGGGCGAGCGGGCCGAGTTCGAGCAGCGGCCGGGGGGTGGCGGGGCAGTACAGGTTCCCGTTGGAGATCGTCGCCCCGGCGTAGGTGCCCCTGGGGCCGCGGTCGTCGGGGTGCAGGTCCTGGATGAGCTGGGCCCCGGCGGCGCGCAGCGGCAGGGCCCAGTTTCCGGGAACACGGTGGGCGTACCCGGAGTCGTCCAGGACGTCGCCGAGGGGGATGCCGCCGGCGGGCATGCGCTGCAGGACCGGGACCATGGCCCGGGCGGGGTCCAGGTGGCAGGAGGTCTGGGTCATCCGGCGGGCGAGCTCGGGGACGGGGGGCCCGTTTTCCTCTCTGACCATGGTGCCAGCCGAGATGTAGTAGCCGTAGAACAGCTCGTCTTTCTGGCCAGGGCTGTCGCCGCGGCGGTGTCCCCAGGAGGCTTCGGGGTCGGCGCAGTCCCCGCCGCGGACCGGCGGCGGGCGGGAGAAGGTTTCCAGGTCGCTCCAGTCGACGGCCAGCGCGCGGGTGGCGTTTTTGTGCCCGGGCGGGATGCTGGCTTCCAGCAGCGCGTCGAGGACGGCTGTCAGTTCGGGTGAGGGGGCGCCGTCGGGGTGTTCTTTGCCCAGCGCGGTGACCACCAGGTGGCAGGTGCGCTCGGTCTGCCGGTAGGTCAGCAGGTGCGGGCCGTGTGTCCAGCCGGCCACCACGCCCAGGCGGATGCGGTCGGGCTCGGGCAGGTCAGTGAGGGCCTGGTGCACCCGGGTGAGGTGCGCGGGGCGGTGGCCGGCCAGGGTGAGCAGCATGCCGACGAGCAGGGTGCGGACCTTCAGCTGGCGCGAGCGGACGCCGACGGGCAGCATCGCCTCGATCGGCCCGGCGACCCGCGAGCGGTCGATGATCTGCTCGAGGCAGGCCAGCGGGACCGGCGTGCTCACCGGGTGCCGCCGAGCAGGGCCACCGCTTGAGCCTCGCCGGCGGGGTCCAGGGCGGCGATCAGGTCGCCGAGGCGCTGGGAGCAGGTGATCCCGGCGGCAGCCATGAACGTGGCCAGGCCGAGGTGCCCGGCGCAGTCGGCGAGCCAGGTGGCCCGCAGCCGGCTGGTGTCCAGCCGGGGCAGGTCGGTCCCGCCGGCCAGCGAGGAGATCAGGGGGGTGGTCACGTTCCGCCGCCCGGGGTCGCGCCCGCCGGTGACCAGGCGGGTCCCGGCGAACGCCGCGGAGGCGAGCAGCAGGTCGTGGTAGCCGGACAGGACCGGCACCACCCGGGGCCGGCGGCCGCGGACCTGCACCACGACGCCGCCGGACCGGCAGATGATGTCGCTGCCGCAGGCCTGGCGCAGGTCAGCTCCGGTCAGCCCGGCGCCCGCGCCCAGGCCGATCAGGGCGCCCGCGCGCATCCGCCGCCCGCGTGTCGGCTGGGCATCGGCCAGGGCCAGGTACGCGGCGATCTCCGCGGCGCTGTAGGGGGCCTTGGACCGCTCCCGCGGCAGCGGCACCGGCGCGGGACCGAGCTGCGGGCCGGCCCGGCGGGCGGCGTAGCGCAAGTTCGTGCGCAGCGTCCGGCGGGTCGGGGCGGACAGCTGCCGGCCGGCGGTGACGATGAACCGCTCGATCACCGAGGGATGCAGGCACACCTGCGGGACCAGCTCCAGCCCGGCCGCCGAGGCGAACGCCCCCAGCTTGCCGCAGGCGAACAGCAGCGCCTTGGCCCGGGCGGGGTCCCGGGGCGCGCACGCGGCCGCGGCCTGGCGGGCGAAGCGGGCGGCTTCCTCGCTCAGCGACGGCGGCCGGTAGCCGGCGATCAGCTCAGCAGCCTCCCACGCTGGCACTGGTGCTTGCACTGGTGCTGTCCGGCCGGGAGCCACACTGTAGGTATACAGTGGGATATGGCTGAGATGGGGGACGTGTGCCAGCCTGGGACGGTGCGTGTCGCCGCCGGACATCAGGCCGAAGCCGCAAAGATCGCCGCGGAGCTCGCGGCGATCGCCCGCACGGGCATGGTGCTGCCCGGCTCGCTCATCGAGCGGCGGACCCGCTGCGGGCGGTCCAACTGCGGCTGCCACGCCGACCCGCCCCGGCTGCACGGCCCGTACTGGCAGTGGACCCGCAAGATCGCCGCCCGGACCATCTGCCGGTGGCTGAACGCCGAGCAGAACGACGACTACCAGTCCTGGATCGACAACGACCGGCGGCTGCGCGAACTGCTGGCCCGCCTGGAAGCCCTCGGCGCCGCGGCCCTGGAAGCCGACCCGCGCTTGCACCGGCAACGCCGCAGCCGCGCAGACCGGGCCAGCTGACCACAACCCGCTGCGGGCGCCGAACCCAGGGAACACCAGCCTGGCCGTGGCCGAGGCCAACCTCCGCAAGAAGGACTAAGCGCCCAGAACACTGTGGGCGCAGCCCGCTTAACCTGTGGGTGACCTCCGGATCAACGCCCGTCCGGCCAGGTCAGGCCCAAACGTGAAGACCTCGGGCAGCCCAGCACAACGCACATGTGATCACGTACCGGGCACGACGCACCACCGCGTGCTGATCGCCTCCCGGTGAGGGCGGGTCAGGGGACACCCACGGACCGGCGTTCAGCCGGGGATGCGGCCAGGGCCGGGGATGCGGCCAGGGCCGAGAGTGAAGCAGTTGCCCGTGGCTTGATTAGCCATTCCTGAACCGCGCCCGGGGTCAACCCGCCGGATCGCACCGTGCGGGAGGACGGCGTGCACACCCCACGCCTGGTTCGCCACCTGAGTGACCCGCAGGTCCACGACGGGGCTGGCCACCGCCAGCGCGGCTGCCTTGTCCAGCTGGTAGAGGCCCTGCAGCCAGCCGAGCATGGCATCGAGCGCCTCGCCCATCGCCTCGTTCAGGCCGGGGCTGAAGCCGAAGGTGATCCGGCCGGCCGGGGTCTCCGCGTGCACGCCGGGCACCGACGGGTCCGTGACCAGGTCCAGCTGAACCTGCGTGGTCATGCCGCATTCGATCGCCGTGCCCGCCACCTCACCATCGCCCTGTGCCGCGTGCCCGTCGCCGAGGCTGAGCAGCGCGCCGGGTACGGTCACCGGCAGGTACAGCGTCGAGCCGGCCACCAGTTCCCTGCAGTCGATGTTGCCGCCGCCCACGGCACGGGGCGGGATCGTCGAATACTCGCCTGGCTCGTCCCAGGCCACGCCGGTTACGCCGAGGAATGGCGCGATCGCGACGGTGTGGCCGTAGTTGCTCGTTGCCGTGCCCGCCGCCGCGTCGATCTCCCACAGCAGCCAGGACGGCGGGCTCTCATGCAGCCCGAGGCGCCGGGTCAGCGGGGTGTCCCTGGCCGCCGACACGGTCCAGCCCCAGTCGGCTGGGTGCAGTGCCGCGAACCGCACCGCCAGCACGTCGCCGGGCGCGGCGCCGCGCACCTCGATCGGGCCGGTCAGGCAGTGCCCGCGGTCGGCCTTGTACATGACCGGCGGCCGGTCCCCAGGGCGCTGCTGGCGTTCCAGGAAGCCGGCCGCGTCCAGCGACCGGACGACGACTGTGTCGCCGGGTTCGACGGTCAGCACGGGGGGTATCTCGCGTGCGAAGACGTCGGCCGTCGTGTCGGGCGTCGGCTCCAGCTGGTGCTCGGTCATGGCGTCTCTCCGGAGTGGCTCGGGAACGGGCGTCCTTCGCGAGGTGCGCTCGACGGTGATCATGAAAGAGGCAGGGCTGTGCCGCGAACCTGGCGTCCGTCCTTGTAGACGGCGCGGATGTTCTCCTTCAGGTTCGCCAGGTCAAGCGGATCCCCGGCGACCGCGACGATGTCGGCGCGCTTGCCCGGGCTGAGCTCGCCTGCCTCGTCTCGCAGGCCGAGCAGGTCGGCCGCCGAGCGTGTGGCCGCGACGAGCACCTCCTGCGGGGTCATGCCGCCCTCGGCCATCAGGGTCAGCTCGCGCAGGTTCTGCCCGTGCTGCGCCACCCCGCTGTCGGTGCCCATGGCCACCTGAACGCCGGCCGCGACGGCCCTGGCGAACGACTCGCGGTGCGCCCCGATGACCTCCTGTGCCTTGGCCACCACGCCATCGGGCAGTTCTACGCCGTTCTTCGCCGCGTCCAGCACGGCGAACGGCGCGATCAGCGTCGGCACCAGCCAGGTGCCGGCCGACAGCATCATCGAGATCGCCTCGTCGTCGAGGTAGATGCCGTGCTCGATGGACCGGACGCCGGCCCGGATCGCGTTCTTGATGCCCTCCGTGGCCTGCGCGTGAGCCATCACCGGGAGGTCCGCGGCGGTTGCCTCGGCAAGCAGCGCATCCAGTTCGTCCGGCCGGAAATGCGCGTGCCGCGGATTGTCCCGCGGCGACAGCACGCCGCCCGAGGTGCACACCTTGATGACGTCGGCACCCGCCCGGACGATTTCCCTGACCCGTTTGCGTATCTCCTCCGGGCCGTCCACGATCCCGCTCGGCCGGCCCGGATGCGGCACGCGCAGGGTGACCGATTGCCCGGACGGCAGCCAGCCATCGCCGTGGCCGGCCGTCTGGCTCAGCGCGGTGATCGCGATCTGCAGCCGCGGGCCGTCGATCAGCCCGTCGTCGACCGCCCGCTTGATTCCCAGGTCGGCGCCGCCCGCGTCGCGGACCGTGGTGATCCCGCAATCGAGCGTTGCGCGCAGGTTCGTCACTGCCTCGAAGAACTGGTAAGAGAATGGCCGCTGCAGCCGCCGCAGCAGGTCGACGCTCGAGCTCATGACGTGCACGTGGCAGTCGATAAGTCCCGGCAGCAACGTCAGCCCGGCTACGTCAACCTGCGCATCGCCGTCCAGGCCGCCTCCGACGTCCAGGATCCGGCCGTTCTCGATGGCCACGTCGGCGCCGGCGGCCGGGCTGCCCGTGCCGTCGAATACTTGCCCGCCGCGCAGGACCGTTCTGCTCATTCGACGCACCTCTCGCTGTCCGGGCGGCCCCGCCCGCCGCGGCGGCGGTCCCGCACTGATGGCGGTGCGCGCCGATGACAGTCCCGCGGATTCGGGTCAGACTCAGTGTTTCGCTGGCCCTCAGTGTTTCGCTGGCCGCCGGCGGCCCTGGCAGGCGGCCCTGGCAGGCGGCACGCCTTGAGCCAGCGCCAGGCATGGCCGCGCAGGCCCGCCCGCGAGGAGCGGACGGGCCTGCGTGGCGCAGTGGGCGGGCCGTTGCGGCGCTGCGGGCCTGCGCAAGGCGCGCGGGCGAGCCTGGCGCAGGCCGCGGCCGTATCTCAGCCGCCGCCCGGCCGGTACCCGAAGTGCGCTGTGGCTGGCGACGGGCCGGGCGGCATCTCCGGTCTCAGGCCATGCAACTCAATGCGGCAGGCCGAGTGGATTATCGATTCAGTGGCAGAGCCCCGCTGGAGTGGATGTCTTGCAGTGGTTCCTGGCGAAATGCACGGCAGTACCAGTGCCATCCCAGCGGATATCGGCCGGCCGGTTACGGTAGGCCGTATTTCTCACGATCGAATCGTGCCGCGGGTTACTGCCATGTGTCAGCGAGCGCGCACTCAGGACGACGATCCCGCCAGAGTTGACCTGCCTGCCAGTATTTCCTGCCACGCTGTTATTCGCGACCCTCGTCTCGGTTGCGCCGAGCAGTAGGATGCCGCCGCCCTTCAGGCTTGGCGTATCCGCAGTTTTGGGGCAGAATTTGTCGTTGTCGAAAACGCCATTTCGCCGGACCACGGTGTTGCCCGCGCCGCCGCGCTGTCCGTCGTCGAGTACCAGGATGCCCTGGCAGTTCCTGGTGACCCGGTTCCGGGTGACCAGGACCCCGCGCGCGTGCCGGACGAACACGCCCAGCTGGTTGCCGGTGGCCCGGTTGTCCCGCACCACGGCTGCCGCGTCCGGCGAGTCGCCGACGTAGAAGCCGGCCTCGTGGTTGCCCACCGCGATGTCATCGGCAAACAGCGTATTGGTGGACTCGAAGCGCGAGATCCCGTACTCCCCGTCGCGAATCGCCGCCACGTTCGTCACCCGCATGCCATACGTCCCGTAGCCGAACACACCGCTGCCTGGGAAGCCGGCCACCCGCAGGTCGGTGACCGTATCGCCGTACACCCGCTGGCGCACTGCCCCGTTCCTCAGGTTCAGCTTCTTCGCCAGGATGCACACGCCGCTGCCGCCGAACACATGGTTGCAGATAGTGCGCGGCAGCCTCGCCGGGGGCGCAAGCACCGTACCGCTGCGGGAATCCCCGGATCCGCGCAGGGTGATCCTATCGGTGCGGATCTGCACGCTCTGGTGAAAAACGCCCGCCTTAAGCAGAATGGTGTCGCCCGGATGGGCATGATCGATCGCCGCCTGGATTGAATGCCCCGGGCTTACCACGATCGTGGCCGCCGGAACAGCGATGGCACTGGCTGCGCTCAGGTAGGCCCCGGTCAGCGCCAAGCCAATTCCGGTGGCACTAGCCGCAGCGATGAGTCTGCGCATATTATCCCCCAATGAATGCGCTGGCATAACCCGGCCGGCTTCCCGGCCGCACGGCACGCAACATAGCAGGTTTAAGCGCCCGGGCGCCCGTAACTGCCCGACACGCAGTAACCAGTGCCGAGTTCTTTCGCCGCCGCTGTTCCGGCCGGATAGGCGCAGGCCCGGTAAGCGGCGGCCCGCCTATTCCCGGCTGCCGCCGGGGAGTACCGGGCCGGCCCACGCCGTGACACGCTGAGGGCATGGCGAGACTGGACAACAGACTGCACGGCAAGGCGGCGCTCGTGACCGGCGGCTCGCGGGGGATCGGCCGGGCCATTGCGGAACGGCTAAAGATCTTTAATGGTGAGAGTTACATACAGGGCGAAATCGAGTCCGGTGCTGGCGAGGAAGCCGCCGATGAGACTGGGCCGGTATTGCACGGGTCTTAACCAGGGCGGTCAGCTGGCTGATGTTGTGCTTGGTGAGCTTGGCCGGCGACCGCTCGGGGTGGGACCACGGCGCAGATCGGCGGGCAGCCCGGGCAACGACCTGGCCGCCCGGTCCGGCCGGGACGGCGCGCACGCCGAATGGTTCCACGGCTTCCGCCTGGCCGTCCGCACCGGCCTGGGCAGGCGCCTGGTCCATCGTGCCCGCCGCCGCCGGCGGGCGCCAGGTCGGCACGGACCTGGTTGCCGGGGACGCCGCCGGCATTGATGCGCTGCTGCCGGGCAAGGGCTTCACCGGCACCCGCTTCGCCGCCGGGATGGCCGGCGGCGGGATCGAGCTGATCATCCCGCCCGCCCGCAAGCAGCGCACGACCATGGCCAAGGCGCTGCAACGCCTGATCGCCGGGCTCCGGAACCGGGCCGGGACCTCGTTCGAGGAGATCACCGGCCAGACGGACCTCGCCCGCCACCTGCTCACCCAGCTCACCGACGCGACATGAACAAGAACTTCAGCTCACATGACGCGCCTCAGGGCGCGACCGCTTCGATCCGCCGATCGCCGTACACGGCGATCAGCAGCCGCCCGCCGGGCGCGACGGCGATGGCGGCCGGGGTGTCGAGCCGTGCCCGGGTGGCCGGGCCGCCGGTGCCGAGGCCGGCCGGGCCGTGCGGGTGCCCGGCAACGACAACGGAGTGCCCGGCGGTGACCTGCTGGCCGTAGAGGGTGCCGGACCGGGCGGCGACGAGCCGGATCGTTCCGGCGTCGACGACCAGGATGTTGCCGTGACCGTCGATCGCCACGGCATGGGATCCGGGGAAGGGGCCCGCGACGGTGTAGATGTAGCCGGCCTGCATGGTGACGCCGTAGAACCTGCCCGCCCGCGCGGCCACCACGCGGACCCGGTAGCCGGCCGCCAGCACCAGGTTCCCGGCCGCGTCCACGGCGGCGCCGAACGGGGTCATGGAGGTGCGGGTGGCGGGCACGGCGTTGGCGATGGGCGGCCCGCCGCGGCCCGAGCCGATACCGTCGCCCGCCACGGTGCAGAGGTGGCCGGCCGTCATCCCGATGCCGTAGACCGTGCCGGAACGGGCCGCCACCATCAAGATCCGGTTGCCCGGGGCCCGGGGATCGCCCGAGTTGTCGACGATGACGATGTCGCCGCGGCGGCCGGCCGCGACGGCGTAGGGGCTGAAACCGGCGGCGAGAGCCGGGCCGCCGTTGCCTGCGGCCGCTCGTTTCCCGTCGCCGGCCACCGCGTAGATCCGGCCTGCGGTCATCTTCTGGCCGTAGAACCTGCCCGAGCGGGCCGGCGCGACCAGGACCCGGCTGGCGGCCTGGCCGCCGATCAGGACGTTGCCGAAACAGCCGGCCGCCACCGCGCCCGGGGCCAGCCCGAACCGGCCGGCGATGGGGACCGGGTAGAGGTGCCCGGGCTTCACCGCGACGCCGAAGTAGGTTCCGGTGCGGGCCGGCACGAACGCCGGGCCGATATGGCTGTAATCGGCGAAACCGATGATCAGGTCACCCGGCCTGTCTGCCGCCACCCCGGCCGGGGGGCCCGGCAGCGGCCCGGAGGCCGGGGCCCCGCCGGAGCGGCTGCCTGCCGCCGCGCCGGAGCCGGTGATCGAGTAGACATCGCCGGCCTGCACCGGGATGCCGTAGAAGGTGCCCGCCCGCACGGCCACGACCCGGATCGTTCCGGCGCCGTCGTCGGCGAAGACCAGGTTCCCGGCGCCGTCCACGGCGACGTAGGCGGCGGAGATCCGGGCCTTCCCGGCGGCACCGCCGTCGCCGGAGGAACGGTAGCCGGATCCCGCGCCCGCGGCCGTATAGATGTCCCCGGCCCTCATGGCCTGGCCGTAGTACCTGCCGGTGCGGGCGGCGGCCACCCGCAGCCGGGGCCCGTCGCCGATGACCACGTCGCCCGCGCCGTCGCGGGCCACGCCCGCCGCGTAGACCGGCGCGCGGGTCGCGGGCACCCCGTTACCGGTCAGCCGGCCGCCGCCGGCGATCGCGTAGATGTGCCCGGCCAGCATCGGCTGGCCGTAGAAGGTGCCGTCCCGGGCGGCCACCACCCGGATCTGCGCGGGAACGACCGGGGGGCTGAGCGTGCCGGTCCGGCCTTCGTCGGCGATGAGGATGTTTCCCGCGGCGTCCAGGCTCAGCTGGCTGAGGGATCCGAGCGCGGCCCGGCCGGCCGGGCCGCCGTCTCCGGGGGCGGTCGCGTCCTGGTCGTTTGCCGGCCACCGTGTAGACCCGCCCGGCCAGCATCGTCATCCCGTAAAAGGTGCCGGTCCGCGCGGCGAGGACCGCCACCGATCCGGTGTCCCCGCAGTCGCTGCACAGGTCGTTGGTGAAGATCGTGACCAGGTTGCCTGCCCGGCCGGCCCGCACATCCGTCCCCGCAAGGCCGCGTTTTTCGATCTTGTAAATGTGGCCGGCCAGCATCTGCTGGCCATAGAAACTGCCCGTTCTTTTCGCCACGACGTACACCCAGCCGCCGGCGATCAGCAGGTTCCCGGCCGCATCCAGGGTTGCCGCCGAGGCGGAGCCGCCCGCCAGATCGGCATCGCCGCCGGCCCGCCGTCGCCGTAATTCCCCGCCGTGCCGTTCCCCGCCAGCGTGGTCAGCCAGCCGGTCCGCGCGCCGATCCGCCGGACCACCGGCCCGGCCCCGGTGTACAGGGCGCCGCCGGCATAGCTGA
>WNEY01002361.1_pt1 | contig 13814 bp, 12 predicted proteins | sample 5400531 | NCBI WGS metagenome assembly WNEY01 (sample SAMN13153338, study PRJNA577476) | soil metagenome | isolation source: 200 cm saprolite under Douglas fir tree site 1 | place: USA:California | collected 2015-04-18
CAGGCCGACTCGGCGCCGCCAGCGCGCCGGAGGACCTCGGCGTAGCTGGCGACGCGGGCACCGCGGTTGCAACCGGGATCGTGTCAGGGGGCCGGGCCGCAACCGGAGCGCTCTTGTGGCAGGCAGTTGTGAAGAGCAAACCGGCAAAACCCACAAGGGTAAAGGCTCTTTGTTTCATAGTGTCCTCCAACCTGCATTACCAGTAAAGCGCTTTCGCGGACTCTCAAACAATCCTGTCGAGACGGTATTCCTGAATTCCGCAGGTCCGATAGACTAAGGTTGCGGATGTCCCAAGGTCCTTTTCTTCCCGGTGGGCGCCGGCTCCTGCTGGCCGGCTTCGGAGGGCTACTCCTGCTGATGTTGCTGGCCGGAGCCGACGCGCTCCTGGTTCTGCGTCAGGTGCGAGCCAGCAACACCCAGGTGCGCGACGCCTACCTCCGCCGGAATCGTTCGCTCGAGCAGATCCGTACCGGGATCTACCAGTCGGCCATTGTCATCCGGGATTACCTGCTTGCCGCCAACGCCGCGGACGCTCGCGAGCAAGCCGAGAAATGGAACATGATCCGGCGCAGCACCGAGCAGGCCCTCGATGAAACCGCCGCGGTTCTCGATTCCAGCGAATCTCCGCCGTTTCGCGACCTCCGAGCGGGGGTGCAGGACTACTGGAAACTCCGCGAATCCATCGTCCGGGCGGAGGCCCCGGCCAAGCAAAACCCATATTCTTCAGGGGAGCTGGTGCGGCGGCGCACCGCTCTGTTGCACTTGATCGATCGCATTGACGAGATCAGCACGCTGGAACTGGCTTCGAGCGACGCCAAGCTGAGCGTGGCCTTCGATCGCCTGCGGCTTCAACTGATCCTGATGCTGGCTGTCACGCTGGGCGCAGGCCTGCTACTGGCTGCCTTCACCATCTGGCGCACGTTACGTCTGGAAGCCGAGCTCCAGAAACGCTACGAGGAGGGGGCCGAAGCGCGCCGGGAATTGACGGATCTCTCCGCGCGCCTGGTTTCGGCGCAGGAAGAGGAGCGCCGCGCCATTTCGCGGGAATTGCACGACGAAGTGGGACAATCGCTTTCCGCGCTGCTGATGGAAGCGGGCAACGCCGCCGCCAGCGCGCCGGGGGATTCGGCCGAGGTGCGCCGGCACGTCGAATCGATCAAGAAGCTGGCCGAGGCAAGCGTCGAGGTCATCCGCAACATGAGTCTGCTGCTGCGCCCTTCCATGCTCGACGATTTCGGCCTGGTGCCGGCGCTCGAGTGGCAGGCGCGGGAAGTATCCAAGCGCACCGGCCTGCGCGTTCAGGTGGCGGCGGAAGAGAGCGCCGACCAGCTTCCCGACGAGCATAAGACCTGCATCTACCGCGTGGTTCAGGAGGCGCTGCATAACTGCGCCCGGCACTCGCACGCGCGCAGCGTCAGGGTTCAGGTGCGGCAGGAGCCATTGAAAATTGTCTTTTCCGTGGAGGACGACGGGCGGGGTTTCGACGCACGCCGCGTGCGCGGGTTGGGGCTGGTGGGCATGCAGGAGCGCGTGCATCACCTGGGCGGAGCTTTCCAGATCGACTCGCGGCCCGGAGGAGGAACGGTGGTGGCGGTCGAGCTGCCGCTGGCCGGTTAACGTATGCCCGCGATCCGCATCCTTCTCGCCGACGATCACATCGTAATGCGAAGCGGCTTACGGCTGCTCCTGGAGCGGCAGCCGAATCTCCAGGTGGTCGGTGAAGCGGCCGATGGGCAGGAAGCCGTACGCCTCGCGGCGGCCGAAAAACCCGAAGTCGTGATCATGGACATCGCCATGCCGCACCTGAACGGCGTCGAAGCCACGCGGCAAATCGTCACCCGTAATCCTGAGACAGCGGTCGTTATTTTGAGCATGCACAGCGACGAGAGCTACGTATTGCGATCGCTCAAGGCGGGCGCGCGCGCTTATTTGCTGAAGGACTCTGCCGAGGCGGACCTGATCGCGGCCATACACGCCATCCAGGAAGGCAAGTCCTTCTTCAGCCCCGGAGTGCGGCGGATCCTGAAAGAAGATTATGTGCACCAGCTCGCCAAGCTCGGCGTGGAGGATACCTACGAGCTGCTCACACCGCGCGAACGCGAGGTACTGCAACTGGTGTCGGAAGGCAAAAGCAACAAAGAGGTCGCGAATCTGCTCAACCTGAGCCTGTACACCGTCGAGACCCATCGCACCCATATCCTGCAGAAGCTGAATCTGCACAGCGTGCCGGAATTGATTCTGTACGCGGTGCGCAAGGGTATCATCAGCTAAGGCTGGGCCGGGGCGCTGGTCGGCGCGGACGTTAGGGGCTAGGCACTGCCTCGCCCGCGTGTCGATTGCATGCCCGGTGGCTTTCCAGTACAGTTGAACACGGAGGATTACAGATGCCCTTCTGCTCCAATTGCGGTGCTGAAGTTCAGGGAAATTTTTGCGCGAAATGCGGCGCACCGATGTCGGGTCCGGCCGGAGGAACGGCGACGCCTCCCCCGCCTCCGGGTCCAGGGGTTCAAGGACTCACCGACAACGTTGCGGCTGCGCTCTGTTACCTTCTTGGATTGCTCACGGGCATTCTGTTTTTGGTACTCGCGCCTTACTCTCAGAACCGCACCATCCGCTTTCACGCTTTTCAATCGATTTTTCTGAACATCGCTTGGATCGCGGTGTTTATCGCCCTCTCGATCATCTCCATGGCGCTGCTTCCGATTCCGTTTGTGGGAGCGATCCTCAGCATGATTTTGCACTTGGGAGCCGGTCTGGGGTTCTTTATCCTGTGGCTGATGCTGATGTATAAGGCATATAACAATGAACGTTGGGTGCTGCCGGTGATCGGCCCTCTGGCCGAAAAACAGTTGTAGCGCGCGACCGCCGGGGGACGTCTTAAAACTTTGCGTTTCCTACTCGTCATCGTCGGGACCGGCATCGGAATGGCCGGGCTGGCCACGGCCCAAACGCCGCGATTGGCTGCGGAGAACTCCTTCGGGCCGCCGCGGATCGGCGCTATTGATTTTTACGGTCTCAATAAGATTCAGGAGGCTCGAGTCCGAAAGGCCCTGGGCGTGGCCGAGGGAGACTTGTTGCCCTCCTCTAAAGGCGACGCGGAGGAGCGCCTGGACCAGCTTCCGGGCATCGTCGAATCACATCTGGAAGCCGTGTGCTGCGACGCCGGCAAAATGATCCTCTACGTGGGCGTGGAGGAAAGAGGCGCGCCGCATTTCGATCTGCGAGATGCACCGGAGAGCGCCGTCAGCCTGCCCGAGAACATCACGGCGGCGTATCGCGAATTGCTCGATGCTCTGGGAGCGGCCATCCGGCGCGGATCCACAGCCGAAGACCTGACGCGCGGCCATTCGCTGATGGCCGACCCTCTGGCGCGGGAGATTCAAGAGAAATTTCCCGGCATCGCTCAGGACCATCTCAAGGAGCTGCGGGACGTGCTGCGGAACTCCCAGGACGAGGACCAGCGGGCGGCGGCGGCGTGCGTGATCGGGTACGCGCCGAGGAAAGTTGAGATCGTGGACGACCTGCAGTACGCGCTGAGAGATTCCGATGCCGGCGTGCGCGCCAACGCCGTGCAGGCTTTGCTCGCGGTGGCCGTCTACGCCAAGCTGAACCCCGGCGCCGGGATCAAAATCCAGCCTACCTGGTTCATCGAGATGCTGAACTCGCTGTCCTGGAGCGATCGCGACCATGCACTGAAAGCGCTGCAGCTCCTGACCGACGGGCGAGATCCTTCCGTGCTGGATCAGTTGAGGGACCGGGCGCTCGGGTCGCTGGCGGAAATGTCGCGCTGGAAAACGCTGGCCCACGCATTGCCGGCGTTTGTGCTCCTCGGCCGGGTGGCCGGCTTGAGCGAGCAGCAAATTCAGGACGCCTGGACCCGCGGCGACCGCGAGACGGTGATCGCGGCGGCCACGAAGAAAAAAACTCGCTGAGGACCCGACCGGCGGCGAAATGCAGTAACCTCGCGGTGGCCGACGGATCTGTACAATAGATCCTTATGCCAGAAAACACACCCGATCGAGTCTTCGGATTCAACACGCGCGCTCTGCACCACGGCTATCAGCCTGACCAGACCACGGGCGCGCGCGCCGTCCCCATCTACCAATCCACGTCCTTCGTCTTCAAGGATTCCGATCACGCCGCGGCGCTGTTTGCGTTGCAGGAGTTCGGCAACATCTACACGCGGATCATGAATCCTACCACGGACGTTCTCGAACAACGCGTGGCCTCGCTCGAAAATGGAGCGGCCGCCCTGGCGACGGCCAGCGGGCAAGCAGCGCAATTCCTCACCATTAATGGCCTGCTTGAAGGGGGCGATGAAATGGTCTCCGCCAGCACGCTGTATGGCGGCACCTACACGCAGTTCGAGGTCAGTTTCCGCAAGTTGGGATACAACGTGAAGTTTGTCGACCCGGATAATCCGGAGAATTTCCGAAAAGCCATTACGGCCAAGACCAAGTGCCTGTACGGCGAGACGATCTCGAATCCGCGGGGGAACATTCTGGACATCGAAGCGGTCGCCAACATCGCGCATGAGCATAACCTGCCGCTGGTGATCGACAATACTTTCGCCACTCCCTACCTGTGCCGGCCCATCGATTTCGGCGCGGATATCGTGGTCCACTCGCTCACCAAGTTCATGGGCGGTCACGGGAATTCCATCGGCGGAATGATTGTCGATGGCGGCAAATTCGATTGGAAGAAAGGCGCCTTCCCTCAGATCAATCAGCCCTCGCGCGCCTATCACGGCATGAACTTCAGCGAGGTCTTCGGGCCGATCGCCTTCATCATCCGCGCGCGCGTGGAAGCCCTGCGCGACTTCGGCCCGTGCATGAGCCCCTTCAATTCGTTCCTGTTTATCCAAGGGATAGAGACGCTCGGCATGCGCATGGATCGGCACATCGCCAACTCGCTCGCGGTCGCGAAATTTTTGAAGGGCCACAAACATGTGAGTTGGATAAAGTATCCCGGACTGCCGGACAACCCGTATTACAAGCTGGCTCAGAAGTACCTGCCCAAGGGCGCGGGCGCTGTGTTTTCCTTCGGCATCAAGGGAGGCTACGACGCCGGCAAGAAATTCATCGATAGCATGAAGCTGTTCTCGCACCTGGCCAATGTGGGCGACGCTCGCAGCCTGGTGATCCATCCCGCTTCCACGACGCACCAGCAGCTGAGCGCAGAGGAGCAGGTGGCCGCGGGCGTCGAGCCCGACATGGTCCGGTTCTCCGTCGGCCTCGAAGATATCGAGGATATTCTCTGGGACGTAGACCAAGCGTTGACAGCGAGCCAGCAAAAGTAAGGCGGCTGCGCGCGGCGAGCCTACTGCGCGCCGCCGGATGCCAGCGCCATCGCGGCCCTCAGCGATTGCACGGATGGACCGGAACCCGTAAACGGGGTGATCGACAGATCGCGGAACATCAGCATCTGGCGATAGATTGCGTCCTGCATACGCGAGTTGATGCCCCACCCCGCCAGGTACTGCAAACGGAGATCGCGGTCGCGGTTGATCTCGGCGCCCTGCACCCAGCGGCCCAGATCAGCTTTCTGGCCGGTGTAAACCGAGAGTAAATCGATAGCGGAAAAAATGCCGATTTCGCGGAGCGATCCCGCGACAGGCGCATAGCCCGGGCCTTTGAGCCGCTGCTCGATTCGATCCAGATCGATTTTGAGCGGCTCCGCCTGGCCCATGAAGACCATGTCATAGCCCTGCCCGTCGCGCGTGTTGGCCCACACCGTTGCGTAAGGGAAAGCTTCGAAGAACGTCGCCAGCTCGCTCTTGACGGTCCGCAGATCACTTTCGTATAGAGGCACGTACAAGGTGAACATGCCGCCGGGGTTCAGGTGCTGCTTCACAGACTCGAAATATTCCTTCGAATAGAGAGCGGCGGTTCCTTTGACAAATACGTCCAGCGGGTCGGAGGCGATGATGTCGAATTGTTCGGTGGTGGTCAGCAGGTAATGGCGCGCATCGTCGTAAACGACGCGGGTTCGCGGGTTGCGAAAGACCTCATAATTTTCCTTGGCGAAATAGCGCGTGGAGATGGGCGGAATGCGCGGCTCGATTTCGCAGATGGTGATTTTCTGGATGCCCGGATAGCGCGTGAACGTTCCCGCGGAGACTCCGGCGCCAAACCCAATCCCCAACACCGATTTCGGATTGGGATGGAGCATGCCGGGGAGGTGTCCGACCAGGCGCTGCAATTTCATATCGAACGGCTCATTGGTCGCCTCCACGTGGCCGTTCACATCGATTTCCAATGCGCCGTCGTTATAATAGCGTCCGATCGCGACCGAGGAGTTGCGCCCCTCGGCCGTAAAGAGAATCTCGGAAGCAGGGGTGAAGGCGATGATCTGGCGTCCGTAGGCGATCAGCGCGCCGGGCACGGGATCGACGCGCCATGCCAACCCGGCGGCGGCAACCAGCGAAACCGCGAGCCAGCCGGCTGTCACTATCGAACGCGGCGATCGGGCGTGTGGGATCAGCACGAATAGCGCGCTGAGCGCCGACACAACCAGCAACAGGCGCTGCGAGTTCTGCGTGCCGATCCAAGGGACCAGCACCAGGCTCACTGCCAGCGCCCCGATGATCGCTCCTAAAGTGTTGGCCGCATAAACACCGCCCACTGTGCGCCCCGAATCCTCTCCACGCCCCGCCACAGCGGCGCAGGCCAGAGGCATGCTGGCGCCCCACAGAATCGTGGGCGGAAGAATGGCCCACAGGCAGCGCACCAGATCGAGCTGGAACATGTGCCAGGGACTCCGGCTCTGCAGCGGATCGATGGGCCAATAGGGCAACGAGTCCGCGATCATGTAGGCCGTCCAAGCGATGCCGAGCGCGAGCAGAATCTGGCACCAGCCCAGCGCCACGCGTGGCCGCAGCCGCTGCAGGATCAACGAGGCCGCCCCGCTTCCCATCGCCAGCCCGATCAGAAACACCGCCAGGATGATGGAGAAAACGTAGACCGTATTGCCCAGCAGCATTCCCATCAGACGTGTCCACACCACTTCGGCGCCCAGGGCGCAGGCGCCTGAAAGAGCGATGGTGACATGGACGGTCCAGCGGCTGGGCTGGGCTTCTTCCTGCGCGGATTCAATCGCGGGTTCGCTCGTATTTTCGTCAACGCCCGATCGTTCCGGCGTCCTCGAAGCCAGCCCGAAACTGACGGCGGCCACGATCAGGTTGACCACCGCAGCGGTGTAGGTGGCTGTAGCGGTGTCATAAATTCGCAGCAGGTAGAATCCCGCCATCAGGCATCCCAAAACTGCTCCGGCGGTGTTGCCGCCGTACAGCAGCCCCCACCAGGAGACTCCGCGCGGAGTCGATTCAATCCATCGCACGATGGCCGGCAACGATGCACCCATCAGAATCGTCGGCGGCAGCATACAGACGGCGGCAACAAGCCCGCGAAGCAGCATCCCCGGAAGGCCATGCTCGGCGCCGGCAACGTAGACCCGGTTAATGAGAGGAATTTCAAATAACGCCAGCAGACCAAAAATGGCGATGCCGGCTTCAAGGAAGGCGTAGGTCCGCAACGGATGCTGCCGCGCCCAGCCGAGCCGCGGCAGCCCGATGCTGCCCAGGCACAGGCCGCCCATGAAGGTGGCGAGCAGAATGCCGAGCGAGACCGCGGTCGATCCAATCGCGAGCTGAAGAAGCTGATACCAGACGATCTCGTAAACCAGCGCGGAGAAGCCGCTGCCCGCAAACAGGATGAGCAAGAGCGGAAGAAAGCGCGCGGGGTCCTTGGGATTCTTCATGGAACCGAATCCCCTATGATAGCCGAGACAGCCCCTTCGGCCTCCAGAAACTGGCCGGGGCAATGGAGCGCGCTACAATAAAACTCTTGCCGTAGTTTACCGGGGCCGGTAGCTCAGTTGGTAGAGCATCGCACTTTTAATGCGGTGGTCGCGGGTTCGAGTCCCGCCCGGCTCACCAATATTCCAAAGGGGGTTATTGCACCCCTTCTGGTGTCTTGCACTATTGTCTTGCACCATAACTGTGGGCCGGTTCCCCTTCTTTCGCCTTCAGGTGCTGCTCCAGTTTCTCCGCGCTCCGCGTGAAAATAGTTTATGAGAGAGCGCACAAATGGTACACGAGACAATCCAAGACACATTCCGCCAAACGAACCTGACCAACGAATCGGCCGAGTACTTGGCAAAACGCGAAGATTCCTCGGCTTTTGCAGCAAGCACTTGGATTTGGACACCACGCGTCGTACTCAACACAAGCCAATCAAAACAGGTGGTAGAGATTGCACTGCGTAGCGCCAAGCTCATTCAATCGGTGATGTCATGAAGATCGTGATGATGGGTTCGGGAGGGGTCGGCGGCTATTTCGGCGGCAGGCTCGCCGCCGGCGGGGCCGACGTCCATTTCGTGGCGCGTGGCGCCCATCTGGAGGCGATGCGCTCGCAGGGATTGACCATCGAGGGGGGACCGGCGCCCTTTCACCTCCCGCAGGTGCCAGCGACCAACGATCCGTCGTCGATCGACGTCGCCGATTTCGTGTTGATCGCCGTAAAGCTGTGGGACACGGCGGCCGCAATCGAGCAGGTCAAGCCGATCGTAGGACCCCACACGACGGTTATCTCCTTTCAGAACGGCGTCTTGAAAGATCGGTACCTTATCGACGCGTTCGGCGTATCACGCGTCATGGGCGGCGTGGGATATGTCGCCGCCACGATCGATCGGCCCGGCGTGATCCGGCAAACGGGCCCGATGCAGCGGCTCTTGTTCGGGGAGCTCGATGGAACGACTTCCGAACGCGGACAGCGCCTTCTCGAAGCCTGCCTGAAAGGTGGGATCGCTGCGCAACTGAGCGCGGACATTCGGCGCGAGATCTGGCAAAAATACGTGTTCCTGGTGGGCCTATCGGGTACCACGACCACGATCCGCAAGCCCATCGGACCGATACGGGAGAATGCGCAGACGCGCGCCTTCTTGCGCGACGTCATGCGGGAAGTGGTTGCCGTGGCACGCGGCCAGGGAATCGATCTGCCTTCCGATTATGCCGAGCATCGCCTCGCGCTCGCGGACGATGTGGCTCACGATATGACCTCTTCGATGCACCACGATCTGGAGCGTGGAAATCGGCTTGAAGTGCGCTGGCTGTCGGGAGGCGTGGTGGAGCTGGGTGAAGCCGTAGGCGTACCCACTCCGCTCAACCGCGCGATTGCCGACATCCTTGCCCTGCATGCGGCAGGCAACCAGGGCAATATGGGAGCCTCGTGACATGAGGGAGGCAGCCGGCCAGGAAGGTTTAGTGCTGACAATCCGCAGCACCCGGGTGACACCCGTTCTCGTACCGATGACATCTGCGCTCGGCACCAGCGCCGCACGCGTCACCGAAGCGCCGCTGCTGTTGATCGATCTTGAGACCGAGGAAGGCATCACCGGGCGAACATATTTGTTCTGCTATCGGCCTTCCGGTGCACGCGCCATCGCGCTGCTGCTCGAGGATGCGGCGTCGCTGATCGAAGGCGAACACGTGCGTCCTGCCGAGGTCGCGGCCAAATTGGGGCGCAGATTTGCCCTGATAGGCGTGACCGGAACGGTGAGGATGGCGCTTTCAGGGCTCGACGCGGCGATGTGGGATGCGCTCGCCAGGGCCGCGGCCCTTCCGCTTGCATCCATGCTCGGCAGTTCACCGCGCCCGATACGGGCCTACAATTCTTGTGGCCTGGGTTTGATGGCGCCTGCTGCGGTTGCAGACGAGGCGATGCGACTGACCGAGCGGGGCTTCAAGGCGGTCAAGCTGAGACTCGGTTATCCGACGCTGAAAGAGGATCTGTCCGCTCTGAAGGCGGTGCGCGAACGCTTGGGTGCGGTCATCGCCGTGATGGTCGATTACAATCAGGCGCTGTCGGTTGAGGAAGCCATGTTGCGCGCCCAGGCACTGGCGTCGGAGGGAATCGCCTGGCTCGAGGAGCCGATCCGCCACGACGATCTGGCGGGAAATGCCAGAATTGCAGCGACCAGCAAGATTCCTCTGCAGCTCGGCGAGAACTTCAACGGCGTCGAGGCGATGTCCGCCATGGTGCAGGCCCGAGCCTGTCATCTCGTCATGCCCGATCTCGCCAGGATCGGCGGCATCACGGGTTGGATGGATGCGGCGGGCCTTGCTTCGGCGCGTGGCATCCCGATGTCGTCTCACCTCTTTCCCGAGGTGAGCGCGCACTTGCTTGCGGCGACGCCGACGGCCCATTGGCTGGAGTATGTCGATTGGGGGGACGCGATCTTGCAGGAGCCCCTCAAGATCGTCGATGGCATGGCGATCGTACCGGATCGCCCGGGCGCCGGTCTCGAATGGGATGTCGCCGCAGTCGAACGCTACCGGATGAGTTGATTCATCCGAATCCGGATTGGGGGCGACGAACGGGATGGCTACACCGGAAAATCTGGGCAGCGGCCGTTTGGCAGATCGCAGCGGCCTGTCTGCGCTTAAATGAGAATTTGGTGGAGAGCAATTGTTCCGATCGAGAATGGCAATTTCACCTGGCCGAAGCCATTCTGGGAGCAGCCTCTGTGGCGTCGGGATGCGATGTTCCGCGCTGGCGCTCGCGCACGAGCGACTGAAAACTGATGAATCAAAGGGTATCGAGACCGCTAAGGCTCAAGCGTGTGCCGCCGCCCAAGTCGGCGATCAGATTTGGAAAACAATCGGCTGACAGCCAAGCACAATTAGCGCACCACCTGACCCTTCTGCGTCCTAGCGGATTCCGAAGGCTTCCATTAATCGCCGGCGGCAGGCTTCGGTGTGCGGCCCTGTCTCAAGTTCCTTTTTTGGTGTTTCCACGGCGGCGCGGTGGGTCGCACATGTGCAACTTCTACGTTAGACACCGAATCGTTGAGCGGCGCGGGCTTTCGCTTTTGCCGCTTCCTGTTCTCGATTTTTCGGCGGCGCTGTCGTTTGCAGTGAATGGAGAAGACGATTTGAAATGCCCGCGATCTCATCGACTGCCGACAGGAACGCGCCTTCATTTGCGTGCGAAGGCTTGTTTAGACCGCTGATTTTTCGCACAAATTGAAGCGAAGCGGCTCGAATCTCCTCCTGTGTGACCGGCGGATCGAAGTTGAAGAGGGTCCTGATGTTCCTACACATTTAACCTCAAGGTATCATGCCAAAGTTTAGTGCAGGACTGTTGATGTACCGCCGCCGCGATGGCTCACTGGAAGTTTTTCTCGTCCACCCTGGAGGGCCGTTTTGGGCTAAAAAGGACCTGGGGTCCTGGACGATTCCGAAAGGCGAATATCGGGAGGGTGAAGACCCGTTTCAGGCGGCGCGGCGCGAATTTCAAGAGGAGACGGGTTTCACGGCGGGGGGCAGCTTCACCGCGCTGGGCGATCTGAAGCAGCCCAGCGGCAAGATTCTCACGGCGTGGGCTTTTGAGGGCGATTGCGATCCTGCGCAACTGAAGAGCAACACGTTTCCGTTGGAGTGGCCGCCGCGCTCCGGCCGACAGACGGAGTTTCCCGAAATCGACCGGGGAGCATGGTTTCCGATCGAAGCGGCGCGCGAGAAACTGCTGCCCGGCCAAAGGCCGCTGCTGGATGGTCTGTTGCGGTCACTCAGAGCCTAATTCGATTTGGCCCGCATGGCCTGACGGTCGAGCTTACGCCTCCCAGATGGACGTCCGCAATCCTCTTCGTCTTAGCGGATTCGGTCGCGCACTATGAAATCGGCGCGCGCGCCGGCATCGACCGTTCCGCGATCGGCCAGCCGGGAGAAAATCGGCGGAGGCGCAGTACCGTGCGCCCCGCATTTTCGACGAAGGGCCGGGGTATAATCGTCGCCACGGAGGCTCACATGAGAGCTCGTCTTACAACGGTTGTAGCGGCAGCGCTGGCGTTGGTATTGTCCACGCCCGCCGTTGCCCAGTGGATCGACTACAAAACCCCGGGAGTTCCTCGCTTGCCGGACGGCAAGCCAAACCTTACCGCGCCCGCGCCCCGGACCGCGGACGGCAAACCAGACCTCAGCGGCATCTGGCAGGCAGGGCGCGCCGGCGAATATGGATACGATTACGATGTCACGCAAAACCTGCAGCCGGGCGACCTCCTGCCCTGGGCCAAAGCTCTGCGCATGCAGCGTGTCCAGGAATTCAGGAAGGACAGTCCACTGACGCGTTGCCTGCCGGTGAGCATCCCGTTCCTCAACTTCCGCGGTTTGTCCAGGATGGTTCAGACGCCGGGCCTGATAGTGATTCTTTACGAGTCCCCCAACAGTCCCCATCGAACCATTTTCATGGATGGCCGCCCGCTTCCCGTTGACCCCAATCCCACCTGGCTGGGCTACTCGGTCGGGCGCTGGGAACAGGACACGCTGGTGATCACGACGGCCGGTCTCAACAATGAGGGGTGGCTGGATGTGGGCGGGAATCCGCAAACCGAGACGCTTACGCTTACAGAACGTTTCCGGCGCCCTGACTTTGGACATCTGGATTTGGAAATGACCTTCGACGATCCGAAGACGTTTGCCAAGCCGTTTAGTCTGCGCATGCAGAAGCGGCTGCAGGCGGATACGGTGTTGCTCGAGGACGTCTGCGAGAATGAGCGCGACAGCAGGCGCCTGACTGGCGGGTTCAAGGTCGCTCCGGAAACCCTCTCGAAGTACGTGGGGACTTATGAGATCGCGCCGGGACGGGAGCTTGTGGTCACGGTCTCCGGCGATCAGTTGAGGGTTGAGGACAAGGCGCATCCGCTCGATGCCCTGTTCGTGGCCCGCTCGGAGATGGAATTCCTGTCCAGCGTGAGCCAGGTCGCGATCGAGTTCGTCAAGGATGCCCGGGGTAAGGTCACGCATTTCATCCGCACCGGCGCAGGCAAGGACGAAAAGGCCGTGCGGAAGGGCGGCTAGGCGAGGCGGGAATTGGGTGTAGGTCCCGCCCGGCTCACCAAATGTTTCGGCAACTGCTCGACCGCCGATTCATCTCGCTGCCTTACGAGGTTGTCGGGCGTTCCGCTGCATTAACTGACGTAGATAGGTGTTGATACGAGTTTGATAACCCTCGCCGGTGGCCTTGAGCCATGCCAACACGTCAGCATCAAGCCGGATCGTTACGCTGGTCTTCCTGGGGCGGTAAAACTTCCCCATCAACGCATCGGACGGAAGCTTTTTGATCTCCGCTATATCGGACAGGTCGATGCGATGGTCGGGCATGTTGGCAAGCCGAACCAGGTCTTTACGTTTTTTAGCGGTTAGCGTTGTCATACAGTTTCCTCTCATGAGAAGTCGCGGGGCGGGAAGAAATGATTCGGATTACTTCGTCGGAGCCTTCAACCCTGTACGTATGGACGACTACAATGACGATGATGTCTTCAATCATGCCGATTGCGTGCTATCGATCCTCGCCATCCTCAACTCTCTCGACAAACGACACGCAGAAGAGGTCATCGAATGCCAGTTGAGTGGTCTCGAAGTCGATGCCATGCTTCGCTTGGTTGCTTTCGTTCTTCGCGTCATCCCACTCGAATCTCCTCATCCGTTGTACATACAGTACAGTACATATATTATAGTACATACGCAGCCGGGACCCAGAAACAGAGCCGCGACCGCGAGGGAGCGGTCCATCAGCCGAGTTGTTCCGCAGCCTCTAAATAACGGACTCCGGCGCGCGAGCACCTGCGGCGCGGCGCGGCCGAGGCCGCTTGCTCCGCCCGTAATCAGAAACCGCCGTGCCACTCTAAGCTAAACGCGTGCATCCTGAGAACTGGCCGCGTAAAACTGGTCCGCGATCAACTGGAATTTTATTCCGCCGCGAACGCCAGCAGCACATTGCCCGGCATGCCGCCCCATTGCCCATAGCCCGAGCCCA
>WNEY01002364.1_pt1 | contig 13808 bp, 8 predicted proteins | sample 5400531 | NCBI WGS metagenome assembly WNEY01 (sample SAMN13153338, study PRJNA577476) | soil metagenome | isolation source: 200 cm saprolite under Douglas fir tree site 1 | place: USA:California | collected 2015-04-18
GAAGCTCTGGCCGTCGCGCAGCTCGACCGTGGTCGAGGCGCTGCGCACGATCAACGGCGGAATCGTGTATCCCGCGAACTGAACCGGATGGCTGTAGTCGAGCTCGCTCACCTCCGGCACGATCTTGAGGTTGATCAGCCCGTCCTTGAGCACGGTGGGGGTGAAGGCGAGGCCGACGCCGTACTTCTTGTAGTCGATGGTCACGGTGCCGAGCCCCCCCGGCACCGGAGTCGGGTATTCGCCGCCGGCCAGGAAGCTTGCGGTGTCGCCCGACAACGCCACCAGGTTGGGCTCCGCCAGCGAGCGGGCGAGGCCCTTTTCCTCGAGCGCATTGATGGCGACATCGATCGAGAGCGCGCCGCGACTCATGGTGCCCAGCAGGAAGCCGAACGGCGCCGTCGGCGTCCCCAGCAAGCCGGCGGCGACGATCGGCGAGATCGGCAGCTGGTTTGCCAGGACATTCTTGCCGCCGACCTGACCGGCCGGGTCGTTGGTCATCAAGGGCGGCTGTTGGAATGGCCCGCCCGGACGGGTGACGGGCAATTGGCTGGTCGGCACCTGCGAGCCGATATTGGTGAGCGTATTCTTGCCGAAGGTATTCCACTGAAATCCGAGCTCGCGGCCGGCCTGACGGTTGGCTTCGATGAAGCGCACCTCCAGCACGACCTGCTGCGGCTGCAGCACCTGCACGGTGTTGATGATGTCGGGCGCGAACTGACGGGCGATGACCACCGCCTTGTCGAGCGTCGCCGCATCGTGCGAGGTCCCCGACAGCATGATGCGGCCGTTGACCGACGACACCCTGATGCCGCCGCCGGTGATGCGGGCGAGCTCGGCGGAGAGGCGCGAAACTTCATACGACACCTCGATGTCGAAGAGCCCGACCAGCCGCTTGCCTTCGCCGTACATCGTGACCCGCGTGGTTCCGATCTTCTTGCCCAGGATCGAGAGCGCGTGATCGGTGAGCGGAGTCACGTCGGCGACCTCGGGATCGCCGACCGTGACGTCGCTGAAGGGCGCGTCGACGCGCACGTCCTCGGTCTTGCCGACCGGGACCATGATGGACGCGGTGCGCTTGGCGCCGTTGACCGAAACGACGCGCTGCGCCTGCGCCTCGCTGATCGCATTCGGCGGCAAGACGAGCGCCGCGATCGCCAGCATGGCGGCCGCGCGGGTCGCGGGGGGCCGGCTGCCGCCGGCCCCCCGCCCCGCCCGTATGGTCCTGTCGTAGTGCCGCTGCCCTCCGGCTGCGACACCCTTCTCTGCCCGATCGTTCACGACTTTTATCTCCCCCGTCTGACGCCCAGTTCCCCTCGAGCGACGCCCCAATCCCTATCTTGATCTTGCCTTTGCCGATGCGAGCGCATGGTAGTTCTCGTCTTCTGTCGGCACCGTGTATTCGAACTTCTGCCCGCCGCGCATGACCGAGATGGTGGAAAAGCGATCGTCGGTCGCGGTTTCGGCCTTCGGCAGGTCGCCGAGCGTGATCCGGCGCGTGTTGGCGGCCGCCGCTTCCCCGGCCTTGCGCAACGCCAGCGACAGCGTGCCGACGGTGGCCGCAAGCGCAAGCTTCTGCGCCGCCGTCACCTCGACCTCGAGCGTGATCGCCTTGGCGAGCGACGGCTTGTCGGTGCGCTCGTCGGCGACCTGATCGACCGCCAGCACGCGCACGTTCTGCAGCACCACGTCGGTGGTGGCGGCGTTCTTGTCCTGCTGGCGCGTCAGCACGACGTCGACGCGATCGCCCGGCAGCACGAAGCCGGCGACGCCCTCGACGTCGTTGACGCGAATAGTCACGGCCTTCATCCCGTCCTGCAGCAAGGCCGACAAGGTCGCGCGCTGGCCGGAGCCGGTGATCTTGGACGCGAGCACCGGCTCGTTCGCCTCGATTGGCGTAAGCACGACACGCCGGCCGTTCGAGGTCAGGTCGCTGATCTTGTTGAAGGCGCCGGCCGGCACCGACTCTTCCGGCCACTGGATTTCGCGCAACGACATCGCGCCAAGCTCGGCGCCGAAGCGCAGCGGCTTCGAGGCAACGACGATCGTCTGCGTCGCGATCGGCTTCCTCTGCGACTCGAGACTCTTCGCGCGCATCTCGGCTTGGCTGTTGAGCCAGGCCTGCGCGAGGAACACCGCGATCAGGCCGAACAAAACGGCGAACCCGATCATCACGATGGTGCTGGAGCGCACGAGCCTTATCCCCTTTGGGCCGCAGACTGTTCTTGTGACGTTGTCGTACCCAATATAGGTTCGCGGGCAGTATTGAATTGGTGAAACGGTGCGGGGTTCTTCCGCTATGCTGAAGATTGCTTGAAAGTCTATGTTTGATGGTTCGTCTATCTATTCGCTCGAACTTTGGAGTAACCTTTACGCAGTTTCACAACATGCGCGAAACGATTGTGGCCGACGTGACGCGGTCGCGGCAGCGTCGCGTGCCTGCTCCCGCCGGGTGGGCAGGATGGGAATGCATCCCACCGCATTCCCATTGATGTTTCCGGCGTTGCAAGCGCGTGGTAAACAATGCACAACTGCCGTTGATCGCGCGCCGGCACCGCGGCAACATGCTGAACAATTGATGTTCGCCCGGCAAACGCGGCGGCGGAAGAAACGCAGTAAGGAGAAATTATCGATGTCGAAGCCACGCATCAGTTACGTCGACCCGGCCACCGTGAAGGACCCGGCCATGCTCGCCGAGTTCGACCGCTGCGCCCGCGAAGGCACGCCGCGTCCCGAGAGCCAGGCAATCCGCGCCCATGTGCCGGCGGTGTTCTGGTCGTTCGCCAACTCCTGGCGCGACGTGTTCAAGAACGGCGTCGCCGACCACGCGATCAAGGAGCTCTGCCGCATCTACGTCTCGCGCTCGGTGCTGTGCGAGTTCTGCGGCAACCAGCGCTCGGTCAAGGCGGCCAAGGCCGGCATCATCGAGGACGACTATCGCGACCTGATCAACTTCGAAACGTCGACGCGCTACGACGACAAGCAGAAAGCCGCGCTCGCCTATGCGGAGGCGATCACCTGGGACTTGCCGGTGGACGACAAGTTCTGGGAGCGGCTGCACAAGCACTTCAGCGAGCCGGAGCTGGTGGAGATCGGCTACTTCGTGGCCTTGACCATGGGCCAGCAGCGCTGGCTGCGCACGCTCAACATCGAGCACCACCAGGTCCTCGCCGGCACCGACGCGTCAATGGCGCCGGGCTTCGAGAGCGAGGAAGCCCTGAGGCGATCGAAGGAGGCGTCCGATTATTGGGCAAAGACCAACGCCAAGCCGCAGACCCAAGCAGCCGAGTAATCGGGCGGTCCGATCGGGCATACCCGGATGGGTGACGCTGCCCCGGTGGTGACACGAGCGAGCAACATGAACGCCGAAGCCGAAACCATTGCCCAAACCCATCCATTCCAGGCCGAGGTGGCCGAGCTCCTTGGCCTGATGGTGCACGCGGTCTATTCGGAAACCGACGTGTTCCTGCGCGAGCTGATCTCCAATGCGTCCGATGCCTGCGACAAGCTGCGCTACGAGGCGATCGCGAACCCGGAGCTGCTTGCCGACGGCGGGGCGCTCACGATCCGGATCGCGCCCGACACGACGGCCGGCACGCTCGCCATCAGCGACACCGGCATCGGCATGGACCGGCAGGAGCTGATCGACAATCTCGGGACCGTCGCCCGATCGGGTACGCGCGCCTTCATGAGCCGCCTCAAGGAGGTGCAGGACGGTGCCGGGCTGATCGGTCAGTTCGGGGTCGGATTCTATTCGGCGTTCATGGTGGCCGACCGCATCGAGGTCATCAGCCGCCGTGCCGACTCGGGCGAGGTCTGGGTCTGGAGCTCGTCGGGCGGTGCGGGCTTCGAGATCGCGCCGGCGACCGACGCCCAGGCTGCGCGCGTTCCGCGCGGCACCGAGATCGTCCTGCATCTGAAACCGGACGCGAAGCGCTATCTCGAGCCCTTCGACATCGAGCGGATCGTCAAGACCTACTCCGACCACATCCTGTTTCCGATCGAGCTCGCGGGCGCCGAGGGCGCCCCGCGCCAGATCAATGCCGCGAGCGCGATCTGGCAGCGGCCGAAATCCGAGCTCACGCCCGAGGACTACAAGCAGGCCTATCGCTCCGTCACGGGCGCCTTCGACGAACCGGCGATGACGCTGCATTACCGGGCCGAAGGGCGCCAGTCGTACGCGGTCCTGTTGTTTGCGCCGTCGAGCCAGCCGTTCGACCTCTTCGACCCGGCGCGCAAGGGCCATGTGAAGCTCTATGTGCGACGCGTCTACATCACCGACGACGCCGAACTGTTGCCGTCCTACCTGCGGTTCATGCGCGGCGTCGTCGACAGCGAGGACATGCCGCTCAACATCTCGCGCGAGATGCTGCAAAACAACCCGCAGGTGGTGCAGATCAGAAAGGCCCTGACCGGCCGCGTCGTCACGGAGCTGGAAAATCTCTCCAGCAAGGACGCGGATGCCTTTGCCAAGATTTGGGAGGCATTCGGACGGGTCATCAAGGAGGGCATCTACGAGGACCACGAGCGGCGCGATCAACTGCTCGCGCTCGCGAGGTTCGCGACCACCACCGGCGGCTCACGCTCGCTCAAGCAATATGTCGCGGATCTCAAGCCGAACCAGACCGAGATCTATTATCTCGTCGGCGAGAGCGCCGAACGCCTCAAGTCCAATCCGAAGCTCGAAGCCGCGCGGGCGCGCGGCATCGAGGTGCTGCTGTTGACCGACCCGGTCGACGCCCTGTGGACCGCGATGCCGCTCGGCTTCGAGGGCAAGCCGTTGAAGTCGCTCAGTCAGGGCGAGGTCGACTTCAACCTGGTGCCGGTTCTGGATCAGGCCCCGAGCGCGGACGCCGAGCCGAAGTCGGAGGCGAGCGACGAGGCGACCATCGTCGCCAGAGTGAAGACCGCGCTCGGCGAGCGGGTGTCGGACGTGCGCGCCTCGCAGCGTCTGACCGACAGCCCGGCCTGCCTGGTCGCCAAGGCTCATGGACCCGACCGCGAGCTCGATCGGCTGCTCGCGCGTCAGAAGCGCGGCGCCAGCGCAAAGCCGATCCTCGAGCTCAACATGCGGCATCCGCTGGTGCGGGCCTTATCGGTCGCCAACACGGGGCTGGGGCAGGAAGACGTGACCGACCTGGCGGCGCTGCTGTTCGACCAGGCGACGATCCTCGATGGCGAAGTGCCGGATGACCCGGCGGGATTTGCGGCGCGGCTGAACCGGCTGGTCGCACGCGGGCTGTCACGATCGGACTGAACGGCGCAGTTAGGCCACCACGGCCGACTTCATCTCGGTCCGCTCGCGCACCAGCTTGGCGAGCGCCACCAGATCGACCTTGCCGGAGCCGAGCATGGGCAGCTTGTCGAGCACCCAGACCTCCGCGGGGATCATCAGGTCGGCGGCGTGGTTGGCCTTGGCGAAAGCCTGGAACTCGGAGCGGGTCGCGTCCTTCTTCTCGGTCGCCAGGATCAGCCGCTCGCCCTTGCGTGGATCCGGCACTGCCGCCACGGCGGACGGAACCTGCGGCCACAGCTCGGCCGCCAGCGCCTCGACCGCCGCGAACGAGATCATCTCGCCGCCGACCTTGGCGAAGCGCTTGGCGCGCCCCTTGATGGTGACGAAGCCCTCCTCGTCGATGGTGACGATGTCGCCGGTGTCGTGCCAGCCCTCGGCCGGCGGATCGAGCACGCCCGGATTGTCGACCTTGAGGTAGCCGAGCATCACGTTCGGCCCGCGCACGTAGAGCCGGCCGCCTTCGTCGACGCCCTCCACCTTCTCGAGGCGGGCCTCCATGCCGGGCAGGATGCGCCCGACGGTACCGAACTTGTTGAACATCGGCGTGTTGAGGGCGAGCACCGGCGCGGTCTCGGTGACGCCGTAGCCTTCGAGGACGCGCAGGCCGAATTTCTCCATATAGGTCCGGCGGGTCGATTCCTTCACCGGCTCGGCGCCCGCCAGGATGTAGCGCAGCGAGCGGAAGTCATAAGGGTGCGCCACCCGCGCGTAGCCGGAGAGGAACGTGTCGGTGCCGAACATGATGGTGGCGTTCACCGCGTAGATTAGCTCCGACACGGTGCGGTAGTGCAGCGGGGAAGGATACAGATAGATGCGCACGCCCGACACCAGCGGCAGCACCACGCCGGCCGTGAGGCCGAACGAATGGAACACCGGCAGCACGTTGAACACCTTGTCCTGGCGGCCGAAATCGATGCGCGCGGCGGCCTGGGCGGTGTTCGCCAGCATGTTGCGGTGGGAGAGCACGACACCCTTGGGCACGCCCTCCGAGCCCGAGGTGAACAGGATGGCGGCCCAGTCATCGGGCTTGCGCGCGACCAGCGGCTTCTCGGCGTTGAGCAGGCCGCGGATCTTGTCCGAGGACGTGATGGTGGTGCGGACGTCCTCGAGATAGACGATCCGGATCGTCCGCTCGAGGGTCGCAACCAGATTGGTGAGCTTACCGCGCTCGACAAAGGCGCGCGACGTGACGATGGTGGTGAGCTGCGCGGCCTTGCAGGCGGCCAGGATGTTGGCGGCGCCGGCCGTGAAGTTGATCATCGCCGGCACGCGCCCGGCCGACATCAGGCCGAGGAGGGTGATGACCGCGCCGTTGGCGTTGGGCAGCATCACGCCGACGGCACGCCCTTCGGGCGCGAGCGGCATCAGCTTGGCGCCGAGGATCGCGGCGCCCGCCAGCAGGCGCTTGTAGCTGAGCGCGCCGGTCACCGGATCCTCGACCGCGACGGTCTTGCGGCCGTGCACGCGCGCGGCCTCGACCACCGCCTGGAATACGGTGCGGTCGGTCGAGGTGGTGCGGAATACGAGATCCGACATGATGCCGTAGAGCGCAGCGCCCGCCGCCAGCCGACGCTTGCGGCCCTTGAGATCGGGATCGACCGCGAGCTTCACCGGCTCGATGATCGTGACCTTGACCTTCGGGAACCACTTGCGGCGCACCTGCCCCTTGGACAGCCGGCTGAACGGCGTCTGCTCCAGGCCCTCGATGCGCACCGGCACGATCTCGGCGGCGGACTTGTCGGCGATCATGGCGGCGCCATCGTAGACCTTCATCAGACTGCCGGTGACGGTAATGCGCCCCTCCGGAAAGATGATCAGCGCATTGCCGGCCTTGACCGCATCGATCAGGGTGCGCACCGCCATCGGCTTCAGCGGGTCGAGCGGCATCGCGTTGGTCAGCTTCACGAACGGCCGCACCCACCACAGCTTGGCGATGCCGATATCGATGGCGAAGACCGGCTTGCGGTGGCGCAGCGACATCGCCAGCCCGGCATCGAGGAAGCTCACGTGATTGAGCGCGATGATGACGTTGGGCCCCGCATTGTTGAGGTGATCGAGGCCCTTCACCTGGATGCGGAACAGCGCGCGGTAGATGATCGACAGCGCATCGCTGAGCGCGCTCGCCGGCATGGTTCGGCCGATGGCGACCGCGACCAGGATGCTACAAGCGCCGAGCGCGATGAACAGGCTCGACGTGGTCATGCCGGCGGCCTGCAGCAGCGCCACGAGAATTGCGCTGCCGGTCATGAAGGCGGCGTTGAGCACGTTGACGGCGGCCACCACCCGCGCCCGGCGGTCGGCGCCGGCCCAGGCCTGCACGGCCGCGAACACCGGCACGATGAAGAGGCCGCCCGCCACCGCGAGGCCGGCCAGGTCGATCGCCAGATGGAGGCCGCGCCACGAGCCGAACAGCGCCCAAAACCCCGAAAAATTCGGGATCGGCGCGACGCCCCTGGTCGACCAGCCGAGATCGAGCCCGAACAGGCCGAGCAGGACCGCGGCGAGCACGGTCGGCAGCAGGATGATGCGTCCGGCTGCGAGCCAGGCCGCCAGGCCCGAGCCGATCGCGATCGAGATCGAGAACACCGCCAGGCAGGTGGTCACCACCTCCTCGTCGCCGCCGAGCACGTTCTTGACCAGCGACGGCATCAGCGAGAGCGAGACCGCGCCGATCAGCCAAAACCAGCTGGTCACGATGCCGCCCCAGAGCAGCCGTGGATCCTCGCGCAGGAACTTCAACAGGCCGCCGGTGGATGCAAGGATGTTCTTCTGCACCACCAGATCGGGCGCGCCCTGGCCGGTGCGCGGGATCAACAGGCTCGCGCTCCAGCACATCAACGAGAACACGATCATCAGCGCCGCGAACTTGGCAGGATCGCCGCCGTCCTTGGCGGCAAGCCCGCCGACGATGGTGCCGAGCAGGATCGCGATGAAGGTCGCGCCCTCGACCAGCGCGTTGCCGGCCGGCAGCTCCGAGCGGGCGAGGTGGTCGGGCAGGATGCCGTATTTGATCGGACCGAACAGCGACGCGATCACGCCGAACAGGAACAGCGCCACGAACAGCACCGGCACGGAATGTAGGCTGAAGCCCAGCACCGCGATCAGCGCGACGCCGATCTCGGCGAGCTTGAGGCGCTGCGCCACCACCGCCTTGTCGTAGCGGTCGGCGAACTCGCCGCCGAGCGCCGAGAGGAAGAAATAGGGCGAGATGAAGACCGCGGCCGCGAGCGTGATGAGCGGCTCCGCCTCGGCGCCGCCGATCTTGAACAGGATCAAGAAGACCAACGCGTTCTTGAGGAAATTGTCGCTGAATGCCGAAAAGAATTGGGTCCAGAACAGGGGCGCGAAGCGCCGCGTCATGAGCAGGGACGAGGACATGCGGTTTCCGCCGTTCGATCGGGCCCACGGCCCACGCGCCGGAACCTAAGAGACGATAATTTGGGCAAAAGGACAATCGCCCGGGCCTAATCAAGGCAAAGGCGGAGGAACCAGTCCGGTCCAAAAAACGCGAGCCCCTGGGCCGCGAAAACCGCCAAATTCCAAAAACAAAGCGGGCGGCCCAAGGCCGCCCGTTGCGCAGTACATGCCATGTCGGCTCGCTAGCCGCGGATGGTTCGCCGCTCCGGCGACTGCATGATGATTGCAACCACGCTCAGACACACAGCGGCGGCCGCCGCGAAGGTAAAAAGCGAAATCCACATGGCCACCCAGACTCCCTCTTTCTGCTTTCGCTTCGCCTGATCCTCTTGGAGCGCGCTGTCAACGCCGATCCTTGCGATCCGTTCCGGGAACTTTGGGAAAATCTTTCGGTATTATAGCACCATTTTCGTTAGCGACCGATGTTTGCGGGCAGACTTACAATCCGTGGATGTGCCACCGAGAGTGTGCGCCTCTTGGTCCAACGTCGCCTTTGCTCCTTTTGACGTCGTCTACTCGATGCGCGAGTATCGATGGCGGCCGGCACATCCCCCGTCCCTCCCCGCCCGCCGCGCTGCCCGATCGCATTGCGGATACGTTGCAGGCGCGCAGGAACCGCGGACCAAAGCGATGAAGTTCACCGGCGAGATCGTGATCGACGCCGCCCGCGAGCAGGTCTTCGCGAAGGTGCGCGACGCGCGTTTCTTTGCCTCCTGCGTCGAGGGCGTGCAGGAGCTCAACGAGATCGATCCGGATCACTACACGGCGGTGCTGGAGACCAAGGTTGCGTACCTCAAGTTCAAGTTCAACGTCGCGGTCGAGGTGGTGCGGGCCGATCCGCCGCGCGAGATCGAAGCCAAGATCGAAGGCACGCCGCTCGGTATAGTCGGGCGGCTCACCGCGAGCTCGACGACGAGGCTCGCGGACGAAAACGGGGGAACCAAGGTGAGCTACGAGATCGACGCCGCGCTGACCGGCAAGCTCGGCAGCCTCGGCCAGCCGGTGCTGCGCGCCAAGGCCAAGGAGATGGAACGGCAGTTCGCGCAGCGCCTGCGCGCCGCCTTCGCACAATCCGAGAGCACGACATGACGCCGTTCGAGCTGCTCGAACCGAGCTCGCTGCCCGAGGCCATCGCCTTGCTCGATCCGGACGACACGTCGGTGCGGCCGATCGCCGGCGGCACCGCGCTCATGCTGATGATGAAAGCCGGCGTCTTCCGGCCGACCCGGCTCGTGAGCCTGCGCAAGCTCGGCCAGGAGCACGCGCGCATCGCGGTCGGACCGGGCGGCGAGCTCACCATCGGCGCCATGACGCCGCTCGCTTTGGTCGAACGCTCTCCCGAGGTCGCGCGCGCGGCGCCGGTGATCCCGCGCGCCATGCGCCGGCTTTCCAACATTCGCGTGCGCAACGTCGCGACCATCGGGGGCAATCTCGCCCATGCCGATCCGCACATGGACCTGCCGCCGGTGCTGATCGCGCTTGGCGCCAGCGTATCGGTCGCCGGGCCGGACGGCACGCGCACGATCGCGGTCGAGGACCTGTTCGCCGGCTATTTCGAGACCGTGCTGGCGAAGAACGAGCTGATCGCCGAGTTGCGCGTCCCCGCGCAGGGCAAGACGCGCGCCGCCTATCTCAAGGTCACCACCGGCTCGGCCGAGGACTGGCCGGCGCTCGGGGTCGCGGTCGCGCTCGAGGCCGATGGCACGAACGTCAAATCGGCACGCGTCGTTATCAGCGCCGCGACCGAGAAGGCGATCCGCCTCAAAGGCGCCGAGCAGGTGCTCGCCGGCGCCGGCGTGGACGACAAGACACTCGCGCGTGCCGGCGAAGCCGCGGCCGCCGAGACCGAGTGCGTTTCCGACATCCGCGGCTCGGCCGCCTACAAGCGCGAGCTGGTTCGCGTCTATGTGGGCCGCGCGGTGCGGCAAGCACTTCACGAACAAGCGCTCGCCGGCAATGGAGCGACCTGACCCATGACGACGACAACGACCGGCGGACAAGTCGGCCGCTCGCTGCCGCGGCTCGAGGCGCGCGAGAAGGTCACCGGGCGTGCCGAATACACCCACACCATGCGGCTTCCCGGCATGCTGCACGGCAAGGTTTTCCGCAGCACGGTCGCACATGGCCGCATCAAGTCGATCGATGTGAGCGCCGCCAAGAAAGTACCCGGCGTCTACCGCGTGGTGACCTCCGAGGACGTGCGCAAGGTGATCCCCGAGCCCTATTACGGCCCGGCCTTCCACGACCAGCCGATCCTCGCCATCGGCAAGGTGCACTACGTGGGCGAGCCGGTCGCGGTCGTACTCGCCGCCGATCCGCATGTCGCCGAGGAGGCGGCGCAGCTGATCGTCGCCGACTACGAAGAGCTGCCGGCGATCTACGACGAGGTCGAGGCGGCGGAGAACAAGACGCTGGTGCACGAGGTGCTCAAGCCCGCCGGCACCTTCGCGGATCTCAAGCACCTCAAGGGCCGCAAGGGCACCAATATCGCGCTCGATTTCAAGCTGCGCCGCGGCGACGTCGACAAGGCGTTCGCGGATGCGGCGCACGTGTTCGAGCACACGTTCCGCACCCAGAAGGTGCTCCATCTCGCGCTCGAGCCTTACGCCTCGATCGCCGACTGGAAGGAAACCGGCATCACCATCTACAGCGCGGCGCAAGGGCCGTCGTTCGTGCGCACCGAGATCGCGCGCCTGCTCGGCTGGCCGGAGAACCGCGTGCGCATCAAGGTGCCGTATCTCGGCGGCGGCTTCGGCGGCAAGCTCTACATCAGGCTTGAGGCGCTGGTCACCGCGCTCTCGATGATCGCGCGGCGGCCCGTGAAGGTTGCGCTCACCATGGAGGAGCAGTTCTACACCATCACCAAGCACCCGAGCACGTTCCGCATCAAGACCGGCGTCGACAAGGCCGGCCGCATCACGGCGCGCAAATGCGAGGTCTATTGGAACGGCGGCGCCTATGCGGATGTCGGCCCGCGGGTGACGCAGAAGTCGGGCTTCACCGCCTCAGGGCCCTACGACATCGACAACGTCTGGATCGATTCCTACGCGCTCTACACCAATCTGCCGCCGGCGGGGGCGCTGCGCGGCTTCGGCATCCCGCAGCTGGTCTGGGCCTACGAGAGCCACACCGACATGATCGCGCGCGCGCTCGAGCTCGACCCAATCGCGTTTCGCCGCCAGAACGTGCTGCGTGAGGGCCGCCCGCACGCCACCGGCACGATCGTCCAGGACGCCAAGACCGAAGCCGCGCTCGAGCGCGTGGCCGAGCGGCTCAACTGGAAGCAGCCGTTCGACCGCGGCACCGGCACGGTACGCCGCGGCCGCGGCGTCGCCATGGCGATGAAAGCGGTGATCTCGCCCACCACATCGGTCGCCAATGTCAACATCTCGGCTGACGGCAGCACCATCCTCTATTGCGGCACGGTCGACATGGGCCAGGGCTCGGACACCGCCATGGCGCAGATCGCCGGCGAGGTGCTCAACATCCCGGCCGAGAGCGTCAAGCTGGTGCAGCGCGATACCGACGTGACGCCCTACGACATGGGCACGCTCGGCTCGCGCTCGCTGTTCCACATGGGTCACGCGGTGCGGCTCGCCGCCGAAGAAGCACGCGACAAGATCAAGGCGCTGGCGCGCTCCGTCGGCGAGCCCGAGGGCAGCAACACCCCGCTCCCCGAGCTGTTCCGCAAGAAATACGGCATGCAGGCCGGCAACATCGTCGGCACCGGCATTTACAAGCCGGACTACGTGCCGCCCGATTCGACCACCGGGCTCACCCCCAACGCGACCCCGTTCTGGATGTGCGCCGCCGCCGGTGCCGAGGTCGAGGTCGATACCGAGACCGGGCACGTGCGCATCACCCGGCTGGTCAACGTAGTCGACTGCGGCCGGCCGGTGAACCCGAAAATCGTCGAGACGCAGATTTCCGGCGCCTCGCTGATGCAGCTCGGCTTCACGATGTTCGAGAAGATGCATATCGACGCCGGCCAGGTGACCAACGCGTCGCTCGCCGACTACAAGATCCCGGGCATGCTCGACGTGCCGGCAACAATGGAGAACGAGCCGGTCACCGCGCACCAATCGAACGGTCCGTTCGGCGCCAAGGGCGTGGGCGAGACCGCGACCTTCTGCGTGTCGCCGGCGATCGCCAACGCGATCGAGGACGCCTGCGGGGTGCGCCTCACCGAGCTTCCGCTCAATGCCGAGGCGGTGTTCCGCGCGCTGCGCGCCAAGGCCGCCAACCCGCTCGGAGACGAGCAATGAGCACGACCCGCACCATCAGCTTCACGCTCAACGGCGAGCCGGTCGCGGCCGAGATCAAGCCGCATCACAATCTGGTCGAGGTTCTGCAGCGCGAGTTCAATCTCATGGGCGCGCGCGAGAGCTGCGGCCAGGGCATGTGCGGCTGCTGCACCGTGCTGGTCGACGGCACCGCCGTGTCCGGCTGCCTTTATCTCGCGGCCTTCGTCGACGGCGCCGAGGTCACGACGGTCGAGCACCTGGCGGACGGCGACAAGCTCTCGCCCGTGCAGGAGGCCTTCATCGAGGCCGGCGCCTTCCAGTGCGGCTATTGCACGCCCGGCTTCCTGCTGATGACGACCCAACTGCTCGACACCTACCCGGATCCGGACGACGATCAGATCCGGCACTATCTCTCGGGCAATCTGTGCCGCTGCGCGGCCTATCCGGAGATCATCAACGCGGTCAAGATCGCCGCCCGCAAGCGCAAGACCGCCGGGTAAAAGCTCACGGCGCTGGTTATAATGCCGGCATGAGCCATGACCCCAGGCAAGCCGACATGCATGTCGAGACCGACGTCCTGATCATCGGATCGGGCGGCGCCGGCATGTATGCGGCGATCGAGGCGGCGCGCGCGGGTGCCTCGGTGTTCCTCGCCGACCGCAGCCTGATCGGGCGCGGCGGCGCCACCGTGATGGCGCAGATGACGGTGGCGGTCGCGCTCGGCGCCGAGACGCCGGATCATTGGAGCCATCACTACGACGACACGCTCGAAGCCGGCCGCGGGCTATGCGACGAGCGGCTGGCGCGCCTGCTTTGCGAGCAAGGTCCCGAATGCATCCGCCAGATGTACGCGT
>WNEY01003969.1_pt1 | contig 13808 bp, 10 predicted proteins | sample 5400531 | NCBI WGS metagenome assembly WNEY01 (sample SAMN13153338, study PRJNA577476) | soil metagenome | isolation source: 200 cm saprolite under Douglas fir tree site 1 | place: USA:California | collected 2015-04-18
ACTCAGCGGGCGACATGTACGTCGTCTACAACATCTCGTCCACATCACAGGACGTCGGCGTGCGGCTCACCGGCCAGCCGGCCGGCTCGGCGCCACAGTTCGTGGTTCCGGCGCAAACCATCCAGGCCGGACAGGGACTGTACACCTGCGCGAATCGCTGGGGCGACTACTCGGGCTCGGCCCTCGATCCCTCGAACCCATCGAGCGTCTGGCTCGCTGCCGAGTACGCCGGCGCGAGCGGCACCAACTGCAACTGGGCGACCTTCATCAGCCAGGTGACATTTGCCGCGTCCACAACCGCCGATTTCAGCCTGAGCGCGTCACCAGCAAGCCAAAGCGTCGTCGCCGGAACCAACACCAGTTATTCGGTGACCATCACCTCGACCAACGGCTTCAACGCCGCGGTCTCCCTGAGCGTGGGCGGACTACCGTCAGGCGCGAATGGCACGTTCAGCCCCAACAACCAGGTGATGACGTCGTCGACACTGAGCGTGACCACCACCACCGGAACCACGCCGGGGTCTTACCCGCTCTCCATCACCGGAACGAGCGGCACCCTCACGCACACCACGTCGGTGACGTTGACCGTGACCGCGCCACCGCTTGCCGACTTCTCGCTCAGCGCGTCGCCCAGCAGTCAAATGATCAGCCGCCACGGCGGGAGCGTGATGTACGGGGTCACGATCACGCCCAGCAACGGCTTCACCGGCACGGTGACCTTGAGCGTGAGCGGTCTCCCGTCCCGCGCCAGCGCCGGCTTCAGCCCCAATCCAGCCACAACATCCTCGACCCTCACGGTCAGCACCAGCAACGGAACGACGGCGGGGAGCTACACGCTGGTCATCACTGGGGTGAGCGGCAGCGTGACGCACACCACAACGGTCACGTTGGTCGTCATGTAGTAGCCGCTCGCTCCAGCGGCCGCTCGGCTATGGCGCCATTGACAGCGGGGGCGCTGCCAGTCGATATGAACGTCGCTGCACGGTGTGCCATAGGCGGCGATTGGTCCATCAACCATCAGCCAGGTGATGCCTAGATGCGCACCGTGGAGACCCAGCGCAGCGACCTGCACCGGCGTGACCTTGAGCTGATTGTGTCCGTTTCCCTGGACGTCCGTGACGACGGTCGCCCCATTCGGGAAGAGGAAGAGAAAAGGCCCACCGCAACCGCCCGCCTTCAGGCTGAGCACCACCCGATAGATCGTGTTGGCCTTCGCGCCGTTGAGCATATAGCCCTCAATCGCGAAGTTAACGGGCCCTTGGGTGTGGATGTTGACCACGTGCCCGGACCGTAGCTGCGGCTCGCCTGCGGCGCTGCCCTGCGGCGTCAAAGAAAGCGGTAGGTTTTCGCTGTGGTAGGTCTGGTCGGCGAACACCGGCACGCTCAGCGATAAGAAGGCGACCGTCGCAATAACGACGGCTCTTACGAGGCGCATGATCACTCCCTCCTGGACGTGGCTCTCCTGACGAACCCCTCGTTGGGGCGAGTCTATCGCTCGCCGCGCGGCAACCGACTTACCTTCGCAAGCACCCCGTTTTCGTCGGTCAACTGCCGACACCGAGCCCCGATCGCATACCTCAGCCGTTTGGCGGGGCCGAGATCCCGATCGCAACGGCGTCCGTAACGGTGCTGCGACACGATTTCAATTACCGTGGGACCGGGCGGGCGTGGGCGGTCGAGTATTCGGGAGAAGATCGTTCTTCCCTTCTTCGTCCTGCTTGCGTTTGTCGGTATGGTCGGCACCTTCCTCATCACGAACCGGGCCACCACCGCCACCGTTTCTAGTTTCGAAGGGAGCCTCCTCCGAGCCAGCCTGCTGAGCAACGACCACCTCTCTGTCCTTGAGGCTGAACGCCTGGCCCAGCTGCGCGCCGCCATCGACACGCAGGGGGTTGCCCCCGCCCTCGCCGCTCACGACACCGGCGCCCTGGAGCGCCTGATCCGCCCCATCCAGGCGAATGCGACGCCGGCGCAACTCACCATCCGGGTCCTGGATGCAAAGGCCAACGAGCTACTCACCATCATGCCGCCGGGCAGCGCTCAAAGGCTCGAACCTCTTGGGGACCTCAGCGTGGTCAAGGCGGTCCTCAACCGGCAGACGGACCCCCAGGGCGATAAGTATGTCTTCGCCCGGCTGGAGCCGTCTGGAATGCTGCTCTACTGGGTCGGCCCCGTGCGCAGCGACCCTCAGACCGTGATCGGCGCGGTCCTGGTGGGTGAATCGCTGCTCGAGATTGCCAACAGCATCCGAGACTCGCGTGCCAGCGAGCTCTGCTTCTATGATCCTTCGGGTCACGTCCTCCTGTCTTCGCTGGACGGAGCGCCGTCACTGAGCTCCGGCGAGCTGACGGCGTTAGGTGACAAACCGGTGCGCATCTCGCGGACGATCGATCGCCATCCCTACGAGTTCCTGGTTGGCAACTGGCGACTCCGTAGCGCTTCGATCGGTTACCTGGCGGTGGCGCTCCGGGCCGACGCGGTTCAGGCCTCGGTCGGCCAAATCCGCGTGCTGATGGTCCTCATCTTCGCCGTCGCTGCGCTCATGACCCTCCTCTTCGGAAGGCTCGTAGCGCAGCGCATTACGCGTCCGGTGGAGCACCTGGTTCGCTCGACCGCGGCAGTCTCCGCTGGCAACCTCAGTCACCGTGCGCCCGTCGAGACCAACGACGAAATCGGCTCCCTAGCCGAGTCCTTCAACGCCATGGCAGCCAGCCTGCAGCACAAGACCCAGGAGTTGGAGGAAAGCTACTTTGCCAGCATGGAGTCGCTCGCCCGGGCGATCGACGCCCGAGACCCTTACACCTTCGGCCATTCGACCCGCGTCGCGGCCATCAGCTTGGAGATAGCCCAGGCGCTTGAGCTTAACGCTGAGGAGCAAAAGACCCTCCGACGCGCAGCGCTGCTGCATGACATCGGCAAGATCGGAGTGGAGGACCGCATCCTCCGCAAGCCCGGGCCGCTCACCGATGAGGACTGGGAGGCCATGAAACAGCATCCGCTGATCGGCTACAAGATGCTCTCGGGGTTGCACTTCCTGAAGCCCAGCCTGGTCGGCATCCTGCATCATCACGAGCGCTGGGATGGGAAGGGCTTCCCGGCCGGTCTTACGGGCGGCGCGATCCCAATGTACACCCGGATCCTGACCGTGGCCGACACGCTCGACGCTATGACATCCGACCGCCCCTATCGCGCGGGCCTGGCTTTCGACGAAGCGCTGACTCAGATCCAGAAAGGGGCGGGAACCCAATTCGACCCGGGGGCGGTCGAGGCGTTGATGAAACGTGCCTCTGAGGTCCGCATCCTCCTGATGGAGAAAGCCGTCTCCGGCGAACCAAGGTTCGACCCCGAATGGTTGGAGAGGATCGCATGAACCTCATGTCACGGGCCCGTCAGGTTGGTCTGGCGACGCTGGTCGTCGTGCTCTTCTGGCTGGCGGCGGTGGCTGCTTCAGGAATTTTGCCCTTTCACGTCCTTGCCACCAGCGTCGACGGCCTCATACTGGCCGACTACAGCCAGGACCCGCTGCACCAGGTGGGAATCGGTCCTCTTTCAGGCAACATCTACGCGGATGCCTATCGCGATGCGCTCAATGGTCCCCATGGAGTTTCCTGGGTCTGGTTCAGCGCTGCGACGCCTCCTCCAGTCGCATTGGCCCTGCCATCTTCGACCGCGACTCCCATGGCCACAGGCTCTCCCAACCCCCGGCCAAGACCCTCGACCTCGACCTCGTCGCCCACCCCGGCGCCTACGCTCACTCCAACCCTGACGCCGACGCCTACCCCTACGCCCACGCCCACGCCAACGCCCACCCCAACGGCCACGCCCACCCCAACGCCCACGCCCACCCCAACGCCCACGCCAACGCCGGTCACCGACGCACCGCTGACGATCACCAACATCGGCGGCAGCCCATCGCAAGGAGCCGGCGTGACGTTCACCGATGCAGATCCCAAGGGGAACCTTTCGCAGTACAGCGGGACAATCAGCTGGGGCGATGGCACGACGACCGGGGGCACCTTCGTGACCAATCCACCCGGGTTCGCATTTGGCGGCACGCACACGTACGCTGCTCCCGGCGTATACAAGTTCACGGTCACGATTCGCGACGTCGGTGGTGCCAACGCAACAGCCACAGCGAGCCTGGTTGCGCCCTAGCGATTGCCCCTAGCACGAGGTAACAAAGGAAGAGCCGCCACCGGGCGGCTCAGCTCGGAATAGCGACAGGCTTAGTCGACGACGGTCGTGGTCGAACGCGGACGGGACATGAGCCGGATGAGCGAGACGATGCCCCATCCGATCAGGGCGTAGATCGCCATCGCCACGAGCGACTCCGGCTCGAGGATCGACCGGCCTTCCTGGGTGGTATTGAAGATGCCGTGGAAGGGCGCCACCAGCGGCCAGGTCACGTCGTACATGAAGCGGACAAATGGAGCCGGATTCGCGCCGAACAGCTTGAGCAAGAAGCGAATCGCGATCAGGACATCGATGAAACCGACGATCCACCAGACGGCCTGGATCGCACGGGTGTGGTAGCCGCCCTCGCGGTAGACAGCCGTCCGCGAGGTTGTTACGGACGAGACGGGCTTGACAGGCTCGACCGGCCGCACCGGCTCGCCCGTGGTCGTCTCCTGTCGGACGACTTCCCGATCGTATGAGTCGGCCATGATGCTTCTCCTTTGAGCCCGCAGATGGGTGTGAAGCGTGGCTCAAACGCTACAGATATGATAGCAGGTTATATAGCAGCGTAGACGCTTCATTCGCCGGGTCCGGCGCCGGGCTCTTTGCCGGGATGCGGACCTCCTGCCAGGGGAGAGAATGTGGCGACGTGCAGGTTGTGGTCTACGGCGCCGGCGCGATCGGGAGTTTGGTGGGAGCTCGACTCCAGGAGTCCGGCGTCACGGTTGAGCTGATCGGACGGGAGGCCCATGTCGACGCCATCCGGGCCAATGGGCTCCTCCTCAAAGGCCCCGACGAGTCGCATCTGGTTCGCCTGCCAGCCGGCACAACCATGCCCCGGACAGCGGACATCATCCTGCTCACAGTCAAGTCGCAGGACGTCCAGGACGCCTGCCGCGTCATTGCCCAGATGAATTCGGACGCCACGGTCGTCACCATGCAGAACGGCGTCCGGTCGGACCGCGAGGCGGCGGACATCCTGGGTCGTGGTCGCATCGTGGGGTGCGTCCTCAACATCAGCGCCACATATCTCGAACCCGGTGTCGTCGAACAAAACACCCGCGGGTTATTCCAGGTCGGGGCGCCCTTTCCCGAGTCGTCGGCGCGCGTTGACGCAGTGCTCGCGTTGCTCAGCCCGGCGACAAAGACGGAGTTCGTCCTCGACATCGCCCGCGCGCGCTGGACGAAGCTGATGGCGAACCTGAACAACGCCATCATGGCGATTACCGGCCTGCCGATCGGCAGGGCGCTGCGCGATCCGGGACTTGCGCGGCTATCGATTGCGACGATCCGCGAAGGTGTCAGGACGGCCCAGCTTGGTGGGTTCGGTCTCGATCAGAGCCGCCGGGCGCGCACCTTTCGTCTGATGTCGACGCTTCCCATGTCACTCAGCTACCTCATCTTCGGAGGAAGGCTGGCCGGCAACTTTCCAGCCGACAGCGCGTATGGCCCCTCGACCCTGCAGAGCCTCCAGCGTGGGTCGAGTAGCGAGCTCGATTACCTCAACGGCGAGATCGTCACGCTCGGCGAGCAGATCGGCCGCCCGACGCCGTACAACACCGGATTGCTGGAGCAGGGCCGGGCGGTCTTCGCCACCGGGCGCCACCTGACCCCGGAAGAGCTGCTGCAGCACTTCAGCTTTTGACGCACCGACGCGCGGCAATACACTAAGGCCTATGGCCACCGTTCTGGACCTGTTTTCGCCTGCGGCGCGAGTCTGGTTCTCGGGCGCCTTTCCGGCGCCAACCGAGGTCCAGGAAGGCGGCTGGCGGCCGGTCGCCGCCGGCCAGCACACCCTGATGTCCGCGCCGACCGGCAGCGGCAAAACGCTAGCCGCCTTCTTCTGGTGCATCGACCGGTTGGCGACCGAGCCTGTTCCCGCGGAAGCCGAGCGCTGCCGCGTGCTCTATGTCTCGCCGCTGAAGGCGCTTACCGTCGACATTGAGCGGAACCTGCAGGCTCCGCTGCGCGGCATCGCCCTGCAGGCGGAGCGGATGGGCCTGACACAGTCACCGATCACGATCGCCATCCGCACCGGCGACACGCCGCCTCGCGACCGCCGGCAGATCGAACGCCATCCTCCGGACATCCTGATCACGACCCCCGAGTCCCTGTTCCTCCTCCTCACGAGCGCGGCCCGCCAGATCCTTCCCAGCGTGCGCTGGGTGATCGTCGACGAGATCCATTCGATGGCCGACACCAAGCGGGGCGCACACCTGGCGCTCAGCCTGGAGCGGCTGGCGGCGCTGACGAAGACGGAGCCGCAGCGCATCGGGTTGTCGGCGACCCAGCGGCCTCTCAGCGAAACGGCGCGTTTCCTCGGCGGTACCAACCGCGAGGTGGCCATCATCGACGCGGGTCGCGTCAAGGCGATGGAGATCACGGTCGAGGTCCCGGTCGACGACATGGCCGATTTGGAGCGCGGCACTGAAGTGTACAGCGGGCCGGCGGCAGTGATTGGGGCTGAGCAGGAGGGCCCGCGCCGCAGCATCTGGCCGGCGATCCATCCCCGCATCCTCGAGCTGGTCCGGCAGCACCGCTCGACGATCATCTTCGTCAACTCCCGCCGTCTGGCGGAGCGCCTCGCGACGGCCATCAACGAGCTCGCCGGCGAGGAGCTGGTCCGCGCGCATCACGGCTCGATCGCCAAGGAGCAGCGCCTCCTCATAGAGGATGCGCTCAAGGCCGGCCGGCTCCCTGGACTGGTGGCGACCTCCAGCCTCGAGCTCGGTATCGACATGGGCGCCGTCGACCTCGTCATCCAGGTCGAGTCGCCGACCAGCGTCGCGAGCGGCATCCAGCGGATCGGCCGCGCCGGCCATTCGGTGGGCGAACCGTCGAAGGGCACCATCTTCCCCAAGTACCGTGGCGACTTGCTCGAGACCGCGGTTGTTGTCGATCGGATGCTGCGTGGCGAGATCGAGACCACCCGGGTCCCACGCAACCCGCTCGACGTCCTCGCCCAGCAGATCGTCGCGATGACCGCGATGGAGGAGTGGTCGGTCGCAGCCCTCTCCGAATTGGTTCACCGCGCCTATCCCTTCAGCGACCTCGGACCACGCGCGCTCGAGTCGACGCTCGACATGCTCAGCGGACGCTATCCCTCGGACGAGTTCGCGGAGCTGCGCCCTCGCATCGTGTGGGACCGGCTCGAGGGAAAGATCCGGGGCCGGGCCGGCGCGCAGCGGTTGGCGGTCGTGAGCGGCGGCACCATTCCCGACCGCGGGCTCTTCTCCGTGAACCTGCTCGAGGACGGGAAAAAAGTCGGCGAGCTGGACGAGGAGATGGTCTACGAGATGCGGCCAGGCGAAACGTTCGTACTGGGCGCGACCACCTGGCGGGTCGCCGACATCACACCCTCGCAGGTGATGGTGACACCCGCGCCCGGCGAGCCGGGGCGGATCGCGTTCTGGCACGGAGATGCGCTGGGCCGGCCGGTCGAGGTCGGCCGCGCCATGGGACAGGCGATGCGCGAGCTGACGGCGATGGAACCTGATGACGCGGTCGCGCGGCTCCAGGAGCAATCGCGCTTCGATGACCGGGCTGCCACCAATCTCCTCAACTACCTGTCGGACCAGTTCAAGGCCACCGGCACGGTTCCAACCGACCGCACCATCGTGATCGAACGCTTCCGCGACCAGCTGGGCGACTGGCGACTGTCGGTCTTGACGCCGTTCGGCGCCCGCGTGCACGCTCCGTGGGCGCTCGCGGCACGGGCTCGGATGCAGGAACGGCTCGACCTCGAGGTCCAGATGATTTACACCGACGACGGGTTCGCGTTGCGACTGCCGGAGGCCGACCGCGCGCCCGACATTGACGACCTGCTGCTCGATCCGGAGGAAGTGCGCGAGCTGGTGACGTCGCAGCTGCACGGCTCGGCGCTTTTCGCCTCCCGATTCCGCGAGAACGCGGCCCGCGCGTTGTTGCTGCCGAGGCGCCGTCCGGGTGAGCGCACGCCACTCTGGCAGCAGCGCCAGCGCAGCCATGACCTGCTGCAGGTCGCCAGCAAGCACGCCGAGTTCCCCATCCTGATCGAGACCTACCGGGAATGTCTGAGCGACGTCTTCGACATGGACGGCCTGCGTGACCTGATGGGTGCCGTACGGTCTCGGCAGATCCGCACCGTGGTGGTCGATACCGAGCGCGCCTCACCCTTCGCGTCGACACTGGTTTTCGACTACATCGGCCAGTACATGTACGAGGGCGACGCGCCGCTGGCGGAACGGCGCGCGCAGGCGCTGACGCTCGACAAGGAGCTGCTGGCCGAGCTGCTCGGCACCGAAGAACTTCGCGAGCTGCTGGATCCGCGCGCCATCGAGGCGCTCGAGCTGGAGCTGCAAGGCCTGCTGAAGGAACGCTGGCCGCGGGACGTCGATGAGGCAGCCGACATCTTGCGGCGTCTCGGCGACCTGACGACCGCTGAAGCCGAGGCCCGCGGGATACGTGGCGAGTGGCTCGACCAGCTGGAGCGGGAACGCCGCGCCACCCGCGTGCGCATCGCCGACGAGCCGCGGTGGATCGCCGCCGAGGACGCCGCGAGGTATCGCGACGCGCTGGGCGTGACGTTACCGGTTGGTTTGCCCGACGCGTTCCTGGAGCGGGTCGATGAGCCGCTGACCTCGCTGCTGGTGCGCTGGGCCCGGACCCACGTCCCCTTCTTCAGCGCCGACCCGGCGACGCGCTGGCGACTGCCGCTGCGCGAGGTCGACCAGGCCTTACGGCGGCTTGCCAGTCGGGGCGACATCGTCGCCGGAGAGTTCCGACCTGGTCAGGCCGGTCGCGAGTATTGCCACCCCGACGTTCTCAGGTCACTGCGAAGGAAATCGTTGGCGGCGCTGCGACGCGAGGTCGAGCCGGTGCCGGTCGAGGTCCTTGGCCGCTTCCTGCCCGGCTGGCACGGCGTTGGCATCCAGTCGAGCGGACTGGACCGGCTCGCCGAGATCGTCTTCCAGCTACAGGGCTGCGCCATTCCGGCATCGGTGCTCGAACGCGATGTGCTCGCGGTGCGGATGCGCGACTACCGGCCGCAGCTGCTCGATCAACTGATCTCGATGGGCGAGGTGGTCTGGACCGGCCGAGGGTCGTTGGGCAACTCGGACGGACGCGTCGCGCTCTATCTGCGGTCGGACGCGGCACGGCTGATTCGAGAACCGGACGAGCGGCCGACCGGAGAGATCCACGAGCACCTGCGCGAGCATCTGCAGAATCGAGGCGCCTCGTTCTTCCGTGACCTCTATTATGCGACGGGTTCGGGCGACGAGGATGCGGTGCTGGACGGGCTCTGGGATATGGTGTGGGCCGGTGAGGTCACGAATGACACATTCCTCCCACTGCGGATGCTCGGGCCGCGGTCGCGTCGCAACCCGCGCCGCCCGGTGATGCGACTGGGGCCGCCGGCGGCTGCCGGGCGCTGGTCCCTGGTTAGCGATCTGCTCCGTCCGGCGGTGTCGACGACTGAGCACCTCCATGCTATGGCCGGGGCGCTGTTGCAGCGATACGGCGTCCTGACCCGCGAGGCGGCGCTGGGCGAAAGCATCAGTGGCGGCTTCGCCGCGCTGTATCCGGTGCTGCGGGCGATGGAGGAAGCTGGCAAGATCCGGCGAGGCTACTTCATCGACGGCTTGGGCGGCCTGCAGTTCGCGCTTGCGGGCGCCGTCGACCGGCTCCGCGGCTCGCGTGACGAGGAGTCGACGGTGGTGGCGCTGGCGGCCACCGACCCTGCGAGCCCCTACGGAACCACGATCCCATGGCCGGAGCACGAATCGCGGATGGCCCGCGCGGCGGGCGCCTACGTCGTGCTCGACGGCGGCGAGTTGCGGCTCTACCTGGAACGCGGGGGACGGTCGTTGCTGACCGCCGGTGACGTGCAGCCGGCACACCTGCAAGCCCTGGCGGCAGTCGCCGCGCGAGTGGACAAGCTGGAGATCCAGAGCATCGATGGGGCGCCCATCAAGGGGTCGCAGCTGGAAGGGATGCTGCGCGAAGCCGGATTCGGCACGACGCCGAAAGGCGTGGTCCTCTGGCCCGAGCGCCGGCCCGTCCTTGCCTGAAGGCGACACGATCTGGCGCACTGCTGCCGCGTTGCGGCGGCGCATCGAGGGCGAGGTCGTCAACGACGCCCGCCCGGCGGCCATCGCGCGACTCAAAGGACGCCGTGTCGAGTCGGTCGAGCCGAACGGCAAGCATCTGCTGATGCGGTTCGAGGGTGGGATCGCGCTGCATTCGCATATGCGGATGACCGGCTCGTGGCATCTCTATCGCCCGGGGGAGCCCTGGCGCCAGCCGCAATGGCGCGCCACCGCGGTGCTGAGTTTCGATGACGTCGTGGCGGTGTGCTTTGCCGCGCCAGTCATAGAGCTGGTCCGCGATGCCGAGGCGCCGGTCGCCCACCTCGGGCCGGACATCCTGGTCGACCCATTCGATCTGGACGCGGTCATCCGCCGCGCCCGGCTGTCGGAGGCGGCCACCCTTGGTGAGCTACTGCTGGAGCAGCGAGTATGCGCCGGCATCGGCAACATCTACAAGTGCGAAGCGCTCTGGGCGCTCGGGCTGGACGCCTGGATGCCTCCTGCAGAGCTTGATGACGGGCGACTTCGCCGCCTTTACCTGACGGCCCGCGACATGATGCGTCGCAACCTTGTCACGCCGATCGCCCGCCAGCGGCATGCTGTGCACGGCCGTGGCGGCCGGCCCTGTCCTCGGTGCGGGGCACTGATCCGAATACGAACGCAGGGCCGGCAGGCCCGCCTCACCTATTTCTGTCCGCGCTGCCAGGCCGAACCGGCAAGAAAGCCCGTTCCGACCCGATGAGCTAGTATCGCGGCCCTTCCGGTATTCGGGGCGGCGGAGGGATCTTTGTTCTGGTGATCGATCAAGATCAGGCGCGGAAGTTCTGGGCCAACTGGGTGCGCCGCGAGATCGGCGGCAACGACATGGTCCAGGAGGCGGCGGTCAGCGCCGCCGTCAACGAGGTCCTGCAGGGGCGCGATAACCAGGCGGCCGCCGATGCCGCGCGCCGCACCGCCCTTTCCCACAGCTCTCGGCGGGGCGGTGACGACTGGACAAGCTGGGCAGCCGCTGGCGTGCAAGCTCTGCGGCTCGACGCCGGCCGCGAACATGACGATCCACGAGCACAATGGCCGGCTCCTTTGGATGGTGCACAAGACAAACAAAGGCCCCTTCTGCCGCGACTGCGGCACCGCGCTGCTGCGCCACCACCAGAACAGCACGCTGTTCCAGGGCTGGTTCGGCATCTTCTCCTTCTTCATCACCCCGATCACGCTGCTGCTCAACCTGGGCCCATGGCGGAAGATCAAAGCGCTCGGTCCACCGCAGCGGGACCCCAACGTCGAGAGCAAGATTCCGGCGCCGCTCAACCCAGGCAAGCCGCTACTTCGGCGGCCCGGGCCATATGTCGCCGGCGTCGTGGTGGCCGTCGTGGCCGTTTTCCTCGGGGTCAAGTCTGCCGACACAGGTGGATGCCTCGACAGCCAAACCGAACTGGCAAATCGGAAGACCCGGCTCCACAATACGTATGTCAGCACGATTAACAGGGACACCGCGGCGATCGATGCTTGTACCTCGGTGGCCTGCGAGCGGGCGCCAAAGCTTGAAATTGCCGCCGCGCTGAAGACGTACAACGACGGCCTCAACGGCCTGTGCTGGCCCAATAACTACAAGGCGGCTGTCGCGGCGCTGGTGCAGGCGAACAGCGCCATGGCTGACTCAGTGAACCTCTGGGCGGGCGCGACCACACCCGATGAGGATCAGAGTAGGGCGCAGGCCGTCAGCGACCAGCAGTCCCGGCGGCGAGCGGCTGATGCCGTTCTCTCCCGCGACCTGGGCGTACCCTCAGTGACTCCCGCGGCGTCCTAGGGTCCTGTCCACCGCCAACGCGATGAGATAGGATTGCCGCACTTCCGGTAAGCGGGGGCCGCGGGGGGGATATTGATCGCATGATCGACCAGGATCAGGCGCGGAAGTTCTGGACCAACTGGGTGCGCCGCGAAATCGGCGGCAGCGACATGATCCAGGAGGCGGCGGTCAGCGCCGCCGTCAACGAGGTCCTTCTCGGGCGCGATAACCAGGCGGCCGCCGATGCCGCGCGCGACACCGCTCATCGGCTTGGTGGCGGTGTATCAACCCCCGACCCCGACCCTCCCCCACAAGGGGGGAGGGCGACTGTCGCCACACCAGTTGCTCCCGGTGGGGCCGCGCCGACGGTCAATACCAGGATTCCCGCGCCCAACCCTGGCAAGCCGCTCCTTCGGCGTCCCTGGCCATATGTCGCCGGGGCCGCCACGGTCGCCGCGGCCGCCATCCTCCTCATTTTCGCCGGCCGGTCTGTCAACAACCTCGGGTGCCTGGTCGGTCAGACGACACTCGGCCATCGGATGACGACATTGCACAACGCTTTTGTCGACGTTTACAACCGTGACTTCAACGTCATCGACGCGTGCCAGTCGGTGGACTGCGAGAAGGCGCCCAAGCTCGAGATCGCCGCGTCGCTGAAAACCTACAATGACGGGCTCGACAAGATCTGCTGGCCGAACAAGTACAAGGCAGACATGACGGCGCTGAAGCAGGCCAACACGGCGATGGCCGATGCGTTCACCAACTGGGCGACGGCGACGACGCCGGCACAAGACCAGTCGCTGCAGGGCGCCGCCAAAGAGCAGGATACCCGGCAGGGCGTGGCGGACGACATCCTCTCGCACGACCTGGGAGTGCCCCTGGCGACGGCCGCGCCCTCCTAGTATTTGCCGTACACGGTGATGGCGTCACCGGTGATCGCCACCGCGGCATCGCTGCAGAGATAGGCAATCACGGCAGCGATCTCAGCCGGAGCGACCGCTTTTTGCATCAGTTTCTCGGGCAGCATCTCCCGGTTCGCCGGCGTGTCGATGATCGCGGGGACAACCACGTTCACGCGGACTCCTGAGGCCTTTAGCTCGGCGGCCAGCACCTCGGTCAGAGTGATCACGCCGGCTTTGGCGACGGCGTAGGCCGCGGCGCCTGGTTCGGCGACCAGCGCGGAGCGTGATGAGACGTTGATGATGGCTCCACTCTGCATGCGGCGGGCCGCTGCGCGGCAGGACCACCAGGCCGAGCCGAGGTTCAAGTCCATCATGAAGGTGAAGTCATCCGGGGTGGAATCGACGACTTTCCCGGCGCGGTAGCCGCCGGTCGCGTTCACCACCCATCGCGGAAGGCCCACACCGTCGATCCGCTCCCAGAGCTCATCGACCTCGAGCCGCGAGGTCAGGTCCGCCGTATCGCCCGTGACGATGCCCCCACCTTGCCCTCCCCCGGAGGGGGAGGGTGATGCTTGGTAGTTCGATGCCAGCTGTGAAACCTCCGAGCGCGAACGGGCCACGGCGATGACCCGATCGCCGCGCTTCGCGAAGGCATCGACGATGGCGGTCCCCAGCCCGCCCGTCGCGCCCATGATCACAGCAAGGTCCGGCATGATCAGACGTGGTCCAGCTGGTACCGCAGGAACAGATGGGATTCGTGGCGCCGGACGCTGCGCAGCCGGCTTCGCTTCGGCGTCCGACCGAAATCCACACCACGGATCAGCCCGAAGGATTGATCGCTGTTCTGGCCCTCGAGCACGGGCGAGACCGTCAGGA
>WNEY01003394.1_pt1 | contig 13802 bp, 18 predicted proteins | sample 5400531 | NCBI WGS metagenome assembly WNEY01 (sample SAMN13153338, study PRJNA577476) | soil metagenome | isolation source: 200 cm saprolite under Douglas fir tree site 1 | place: USA:California | collected 2015-04-18
CCCGACACGTTCGAAACGAGCGTCGACAGCTCCGCGAACGCGCGTCTCGATCAGGGGCCTAAGTTACTGGACCCCGCGAAATCAGAGGCTTCGCCGTGATTTCGCGGGGAACCCTCATTACTCGCCCACCGCCTTCCGCCGCCGCGGTCGCGTGCGCGTGCGCACCTGCCGCCTGTCGGTGGCGCGGCGCAGGGGCACGTCGCTCCGGCGCATGACCGTGACCTGGATCGGGAGGACGCCGAGGTTGACGAGGGCGGCCCACAAGCCGCCGGCCAGGAGGCCGATGAAGGCGCCGAGCAGCCCGACAAGTAGGCCGACGCCGGGGATGACCAGGAACCATCGGTCCGAGATCGTCTCGAGCGAGCCCACCTGGTTGCCGAGCGGCAGCAGCTGCTGCGCGATCCCGAGGCTGAACCCGAGCTGGTTCTGCCAGTCGACAAGCGCGCCCGCGAACCAGCTGCAGGCCGAAGACGAAGCCGGTGATCCCACCGGCAAACATGGCGCTGCGAATCGACAGCCGGACGAGGTAGTCGTTCACCATGTAAGGCGCCTCGGCCTCACTCTAGATAGAAGGAAGATCAAAAGCCCGATCGCGATCGCGGGCACGGCCAGCCCGTAAGCGATGTAGGGCAGCAGCAACGTGTGCCGCTGCGTCGGCACGATCGCGACCGCGACTCCCTTCGACCGCACGGTCGCCGGCGGCGTGGCGGGGGCCGTGGCCGCAAAGGCCTTGCTCGCCTCGGCCCCGGCTTTGCGCAGCGTGCCGTCCGGACGGTAGAGGCCGAACGTCTCCACGGTCAGCCCCGGCCGCTGCGTCCAGTAGTCGTCGAGGGTCCACCAGACCGCGGCGCCGACAAAGCCGTCCTGCTGGGTGTCGAACGTCGCCGTCAACTGCGCGTAGTAGCTGTTGAAGACGCGAAGCTGCTGGCTCTCGTCTCCGGGGTTGTCCGCCCAGTGTCCGTACTCGAGGACCATGATCGGCTTCTTCGGATACGTGCGGTGGGCCTGCTGCAGCGCGGTCTGCACGGCCGCGCCGGAAAGCCGGCCGCCGTACAGAACACCCCAGTACACGGTGTAGCCCACGACGTCGAGGTCGGAGCTCGTCGGGTCGGAGGGATCCGTCCCGTACATGGCCTGTCCGGTCAGCCGGGTGCCGTCGATCCGCCGGTCCAGCGCCTTCAGAGTGCGCAGTGCGCTCGCGCGTTCACTTCCTCCCCCCGACTCGTTGGCGAAACCGTGGAACAGCACGCTGGGCCGGTTGACGTCGCGCAGGTCCATCTCGGCGAGCATCTGCTGGGGGACGCCGCGGTCCAGGGCGATCGAGAAGGTCTGCGGCGAGTAGTGGTACAGCGGGATCTCCTCCCACAGCGCGAGGCCAAGCCGGTCCGCCAGGACAGGGAGCATCTGGTTGGGCGGGTGATGGTCGACGCGGATGAAGTCCGCGTGCAAGTCGAGCACACGCTTGAGGACCGACTGGATCTCCGCAGGCGACGCAAGCGCCCCGCCGCCGGGTGCTCCGTTCTTCACCGGCAGTTGACGCTCCTCGTGCATGGCGACTCCGTTGAAGGCGATCGGGAGGCCGTTCAGGAGAAGCCTCGGCGCGTTGGCGTCGACCTTGATCTGGCGCAGGCCGAAGCTCGTGAACAGGTCGTCGACGGCCTGGCCGTTGGCGAGCACGGTCACCTGGAGCACGTAGAGCGCGGGAAGGCTCGGGCTCCAGAGGTCGGGCGAACGAATCGTGAACGGCGCCGCAACTCGCAAGACCGAGTTGCCGCTGACGTCGCCGACGCCGATGCGCTGGCTGAACAGCGGCTGCGCGTCGAACGGGATGAGGCTGCCCGCGGCGGGATTCAACAGGTTGCTCGCGGTCACCTGCGCCGGCCAGAGCCGGACGTTGAGGGCGGCGTTGACGCTCTCGTCGCCGCGATGCTGGAGCACGATCGACACGTCGGCGCCGTCGAGGTGCGCCGTCGAGGTGAGGCGTGACGTCGGCGCGCACCGCGCTCGTCGCCGGCAGCGCCTCGAGCCAAACGTCGCCGACGACGCCGCCGTAGTTCCACCAATCGGCAAGGCCCCACGGGACGATGTCGTCGCGCGTCCCCCACTCCGGGTTGTCGACGCGGACGACGAGGTCGTTGAAAGCGCCGGGCAGGAGCGCGCCGGTGGCGTCGAGCGCGAACGGCGTGTCGCCGCCTTCGTGGTAGCCGAGGTAGCGATCGTTCAACCACACGTCCGCGATGTAGCGCACGGCGCCGAACTTCAACATCGCGTAGTGGCCGCTCCACTCGTTGGGGACGAAGAAGTCGAGCCGGTAGAAGCCGCCTGTCGTCGTCTTGTCAGGCGGCGGGTTGAAGGTCCCGGGCACGGACATCGCCGCCCAACCAGAGGCGTCGTACAGGGCTTCCGCGCGATGGCCCAGCTCGGTGGTGATGGCCTTGAGCGATACCTTGCGGTCGGTCAGGCTGAGGCCGGTGTCGACGTGCTCGGGGTCGAAGCGCCATGTGCCGTCGAGCTGGATGGTCGAGCGAGGCTGGCGGTCGAAGGTCGGCACCGGCTGGCCGGACTGGAAGGCGACGGGACCGCCAGGCTGGTCCTGGAAGGAGAGGGTCGGCGCGAGGTCGGCCTGGCCGGCCGTCAGGGTGAGGCTGCACCCCGCGAGGAGCGGAATGACCACGAGGACGGCGACCGCCAGGGCGGCACATTTGTTCGGCACCGCATCGACCTCATTGAAAAGCGTTCTGGGCACCAGTTGTACCGGGCTTCGCGCGCCGGCAAGAACCTGCCGCAGCGGAGGCGGAAGAAGCTAGAGCGCGCGAAGGTGGAGCTCCGCGCGCTCTTCGTGAAGACGAGCGCGCGGTCTCGTTAGAACGGCTCAGAGAAGGTCGTAGCGGCCGAACTCGGGCCGCGCACATCCCAGGTAGGCAATGGCAGTGAGGCGATCACCAAGGTCTGGTTCGCGGAAGCTCACCGCCTCCGCAGCCAGCGAGGATTCGAGCGCGAGCAGCTCCCCTTCGTGTTCGACGCCGTAGAAGACGAACCTCGGCCCATGCGCTCCCCACTCGCACTCGTCGATCGACGACCGATTGCGAAACACGAGATTGACCGCGGCGTGAGCCGCTTGCACCGCGCGCTGCGACCACGGCAGGTCACGCCGCACGAACACGTAAAGACGGCGGCGGCCCTAGGTGTCGGGCTTGCTCGCCATCAGAGCCACCTCGCGATGTGAGCCAGGAGACGGTCAGGTGGCCGCCCGGTCTCCCCCGCTTCGGCGGCAGCGTCCTTCCAGGCCTTCGCCACGGCGAACGTGAGGTATGGATCGCCGTCGGGCCGGTTGTTCTCGACTTCCGCCCAGCACCGGCCTTTCCAGAGGCTGTAGGCAACGTGGCGAGCACGTGCGTCACGCCGGAGCCGGGCAAGCCGCGACTGCAGGCCCGGAGCATGCTCCGACTGAGCTCTCTGCTCGGCTCGGACTTGCGGTTTGAGGCCGCGGATCGCTCGAGCGTCTGCGGCGACCGCGTGCCGGAAGATCTCGCGCAGCGGACTGATGGTTTCTGGCGTCGTGTACCCCCGGCCAGTCGGCGCCAAACAGGGTCCGGCTGGGGCGAGCCCATTCCCGTACAAACGACGACGACCGCCAGTTTGATCGCTCGCCGCCGCATTAACAACTCTTAACGGTCTAAGATCGGCGCCTTCATCAGATCGACCACTAAATTTGTTTCTCCTTGAGCATCGAAGCCCCTCCGCCCTCGCTACCGCCGCAGATGTCGCCCGACGGGAAATGGATCTGGGACGGCGCCCAGTGGCGCCCGATCGCCGTTCATGAGGCGGCTTTTCCAAACTGGAAATCAGTCGGCGCCGGCTTCGTGCCCGAGACCGACACGCGGGCGCAGCGGGTGGCGGTGGGTCCGCCACAATCGAGGCGCGAGGCGATCGCCCCTCCCTCATACCGCATGGCCGGGCCGGCTCCGAACGTGGCCGCTCCGCGGTGGCGCCAAGCATCCGCGCGGGTGGATCTCAGACGGTACGGGCGCATGGCCATCGCGGCGGTCGCACTCGTGGTCGTCATCGTCCTGGTGAGCGTCGTCGCGACGCTGGCACTGACCCGGCAAAGCCCTTCGGCGCCGTCCGTCCCGACCACCGCCAAGGGCGGCCCAACCACGCGGTCGGAGAGCGCCGAAGCCGCCTTCGTCGTGAAGTCCCTGGAGAGTCCGATGGCCGACCTCAAGGACAACCTGGCCCTGGTCAGGCAGGCCTGCGGCGTCGGCATGACCTCGGCATGCGAAGACTCGCTCATCCAGGTTGCGAACGCCGTGGCGCCGATGCTCCCCATCCTCGACAAGGCGACGATCCCGCAGTGCATCGCCACCCCGGAGACGACCGTGCGTACGGACCTGGGCAAGCTCGGCGACGGCGAGCAGCTCGCGCTCAAGGGTTTCAACGACAACAAGAGGACCGAGTGGTTGAACGGTTACGCGCAGGTCCTCGCGTACGGCGCCGGCGCGACGACGAGCTTCGCGGTGGTGAGGAGCGCGGCCGCCAGGTGCGAAAGCGCGGTCACCGGACCTTAGGTCCCTAGGCCCAGAGAAGGTCTCCCCACCCTTCGGGATCGAGCTGAAGGTCGAGATGCTTCCAGCGCCCCACTCCTCTCACGGTCAGGCCGAAGCGGTGGGGCAAGCGGGCCGCCGCGCGACGATCGATCAAGACTTCGATTCCGTCTACCGACTCACCGCGCGCATATTCGGTCAGATCGTCGCGGACGGACTGCGCGCGAACGTTGACCTGGCAGATCTTTCCACCGCCGCAGCATCGATGAACCTCGTACTCGATCACCAGCGCGTCCGGCCGCGGACGTGCAGCGAGCCATTCCTGTGCTTTCGTGTCGATCTCCAGCTCAAAGGTCATGTGACGCTTCGAGGATCTCATAGCGCACGGCGCGGCGGATGACGAACTGTTCGTCCGCGTAGCGCTTGCGCGTCACCGGGTCGACGACCCACCTGGCGCGATGGACGAAGCGCAGGTGCTCCGAGAGGTACTGGCGGAGGTCGGCCAGGCTGTCGAATGGGACACGGTGCCAGAACCGGCCGCGACGCTTGCGCCGGAACAAGCGCTCGCGTACTACGCGCGCGATCGCGAGGTCTGACGCGCGGTCGTTGGCGAGCTCGACCCTCGATGTCTTGACTTCGCCGAAACGCTGGAAGCCGCGGACCTTCCGGCGCTCCGCGTACGCGAGGACACGCGAGTCAGGCCGCGCGTCGATCAGGATCCCGCGGGGCGCGAGGACCCGATGAATCTCTCGTAGGGCATCGACCATGCCCTTCTGCGCGATGCATCAAAGCGTCCAGGAAAGGATGACCACGTCGAAGGCCCCATTCGGGTACGGCAGCCGCTGCGCCGCACCGACGGTGAACCGCACGTTTCGAACGCCCGACATGCGCGCGGCCTTCTTCGCGGCGGCGATCGCCGCGGCGTCTGGATCGAGCCCCTCAACGGTGGATGCGAACGCGCCCACCCCGAGCGCGAAGCGGCCATCGCCGCATCCGAGGTCCAGGACGCGCTTCCCGCGCACCAGCCCGGCGCCGCCCCATTCGTGCAGCTCGTCGAGCGGCCGCGGGCGCAGCGTCGAGGAGAGCGCCGGTACATGCCTTCCGACGTCGCCAACCAAGCTCGCTGCATCGCCGCTCATGCTGGCTGTGCAGCTTAGCTTTGGCCGGCGTCAGAGGTATTAGGCTCTTCTGCGCATGGAGCTCGCCGGCCGGGTCGCGATCGTCACCGGTGGCGGCACGGGCATAGGTCGCGCGACATCGATCCGGCTGGCGAAGGCCGGCGCCAGGGCCGTGGTCGTCAACTTCTCGCGGTCGGAGGACGATGCGGAAGCCACAGCCAGAGAAGTCAGGGAGCTGGGCGCCGAGGCGATGCCGTATCGAGCCGACGTCGCCGACGAGCCGCAGGTCAAAGCGATGGTCGCGGCAACGGTGGAGCGGTATGGAGGGATCGACGTGCTGGTGAACAACGCCGGCACCACCCACTTCATACCCCACCCAGACCTCGACTCGTTGACGGACGCGGTCTGGAACGACATCCTCAGCGTGAACTTGAAGGGGACCTTCTTTTGCTGTCGGGCAGCCGCACCGGAGCTGAAGAAGACCGGGGGCGCGATCGTCAACATCGCATCCATCGCCGCGCACAGGGCATCGGGGTCGTCGATCGCCTACGCCGTCTCCAAGGCCGGCGTCGTGCAGCTGACGCGCGCTCTGGCGCTCGCGCTGGCCCCCGAGGTGCGCGTCAACTCCGTGTCGCCCGGACTCGTATCGACCAGGTGGTTCAGCAGCCGATTCGGCGACGAGGCTGCCGCCGCGCAGGAAGAGACCTTTGCGAAGCAGACCCCAGTCCAGAAGATCGCGACTCCGGACGACGTCGCGCGTGCGGTGATCGCCATGCTGGAAAACGACCTGGTCACCGGTCAGGACCTGGTCGTCGACGGCGGCAAGACCATCCTTTATCAGACGATCGTTTGATTCTTTCCCTGAACTGGTGCGGGACGCTGGTCGCGCGAGATTTGAGCTCGTCCGTCTCGTGCTTTGCTCAAGTGTTCGTTGAAGATCGACCAGCTGCAGTCAGGGTGCTGCGAACCAGAATTCCATCTACCCAGTACTGACCCGTCTCGCCAGAAGGCAGCAGATCGTACGTGCGTCTGAGCGAGTCATCAATGCGTTCCATGTCAGTTATCGCCACTCCGTCGATTTGATCGCCGACTCTAAGACTCCCCAGCGCCCGACCGTCCGCGATTTCGTGTGGCGCCGAAGCGGTAAGTTGCCTGCCGTCGGCCAGTACGAGGTGAATCAACTCGCTGCCCGGTGCAGCCAATCGGCTCGTCATCTCCAGGACCACAGCATTGATTGGCCGGCCGTCAGGCGAAGCGGACCACACTTGCATGCCTACCTCAATCTTCGAGACAACAACAGGACCCGCCGGCGTCGAGATAACCGAGTCGGCAGCGAGGCAGATTGGACAGGCGCCCATTGCCGGACCTCGATGGACGTCATAGACGTGACCCAGCAAATCGACTTTGCCGACTATTTCGTTGCGCAACGCTTCGGACGGCGTAGGGCCGGGAAACATGTCGAAGTCGTAAGTAGGTCCATTCCCCTGCAGTCGTACTGCGTTGAGCCTCAACCAGTCCCGATACACAGCAACGACCTGATCATTGGTCAGGGGAGTTGGAGGTAAATGCTCACGCCGGATGATCGCAGCGTAGGTTGGCACGTCGGAAACGATGCGCGGGTACTCGCCATAAGGGTTAAAGGACGCGTTCGGCATACCCCAGCCCGTACAAACGAGAGGCTCGCCAACATTGTCGATGACGCTGAACTTGAGATCTGCGACCGACCGAGGCACGAACGGCAGTACCGGGACGACATAGATACCAACGACCAAGACCACCAGCAAGGCCAACAACCCGAACGCCACGAGTCGCTTTCGAAAGGCTCGCAACAAGTTGTTCATCCAGGTCCTCGACACATTGTCGGTCGACGTTCGCAGATTGAACCGCCGCTTCGAAGAGCCGGAACAGAACCTGGTCGGGCGGGCGAGATTTGAACTCGCGGTCTCCTGGTCCCAAACCAGGCGCTTTTCCGAGCTAAGCTACCGCCCGCGCTTCAGGCTGGCCAGCGACTGCAGCGCGCCCGACTCTAGCAGCGCCCGCGCCGCCGCGGCTTCGTTACGCGGCGGCGCATGGACGTTGGGACGGCGCCTCGGTTCATTCCGGAAACATATCGACGAGCGGATCGTGACCAGGTACGGCTCGCGTCGTCACGTCTCCAGAGAGCCGGCGCACCCGATTCTGGCAGCGCGCGCACCTCGAGCCCCGCCGACGGAAAGCAGCGAACCCGCGCTGCCGATGCTGAGGATCGAGCCGGCACTCCCAATGCTCAGGATCGAGCCCGCGCTGCCGATGCTGAGGATCGAACCGGCGCTGCCGATCGACAGCAGCGAGACCAGGCTGAAAAGGCTTCCCAAGCTGAACAGGCTGTACGCGCAGAGCGCGCTGCCAAAGCTTGAGCGGCTGCGCCAGTTCGGGAGTGCCGCGATCGACCGTCGGCTGCGACCTACAGCCGTCAGAAGCGCGATCACCATGGCGCGATTCAACCAGACAGACGCTGCAGTGCGCCAGATTCGAGAAGCGCCCGCGCCGCCGCGGCGCGATGGCTGTACTTGCGTTTCTCCTCCGGCGCCATCTCGCCAAACGTCTTCCCCGTGCCCGGCACCAGGAAGATCGGGTCGTAGCCGAACCCCGCCTCCCCCCGCCACTCCGGCACGACCTCGCCCCGGCACTCACCCTCGAAAAATCGAGTCTCGCCGCCGGGCGCAGCCAGCGCGATCACGCACACGAAGCGGGCCTTCCAGGGTCGCGGCACTCCCTCGAGCCGGCGAAGCAGCTCGGCCGTCCTTTCCTTCTGCGTCGGTCCGAGTCGCGCGGAGAGGATCCCTGGGAATCCACCGAGCGCCTCGAGCTCGATGCCCGAGTCGTCGCCCAGCGAGGGCAGGCCTGATTTCGACGCGGCGGCCTCCGCCTTCAACCGAGCGTTCTCGGCGTACGTCTCCCCAACCTCAGGCACCTCGCTGTCGAAGGCGACCGGCTCCACGCCCACGTCGGCCAGCAGGTCGCGATACTCGCGAAGCTTGCCGGCGTTGCCCGACGCGATGACGAGCCGCGGACGCTCGGTCAATCAGAGAGACGACAGCGCCCGCTTCTGGGCGACGATCAGCTCCTTGATCCCCTTGAACGCGAGCGCCAGCATCGAGTCGAGCTCCGTGCGCGCGAACGGCGTGCCCTCGGCGGTCGCCTGAAGCTCGACCAAACGGCCGTCTTCGGTCATCACGCAGTTGAGGTCGGTCGACGCATGAAAGTCCTCCGAATAGTCGAGGTCGAGCACGGGAGTGCCGTCGACCACGCCGCAGCTCACGGCGGCGACGTGCTGTCGCACAGGAATCTCCGCGATCATCCGCGCGTCCTTCATTCGCTTGATCGCCATGTACAACGCGGTGAACGCGCCGGTGATCGAAGCGGTCCGCGTCCCACCGTCCGCTTGAAGGACGTCGCAGTCGAGCGTGATCGTTCGCTCGCCGATCTTGCTCATGTCCACGGCAGCTCGAATGGAGCGGCCGATCAGGCGCTGGATCTCGTGCGTCCGTCCGCCGACCCGGCCCTGGATCGACTCCCGCGCTCCGCGGTCGTGCGTCGCCCTGGGCAGCATCGAATACTCGGCCGTGATCCAGCCCTGGCCCGTGCCGCGCCGGTGCATCGGCACGCGGTCCTCGACGCTGGCGGTGATCCACACGCGCGTGCGGCCCATCTCGATGAGGCACGAGCCCTCGGCGTGCACGTTCGTGCCCAGCTCGATCTTCACCGGCCGCAGCTGGTCCGGCGCGCGCCCATCGCGGCGCGCGGCCGTACCGGTCATCGTCCGAGTAGTTTCAGTAATAGCGCGGTGCCCTCATAGAACAGGTAGAGCGGGATGAACATGATCATAGGGGTCAGGGGATCGACGCCCGGCGTGAGGAAGTTGGCCAGGACGCCCAGGGCGAGGAACCAGTACGGGCGGCGCCGGTGCAGCCACTTCGACGAAACGATCCGCAGCATGCCGAGCACGAACAACACGACTGGCAGCTCGAAGACGAGGCCGAACCCGATGACCATGATCACCACGAAGCTCACGAGCTCGGTGACGTCGGGCAGGTACTTCACGTCCTTCGGCGCGAGCGAGCCGAGGACGTGGATGTACAGGGGAAGCGCGAACATCGCGACCGCGACCCCGAGCGCGAAAAAGGCGATCGTCGCCACGACCAGCGGCAGCACGAACCGCCGCTCCTTGGGGTGCAGGCCGGGGCTGACGAACCACCACGCCTGCTGGATGATCACCGGGGACGCGAGCACGATGCCGATGTACATCGCGACCTTGAGTTGCAGCAGCACGGCGCCGCCCGGCTGCAGGTAGATCGCCTGCGTGATCCCCGCGCGCTCCACCAGGTAGCTGATGACGTGGCCCGAGATGAAGATCGCGGCGACGGTCGCGATGGCCCAGGCGATGAGCGAGACCATCAGGGCGCGACGCAGTGCCTCGAGGTGCTCGATCACCGACATACGCTGGTCCTCCACCGGTGCGCCGGCACGCGGGCCGCGCTGGAGAACCCTGCCTAGAAGCGCCACGGGAGCGCTCTAGTTACTGGAGGGTTTGGTCTCGGACGACGAGCTCTTGGCGGTGCTCTCGGAGGGCGCCTGCGGCTCCTGCTTCGCGGCGTTGGTGACCTCGCTGGTGAGGTCGGTCGTCGCCTTGCGAAACTCCCTCATCGCCTTGCCGACGGCGCTTCCGAGCTCGGGCAACCGGCTCGGCCCGAAGACGAGCAGCACGGCCAGGAGGATGAGGAGAAGCCACAGCGGGTGGATCGGCATTTGAGCCGATTATAGGCTTCGGCCTGTAAGCCGCCCGTCGGATAGTCGTCAGGAGACTTTGATCGTTACCGACTTGATCGTGTCGGTCGACGTGAGCTGCTGGACCTTGTCCATGCCGGAGATCACCGTTCCGAAGCGGTTGTAGACCTCGGTCGGGCCGGAGCCGGGCCAGGCCGCCTTCTGGACGAAGAACTGGCTGCCGTTGACAGCACCGCCCGGCGGCCGCGCCATGCCCACCGCGCCAAGCCCCCAGGGCGTGGCTGTCGTCTCGTCGGGCAGGTTGTAGCCAGGCCCGCCGCGGCCGTCGCCGCGCGGATCACCCCCCTGCACCACCCAGTCCTCGGACTTCCAGAAGTTGAGGCCGTTGTAGTAGCCGTGGATCGCGAGCACGACGAAGTTGTTCACCGTCACCGGCGCCACCTCAGGCGCGAGGTCGATGACGAAGTCGCCCTGCGTCGTGGTAACAGTTGCCTGCAGCTTCTGCGCGCCGGTGATGCACATCGGCTGCGGGCCGAGGTACTCATGTGGGCCGATCTGCGTCGAGGTCGTGCAGTGAGCCAGCGCGCTCGGCACCGCGGGCTCGAGCGCTTTGTTGACCAGCTCGCCAGCGCCGGCAACCGCGAGGATCAGCACGCCCATGACCAGCAGCGCAAGCCACGCCTGCCGTCCCGATGGCGCGGGAGCGGCGACCTCCTCCGGCTCGACCGCAGGCGGTCGGCGCGACGGTTTCGGCTGGCTCACTTGCGAGCGGCCGCCTCGGCGATCGCCTGCACGAGACCGTGCGTCGTGTACTCACGCGCGACGATCGAAACCGGCAGCCCGAGCTTGCGCGCGGTGTCCGCGGTCACGGGACCCATGCACGCGATCTCGGCGTCGCCGAGGATCGCCGGCAGGCGGTCTTCCGGGAAGGCGCGGACGAAGTTGCTCACGGTCGACGAAGCCGTGAACGTGATCACGTCCACCCCTTCGCCCTCGAAAAGGCGCATCAGGGCTGGACCCGCATCGGGCGGGCAGACGGCGCGGTAGACGGGCAGGATGTCGACCTCGGCACCTCGATTTGCAAGCAGCGATGGTAGTGCGTCGCGCGCGACCTCCGCACGCGGCACCAGGACGCGCAGGCGATTCAGCTCCCAGCCCTCGAGCGCGTTGCCCAGGCCCTCAGCGGTGTACTCCGACGTCACCAGCTCTGGACGCAAGCCGCGTGCGAAAAGCGCATCGGCCGTCTCCTGGCCGATGGCGCAGAGCTTGGAGTTGTGCAGGGCGCGCGCGTCCGCTCCGGTGGTCAGCAGCATCTGGAAGAAGATGTCGACCGCGTTGGCGGAGGCGAAAATCACGAGCGCGGTCCGGTTGAGGTTCTGGATGGCGTTCTTCACGCGTTCGTCGGTGGGCAGGCGGCGGATCTCGATCGTCGGTATCTCCACCACCGATGCGCCGAGGTCGACGAGCTCACGCCGAAACGGATCGACCTGGTGGCGGGCGCGGGTGATCAGGATGCGGTGGCCGTGCAGCGGCCGCTTCGAGAGCGTGTCGAGGCGATCCGCCATGGCCACACCCGGCCCTAGCACGAGCAGGGCATCGCCTCGCAGGCCGTAGGTCGCGGCCTTGCGCGCCAGCTCACCGAGCGCGGCGCTGACCCGGCGCTGGCCGGGCAGGCCCGGATTCAGGATCAGGGCCGCCGGGGTCTCCGCCGACCGGCCGTTCTGGAGCAGGGCGCTGATCCCCGACTCCCACCAGCCCGAAGCCAGGCGCAGGACCACGGTTTCGCCGCCCGTCACCAGGCCGAAACCGATCGAGGCAGAGCGACCTTCGATGGTCAGCGGGATGCCGCTCATCACCGGCGCCGCAAGCTCGACGATGAGCCCAGGAACGGCCTCGAAGTCGATGCCCGCGCGGTGCAGGCGGTCGGCCATCTCGCTTCCGTTGGAGAAGGCGTACGGGTTGCCGGGAAAGAGCACCGTGACCTTGCGACCGCTGCGTGAGAGGCGGATTACCTCATCGATCGATTCGAGCGGCGCGATGTCCGCGTTCGCCGGCGCGAGGTGAAGCAAGCCGGCGCCGCAGCCGTCGCAGTTGCGAATGACATCGGCCTCTTTCACCGCCTCGACGGCCTGCACTGTGGCCAGTCCTGGATGACCAGGTCCGACGCCGACGAGCCTGACCCTGCTCATGCCACCACCACGCCCATCCCCACCTGGGACACGGCTGACAGATTAGAGCTTTCGGTTCACCACGTAGCCCGCTAACGACGCGAGTGCATCGTTCGCGTCGCCGGCGTCGAGCTCGCGCAGTTGCGCACGCGCGGCGTCGGCGTGTTTGCGCGCCTGCTCGAGCGCGAGTCGCGGTCCGTCGCTCTTGCGCACCGCGTCGACGACGTCGCGCGATTCGTCTTCATTCAGTCGCCGCCCATCTTCGACAGCGATCGACGCGAGCATCAGCGGAAGAGTCGCGAATCCATCGCGCACGTCGTGACCGATGGGCTTGCCGACCTCGCCTTCGGTGGCCGTGTAGTCGAGAACGTCGTCCGCGATCTGAAAAGCAAGCCCGAGCTCACGCCCGTATGCCTCGAGCGCGCTGCGTTGCGCGCCGCCCAGGCCGCCGAGCAGCGCGCCGATGTCGCAGCAGGCGGCGAGGAGCATCGCGGTCTTGGCCTCGATGCGGCGCATGTACTCGTCGACGCCTGTGCTGTAGCGGTAGCGGATCGCCTGCTGGCGGACCTCGCCCGCGCAGATCGCCATGACCGTGCGCGCGAGGATGTCCACGACCTCGGGCACACCGGTTCGCGCTGCGTGCTCGTAAGCCTTGGCGAAGTAGAAGTCGCCGATCACGATCGCGGGCTCGTCGCCGAGGTCGGCCGAGATCGTCGGCCTGCCGCGGCGCGTGGGCGAGCGGTCGATCACGTCGTCGTGGACAAGCGTCGCGGTGTGGGTGAGCTCGACGGCGGTGGCGGCGGGCAGCAATCGCGCCGGGTCATATGTCCCGCCGCATTTCGCCGCGAGCAGAACGAGGGCAGGGCGGATGCGCTTGCCGCCGGCCGCGAAGAGGTCGGCCATGGGCTCTGCCACTTCGGGCGGGTCGGCTTCGATCGACCGGCTCAGCTCCGACTCGACGGTGGCCAGGTCGTGTGTGACCGGGCCGAAGAGCTCCGCCGCCTCGGTCAAGCGCCTTTGACGGACAACCGGTAGCCCAGGCCGGGCACGGCCTCCAGGTTCACGCCCGTGTGCTCCTTCTCCGAGAGCTTGCGCCGCAGCCGCTGCACATGCGGGTCGACGGAGTGGTCGTCCAGGTCGTGCGGGTAACCCCATACCTTGTCGCGGAGCTGGGCGCGGGTCAGCACGCGCTCGGGATTCGCGGC
>WNEY01002367.1_pt1 | contig 13793 bp, 11 predicted proteins | sample 5400531 | NCBI WGS metagenome assembly WNEY01 (sample SAMN13153338, study PRJNA577476) | soil metagenome | isolation source: 200 cm saprolite under Douglas fir tree site 1 | place: USA:California | collected 2015-04-18
TCTTTTGCGTCAATGGACACGCCGGGCGCATTCGAGAAGCGCGCGACCGAAGCCTATTATTATGTGACGCCGCCGGAGAGCGAGTGGCCGCCGCTGCAAAAAGATGAATGGCTAACCGCATTCAACTTTTACAGCACCGACGTTGTTTCCATTCATGAGGTTTATCCCGGACATTACGTTCAGTTCCTGCGCCTGAACGCATCGCCCGCCAGCAAGGTGGAAAAGATTTTTGGCAGCTACGCGTTCATCGAAGGCTGGGCGCATTACTGCGAAAAACTGATGATCGATGAAGGCTACGGGACGGTCGCCAATCCGAGCGAAGCCGACGCCAAACGGGCGGCAAAATATCGACTCGCCCAAGCCGACGAAGCGATGTTGCGATTATGCCGGCTTTGCGTCTCGATCAAAATGCACACTCAAAACATGTCGGTCGAGGAAGCGACCAGGTTTTTTCGAGAAAACTGTTACTACGAAGAAAAACCGGCCCGGGCTGAGGCGATGCGCGGCACGTTCGATCCGGGCTATCTCAATTACACGCTCGGCAAATTGCAGATTCTAAAATTGCGCGACGATTACCAAGCACAAGAGGGCGCGAATTTCTCCGCTCAGAAATTTCACAACGAGCTTCTCAATCATGGCATGCCGCCGATTCGTCTGCTTCGCGAGCTCATGCTCAAGGACAAATCGAAGTGGGACGAAGTGCTTTAATCTTCGTCCGAATCGCCTAACAAATCTTTCAACAGCGGCTGCGGATTACTCGGCAGTTCTTCCACATCGCGTAATTTCTTGGTAATCGCGCGTGATCGCACCGCTACGGTGTCGACGTGGCGCGCGGCTTGATCGAGCTTGTCTTTCACCGCCGAGAGCGCTTCGCCAAATTTTCCGAATTCAGTTTTGACCGCCGCCAGTAAATTCCACACTTCGCTGGAACGTTTTTGGATCGCAAGCGTCCGAAATCCCATCTGTAAACTATTGAGCAGTGCCGCCAGCGTCGTTGGTCCGGCAAAAATCACCCGGCAATCGCGTTGCACTTGCTCCACCAGTCCAACGCGGCGGATCGCTTCCGCGTAGAGTCCTTCAGTCGGCAAGAACATCAGCGCAAAATCAGTCGTGCGTGGCGGATTGATGTATTTTTGGCAAATGTCTTTCGCGCTCTTTTTCAGCTGGGTCTCCAAACTCTTCATCGCATCATCGATCCCGACCACGTCGCCTTTGTCCTGCGCTGCAAGCAAACGCTGGTAATCTTCCGTGGGAAATTTTGCGTCGATCGGCAGCCAGACCGGCGCGCCGTTCTCGTCGCCGGGCAATTTAATTGCGAACTCAACACGCTCGGCGCTTTCGTCCCGCGTTTTCACATTTCGCGCAAACTGATCGGCTGTGAGCACCTGCTCGAGCAACGAGCCGAGCTGGACCTCGCCCCAACCACCGCGCATTTTTACATTGCTCAACACCTTTTGTAAGCCGCCGACGTCGCTGGCCAACTGCTGCATCGCGCCAAGCCCCTTATGCACCTGCTCCAGACGATCGCTCACGAGCTTGAAGGATTCGCCGAGACGCTTCTCCAGCGTCCCTTGCAATTTTTCATCCACCGTCGCCCGCATTTTGTCGATCTGCTTGGCATTGTCCTGCTGCAGCTCTTTCAAGCGAAGATCGACAATCGCCCGAACACCCTCGAGCGATTTGCCCAACTCTTCGCGGTGGCTCTTCGCCGCCGAAGCGCCTTCTTCGCGATTCCGCGAAAATTCATCGCGCAAACCGCGGTCCAGGATTTCCAAACGCTTGACGAGCTCCGTTTGCACGTCAGATCCGCTGCCAACGCGCCGTCTCAGCGAGAAAATGATGGCGGCGAACAACCCGCCAGCGATCAAGCCAAGGCCGAGATAAAGCAGCGGGCTCATTTTACCAAGGACAGGTTCCTCGACTTCGCTAGGAATGACAAGAGCGGTTGAGTCGCACGCTCACGCCGCCATAGATGCCGCACGCCTGTAACGTTGCCATGCCCACCCTTCCCAACTCTGTCCGGATCGCAAGCTATGCAGAATTTCGGCGATGATCTCCCCTGTCTCGACAATCGTTGTTCCCGAGCGATTAAAGAATTTGTTTCCATCAGCGAAAAAGACTCGACCGCTTTTCACCGCACGGAGTTCAAACCAGCCCGGCAACGCCTCGAGGACGGAGACTTCGAGCAGAGTTCTCTGCAAACTGAAACCGCACGGCGCGACGATCAGATAATCTGGATTTGCCTCGCAGACGCTTTCCCACGAAATCGCAGCGGAATGTTCGCCTTTGTTGCCCAGCAGCAAACTTCCGTTCGCCGCCTCGACCAGCTCCGACGCCCAATTGCTCGCGGGAAAAATTGGATCGGTCCATTCCAAAATCACGAGGGACGATGTCGATCTTTGTTGAACACGTTTGTGAATTTCGTTCAGCCGCCTCCGCATCTCTGCCACCAGGCCCTCGGCTGCATCTCCGCGGTTTATGTTGCACCCGATCCGGCGAATATCTTCGTAAATTCCGCCGACCGTGCCGGCGCGTAGCGCCAAAACTTGTTTCGCCAAACCATCGCAGCCGCTTTTAGCAATGTCGCCTGGTGTCACCGCGCACACTTCGCAATGTTCCTGCGCGATGAGAAGGTCTGGATGAAGTCGCGCGATGAGCTCCGTGTCGATGTAATAAAGCGGCGCACTTTCTTTGACTCGCCGCCTCACTTCGCCGTCGATTGCGCGACTCGACATTTCCACATCAAACGCCGGACGGGTGCAAGCCGGCAGCTTTCGCACCCAGCCGGGATTGTCGCACTCGTGCGAACGGCCAACTAATTGATCACCGGCGCCAAGTTCGCAGACGATCTCAGTGCCGCTGGCGAGTAAGGAAACAATCCGCATTGGCTTTCAATCTCATACAGTCAGCGGCTCTCGGGCTTCGCGCAACGAAACCCAAAATCTTTCTAAAACCGCAAACCCTCCGAACAGAACAGCCGCGAAAAATATGTCACCAATCAGACTGTTGCGGAAAAATGGAATTGCAGCGGTGTAGCAGGCGATCAGTCCGTCCCAAGTCTTCGGATACAACGAATCAAACGTCCACACCGCGAAGTTGGTGACCAAATAAAACATCAAAGAACTCGCCAACGTCGCGAACGCGATTTTTGGGACGGATCGCCTAGCTTGGATACTTCGGCCAATCGCAACTGTTAGCAGCATACACAGATAGACGACCGGCTGGGATTTCATCGCCGCGATGCCGTAGACTCCGAACCCCAGTGCCAAGTCGCCCAAAAACATCGCGGCCAGTGGCAGCAAAAAAGCAATTTTCCGATCTCGAAAATACGCACCACCAAAAAGAGCTATCGCAGCAATCGGCGTCACGTTAGGCGGATGCGGTGCCAACCGCGTCAAAGCAGCAAGCACTACCATCGCACTGAGTGTCATTAAGCGTTTATTCATAAAACATGTTTTATCCTGGTTACACGGGCGGGATGGATTCCGCCATGCATTTGTCTGATCGTTGAAATTCCGGCAGCAAATCCGCATAAAATCTTCCGTCGCGCGTCACTAGCTCACCAACTTCGACAGCGACAGCTTTCGCAAAAATCGGTCCGTCAAAGACGAACGAGTGAAATTCTCCATTCTCTCCGCACGGATCGATCGTCGAAGGAAGCTCATTCAAGAATTTCTCGTCGTACAATCTACCAACGAAGCCCGGGCCGACATGTGCTTCGACGCACGAGACATAAGCCTTGTAACCGAGCCGGATCACTTCGTGCGCCACCTCCGTCGTGTTGCGTTTCCAGATTGGAAAAAGGCCGCGCATTCCAGCTTTCGCCAGATTCGCCTCGCGCCACGCCCGCAAATCCTCCAAAAACAAATCGCCAAATGCCACGGCGTTTACGTCTCTGGTTTTGTAACCATCCATCACACGGTTCATGATCGCTTCGTAAACTTCATTGGAGCATCCGCCTCCCTCCCCAGATGGTAGGTAAACTTTGTGCAGCGGAATTCCAATGGCCGCAGCTTGCGCGTCGAGTAATTCTTCTCGTACGCCGTGGTGGCTGACACGCCGATATTCCTCCGAGACGGTCGCCATTAATTCGATTACGTCGTAGTCGTCGGCGCCCAACAACTCATGCAAGGCCATCACGCTATCCTTTCCGCCGCTCCAAGACATCACCACCGGTGTTCGCATTGCGTCCCCACTCTAAAACCGCAATTTCATCCCGCCATATAAAGCCTGGCCGAGATTCGGAAATCCAGAATCCACCGTTCTTGAGCCAACAAACACCAGCTGGTGCACTTCCGAGTAGTGCTCATTCGTCAAATTGTCGATCCGGCCAAAGATCGAGAAATGCGAATTAATCTCGTACTCGGCGGCGAAGTTGACGAAATTATAATCTTCGATGTCGAAATTCGGCGCGCCGAAATTAATCTCTTCACGCGCGTTGACCCACTTCGCTGCAACAGTGGTGCGCAATTTTTTGCACCAGAGATAGGACCCGGAAACGTAAACTTCGTTACGTGGCCGGCGCGGCAGACGCGCGCCTTGCGGCTGTGAAATATCGGCGGCGGAGGTTTTTTCCGCCTCGAGATAAGTATAGCTCGCGGTGAGCGTGAGATTGGTAATCGGCATAGCGCGCAATTCAGTTTCTACGCCTTGGGTTTCGGCCGCCCCGAGATTAAGCGTTTGAAACTGACCGTTGAACCCAATGACGTTTGACAAGTCATTGTGAAAATAAGTCGCATCAATCGTCACGCGCCTGTCCCAAACCCTTTGTTCGAAACCAACGTCCCAACCGAGATCCTTTTCCGGTCGCAATCCGAAATTCATTCCAAAAATCTTGTCCTGACTACTCGGCGGGCTGAATCCGGTCGCGATACTCGAGTGCAGTGTCGTGTCCGTTTTGTCGATCTTGTAACTGCCGGCGATCCGATAGGTCCAGACGTCGCCGAATTGATTGAAGTGATCGATCCGGCCCCCGGCGACCAAGATGAAATTGTCGATGTTCGCAGTCGCTTGTAAGAATCCCGCCGTTTCTTGGGTGTGATCGCTAACAAATGTGGGCTGCGGACCGAAAATTTGAAGGATAAATGGCCGTTCCTGTCCGGCGTTCAAGCGGCTGTAAAAAAGCCCGCTCGTCAGCGTAAGCCAGGAAGTTGGCCGCAAATCGTTCTGATAATCTACTGTCGTCCGCTCGAACAATGCGCGCGTCGGTCCAACGAATCCGTCCTGATTCGGATCGTTCACCTGCCGCTCGTGATCGTAATCGAGAATGAATTTATGCGTCCACCAATCGAACGGTTGATAATCAATGTGCGGCGCGATGAACCATTTTTCCGTCAACAAATTGTCCAGCGGCCTCGGATCAGCGAGGACGTTAGGATCGCCCGTATCGCTTAATGCATACGCGAACATGCCGCCGATGCGCAATTGCTCGTTGGGCGACCAGCCGACGTCGGCAATCCCTGCGGTGTTGCGGTATTGATTATTTGGCCGCGCGTTATCGGTGTCGAGCCGGCTTGCTCCGATTGAATAATCAAACTGGCCAATCTTACCGTCGCTGGCCAGGGTTTCGCGAAATGTGTCGTACGTTCCGCCTTCTTCGCTCAACGTCACTCCCGGTGTTCCTGTTCCTTGCTTGGTGAAAATCTGAACCACTCCGGCAAGCGCGCGCGGTCCGTAAATTGTACTCTGCGGCCCGCGCGCCACTTCGATTCGATCAATGTTGTCCGTCGTCAGGTTGGCAAAATCGAATTGACCGGCAAGTCCCTGATTGATCGGAATTCCATCGAGCAAGACCTGCATGTCTTGACTGAGCAAACCGCGCATAAAGACGGAGGTGAGCTGGCCGGGTGTGCCGGTTTGAACCACAGCCAGTCCCGGCACTTCTCGAAGCGCATCTGAAACGCGTTCGATTTGTTTATGATCGATATCTTCCGAATCGATCACGCTCACGCTGGCGGGCGATTGATCGAGCGGAATGTCGAAACGCGTTGCTGAGACGACGACGGGCTCGGCTTCCGGCAGCTGATCGCCATCGGCCGACGTCGATCCAAATGCGTCCTGGGCGCGGACTGAAAATGCCGCACTCATCAAACTCACTAACACAAAACATAATGGGCGATTTCGCATAACAAGTTTCCTCCAACTCGAGAGTCGGACTTGTTTGTCCTCCGCTGCCGCGAAGAGCGCATCGCCCAGCTCTCATTCTTCTTTTTGCGAAGAAGTTTTTTCGCGGTCCGAGCCGGACTGGCGGATTCCGGAATCGGTTTGCAGCGATACGGCGAACCCAAATCGATCAAATCCGGGTCCAGCGTCACGCTGGCGAATGAGGTGGAGCGGTCGAATATTCTGGCTCCTGGCTTGTGGTTCCGCATTCGCGGAACGCCCCTTCTTCCCGCCTTCACCCCCGAACGCTTTCGGGGATTGGCCTTGGGAAGTCGTATCCAGTTACAGCAGCGCAACTGCTCCCGGTTTGCACGGGATTTCTCGCGCCGATCCACTTTTTCAAGCTCGCAAAGAACTAGATCGACAACTAGCCGCTTGCGCTTCCGCGCTCAAGATTTATTTATCTCGCACCTAGTCTTTGTGTCAGCATCCTCTCCCAATCTTCTTATCACCGGTGGAGCCGGCTTCATCGGCTCCAATCTCACCCTCGCGTTGCAGGAAAAATTTCCGGAAGCGCGCCTGACGGTGATCGATGATTTCCGTTCGGGCGATTTCAAGAATTTGCGCGGTTACCGCGGCGATTTTGTCGCCCAAAATCTGGCGACACTCGGTTGGCGCGAACAATTTGGCGACGAAAAGTTCGATGTCATTTTCCATTTGGCCTCGATCACCGACACGACCTTGCACGATCAATTCGTGCAGGTGCACGACAACGTCGAAAGTTTTCGGCGGCTCCTCAATTTTGCGCGGCCAAGCAACACTCGGATCGTTTACGCGTCATCGGCGTCAACCTATGGTCCGGCTACCGCGGCCAGTGTCGAATCAAACGGCGCTGCGCCGGCGAACGTCTATGCGTTTTCCAAGACGATCATGGATAACGTCGCGATGCGTGAGGCGAAGGAGAACCCAGCCTGGATCATGATTGGGCTGCGTTACTTCAACGTTTACGGCCCGCGTGAAGCTCACAAAGGCGTGCCGGCGAGCATGGTTTATCATCTCGCCCAGCAAATGAAGGCGGGCCAGCGGCCGCGCATTTTCAAACAGGGCGACCAGAAGCGCGATTTCGTTTATGTGAAAGACGTCGTGGAAGGAAGCATTCTCGCGCTCGAAGCGAAGGAGAGTGGAATTTACAACCTCGGTTCCGGTCAGGCACGCTCGTTCAACGAACTCGTCGATGTGCTCAACAAATATCTCGGCACAAAATTCCAGCCCGATTACATCGAAAACCCGCACGCGCATTACCAAAACTTCACCGAAGCGGACTTGGACAAGGTCCGTGGCGCGCTCGGTTATCAACCGCAGTTCTCGCTCGAACGCGGCGTGGCGGACTACGTCGAGTGGTTGTATCCAACTGAAAAATGATCGGTCGGTTCGTCCCGAACCAACTGCCAGTCCGGCTCGGACTCAGCCTTCCCAGAAAAATTTCGTCGGCCGATTGATTTCCGCCGGCAGACTCTTGTGCACCGGGCAATTGAGGGCGGTACGCTCCAGGACCTCGCGGTGCGGCGAATTCGCCGGTAGCGGAATATGGACTTCTGAAGGCAGCGCGACGATCCGGCGCGGTGCATCCTTCGACATCTCCTTTTTCACGTCGACCGTCATGCCTTTCAGACTCACGCCAAGTTCTTCGGCCTTTATTCCCATGGTCGTGCTGATACAGGTGCCAAGCGCAGTCGCGACCAGATCTGTCGGTGAGAATGCTTCGCCTTTGCCTTTATTATCCGTCGGCGCATCGGTAGCCAGCTTTGCATGCGAGGGACCGTGCTCGGCGTCGCAATGAAGGTGCCCCGTGTATTTGATCGAGATATTGACCATAGAATTCAGCCACAGATTAACACAGATTTTCGCAGATTCAGAACTGCCGATGCAAACCCCTCACCTTCATCCTCTCCCCTTACGAAGGGGAGAGGGCAGGGTGAGGAGTTAATCTATCTGTGTTTCATCTGTGTGGATCTGTGGCAATTGGTTTTTCTTGAATCTTCTCGCGGTGTTGCGCGAATTCATCGCGGAAGACACGGGTAAGATCGAGATCGTGCAAAATGACCATGTCGGTGTCGTGTTTTTTGTGATTGTCATTCTGCCAGCCCTCGTTCCACCAGCAAAAACCGACGACCGCCGGCCAGCGATTTGAAAATAGATCTTCCAAAGCTGTGCGCGTCCACTTCGCGACATCGACGTGGCGATTGTGTAAATCGCAACCGAATTCGGCGATGATGACCGGTCTTCCTGGCGCAATTTTTGTCAGACGTGGATACGCTTCGCGCATTTTGAACTCGAAACTTTCGGTTCCGTCCGGCGTCAACGGCGTCGTTGGTCCGTAAGCGCTGAGCGCGACCCAGTCGCAATAACTCTCGCCGGGGAAATAATTTTCGAACGCGTTCCATTTTCGTTCTGGCTCATCAAGCCAGTTCACATGCCAGACCCAAGTCAGATTGTCCGCACCTTCCGCGCGCATCAGATCGACAATGTGCCGGTAGGCCGCGATGTAGCGCTTCGGTCCCTCGCCCGCGCCACCATTCCATTTACCGTTCCAACTAAACCAATTCCCATTCGGTTCGGTCCCCCACTCAATTAGAATCGGCGAGCTAAACGCTTTGGCATCGCGCGCCCAAGCGCGAAGATCGACATCGAACTGGCCGGTGATGATTTTCTGGAGCGAAAACCTTTTCTCGCCGTGACGTTGATCCACGTCGGACCGCAACATTAATCGGACGTACGGAATCTTGCCGAGATCGCGGATCCAAGTGCACATCTCGATTGGAAATTTTCGCGATTCAAACCAGTTATTAGAAAAATAAACCCACGCTGTTTTTGCGCTGATCCCCTGCTCGTATCGCGTCACATCTGCCGGCGTGACGTCGTGCTCGGTCGGATCGTGCGTGTCGGTGCCGACTCCGCCCCAATAAAACCCATGATAAAGTTTTCCTGCGGGCGGCGGCAAAATGCTCGGCGATTCTCCGTGCAAGCTTGCGACGCAAGCGAAAAGCACCGCGACAACTGTTTTCACAAGGCAATTGTAGGGCAGGCGCCCCGCCTGCCCAAATCGGCAACGAGTGTGGTTGCCCGGTTGCAGCAGTCTCCTTTGCCGCTAGCGTGAAATATGAAGACAAAAGTTACAGGGAAAGACCTGACCAAGGAGTCGCCGCGCAGTCCCCGCATTCGCGTCGGCGGTTACGCAATTCTTGGGCGCACTATCGACAAGTGCCGTGCGCTCGTTGGCGGCAACATTGGCGAATACCATTTCGATTGCCCGGTCGATAACATGCTCTTCGGCCTCAAAGGCGTGAAGGGCGACGATTTCAAAGCGCAAATCGAAAATGGCGCGAGCGATCAGGAGATGGTCGAATGGCTCAATCGCAACGGTCAAAAGAAAACACCGGACGAAATTAAGCGCTGGGGCGACGAAGTCACCGCGCTGAATCCGTATAACGATCGGGAGCGACGCGAATGGTTTGTCGAACAGCTAAAACCGCTCGGGCTCGACCCGGCCAAGACGACATTGTTCGACTGGCTGGAGAAAGACGACAAAGCCTGCCACGCCCAAAAAGCGGCGTAGCGTCGCGCTCGAGGTCGGCGATTTTACGTCTTAATCAGCGGCGGTGGCTGATCTTCGGTGATGCCGGTGTCGACGCCCTGGCGCAGTTTGCTGTGACCAACTCCGTAAAGGAAATAGATTAACAGGCCAATCCCGAGCCAGACGAAGAAGCGAATCCAGGTCTCAAGCGGCAGGCTCATCATCAGAACAAAACAAAAGATCACGCCGAGGATTGGAAACACCGGAACCAGCGGAACACGAAATGGACGGGGGCGGTTGGCGTCCGTGCGTCGCAGGATAACAACACCGAGGCAAACGAGAATGAACGCGAAGAGCGTCCCGATATTGGTCAGGTCAGCGAGCGAACCGATATCAACCACGGCAGCAATACCGCCGACGAAAATGCCGGTCCAGATCGTTGTAATGTGTGGCGTCCTAAACTTCGGATGAATTTTTGCGAAGTATTGCGGAAGCAAACCATCGCGCGCCATCGCCATGAAAATGCGCGGCTGGCCAAGTTGAAACACAAGCAGCACTGAAGTAATCCCAGCGAGCGCGCCCGCACTGATGAGCGCTTGCGCCCAGGGATAACCAGCGAACGCGGTCGCGACCGCTGCCGGATCGCCAAAATAAGTCGTGTATTTTCGCGCCCCGGTGATCACCGCCGCCATCAAAACATAAAGCACCGTACAAATAATCAGGCTGGCGATGATCCCGATCGGCATGTCGCGCTGCGGATTTTTTGTTTCCTCGGCGGTCGTGGAAACGGCGTCGAAGCCGATGAAAGCGAAGAACACGATCGCGGCGCCGCTCATGACTCCACCGATACCGGTCGGAACAAAGGGATGCCAATTGGTCGGGTGAATCATGAACGCGCCGAACGAGATCACGAAAACGACCACCGCGAGTTTAGTGATGACGATGGTATTGTTCGTTCGCGCGCTCTCACGGATTCCGTAGATCAAAAGCGCCGTCACGGCAGCGACAATCAGCAGTGCCGGAAGATTGAGAGCGATCGGATAGCCGGCAATTGTGGGAATGGTGGCTGAGGAATAGTTCGACAACGATTCACCGCCTTGAGAGACAATCGTCTTTGCAGTTGCATAATCGTTCACTACCCAGACCGGAAATTTTAATCCAAAGAGACTCCCGAATAGCCTGACGAAATAACCCGACCAGCCGACCGCTACGGCCATGTTGCCGACGGCGTATTCGAGGATGAGGTCCCAGCCGATGATCCAGGCGATGAGCTCACCGAGTGTCGCGTAAGAGTAAGTGTAAGCAGAACCCGAAACCGGAATCATTGATGAGAGCTCGGCATAGCAAAGAGCGGCGAAACCGCACGCGACGCCGGCGACCACAAAGGAAAGCATCACCGCCGGACCGGCGCCGGGCCGGCCAAAGACAAGCGGTGCATGGCTCGTCCATGATTGAATGAAATTCAGTATCGGCGTCTTCCAAATCGAGGCCGCCAGTTGCTCGCCGGCCGCCGCCGTTCCCGCCAGCGCGAAAATTCCAGTCCCGATGATCGCGCCAATGCCAATGCAGGTGAGAGCAAACGGACCGAGAGCGCGCTTCATTTGCCGCTCAGGCGCGGCGGCTTCGGCAATTAAGTGGTCGGGGCTTTTCTTTCGAAAAAGTTGAAGTGGCATCGTTTCCTTTAAAGAATCGTGTCACTGCACAGGACTGACGGTCAACCACAAGTTTCCGATATCGATCTTGGCCCGCAAATAGCTCGTTTATCGGCCATGCTGAATCTGAGCGCGGCAAATCTGATCGGCGGTTTTGTCTTTGGCTCGATCGGCTTCGTCGCTTTCATCTACGGAAAGCGAATGAATTTATGGAGGCCAATGCTTCTTGGCATTGCGTTGATGGTTTATCCCTACTTCATCAGCGACGATCTTCTGATGATTGCAATCGGCACGATCGGGACGGCCGGCTTGTTCTTTCTCCGATAGACGCGCTCCACGCCATTTCGTAATCTCAGTCGTCATGGCGGACGAACCGGCAAAAATCATTCTCGGCGATACCGCGATTTCCGCAGTCGAGAGAACTGCGCGCCGACGTTGGTTCGGGCGAGGCAAAGATCGAGAAGCTCTGCCGTTCACGCATTGCGAAAATTGCGGAGCCGAGTTGGCCGGGCCGCATTGCGCGCAATGCGGGCAGGCGGCGATCGATTATCGCCGCTCATTTCGGCACGTCATTGTTGACGTTCTCGATTCGTTTCTAAACTGGGACTCGAAATTTTTCGCCACCATCGGCCTGCTCATCGTGAAGCCGTGGCGACTGACCAACGAATTTCTTGCCGGCCGACGAGTTCGTTATTTGCATCCGGCGCGACTCTATCTTTTGGCCAGCATTATATTTTTCTTTGCCGTCAATTACTGGACGAAAGGGATTCACATGGATCCGAGCAAACTCGGGCCAAAGGACCGCGCTGAGATTCAGGCCGACCTGGAAAAGGAAGATCTGCCGCCAGACGTCCGTGCAAAACTGCAGAAAGTTTTGGAAGAGAGCTCGCCGATGCCTGCGCCTCCAGTCCAGCCTTCGACTCCGGCCGCGCCGCTGGCTTCTGGCGCACCTTCGCTTTCGTCGCCGTCTTCACCTTCGCCCGCTCCGTCAAGCGGAAGCGCCAAAACTTTTGGGCCGGTTACAGAGCGACCCTTCGCGGTTATTGACAAACCTTCAACGCCCTTCGAGCAATGGCTCGAGGCGCGGGCCAAAGAAAAAATGGGCGAACACGGAACGAAAATGGGGCTTTTTATCAGCACGCTCTTCAACAATTTGCCTTACATGATGCTCTGCTGCATTCCGCTCTTCGCGTTTGTCCTGAAGATTCTCTACATCCGTCGCCACATTTTCTATATCGATCATCTGATTTACGCCCTGCATGTCCACACATTTGCTTACACAGGCGTAATGCTGATAGTGCTCGCAACGATCGGATTGAATCGCGCAATCCCGGGAGTGTTCGCAGGCTGGATGATCGCGCTCCTCTGGATCGCGTTCGTTGTTCAAATTTTCCTATCGATCCGCCGGGTTTATCGACAAGGCTGGTTCATCAGCACGCTTAAATTTTTCACCGGCGGTTTTATTTACCTAATGGTGCTATTTCTCGCGCTGGCCGCGACCTTTTTTATCACCCTCGCGCTACCCTGAGCGGTTTAAGTTAGCAAGCGCCTGGCTTCAGCAAGCAGATTGTCGATCTTTCCCGCATCGGTCCCGCCACCCTGCGCGCTTTCCGGACGCCCACCGCCTTTGCCGCCGACGATCGGCGCGATTTGCTGAATGATTTTGTTCGCCTGAAACTTCGAAGTCAGCTGCTTCGGAACAACCGCGACCAGCGCGGCGTTTCCATCCTTCGCGCCCGCAAGAACGATCGGGCCATCAAACTTTTGCTTCAAGGCGTCGGCAACCGCTTGTAACAGTTTGCCGTCGGCATCGGGCACACTGGCCACGCAGATTTTCTGGCCGACCTTCGACAACGCCAAGTCATTCGCAATCTGTGCGGCGCGGCTGCGCAAATCGGCCTCGGCTTGCTTCGCGTGTTTCTTTTCCCACTCGCGAACATCGACATCCAACTTCTCCAGATGCGCCGCGCGCGCGTCGATTTGCTTCATTATCTCGTCTGTTTGCACGGTATCCGTGAACGCTGGTAGCGGCGCGAGCTCCGGCCTTTTGCGCGATAAGGTTTCGAATCGTTCCTGCTGACGCGCCGCCTCTTCCCCCGCCCAAACGCGAGCAGCGTCGCCGGCAACGGCTTCAATGCGTCGCGTGCCGGCAGCGATCGCTTCCTCCTTCACGATCCGGAAGGCGCCAATTTCACTGGTCGATCTTACGTGGGTACCGCCGCAAAGCTCCATCGAGTAGCCGTTCAATTTCTTCGACTCGCCGCCGATTTGCAGAACACGGACCCTGTCGCCGTATTTCTCTCCAAAAAATTGCTGAATGTCTTCGCGCTTTTTCGCCTCGGCGTAAGGAATTTCAGTCCACGTAACCGGCGCATTCTCGGCGATCTTTTCGTTCACCAGCTTTTCCACGTCGCGCTTTTGCTGCGGCGTAAGCGCGGCGCTCGAGAAATCAAACGTCAATTTAT
>WNEY01002369.1_pt1 | contig 13792 bp, 8 predicted proteins | sample 5400531 | NCBI WGS metagenome assembly WNEY01 (sample SAMN13153338, study PRJNA577476) | soil metagenome | isolation source: 200 cm saprolite under Douglas fir tree site 1 | place: USA:California | collected 2015-04-18
GGGCACACGCACGGCTCTATAGCATGATCCACACCACTGGCGTGCGCGTTGATGAGGCTGGTAAGGAGCACTATGCCTTTTTCGAGCGCGATCTGTTCGGTATCGACGAGCCCCTGGCCAAAGTCGTGGAATATTTTAAGGCTGCGGCGCTTGGCTCCGACGTAGGACGGCGTATCCTCCTGCTCTATGGTCCGCCGTCTTCTGGGAAAAGCCAACTGGTCATTCTTCTCAAGCGTGGCCTGGAAGAGTGTTCGCACACTGACGCAGGGGCGGTATACGCCATCGCTGACTGCCCCCAGCACGAAGACCCCTTGAATCTCATTCCACACGCCATGCGCCGCGAGTTCCAGGAGGAAACAGGCATTCACACCGAGGGAGAGTTATGCCCGCTGTGTGCCTTGACCCTGCGAGAAAAATACCAGGGGGATATCTACAAGGTGCCGGTACGACGCATCTTCTTCTCCGAAAAAGAGCGCTGCGGCATCGGCACCTTTGTGCCGTCTGATCCGAAATCCCAGGACATTTCGGAGTTGGTCGGGAGCATCGATCTCTCCACCATTGGTGACTATGGCTCGGAATCCGATCCGCGCGCCTATCGGTTCGACGGCGAGTTAAACGTGGCCAACCGGGGCTTGATGGAATTTATCGAAATGCTCAAGGCCGATGAGCGCTTTCTCTACGTGCTGCTCACGCTGGCCCAAGAAAAAAACATTAAAACAGGCCGCTTCCCGTTGATCTATGCCGACGAGTGCGTCATTGCCCACACCAATGAGACGGAGTTTAACGAGTTCCTCGCCGATAAGAAGTCCGAAGCTCTGCACGACCGGATGATTATGGTGCGCATCCCCTATAATCTGAAAGTCTCGCAGGAAGAACGCATCTACGAAAAACTCCTGCGGCAGACCAATATGCAGAACCTGCACATTGCCCCGCACGCCCTGCGTGTGGCAGCGATCTTCGCCATCCTGTCGCGGCTCGAAGAGCCCAAAACCGCTGGCCTGACCCTGCTCAAGAAATTAAAACTGTACGATGGGGAAGATGTCGAAGGCTTTCGCCAGAAGGATATCAAACTCATTCAGGAGCAGACCGAGCGCGAGGGCATGGATGGCATTTCGCCGCGCTTCATCATCAACCGTATCTCTTCCTCCCTGATTAAGCCTGACGCGCGCTGCATCAATCCTATCGATATCCTGCGTGCCATTCGCGATGGGGTGGAGAGCCAGGGCCAGTTCAAAAAGGCGGACCGCGAGCGCTATCACCAGCTCATTGCTGAGGCGCGCCGGGAGTACGACGAAATCGCCCGCAACGACGTGCAGAAAGCGTTTTTTGTGTCGTTCGAGCAAGAGGCCTCGACCTTGGTCGACAATTATCTGGACAACGTCGAGGCATACCTGGACCACACCAAACTCACTGATCCCATTACCGGTGAGGAAGTGCCGCCGGACGAAAAGCTCATGCGCTCGCTGGAGCAAAAGGTGCAAGTGCCGGAGCACGGCAAGGACAGCTTCCGCAATGAGATCTTCCGCAAGGTGGCGATGGCCCATCGGCACGGTGAGAAGTTCGATTACACCACGCATGAGAAGCTCAAAGAAGCGATTGAGAAGCAGCTCTTCGAGGAGCGGCGTGACACCATTAAGCTCACCATCTCGGCACGTAGTCCGGACACCGAGCAGGTGCGGAAGCTCAACGACGTCGTTGAAACGTTGATCGCCCGTGAAGGTTACTGCTCCGAGTGTGCCAATGAATTATTGAAATATGTCAGCAGCTTGCTGGCGCGGGAGAAGTAGTCATGGCACCGCCGTGGGAATTGCGCCGTCGCGGCCTGAAGGATAGCCTGCGACACGACCAGCGTGTCAAGGAGGCAATTCGGAAGAACCTGCGTGAATTGATCGCCGAGGAGGCGATCATTACCTCTGATGGACAGAAACGCGTCAGAATCCCGCTGCGTTACCTGGAGCAGTATCGCTTCAAGTACGGGCAGCCTCAGGAAGGCGTAGGGCAGGGGCCAGGGAAACCAGGTGACCTCCTCGGACGGCATGGCGGGGATGGCAACGGCCCAGGCGACGGCCTGGCAGGGGATCAACCAGGCGAACTGACCTACGAAGTCGAGGTGCCGCTGGACGAGTTGACGCGCATGATGCTCGAAGATCTGGCGCTCCCGTGGCTGGAGGAAAAACCGGAACGGCAGGTCACGACCATCACCCATCGTCACACGGATGTGCGGCGCCGTGGCTCCCTGGCCAATCTGGACAAGCGCCGCACTCTGCTGGCCAACATCAAGCGCAACGCGTCCCGAGGGGTCGCTGAAGTGGGCCACCTGCATGACGACGACCTGCGCTTCAAGGTCTGGGATGAGCACGAGCAGAAGCATGCCAACGCTGCGGTCTATATGCTCATGGACCGCAGTGGCTCGATGACCACCAGCAAAAAGTATGTGGCCAAAAGTTTTTTCTTCTGGATGGTGCGGTTCTTGCGTCTGAAGTATCAACACGTCGAGACGGTTTTCATCGCCCATGACACGGAGGCGCAGGTGGTGCCTGAGCAGGACTTTTTCGCCCTCTCCAACAGCGGGGGGACGCGCTGCTCGTCGGCCTATCAAGTGGCTCTGGAACACCTCCAGCAGCATCACCCGGCGAGCCGTTGGAATATTTACCTCTTTCACTTTTCCGATGGCGATAATCTCCCGTATGACAACGCCGTCTGTAAAACGCTGGTGCAGGATTTGCTGGGGCAGTGCAACATGGTGGGGTACGGTGAAATCCGCTACAAAGACGAGGCCAGCTTTTACGGCTGGATGGGCCAGGCGCCGTACACGATCAGTTCCCTGCAGCATACGTTAGAAGAGATCCAGCATCCCCGCTTGCTCAGCGTGACCATCACGCACAAGGACGAGCTATATCAGGTGCTGCAGACCTTTTTGCAGCCGCAGGAGAACGCCCATGTTTGAAGCACGGGTGGCCGAACTGGAAGCGCTGGCACAACAGCACGGGCTCGATTTTTTCCCCACCTCCTTCGAGGTCGTGCCACACGACATCATGACCGAAGTTGCCGCCTACGGCCTGCCCACGCGGGCGCGGCACTGGTCCTACGGCAAGGTGTACCAGAGCCAGCGGCTCTATGGCACCATGGGTCTGTCGAAAATCTACGAGATCGTCCTCAATAGCAACCCCTGCCTGGCCTTTTTGCTCGATACCAACCCCGAAATCGCCAACTTGCTCGTGGCCGCGCATGTCTTGGGCCATGTCGATTTTTTCAAAAACAATGTCCTGTTTGCTCCGACCAACCGCAACATGATCAACGATGCCGTGGCGCATGCCCTGCGCATTGACGGCTACATCGAGCGCTACGGCCTGGAGACGGTCGAGCACCTGATGGACATCGGTTTTGCGCTCGACCGTCATATCGACCCTCACCTGGGAGTGACACGGCAGCCCTATCCCGCGCGCCAGGTGGTGGAAAAGGAGCGCTCTGCTCAGCCTTACGACGATCTATTTCACACTGCCAGCCCGAGTGTGACTTACGAAGTGATAGGCGAGCGCATCCCACCCCATCCAGAGCACGATCTCCTGTGGTTCTTGAGCACGTATGCCCCCCTGGAACCCTGGCAGCAGGATGTACTGCAGATCATCCGGGAGGAGTCGTATTATTTTTATCCACAGTTTCTCACGAAAATTCTCAACGAAGGCTGGGCGAGCTACTGGCACGCCGAACTCTTTCACCAGTACGGCGGGGTCTCCCCGGAGGAGATGATCGAATTTGCCCGCCTACACGCTGGTGTCGTCAATCCTGGGGGGCGGTTGAGTCTCAATCCCTATTACCTGGGCTATTCCATCCTGGTGGACATCGAGAAGCGCTGGGATGCCCTGCATGCTGCCGGCGGGTCTCCCCTCACAGGCCGACAAAAGCTCTTTGAAGTGCGGCGTACTGAGGACGATATTTCGTTTCTCCGCAACTATCTCACGCTCGAGCTCATGGAGAAACTCGACCTGTTTGCCTATGGTCGCCCGTGCACCCACCCTCCTGGGCAGCGCTGTCCCCAGTGCGAGCACATCGTACTCACCAGCCGCGAGCACGAAGCCGTCCTGGCAGCGCTCCTGGCGCCGCGCTACAGCTACGGTGTGCCGCGTATCGTGATTCGCGACGTGCTCAACAACACCCTCTATCTGGAGCACCTGGACCGGGCCACAACCTTCCTCGATCGCCGTTTTGCGGCCCAGACACTCGCCTACATCTCTGAGCTTTGGAAACACCCGGTCTATTTGCTGACCAGCGATGAGCGTGGCCGAGAGGTCAGCCTGACCGGGCGACCCGACTGAGGAGATGACACGGCGACGGGGCGACGCGGCGACACGGCGATGCAAACACCTCACCGGTGATCTTTCCCCGTGTCTCCGTGTCCCCGCGTCTCTGCCAGGGAAGGATACGCTAGGGGAGCATGCGCACCACCCGGAAGCCGAGGAAGTCATCGCGGTATCCAACCACTGAGTAGCGATTCGCCACCCGGCAGACGTTGGCCTCGTTATTCCAGCCGCAGCCCCGACGCATGCGATACGTACCCGTCTCGGGCCCTTGCGGGTCTGTCACGGGCCCGGCGGGATACTTGCCATCCCAGTTCTGGACCCATTCCCAGACGTTCCCCAGCATGTCGTAAAGTCCCCAGGCATTGGGCCACTTCTGCCCCACCGGATGCGGGTGGCGCCCCGAGTTGCCACGATACCAGGCATACTCACCCAATTGCTTCGGATCATTGCCAAAGCTGTAGATGGTGGTCGAGCCAGCACGAGCAGCGTACTCCCATTCGGCTTCGGTCGGCAGACGATAGAGCTGCATGCCTTCTATGGCGTTGAGCTTACTGATGAACGTCTGTGCATCGTTCCACGACACCTGATCCACCGGGCGATTGGCGTCGCCTGGGAAGGCGCTGGGGTTGGTGCCCATTACCGCCTGCCATTGACCCTGCGTTACCTCGTATTTACCCATATAAAATGCCTTGCTAATGGTCACCTGATGCACGGGACGCTCATCCTGATCGCCGGTGTCCGAGCCCATTTTGAAGGTCCCAGCCGGAATCAACAGAAACTCTATGCCAATGCTGTTCGTCAAGGTTTTTTCAGGGGTGGATTGGGCTTCGAGCGTGCCTGTCAGCAGCGCGAGCCCACTCAGGAGCAGCACCCCGGTCAGAAGCCACATGGGACATACCTGGGGCTGGTGCATAGTGCCTCCCAATGAGAAGTGAGTGTGTGCGTGACGCTAGAGAGCTTATAGCATCAAGGGGGAGGACGACGCAAGCAAGAGGGCACGGTCAAAAATCGTCCCTACGGCAGAGCATTCTGTGGCATACTGCAGGAGGGTAAGGGTTTGACCTCCCGCAAATGTTCACGGCAGTTACTTGTGGAGGAAATCCGATGGCGCTCCTGGTGCATGGTGGACATGTGCTCAACCCCTCATACACGGCCCTTGAACAGGCCGATATTCTTATCGAAGCAGATCGCATCAGGGCTGTTGGTCAGACCCTGCCGTTTGCACCCGACACCCACCGTCTCGATGCCACCGGGTACCTGGTGTTGCCTGGCCTGGTGAACGCCCATACGCATGCACACAACAACTTGTTCAAGGGCCTGGGAGACAACTGGACACTCGAAGACCTCCTCAACCATGGCCCCGCCCTGAATGGCAACCGCACCCCAGAAGATCACTACCTGTCCGCCGCTATTGGTGCCGTCGAGATGCTCAAAAATGGCTGTACAGCGGCGTACGATCTGTTTATGGCGGCCCCAGCCCCGACCTCTGAGGGCATTGAGGCGGTGGTGCGGGCCTATACCGATGTGGGCCTGCGGGTGGTGATCGCGCCGGCTATGGCTGACCTGGTATTTTATCAAACCGTACCAGGGTTACTCGATCTCCTGCCATCAGACTTGCGCCGCACGGTGAACGGCCTTGTGGCTGCTCCGACGGCTGGCGTCTTACAGATTGCTGCAGAGGCGGTCCGGCGCTGGCAAGGGACAGCTTCTGGGCGTATCAGTGTAGCCGTGGCTCCGACCATTCCGGGCCAGTGCAGCGATGCCTTCTTCAGTGGCTGTGTACGTCTCGCGCGTGACTATGGCGTTGGTCTGCATACCCATCTAGCCGAATCCAAAGTCCAGGCAATCGCCAGCCAGCACCGCTGGGGCAAGACGCTGGTGGGTCATCTTGCTGACCTCGGCGCTCTTGACTCCCGCTTTGTTGGCGCCCATGGTGTGTGGCTCACGGATGACGACATCCGCCAGCTGGCAGACGCTGGCGCTGCCGTAGCGCACAACCCGGCGAGTAATCTCAAGCTCGGATGTGGCATTGCCCCGGTGCGCGAGATGGTGGAGCAGGGGCTGACCGTTGGCCTGGGGACAGACGGCGCGATGAGTTCGGACAATCTCAATCTGTTCGAGGCCATGCGCTTTGCGGCGCTGGTGGGCAAGGTGCGTTTTCCCCATGAGCCAGCACGCTGGCTCGGCGCGCAGACGGCGTGGGACCTCGCGACGCGCGGGAGCGCACGGGTCCTCGGCATGGCTGATGCTGTCGGGGCTGTCGCCCCGGGCTATAAAGCCGATCTCGTGCTCTTACGTGCCGATTCCGTATTTTTACGGCCCCTCAATCATCCGCTCAACGCCCTCGTCTACGCCGAAACTGGCGCTGATGTAGACACGGTCCTGGTGGATGGCCGCATCGTGCTCGAACATGGGACCGTGCTCACAGTCAATGAAACGCACCTGCGCGCCCAGGCTCAAGCCGCCGCTGACCGTCTCCGCACGCAGAACCAGGCCGCCTGGACTCTCGCCGAGCAGCTTGCGCCCTATCTCGCCACCGCCTGCCGTGCCGCTGTGGCTACGCCATACCCGGTGCAACGTTACGCTGCGCCTTAACATCATACTAAGGAGATTACAGACCATGGATCTCGCTGAAGCCCGACAATTCCTCGCCACCCACCACTGCGCTGTTCTCACCACACGGCGACGCGACGGCCGTCTGCAAATGTCGCCGGTCACTGTCGGCGTTGATGCCGCTGGCCGCGCCATCGTTAGCAGCCGCGAAACCGCCTACAAAACACGCCACCTGCGCCGTGACCCACGCGCCTCCCTGTGCGTCTTTATGGACGAGTTCTACGGTCCCTGGGTGCAGATCGACGGCACTGCCGAGGTTGTATCGCTTCCAGATGCCATGGAACTGCTGGTTGATTACTATCGCCGTATCGCTGGAGAACACTCCGACTGGGACGACTACCGCCGTGCCATGGAGCGTGATCGACGCGTGCTGCTGCGCATTAGCATTGACAGCGCTGGGCCAGATCGGCAGGGATAGGACATGAGCGTAACACCATGCACATTCCACCAGCTCCAGGCAGTCCCGATATAGCACCGGAAAGCGCCACTGGCTTTACGGAGAAAACCGTGGTGCGGGCGAGTCGGGCGATGATTGCGACGGCTAATCCCCTCGCGACTGAGGCCGGCTATGGTATCTTGCAGCAGGGCGGTTCGGCTGTCGACGCGGCTATTGCTGCGCAGATGGTGCTGGGGTTGACCGAGCCACAATCCTCGGGCATTGGTGGCGGGGCCTTTCTCTTGCTCCATGACGGGACACAGGTGGTGGCGTTCGATGGCCGTGAGACAGCGCCGGCGGCAGCCACTCCAGACCGCTTCCTCGATGTGCATGGCAAGCCCCTGGCCTTGCGTGATGCGGTCGTCGGGGGGCGCTCTGTCGGCGTGCCGGGCGTGCTCAAGATGCTCGACATGGCGCATAAGCAATACGGTAGATTGCCATGGGCCACGCTCTTCCAACCGGCCATTCGCATGGCGGAAGAAGGGTTCCCGATCTCGCAGCGCCTGCACCTGCTGCTGGTGTCCGACCAGCAGCTGCGCCACATTGAGCCTACGAGGAGCTATTTTTATCAGGCAGATGGCACCCCCAAAGCCATTGGCACGCGCTTACACAACCTCGACTACGCACATGTTCTCAAGCTAATTGGTACACAAGGGGCAGAGGCATTTTACCGCGGACAGCTTGTGGAGGATATGGTCCAGGCGGGCAGGCAGCATCCCACACGTCCGGGTGACCTGACCGCGGAAGACTTTGCGGCCTACGAAGCTAAGCAGCGCCAGCCTCTCCAGAGCACCTATCGTGGATACACCGTGTATGGCATGCCACCGCCAAGTGCCGGCGGCATCGCCGTCCTGCAAATCCTCGGAATCCTGGAGCACTTCGACCTCCGGAAGTACCAACCGTTGTCGGTCGACAGTGTGCACCTGATCGCGGAAGCCGAGCGCTTGGCCTATGCGGATCGTGCACGTTACGCCGCGGATAGCGACTTTATAGACGTCCCTGTGGCTGGATTACTCGACCGTCATTATCTTGTGGCGCGGAGCCGACGCATCAGTACGATGCAGTCACTCGGGATAGCACAGCCAGGGGAGCCACGCCACGTACAGGCGACCCAGTTTGGCGATGATCATGCGCTCGAATTGCCCAGCACCAGTCACATCAGCATCGTTGATGCCCAGGGTCACGCCCTGGCCATGACCACATCTATTGAAGCCGCGTTTGGTAGCCGTATCATGGTCAACGGCTATTTACTGAACAACCAGCTCACCGATTTTTCGTTTGTGCCCACTGAGCATGGCAAGCCGGTCGCCAATGGCATCGCTGCACGCAAACGCCCGCGCAGTGCCATGGCCCCCACGCTGGTGTTCGATCAGCAGGGCCAATTCACCATAGCCGTCGGCTCACCGGGTGGCAGCGCCATTATCAATTATGTGGCACAGACATTGATCGCCATGCTGGACTGGCATCTCGATCCACAACAGGCCGTGAGCCTGCCGCACTATGGTAGCCGCAATGGGCCAACGGAATTAGAGCAAGGGCGCCATCTGGAAGTTTTCGTACCCCAGTTGGAGGCGCGGGGCCATACAGTTGCCCTTATGGACCTGCCCAGCGGACTGTCGGCTATTCTCAAAACCGAGTATGGCTATGCAGGTGGAGCGGACCCGCGTCGTGAGGGCACAGTCAAGGGATATTGAAGTGTAGGATCTGGGGCTGGCTTGCAAAAGCCGTGGCAACTGCCTATCCTCGCTGCAGCCAGGGACAGTGGGCAGGGGCATAGGCGCCAGGTTAAGCTCTCAGAACCTATCCCAGAAGCACTTGTGCTGTCCCCTCTCCCTCCGGGAGAGGGCGAGGGTGAGGGGCCCCGAGGCTTTTTTCTGGGACCTAAAGCCCCTCACCCCCACCCTCTCCCAAGGGAGAGGGAGCTGGAAGGCCCTGTGCCACAAGCCGTCATCCTTATCCTGGCGCTTATGGGGGGCAGGGGAGGGGGTGACAGCCATGATGCAACAGCGAGGTTGCCGCACCGCGGCGCGTTACAGAGGGGGTAGAGGGCTATGGTACGCGTTATTGATATGCATAATCATCTGGTAGCTCCAGAGGTCATCACCTTTTTAGAACGCGATGGGGCCCACTATAACACGCGCATCATCGAGGAAGACGGGCAGCGCTTTTTTATCATCCAGGACACGGCGCGGCGTCCATTGCATGCCAAGATTTCGCAGGTAGAGGCACGGCTGAGCGATATGGACGCTGAGGGCGTGGATCTCCAGGCGGTCTCCTGCGTCCCGTTCGTGATGTATCCTGAGGTCTCTGCCGCCTGGGGCATAGCCATGGCACGCCTCAACAACGAGGCCCTGGCAGCCGCCTGTGCACGGCATCCTGACCGCTTTGTGCCCCTGGCGTCCGTGCCCCTGCAAGATCCTCCGGCCGCCGCGGCTGAATTAACACGCGCTGCCGGGCTGGGATTGCGTGGCGTGGAGATTCCGCCGCATGTGCAGGGGCAAGGCCTGGATGAGCCCCAGTTCGCAGGCTTTTGGGAAGCGGCCGAAGCCCTCCATATGGTGGTCTGCATCCACCCGTTTGAAGCGGCGCCCCAGGGCATGCTGGCCCGCTATGGGTTAGGGAATCTGGTAGGCAATCTGTATGATACCGGTTTAGCCGCAGCCTTGCTCATCTATGGCGGGGTCTTAGAACGGCATCCCGCCTTACGCGTGGTGTTGTACCATGCGGGTGGGGCCCTCCCCAGCCTGCTCGGGCGCCTCGATATGGGGTACCGGAACAACCCCGAATGCCGAGCTGCCGTGCCACGCCCACCCTCGACCTACGTCGATCAGTTTGCCTTTGACACCATTGCCTTTCGCCAGGACATGCTGCGCTATCTAGTCAACACCTACGGCGCTGAACGCCTGGTGGTTGGCAGCGATTACCCATTGCCGGCCGGGCTCGCCCACCCCGTGGCTGAGGTGAAAGCGTTAGGGCTCGATCCAGAGGCGGAGAGTGCCGTGCTGGGCGGCAATGCCAGCCGTTTGCTGCGCCTGGCAGCCTGAGACGCAGCACGTATCCCTGAGCTTTGGAAGCGAGAGACTATGCGCAGTCGGTTGCATCAGATGCTCTGGAGCCTCGGCATCCTTCTCGCCGTGGCCGGGTCGGGGCAGGCGGCGGTGTTCCAGGCGACGCTGGACAATGGCTTAACGGTGCTTATTGAGGAAAATCACGCCAATCCGGTCGTGGCTGTGGAGGTATTCGTCCGCACCGGCAGTATCTACGAGCAAGAATACCTGGGCAGCGGCATATCGCATTTCTTCGAGCACATTATTCACGGTGGCACCACGAGCACGCGTAGTGAAGCGGAAAGCCGCCGTCTCCTGGAGGCCATTGGCAATAACTCGAATGCCTACACGACCGTGGACCATACGGCCTACTACATTAACACAACTACGGAGCACTGGCGCACGGCCCTGGAATTGCTGGCCGATTGGATGCTCCATAGCAGTATTACGCCTGAAGAGTTCGAGCGCGAAAAGGGGGTCGTGCAGCGCGAGCTTGAGCAAGATCTCGATAATCCCGAGCAGATGCTTGCCCAGATAGCCATGGAAACCCGCTTCCAGATGCATCCGGCACGCTATCCGGTCATTGGGTATAAAGAGTTGGTGCAAAAAGTCACCCGCGACGATCTGGTGCGCTATTACCAGCGCATGTATACCCCCAATAATATGCTGGTGGTAGTGGTGGGCGATGTGCAGACGCCTGATGTGTTGGCGCACATGCGCGAGACGTTTGGGCAGGGAGAGCGCCGGCCACTCCCGGCGATCAGTCTGCCCGAGGAGCCCCCCCAGCTTGGCAAGCGTACGGTCGTGAAGGAGATGGCGGTATCGCAGGCAACCCTGAGCCTATCGTTTCGCACTGTCGCGTTGACGCATCCACATCTCTATCCCCTCGACGTCCTGGCCTATATTCTCGCGAATGGCGACAGTGCACGCCTGGTACGCCACATTCAGGAAGAACAACAGCTCGTCTACGCGATTCAGGCTTCATCGTACACTCCCGCCTACGCCGTGGGTACCCTGGCAGTATCGGCAGCGCTCGCTCCTGAGCAGTTGCCAGCCGCCGAGGCGGCCATTCTCCAGGAGTTGTATCGCCTACGTGAGGAACTGGTAAGCCCGGAGGAGTTGGCCAAAGCCAAGAAGCAAAAGCTGGCCGATTATGTCTTCGAGCGCCAGACCGTTGAGCAACAGGCCCATGGACTAGGGCTCGATATGCTCAGCACTTATGATCCGAATTTTAGCGAGGCGTACGTCCGGAATATCCAGCAGGTGACGGCCGAGGACATCCGCGCGGTGGCGCGTCTCTACTTTCGTGAGGAGACCCTGGTACAGGCGGTCGTGCGCCCCCAAAGTGACACCCCGTCTGCACTCGCCCCGACTCCAGTTGCGCAGAGAGAGCCGGTGGTCAAAAAAGTGCTGGCGAATGGCATGACACTCTTGCTGAAGCGCAACCCTGCCCTGCCGATCGTGGCCATGCAAGCATACTTCAAAGGCGGGGTACGTGTCGAAACGCCCGACACCAACGGCCTGTCACAACTCACTGCCAGCCTACTGCCGAAAGGCACGACCAGCCACAGTGCTGAGGAGATTGCGGCAATTTTTGACGCCCGAGGTGCCACGGTGGCCGCGGAGTCTGGGAACAACAGCTTTTTCGTCAACGCCACATGCCTGCGCGAGGATTTTAGCGAGATCTTCCAGGTCTATGCGGACATCATTCTCGATCCCAGCTTTCCTGACGACGAACTCACGAAAACGCGCCGGCTGTTGCTCGCCGTCCTGGAACGGCAAAACGATGATTGGCGTACGGAGATCGAGAGGCTGTGGCGCCAACTGTTTTTCACCGTCAGTCCATATCGCTTATCGCTGGAAGGCACGGCTGAGACCTTGCAGCATCTCCAACGTCAGGATGTGGTCGCCTTTTATCAGCGCTATGTGGTGCCGGGCAATATGGTGCTGGCTATTGTCGGTGACATCGACCCAGCCCAAACAGTGATCACCGTAGAAAAAACTTTTAACGCTTTCCTGTCTCGCTCTGTGGCCTTTCCGGAGGTGCCGGCGGAGCCTCCTCCGACGCAGGTGCGCCGCCAGGTCAAGCAGACCCAGAAACAGGTCGCTGCCATCTACATCGGTTTCCCTGGGACAACGCTTACGAACCTGACTGACCGCTATCCCCTGCACATTCTCGATGGCATTGTCTCGGGTCTGGATATCCCTGGCGGCTGGCTGCACAATGAACTCCGTGGTCAGCAACTGGTCTATGTGGTGCATGCCTTTAGCTGGCTAGGCTTGGAGTCCGGGTACTTTGGCATCTACGCCGCCACGCAACCTGACAAAGTCAATACTGTGGTCGACATGATCTTGCAGACCATGGAGAAAGCCAAAGCTGGACAGATCAGTGATGAGGAGTTAGACAACACCAAACAGATGGCGCTCGTGACCGCCCGCTTGCACCGGCAAGCCAACGACCAGAGGGCTAGCGATATAGCGCTCAACGAGCTATATGGCCTGGGGTATGCCTTCAGCGATCATGAAGCAGAGCAGATCGCCAAGGTTACCAAGGCCGATGTGCAGCGTGTAGCCCAGATTTACCTGCACCACCCGGCCATTGTGATTACAACCCCCAGTCCCTAGTCACGCCTTTGCGACCCAGCTTCTTAAATCTGGATATGACATCCGCACCGTCCAGGCACTCCTCGGACATCGAGACGTAAGTACGATCATGATTTAACCCAGGGGCTCAACTGAGGCAGTGGCGGTGTCAGGAGCCCTACCAACCTGCTGGGCGCCGCCCTCTAAGCCGGTGATATTTTTCCCCAGCCTTTTTTGCAGAGTGGGTATCAGATGCTGATATCGTTGCCAGGCGGTCTCTCCCCAGAGATACTCCAGAACCTTTTGATAAATGGTGGACGGTATTCGATACCATCGGCGGTGTGCTCTGGATTAGGTTGCACAGTGTGATATCTTTGTCGGGAGTATGTGTAAGTACGACTTGTCCCTAAGGAGGTTTTTCGGTATTATGTCGCACAAGTCAGAGATTTTTGTTGGCTTTTTGAGAGCCGGTAATGCGCTGCAATATCCTGCGTAGTAAGTGTTTGCAGCCCAGACATATTCTCGGCACGCTGGGGATTCGGGATCACAGAGTGAGACCTTTGTCAGAGTGTTTCGGAGACTGACTTAGCGTTAGGCTGCTGATAGAGCATCCGTAAAAAGCGGCTCACACAGGTGCTAGACGGATGGCCTCCGCCTTTGCCCGGTTACAGGCGTGCTAAACCGCCATGAGCGGTCTAGCACGCCTATGGCGCCACAAAGACGGACGTGCGCCGTCTAGCACCGTAAAAAAACCGGACTTCACTGCCGTCTGCCGTCTAGTACGCCTCAAGACAGTGCTATATGGACACAGG
>WNEY01002370.1_pt1 | contig 13787 bp, 9 predicted proteins | sample 5400531 | NCBI WGS metagenome assembly WNEY01 (sample SAMN13153338, study PRJNA577476) | soil metagenome | isolation source: 200 cm saprolite under Douglas fir tree site 1 | place: USA:California | collected 2015-04-18
TGAGCGCGCCCGGCATCCGAGATGCCCGTCCCGTCCAGCGCGAGCTCTGTGAGATTGGTCAACCCGGCAAGGTTTCGCATGCCCTCGTCGGTGATCGACGTCCCGGTCAGGTACAGCTTGGTGAGGCCGCTCATGCGACCCACGTGACGCAGGCCGCGGTCGTCGAAAAAACGGTTGTGGCTGAGATCGAGGTACTTCAGCTTCGTGAACGGCGCGAGCGCGTTGCCGGGCAGCCGCGTCTGGTGCAGCCGCATTTCCTCGAGCTTCGGAAGAGCGGCCAACTTTTCCAGGACCGAGTCTTCCAGAGGAATGTAGGTCTGCACCGGCTTGCTGAGGACGAGCTTCTCCAGATCGGTCGCCGAGGAAAACAGCGCGATCGTGTCCGCCACCAGCGATACCGGCTGGTTGTACCAGAGGCGGCCGTTCATGTAGAGCTCCTTGAGATGCGGGATCGCCGGCAGCCGCGAGAGCTCGTCCTTCAGCCCCCAGGCGCCCATGGAGACGCCAACGAGATCCAGCGTGTGGAGGCGGAAATCTGTATCGGGCAGCTCATCCAGATCGACAATGGGCCGCTGTTGTCCTTCGAGGATAACCGCGCCCCCGAGGCGCAGGATCCGCTCAGCAACCACGCGGTCCGCGCTGCGGTCGCCGCCGGCGCGGCTTTGACGCCCGAGCGACGCCTGTTGCGCGACAGCAGGGATCGCCGCCAGAATGAACAGGCCCCAGAGCGCAGCGTTTCGAAACGGGGCGGGCATGTCCTCCTCGATCCCCGTGATATTAGCCTACTTCTCGGTGAAGAAATGACCGCGTAAGTCGCTGACCGGTACCGATGGCCAGCGAGCGGCCGTGCCCCAACGCGCGATTCTGCGATTGCGACGATCGATCCGTCGTACTAAGATGCCCGCGCAAGATGACTCATTAAAGGAGCGGGCATGGTGCAACGCCGACAGCGGGAGCGGAGTCTGTTCGAAGTCCTGTTGCCCGATGGGCACAAATTGTGGCCCGACTGGTTGCGCAAGATCGATACGCTGCTCGAGGACGAGGCCGTGATTGAAACCGTGGCCCAGGCGCTTGAAGCGCGCTGGCCGCAGAGCCGGCGCCGCGGGCGGCTCGGGACGCCGGTTGAGGTCGTGATCCGGATGCTGATGCTGAAGCATCTGTTCGACTGGAGCTATGACGACTTGGAGCGCGAGGTGCGCGCCAATTTGGTGTATCGGATGTTTACGCGCATCGATGCCGGCGAGGTGCCCGACGCCAAGACGATTCTGAAGATCGCACGGGCGCTGGGTCCCGATGTCGTGGCGCAGGTACATCGACAGGTCGTTGAGGTGGCGAAGCGTGCGGGGGTGACGCACGGCCGACGCTTTCGCGTCGACACCACGGTCGTAGAAACGAATGTGCACTATCCGACCGACAGTACGCTGCTGCAAGACGGGGTGCGCGTGCTGACCCGGACGATGCAACGAGCGAGTACGGCGTTGGGCGATCGGTCCGGACGGATTCGCAATCGGCTGCGGAGTGTGACTCGGCGTGTGCTGATCATTGGGTACGAAGCCCGATCGCCCAAGACCCGGGGCGCCTTGGTGACGAGTTATCGAAAACTGATGGCGACCACGCGCGCCGTGCTGCGTGACACGGCGAGGATGGTGCGGCGCCTGGGCCAACGGGTGCGCACAGCCCGTCCGCAGGTCCAACCGATGCTGCAGCGCGCGCAGGATCAGCTGCAGGCGATGCGGCCACTCGTGCAGCGTGTCGTCGACCAAACGCGGGCGCGTGTGCTGGGTGGCGACACGCACGTGCCCGACAAAGTCCTGAGCCTCTTCGAACCGCACACCACGACGATCCGCAAAGGCAAGATCGCGAAACCGAACGAGTTCGGTACCCTGGTGACGATTCAAGAAGCGGAACATCAGATCATTACTGCCTACGAGGTGCACCAGACGCGACCGGCCGACGTCACCTTGTGGACGCCGGCGTTGGATCGGCATCAGACCATCTTCGGCCGCGCGCCGGATCTGGCCGCCGGTGACCGCGGCTTCAGCTCGGCGACCAACGAACGGGACGCCACCGATCGCGGCGTCCGACGGGTCGTCCTGCCGCGGCGCGGCCCGAAGTCGCCGGCGCGGCGCGCCTATGAACGCCAACGCTGGTTCCGCCGCGGGCAACGCTGGCGCGTCGGGTGCGAAGGTCGCATCAGTGTGCTCAAACGTCGCCATGGCCTGCGCCGCTGTCACTACCATGGCGTCGACGGCATGCACCGCTGGGTCGGCTTCGGTGTGATCGCCGACAATCTGATGAACATCGCGACCTTCGTAAGTGCACGGGCCACCGCATAGAGAAACGAGAGAAACGAAACGATTGGTCAGACAACCGGCCGCGCGATCGCGGATAGAACAGCTCGCGAGCGGTCATTTCTTCACCGGAAAGTAGACTAGTCCCCACTCCCTAGTCACTAGTCCCCGAGCGCCCAGCCCCTTCGAGATCATGAGCGCGTGTTAACATCCGTGCGTTCCTGACATCTTGTAACGCCCATGAACACCCTCACACGCACCAGCGCCGCGCTGCTTCTGGCGACCGGTTCGATCGCGGCGCAGGCGCCGCGCACGCACGATCTGAAGCTCGTCCCCGCGAACGTGCACTGGGGCTACTACGACGCGGCGGTGAAGCCGGTCCTGCGCGTCGCTTCGGGCGACACCGTGCGCGTCGAGGCGATGGTCGCGCGCGGGCTGGCGCGGCTGCGCGCGGCGGGCGTGAAAGAGGACGAGATTCCCGAATCGATGAAGGTCGTCGAGCGGACCGTCACCGAGCGCGGGCCGGGCGCCCATCCGCTGACCGGACCGATTTTCGTCGAGGGTGCCGAGCCGGGCGACGCGCTCGAGGTGAAGATCCTCGGCTTCGAGTTCCTGCACCCGTACGGCGTCAGCGGCTTCATTCCCGGCAGCGGCACGCTGCCCGATGATTTCCCCTATGTGAAATTTCACCTCGTGCGGTTCGACCTGCGTGCGGGCACGGCGGCGTTCGCCCCCGGCATCACGCTGAAGCTGGCGCCATTTTTCGGATCGATCGGCGTCGCCCCGAATCCGCTCGTCGGCCGAATTTCGAGCGGACCTCCCGGTCCGCACGCAGGCAACCTGGACAACAAGGAGCTGATCGCCGGATCGACGCTGTACATTCCGATCGCCGTTCCGGGCGCGCTTCTGTCGATGGGCGACGGGCACGCGATGCAGGGCGACGGCGAGGTCACGCTGACGGCGCTCGAAACGTCGCTGCGCGGCACCGTACAGGTGACGGTGCGGAAGGGGCGGCGCCTCGCGTGGCCGCGCGCCGAAACGCCGACGCACTACATCGCCATGGGGCTGCACACCGACGTCGGCGAGGCGGCCAAGCTCGCGACGCGCGAGCTGATTGATTTTCTCGTCGCCGAAAAAAAGATGAACCGCGACGAGGCGTACATCCTCTGCTCGGTGGCCGCCGATCTGCACGTCACTCAACTGGTGGACGGCACCAGAGGCGTGCACGCGATGCTCGCGAAGTCGATCTTCACCAGGTAACGGAGCGCGCCGTCGGACCCCATCGCGCGCCGATCAGAGCGAACATCCCGAACTTCACCAACGTGCAGCCGGTCCTTCACATCAGCGAGGTCGTGACCGCGCCGGCCGGAGTCTAATGGTGCGGACAACGCGGTGACCTCGGCCCAGGACGCTCGAGGCGGTCGGGGACCGATTCGGGAACTAATCGAGCAAAACCGGGTGGCAACGCGTTTGCTCGGCTGTCCCCTCATGTCTGCGAACGAATCGAAGAAGCTGGCTCGACGCGAGGTGCTGGTCGCGCTCGGCGCAAGCGTGGGCGCGGCGGCACTCGCCGCGTGCGGATCTTCGTCCCCCACGAGCCCGTCGACTGCCACGACGACTACTACCACCACCCCGAACAATGCATCGTGCGTGGTGTCGGCCTCGGAAACCCGCGGGCCATATCCCGACACAATCGGGATGATCAACAACGCCGCCTTCTACCGCCGCGACATCACCGAAGGGCGAAGCGGTCTGCCGCTCACGCTGACGCTCGCGATCGTGAACGTGAACAACGCGTGCGCGGCGGTCAGCGGCGTCCAGGTGGAGGTCTGGCAATGCGACGCCGCCGGCACCTACTCCGAGTACGGACAGGGCTCGGGGCAGACGTTCCTGCGCGGCGTGCAGACGACCGACGCCGGCGGCCAGGTCACGTTCACGACGATTTATCCGGGCTGGTACGCCGGACGCGCGACGCATATCCATGTCGACGTGTACCGCAGCGGCGCGATCGTGAAGACGACGCAGATCGCGTTTCCGGAAGATGTGACGCGCGCGGTGTATGCGAGCGGCGTCTACGCGTCGAAGGGGCAAAACGCGACGACCAACGCCAGCGACATGGTGTTCTCGGACGGCACCACCGGCGAGCTCGCGAGCGTCACCGGGAACGTGACGAGCGGCTACACGGCGACGCTGCAGGTCGGCATCGCGATATGAGTCGCGTCAGACAACGGAGCTGACCTCCGTCTCCTTTGTTTCCTGCGCTTTCCGGGGCGAGCGACAAGATGTTCAAGCGCCTGTTCGGCCGATCGAACGCCGGGGCGGCTTCCGTGCGGATGCCGGACGTGGACGAGCCGGCGGACATCGACGCCGTCTTCGCCAGGGCCCGGCCCGCGGCCAGCGGCGAAGGGGAGCGGCCGCCCGGTCCGCCCGGCCGCCACGTGATCATTGTCACACCCGGGCGGATGCTGATGTTCAAGGCGTGTCCGCCACCCGACTCGATGGCGGCCGACCAGGTCGCCTCGGTCGAGCAGATGATGGCGTCGAAGGTGAAGCGGAACGTTGCGGCCATCGCATTCACCGAGAGCGGCGCGCTCATGCACGACGCCGCACAGGCGATCCCGTTATCTCGGATTCCTGCTCGGCTTCGCCTATATCGGCCACGCCGTGTGGGTCTTCGAAGGGCACCCGTCGGCGCTGGCATCCGGCTGCCGGAACGCCGACGTGCTGCTCGTCGACGGCGCGATGGTCCCGCACCTGCAGCAGGACTGGGTGGCCGTCGCCTCGAGAGCGATGCGGCGGCCGGAAATCTTCGTCCACGATCGCGCGACGTACTCGCTGCGCAAGGTCGCGGCCACGTAAGACAACGCGCACTCGTTCCCGCCGGGGTCACCGGGCGTCGCATCAGCAACGGAATGCGGGCCGGTCAGAATCCCACGGATACGGCCACCCCTTTGCGCGCCTTCGCCACGCGCGGCCCGATCGTGATCGCCGAGGTCTTGGACGCGCCGGTCGTGGCGCCGAGATAAACGTCCCCGGTTGCGCGGAATCGGTAGGACGGAAAGACAGCCCATAGGAGGGCGCCTATGCCGCCGTCGATGGGTCCCAAGAACGCTGCACCCTGGACAGCGGAGCGTGCGTCGCCGCCGAGTCCTCGGCCAACAAAGCCGCCGAGAATCCCGCCAGTGAGCGCCCCGACTCCCAAGCCCCGCAGCGCGTCATGTCCCCGCGAACGGGTCAGTCTGACTCGCTTGACGCCCAACCCGTCGAAGACACGCCGGCCAGCCGTCGATCCGTCGAGCGCCAGAGAAGCCGCGGACAGCTCCGTGATCGTGCCTTCGATGTTTTGGCCAGTCTGGTCGGTGACCGTTACCCGATCTCCGATGGCCGCACGGATCGGAATTCCCAGGAACGACTGTTTGGCGAGAGTGCGGTCAATTTTGAGTCCCGCGCCTGTTTCGAGAGCGTCGAGCACCAGCGAGACATCACCCTCGGAGAGACCTAGTGTCTCGAAGGTCGCCCGTCCGGCAGTGTCGGCATAGTGGATGGTCAGGTAGTACTTCGTCTCCTTGAGAGGCCAACCCCACTTGGAAGGGCCGACGGCCTTCTCATAGTGCAGGGCGGTGATGCGGTCGTACGGAACCGCGAAGGCGGCTTGCACGCCCACTTCGAACCGTACCTCTTTGGCTTGGGAATCTGAGACCAACAGGCCCTTGGCTTCTTCAACACGGCCGCCACGCTTTCGGGTGATGCGACGGGCGTCGGCGAAGCGCGACTCCGCATGCAGCGCAGTGAGTCTGGTGGCCTCCGGCGCGATGGGCTGACCGATCGGCCTGGGCTCCTGCGCCCAGACCGGAATCATCGAGGCCAGCAGATAGACGAGTGTGAGCGGAAGCACCGATTTCATCGTTTCTCCTCCTCGGGCCCTCAGAGGGTTGAGGATTCTGGGCCGCTACCCGGTAATGCGAAAATCGCGACGCGAACGGCTCACAGCTTCGTTCGTTATGCTGTTTTCAGATCCGCGTAGCACGTCCACGATCCATAACAGAGCGGACAGCGGACACAGTTGAACAGAGAGGAGCAGAGCAACGGAGACGGAACGGAGAAGAGTGGTTCGACGAGTCGGCCAGCGCGCGTCTTCGCGACGCCCGTCGAACCGCCTCCGTTTTTCTCCGTTGACATTCCGCGTCAGACGGCCAAGAATGCAGCCAGCTATACATAGCTGGCTATATACGAGCGACCCGAACGCATCGCCCTGCATCCATGCCCAAGCACAAGAATGACCGCCTGCAAGGCACGCTCGACCTGTTGATCCTGAAGATTCTGGCTCGCGCCGGACCGCACCATGGCTACGCCATCGCGCAGCGGATCCATCAGGCAACCGACGACTCGTTGCGCATCGAGGAAGGCTCGCTGTACCCCGCCCTGCAGCGCATGACCCACGAGAAATGGCTGCGAGCGCAGTGGGGCACGACGGATACGGGGCGGAAAGCTCGTTTCTACACCATCACACCTGCAGGACGCCGGCAGCTGGAGGAAGAAGAGCGCCGCTGGGTGCTCCTCACGCATGCGGTTGGCAAGGCACTGCGATTCGCCTAGGAGACCCACATGTCACCCCTCAGGCGGCTCTGGAATGTCGTGCGCCGGGCACGCATGGATGACGACCTTCGGCTGGAATTGGACACGCACCTCGCGCTGATCGAGGAGGAAGAACGAGCGCGGGGCTCGAGCGCCGAAGAGGCCCGGCGACGGGCCCGATCGAGGTTCGGCAACGCGCTGGCCTACCGGGAGCAGGCCCTCGACGCGGTCATTGCCACCTGGCTCGAGAACGCGTGCGCGGACGTCACCTTCGCAGCGCGGCGACTGGTGCGGAGTCCTACGTTCACTCTGGCCTCGGTGTTGACGCTGGCGCTTGCGATCGGCGCGAACGTCTCGGTCTTCGCGGTCGTGCAACGCGTGGTGCTGAACCCGCTGCCGTACCCGGACTCGGACCGGCCGATCGTGCTGGACCACGCGACGGGCCTCGAGGGTCTGGCCCGATCGGGCCCCGCGCCCTGGATGGCGCCGGGACTCTACTACATCACGCGATCCTCGATCGGCTGTCCGCGCTCCCGGGCGTCACAGCAGCCTCCGCGGCGAACTGCCTGCCCCTCGCAGACGAAGGCTACTGTTACGGCAACATGCTGCAGGTGCGAGGTCGAGACATTCGGGACGGTACGATTCCGCCGCCCGCGGTGTTCCGCGCGGTGGCAGGCGGCTACGTCGAGGCAATGGGCATCCGATTGCTGCGCGGTCGCAGCATCGATCGGGGCGACGTCGAGCGGGGAGAGCCCATTGCCCTGGTCAACCAGGCGCTCGTGAACGCCTATTTTCCCAACGAGGATCCGATCGGCGCGCGCCTGGCGTCGGCCCTCGCGCTCGGCGGAGATCAGGCGAGTCCGCCCCGTCCCACGTGGCTGACCATCGTGGGCGTCGTCTCGAATACGCCGGTCCTGGCGCTCGCCGAAGACAATCCGGTGCCCGCTCTGTATCTGCCGATGTCCGTCGCCGGTGGTCCCGACATGGCCCCGCTGGCTGGACCCAACATCGCGGTGATGAGTTACGTCGTCCGTTCCGCCACATCGCCGCGTGCGTTGCTCCCGTCCGTGCGGCGGGCCATCGATACGATCGACGCGAAGCTGGCCCTGGCGCAGGTGCGCACGCTGCAGGACACGCTCGACCGTGCCTCGGCGCAAATGGCCTTCACCATGGTCCTGCTCGCCATCGCCGCCGCGTGCGCGCTGATGCTCGGCGTGATCGGCATCTACGGCGTCATGTCCTACGTTGTGAGCCAGCGCACGGGTGAAATCGGCGTGCGCCTCGCCCTTGGCGCGGACCCGGGGAGCGTTGCGGGCATGATCGTGCGGCAGGGCGGGGTCGTTGCGCTCGCCGGCATCGCGGTGGGCGTCGCCGCCGCGCTCGCCGGCAGCCGACTCATCGAGTCGCTGCTCTACGACGTCAGCCCGCGCGATCCGGGCGTCTTCGCGGCCACCACTCTGACCTTGCTGGCTGTCGCGCTCCTCGCGTGCTGGCTGCCCGCGCGCCGCGCCGCCCGCCTGAGCCCCCTCGAGGCGCTGCGTGCGGAGTAGAACCGTCGGAGTATCCGGCATCGGCTTCTCTCGGTCGTCGTCGAGCTGAGTAGCCGAAAGACTCAGTTCGTCGCGCTCCCAAGCACCCCACAACCGAAGATGTAAAGCCACTCGCCCGGGCGTTGACTCCGGCGCCGCAGAGTGCTAAAAGAGGCGAACTTTACCGGTTAAGTTACGCCTGGAGGATACGATGCCCATCTCTTCATCGCGTGGAAGGCTCATGGTTCTCACCCTGCTCGGCTGTCTCCTGGCCGGAAGCGTGCGCGCGCAGGAATTCCGCGCGACGGTGACGGGCCGCGTCACCGATCCGGGCGGGCTGGCGGTCCCCGGCGCGACGGTGACGGCGGTCAACACCCAGACCGCCGAGGTCGCCACCGGATTCACGACCGAGGATGGCGCCTATGCGATTCCGTTTCTCAAGCCCGGCGTGTACAGCGTGTCGGCGGAGTTGACCGGCTTCAAGAAAGTCACGCAGGCCAACGTGCAGCTGGAGGTCGGTCAGACCTCCGCCGTCAATTTTCAGCTCCAGCTCGGCGCGGTCAGCGAGGAGGTGACCGTCACCGGCGAATCGCCGGTGCTCGATCTCTCCAAGGCCGATCGGGGGCTGGTCATCGACAACGAGCGCGTGACGGAGCTGCCGCTCAACGCGCGGAATCCGTTCATGCTCTCCTACCTGTCGCCGGGGATCACGTACAACGGCCCCGCCATCTACCAGCGGCCGTTCGACAACGGCGCGATTGCGGACTGGTCGATCAACGGCGGGCAGAATCGCAACAACGAGTTCCTGCTCGACGGCGCGCCGAACAACTCGATTCAGGGCGGCAACAACATCGCGTACGTGCCGCCGGTGGACTCGGTGCAGGAGTTCAAGATCGTCACCAACAGTTACGACGCCCAGTACGGGCGGACGGCAGGCGGCATCGTGAACGTCTCCCTGAAATCGGGGACGAACGCCTTGCACGGATCCGTCTACGAGTTCGCCCGCCGGAAGGAGCTCGACTCGAGCGAGTACTTCTTCAAGGTCAACAACCTGGACAAGCCGGCCCACAAATTGGATCAGTACGGCTTCCAGATCGACGGGCCGGTGATCAAGAACAAGACGTTCTTCATGTTCAACTACGAGGGCTACAAGGAAGCGACGCCGAACCCGGCGACCTTCACGGTCCCCGATGCGGCGCAGCTGCGCGGCGACTTCAGCAACCTGCGTGACGCGCAGGGCCGCTTGATCACGATCTACGACCCGTCGACCGGGCGCCTGGAGAATGGGCAGTGGGTGCGCGACCCGTTCCCGAACAACCAGATTCCGATCGGCCGCATCAACCCGATGGCGCTGAAGTTCGTGCAGTACTTCCTGCAGCCCAACGCCACGGCGCCTGCGGGCAGCGATCCCTGGCGCAACAACTACGTGTTCGCACCGAACCTCGCGTTCGACACCTTCCACAACATCGCCACCAAGGTCGACCAGAACATCAGCGACAGGACGAAGCTGTTCGTCCGCTACGCGTACAACAAGCGGACCGAACAGCGGAGCACGAATGGGATTCTGTCCGGACCCGCGCAGGATGGCCAACTGCCGCTCTGGCGCATCAACCACACCGGCGTCGCCGACTGGGTTCGCACGGTGAGCTCGTCGATGGTCGTCAACGTCCGCGCCGGCCTCAATCAGTACCTCGAGCTGGCGCGGTCCGATCCGGGATTGAATTTCAATCCGGCCGATCTCGGCTTCCCGGCGTCGTTCGTCAATCAGCTTCCGAACAAGGTCTTTCCCCGGCTGAACTTCGTGACGACCGGGGCCGCGCCCAGCGGCTTCGGGGCGAGCACCGGCGGGACGACGGAGTACCAGAATCTCGGCCGCAACACCCGCAACAGCGAAACGACGACCGGCTTCAGCCTGCAGCCGAACTTCTCGTGGGTAAAGGGCACGCACAACGTGCGCGGCGGGCTCGACATGCGGCTGACGTGGTACACGCGCGAGATCAACACCAACCTGTTCGTCTTGACCTTCGACCGCCGCTTCACGCAGCGGGCCTTCAATGCCGCGGACGCGCTCAGCGGCAACTCAATCGCATCGTTCCTGCTCGGTGCACCTGCCTTCGGGGCGATCGAGAACAACTTCTACCCGACGTTCCGCTGGAACTATTACGCGCCGTGGGTTCAGGACGACTGGAAGGTGACGAACCGGTTGACGGTGAACGCCGGCGTCCGATGGGACTTGAACACCCCGGTCTTCGAGGGTGACGACCGGATCAACTACGGCTTCGACACCCAGACGATCAATCCGGTGTCGCCGCGGATCAACCAGCAGCAGTTCCCGGGTTATCAGGTGCGCGGCGGCCTCGGGTTCGTCGACGTCAACGGCAACCCGAGATACCCGTACCAGTGGGACCGGAACAACATCCAGCCGCGCATCGGCTTCGCGTATCTCCTCGGCGACAAGACGGTGGTGCGCGGCGGCTACGGGCTGTACTACGTCAACGTCGTCGGCATTTCGGCGTCGAACGGCTTCGGCATTCAGACGCCGCTCATCGCATCGCTCGACGGCGATCGCACCTCGACGTTCCCGCTCGCGAATCCGTTCTCCCAGGGGGTGACGCCGGCGCCCGGATCGTCATTGGGTCTGCAGACGTTCCTCGGGCGGAGTGTGGGCTTCTCGAACACCGATTTCGTCAATCCGTACGTGCATCAGTTCTCGCTCGGCATGCAGCGCGAGCTGCCGGGGCGCACCACGGTCGAGCTCTCCTACGTCGGCAGCCGCACGCGAGAAGAGCAGAACCGGTGGGGAGGCTTCAACGAGCCGCCGGCGTCGCTGCGCGACCGGTGCGATCCGACGAAGGGCGGCAGTGTCGCGTTCTGCAACGAGCTGCTGCCCAATCCGTTCTTCCAGGTCCCGGGCTTCGAGGGGACCGCCCGGTTCACGAGCCCGACGCTGTCGCGGTACGAATTGAGCCGTCCGTTCCCGCAGTTCAGCAGCATCACGATGTTCGACCGCAACGACGGCCGCATCTGGTACAACTCGGCGCAGCTCGTCGTGAACAAGCGCATGTCGACCGGTCTCACGCTGGCCGGCACCTACACGTTGTCCAGGATGACGGAGGAGAACGGCGGCGACAACCAGATCGGCGGCAACAACACCGTGAATCCGCTCATCACCGACATCGACCGGGTGGTGCAGTTGTCGCCCTTCGAGAGCGACCGGCGTCACCGCGTCACCGTCTCCGGCGTCTATCATTTGCCGTTCGGTCGCGATCAGAAATTCCTGGCCAGCTCGAGCCCCATCGTCAGCGGTCTCGTTGGAGGATGGGAAGTCGCGGGCATGTGGTTGTTCAACAGCGGCCGTCCCTGGGGCCTCCCGCAGAACGTCTTCTACGTGAAGGACGCGACGCTTCAGAACGTCGACTTCAACGCGCAAGTGATCCGCGCCGTGCAGCCCTGCGTCGCCCAGATGAGCGACCTGGGCGTGGTCACCATGCTCGGCTACTCGGTGGCCGCCGGGTGCACGGAGCCGAACTTCATCATCCGGCCCAACTACACGCGTGGCGCCGTCAATTTCCGCGACGATCAAATCCGGCGTCCGCCGTTCTACCAGTTCGACCTCAATTTCGCGAAGACCACGCGTCTGTCCGGCAACGTGCGGTTGCAGCTCCGGGTCGAGCTGTACAACGTGCTCAACCAGGTGATCTACGACGAGCGGCAGTACGAGAACAACCCGACCAACCCGCTCTTTGGCAGCATCGACCGAACGGTCGTGCGACAGTCGAACTTCCCTCGGTACGGACAGCTGGGCATCAAGCTGCTGTTTTGAGGATCCGGGCAGCCGCGCTGCTCGCCGCGTCGCTGGGACTGTCCACCGCGGCGGCGGATCGCGGCCGGCGAATCGAGTACAACGACCTGCCGGAGGTGCTGCAGCACGACCTGGCGGCGCACGGGATTTCCGCGCGCGCGTTTGGCCCGTATCTCGACGGCGTGCAGGCTGACACCGATCGGCGGGTCGCGGAGGGTGAAAAGGAACACCTGATCTACTACGCGCTTCAGTCGAGCCGATTCAGCGAACGCGCGCCGATCGAGCCCGCGGTCAGCGCGCGTCGGTTCGTCGAGCGCCTGTCGGACGTAGATCGCGCGCGGCTGCTCCAGGATCCCTCGTACGTGCCCAGGGCCGGGTGGCCGCCGGCCGAGCGGGCCCGCGTCGCCGAACTACTGAGCACGTTCCGCCGGGAACCCAAAGACGCGCGCCTGGCATATTTCAGGACGCTGCTCGAGTGGGATCGTCCCGCGGCCGCGATCGAAGCGCTCTACGCGGACTACGTGCGGGTGGCGCGATTCCTGTACCAGAAAGAGTTTGTGGCGGGCAATGATGCCGCCCGCATCGCATCGCTCTACGAAAGCCGGCCGCACAGCTCGGACACACAGATCGAAGCGGGCTTCGGTGTTTATCTCGGCCTCGGAACGCTCCAGGCGCTGGAACCCTCGCTGCGCGTCACGAGAGTCCTGGTGGTCGGCCCCGGTCTCGACCTCGCCCCACGCACCGATCTCACCGACGCCGTCGACCCGCAGAGCTATCAACCGCTGGCGGTCGCCGACGCGTTGCTCGCCTTGTCGCTCGCATCCGACGTGGACCTCCGCGTACATTCACTCGACGTGAACCCGCGCGTGGTGCGCGCGCTCGAGGCCGCCGCGCGAGGACCTCTCGCGTTGCACCTGTTCGCCGGCATTCTCGAGACGGCCGACCAGCCCTTCCGGCCCGAGTACCGCGCGTACATGCACGCGCTCGGCCGCGCGATCGGCGAGGAGACGACCGCGCCACGCCTCGTCGCGTCGGACAGGCACTACCTGCATTCGATCGCCGTGCGACCGGCAGTCGCCCGCGCGCTGAGCGTCGAGCGTCTGAACATCGTGACCGAGCGCCTCGTCCACGAGCCGCCCTTCGATGTGGCGGTCGCGACCAATGTCCTCACGTATTTTGATGATCGCCAGCTTGCGCTGGCGCTCGCGAATATTACCGCCATGCTGCGGCCGGGCGGGTACCTGCTCCACAACGAGTCGCGCGCGGCTCTGATCGACACCGCCGCCTTGCTGGGCCTGCGGCTTCTGCACACGCGAACCGCGGTTCTCGGCGGGCCGCCGGCCAGGCCGTTGTACGACACCATATGGTTGCACCAAAAGCCGAGGACGCCATGACGCAGGTGCGAGGACCTCCAGTTGTGCGGCGGCTATCGCGTGCGCGACGTGTGGGCGCACGCCGATGTCGGCATGCTGGCTGCGACGCAATCAGTCTCGGTGCCGAGCCACGGCGTCGAGCTCTGGCGGCTCACCCCGGCCCGCTGATCGCTCCAGCCGCGGCGAGCGCGGAGTGGAGGCGAACCGGTGAACAACA
>WNEY01002371.1_pt1 | contig 13787 bp, 9 predicted proteins | sample 5400531 | NCBI WGS metagenome assembly WNEY01 (sample SAMN13153338, study PRJNA577476) | soil metagenome | isolation source: 200 cm saprolite under Douglas fir tree site 1 | place: USA:California | collected 2015-04-18
CTACGCAGATGACGCGGCGCCGCTCTTGCCAAAGGGCACGATCTTGCGCGTCACCGGCTACTTCGACAACACGCCTGCGAACAAGAACGTCGTCGACCCCCGAAACTGGTCGGGACTTGGCCACCGCTCGATTGACAACATGCTGATCAACATCGGGCAGACCATCTCCCTGACCGACGAAGAGTTCCAGCAGGAGATGGCCCAGCGACGGCAGAGGCTCCATCTGACCGGCGGACAAACAGTATTGGGCTGTCCGTTGTGTGGCTACAGCAAGATCCCGGTCGCGACGGTCGGGAGCCAGCCACAGTAACGGATTGTGATGGCAGGCTGCAGAGTGCCGGTTGGTTGTCGATTTGGTGCGCAATCGGATCTGCAATCTGCAACGTGAAATCTCCGGTCGGTCGTTCGGTTGGTTGCGGCAGCTGCGGGAGATCGAACATGGTGAAAGCAGGCATCAGGCTTTCGCGGCCGCTCGCGCTGGCGTGCGGTGTGCTCGCCGTCGTAGCTGTTGTCTTGGCGGGGTTCTCTCCCACGAGCGCCCAAGTCGTCCTGACTGGCCAGAATGCGGTGCCCGCGTACGAGGGGTGGGAACTGAACCCGGACGGGTCGTTCAACCTTGTGTTCGGGTACTTCAACCGGAACTGGGAAGAAGAGCTCGATGTGCCGATTGGACCAAACAACAACATGGAGCCAGGCGGCCCGGATCAAGGACAGCCGACCCACTTTCTACCCAGACGCAATCGGTTCCTCGTTCGGATTCGCGTCCCCAAGGATTTCGACAAGAAAGAATTGGTGTGGACGCTCAGCACTCATGGGAAGACCGAACGAGCGTACGGAACGCTAAAGCCCGATTACTTCATCGATGACATCGTCATCCAGAACAACAATGGGGCCGGCGGCGCTGGCGGGGGCATGCCTGACACGATCGGGAACAAGGCCCCCCTGCTCAAGGTCGAGGGCGACATGACCCGACATGTCAGCGTGGGACAGCCCGTCGCCTTGACCGCGTTCGCCAGCGATGACGACAAACCGAGGCGGAGACCCATGCCGCCGCCCCTCAGTCCGTTGAACCGGAGCAGCCGCGGCACGCCCAACTCGGCGACCGGTCTGAGGCTCTCCTGGTTTGTGTACCGGGGCGCAGGCAAGGTCACGTTCGATCCACTGCAGATCGAGGTCTGGGAGGACTACAGAGAGGGTGCGAACTCGCCGTGGTCCGCCGGCTTTGCGACGCCACCGGTTCCGCCTGAGGGAAAGTGGGTGAACCGGGTGACCTTCAGCGAGCCCGGCACATACGTGCTGCGATGTCTCGCTCACGACGGAGGTCTCATGACGTCGGAGGACATTACCTTCGTCGTGAACCGATGAATCGCTTCAACACGATTGGGAATTCGCCACCGACACCGGTCCTTCCATATCAGAAGTCGAATTGCACGCCGAACTTGAGGAGTCGTCCGACCAGCGTGTTGGTCGGGCGCAGCCAAGCGCCGCCGGTCGTTCCGGTATACCGCGTGGTCACCGCCAGCACCGGGCGTGCGTTGAACGCATTGTAGATGTCGAAGATGCCCTGCACCCTGCGAGTGCCGCCCAGCTTGAACATCTTGATGAAGCGGATGTCGGTCTGGCTCGAGCTATCCTCGAACTGACGCTGTGACGGCAAGACATCGACCACGACGGTCGCGTTCGCACCGGCCGCCAGGGCCCGCCCGAGCGACGGCGCGATCAGCGCGCTGTTCGCGACGATATTTGCCGCCTGTGTGGCGCCCGGGAAGTGCTGGAAGGAGGCGCTTGCCCGGAGGTCAAACGGCAGGGTGTACACAGCGGCCGCCTTCACTTGCGTCTGCGCGCCCCATGGCGTGACTGTGTCGCAGAACGTCGAGTTGCGAGGCTGCGTGAACGCCGCGACGCCAGCGGTTGCCGTGGTCGCGACTACCGGCACCACCTGCGGGTTCCCAGTCACCACGCCGCAGTAGTCGACTTCGGTCCGGCCCGTGTTCATCCCGGCGGTGACGTACGCCTTCCTGATGCGCGCGGTCATCGTCAGGTCAATGCCGTTGTAGACCTCGTTGTAATCACCGTAGTTCGAGGCGAGTTCGACTACCTGCTGGCTGGAACCGAACTTGGACGGCTTCACGTCGAACAGGCCGCAGATTTGACTGCCGCTGTTCACCGAGAACCGTGAGTCCGTGGGTGCCGGGATGCAATAGCTGTCGTAGTCCGACGGTGTGAGGGCCCGGTTGGCCGTCACGCGGAAATTGCCGTACCAAGTACGGAAGTAGCCGAACGTCATGCCCACGTTGGGCATCAGCTCGTGCTGGACGATTGCTTGCGCCTGCCAGGTGTAATTCCGCTTGTTCCAGCCCTTCAACACGTCCGCGTCGTACCGGTACGCGTTCGGGTTGTTCCGGCCGAAGTTGAGGTTGTCAATCGTGCCGCACTCGCCGTTGGCCTGCGGATTCGTCAGATCGCAGTCCGGGATGTAATTGCCGTTGGTGTCGCCCCAGGTCCGGTTCGTTGCGCTCACCGACGAGTTCACTGGGTGGTTGGCACTGGCAATGTCGACTGCTTCACCACCAACGTACCGTCCGACGTTGAACTTGACTGCCGTCTTGCCGTTGCCGAAGAGGTCATACGCAGCGCCTATGCGGGGGTTGATGTCGGTCCAGCACGGCAGACACGGTATCGCGTCGAACTGGCGTGCCGGCACGAATACGCCGGTCGGCAGGGTCGTCGCCGGAGCCTCCGCATTCAGGTAGTCGAAACGCAGGCCGAGATTCAGCGTCAGCCGCTTGATCGTCCATTGATCCTGCGCGTATACGCCCATGCTCGCTTTGAGGCGCTCTTCGTCGAGCAGCGGCGTTGCGTACTGCGTCAGCGAGAGTGGCAGGCCATTCGAGAACGTGTAGTCCATGCTCCCGTTCGGTTCCTGGTAGAAGTGCCGCCACCCTTCCATGATCTGCATGCCGACTTTGAGGGCGTGCGAACCGGTGACATAGGAGACGGCGAACTTCTGGTTCGACTGCTTGGAGATCTTGTGGCCATAGCGCCAGCCGCCAGCCGACGAGCGATATCGGAAGCCGCCAGGCACCGCGACGCCGTTGACGGTGTAGCCGGTTTGCTCGAGGACCGAGACCTGCGATATTCCGAGCGGCAGGTCCTCCGAGGGGACCGTCGGGTAGTCGAAAATGAGCGACGTGTTGCCTGCGTCGAACATGAGGCGGTTCGTCATCGGAAACGACCAGGTGGCCTGCAACAGGTAGTTCGGCGGTCCGAAGTTCCAGCGGTGCACGCCCTCGGGCGAGGACACGCCGGTCAGACCGGAGTGGCAGACGCAGTTCGATTCCTGGTCCCACGACAGGTTCAGGCGATGCCTTTGGGCCGCCTGCCACGTGAACCGGACGTTGTTGTGGCGGTTCGAATTGTCGTTCACCGCCGGGCGGCTGAGGTCAGGCACGTAGGTCCACGCCGCTGTGTTCCTGTTGTAGTAGAGCCCGGGCACGAACTGCGAGTTCCCCCACCACCGATTCGCGGTGAAGAACCAGAGCTTGTTCTCGCGCAGCGGGCCGCCGAGCGAGCCGCTCACGTCGTACACCTGATCGACCGCACCGATCGTCGGCAGACCCCGCGCCTTCAGATCGTCGGGGACGGCCGTCGAGTTGAACTTGTCACTTGTGAACGTGCCGAATATGTACCCGCGGTACGCATTGCCGCCGGACTTCGGGATGAGGTTCACCTGCACGCCGCCGAGCTCGTACTCGGACGAGTTGCCGCCGAGCTGAATCGACACCTCTTCGGCACCGGTCGGATCGAAGTAGAACCCCGTGCCAGAGTTGCCGACTTCCATCGAGTTCCAGCGCATGCCGTCGATGAGCCGGCGGGTGTCCTGACCGCGACCGCCGTGAATCGCGAACGTGGCCCCCGTGTCGGCGCCGGTACTGCCACCCACGTCCGTGTTCCGGCTGGCGCCGGGCGTGAGCGACGCGAAGTTCGTCCCCGTATTCGGCAGCGACTGGATCACCAGCATCGTGATGACTTTCTGCTGCGTCACGTTCTGCGTGTCGACGATGGGCGATTGTCCGGAGACCGTGATCGTCTCCTCGAGAGATCCGACCTTGAGGTCTGCGTTGATGCTGGCGGTGAACCCGGCTGACAGTTCGATGCCTTCGCGCTTGAACGTGCTGAATCCCGGTAGTGTGAACGTCACGGTGTAGATCCCGGGCCGCAGATCCACGATCTTGTACTGGCCTTCGCCGTCCGTGACGACGTTACGAACCTTCTCGATGAGCGCCGGACTCGCGGCCTCAACTGTCACGCCCGGCAACACTGCGCCGGACGCATCCCTTACGACACCGGCGATGCCGCCCGCAGCCTGGGCCCATGCCGTGCCAGACAGAACCGTCCCGAACACCATCGCGGCAGCCAAGACACTGATGACTCGCATGATCACAAGACCTCCGGTCCGTTGGCCGCAGACACCTGGTTTACACAGCGGAGAAGTGTCGGCCAACCGCAAGGTCATGTCAACGGCTGAACTCACGTCCAATGACAAAGCTTTAACCGAGCTTTGACCAAGGTTCAGTCTGGCCATCCAAACTCTCTTTCTCTGCCCGTCTCGCGACTCGCGTATAATCCGCCGCGCGGATCTGCATCGACAGCTCCGCACCGGGGAGGCGTGAACGATGAAACCTGTTGGGGAGCTCAGCCGGCGCAAGGCCCTGGCGCTGCTGACGGGCGCCGTAGGCGCGGGCGCCACGGGCGCCTGGTCGACGCTGTGTGCAGCCGCGCAGAGCCGCAACGGGGCGCGTCCCCAGGCCGGCGCCATCATTCGGACCATTCTCAAGGACTTACCGCCGTCCGCCATCGGCAACGGGCATATCCTTTTCCACGAACACTTGTCGTTTGGTGCGATCTTCTACGAGAAGATGCGCCCGGCGAACGCCCCGCAGCCCGCAACTCCTCGGACGCCATCGGTCCTGGAAAACCCGGAAATGGTGCTCGACGAGCTGCGCGCAACTGGCAAAGACGGCGTAAGCCTCATCGTGGACGGCGGCCACGCCGACATGGGCACAAACTACGATCACCTCAAGATGATCGCCGAGAAGGCGGGCGTCCACGTCGTCGCGAGCGGAGGCTACTACCTGCAGACGACGTATCCGCCTGAGGTGTCGACGCAGAGCGAGGAACAGCTCGTCGACGGGTTGGTGCGAGACGCGGCGAGATATCGGTGGGGTGCCTTTGGTGAAATCGGCAGCTCTCCCGAAATGACCAAGGACGAGCGCAAGGTGTTCAGCGTCATGGCCAAGGCCCAGATCCGCACGGCTTTGCCGATGTTCACCCACACGTCGCACAACGGCTGCAAGGCGTGCGCGATGGAGCAGCTGGACATCCTCGAGAAGGCGGGCTGCAATCCGAAGAGCATCTGCATCGGCCATCTGTCCGACATCACAGACGATCTGCAAGCCGAAACTCACAAAGCAATCGCCAAGCGTGGCGCCTTCCTGGGGTTCGATACGGTCGGCCACCGGCTGGCGCAGGGTGATGCCAAGAAGGTCGCCCTCATCCTGAAGGTGCTCGAAGCCGGCTACGAGGATCACATCCTGGCGTCGTCCGATTTCGCGTCGGACCCCGAGTTCAAGGCCGCCGGCGGCGCAGGGTACTCCTCGGTGTCGACGGTATTCCTACCCAAACTCAGGTATGCAGGGGTGAAGGAGTCCACGATCACAAAGATCATGGTCGAAAATCCGAAGCGCTTTCTGACCTTCGTCCAGCCGAAAAACGCCTTTAGCGCGAGTAGGCACAGCTCGACGTACCCGGGGCGCGGCCGCGCGTCCAGGCCGAGCGCCTGAAGGGCTGTGGTCCGCAAAAAACTCTACGCTGCCTGAAAATCGCGTGATTTTCATTCATCCTGGATTGTGAGACGCCGTCGCGCTCGGTATGGCAAGCTGCCGCATGCGGAAACGATCGGCCTGGCCCAACGCCTGCCGAACCGCCGGCTGCGTGCTAGTTGACGCGCTGACGTTCCTGTCGCTACCCCCTCTTCCGGCGATGGAAGTCGCGGGTGAGTTGAATCCACACGTGCCGGATGGTCGGATGTCGCACGCAGGCGACGCGAACTGAGCGCGATCCGGCTTGGGAGGTCACCATCATGAAGCTTCCGCGCGCCGCGGTGTGGGCCGCCGCTATCTTCCTGGCAGTGGCATTTGTCCTGGTGGGCATCTCGAAGGTGAGAGGGCCTTCGGCCATGCGATGGGGCGAGAGGTTCGTGCACTGGGGCTACCCCGCGGGTGCTGAACGCATCGTCGGCGTCCTCGAGATACTTGCCGGCGTCGGGGTGTTGATGCCGAAGTGGCGACGAGCTGCCGCGGCAACGCTGGTCGCGCTCATGATCGGCGCGCTCTGCACGCATCTCGTTCACGCCGAATTCCTTCGCCTGATCCCGCCGCTCGTCCTCGGCGCATTGGCGTTCCTGGTCTGCTCCGCGCCCTCGGTCCAGGCGAGAACAGACGCGGGATGACGCCGTTGAAGAACCAGCAGCGCAACGCCTCGATGGCGGGCGTGTCGCCGAGTCATCGCTGCTTAATGAACTACAGCCCGATGGGGACATCGAGGCGCGAATCGCACGTCGGGTCGTGGTCAAGGTGCTAGAATGCGCCACCTCCTTCGCACGGGGCCGCCACGCGCCATCGGAGAAACGATGCGCCAATCCCTCATGCTGTGTGCGCTCGTGACTGGTCTGTTGGTCACTGGGGGACCCCAGTTGGCCGGACAACAGCCTGCCGTATCAATTCATGTCCTGAAAATCTCGAGTGGCCCCTCAGGCAGCGAGGTGAACGGCACGTTCGCTTTGACATCTGAACGGTCGACCTTTAATCGCAACGATGACCGCGAGGTCATCGTGCTGTTCGAGTGGGATGGCGTGCCCGGTGCGCATAGGCTCGTCGCACAATGGCGCAGCCCAGACAGCGCCGTGACCTCGAATTCCGCGATTGACTACGTCGCGAGGGCGGAGCGCTTCGGTGCTTATTGGTCGCTGCCGCTTTCGGCGTCGATGTCGCTCGGCACGTGGTCCATCGAGGCGACCGTCGACGGTGTGCCTGCGGGGCGTTTGACCTTCGAGGTAACCGACAACTGCTAAGGCTGGTTCGGATAGTTGAAGAAAAGCTGGTTGCCGTCGAGATCTTCGACCACCAGCAGCCTGTAGCCCCAGTGGCCGTCCTTGACCGGAAGGCCGCGGGCTTCGAACTCGGCGCGCAACGCGTCGAGCGCCGCGACCGCGGCCTCGTGCGTCTCGGGCTCGACGTTCAGGGAAATGAACATCAGACCCTTGCCGGCCTTCTCCGGCCACTGGTCTGAGAATATGAGGGCGCAGCTCCCGCGATCGACTTGAGCGACGCGCGCCCGACCATCCTCCTCGTACCGCCACGCGACCGTGAAGCCGAGCCGGTCCACATAGAAGCGGAGCGAGGCCTCGACGCTCGAGACGTGAAGCACGGGGCGTGCGAACCAGTCGGTCATGGCGTCGATGCTACTACGCCTCCCGCGTGCGCCGAGACAGCTGGCGACACGGGCACCACCGCACTACTGTGGACTCTCGCATTCGCCGATCTTGCGGCCGGAGAGCTTGACGGGCGCACTTTCGCCACGGGCTGCCAGACCTTCGGCCACTCTTGAATGGAACAGGCCACTGAGTCTCTACGTCTCAGGCTTATAGTCCGAATCAGGGGGATCATGGCAGGAGCTGGCGCGATTTCACGAACCAGGTCTGCTGAAAAGCCGATTCACCGAGCGCGACGCGGCGGCGCCATTCGACACTCGGTTATCGCGAGAGAATGGGAAAGTTGAATCCAGTTGCAGTTATGGGCCACGCGCGCGGCCGTTCCGCACAGAGTGCGGATCTGGAGTGGCTCGAGGACGGTACGCATCCGTTGGACTGGAACGGCCCAACCAGTCGGATTTTCACCAGGTTTCGCGACAAAGATCTGGATAGGTCGATCATCGATCACTTTGAGCGCGTGGCGCGCCGGCATCCAAACCGTATCGCGGTCACGGATTCAGACACATCTCTCTCTTATGCGGAATTGTGGGATGGCCTCTCCGGACTCGCCGAAACCATCGCGGCTGAAACCAAACCGGGAGACCTGATCGGCATAGTACTGCCGACGAGTTCGATGTTTCCGCTCGCCATGCTGGCTTGCCTGGCGGCGGGACGCCCCTTCGTCGCGCTGGATCCTCGCTATCCAGGCAACTGGTTGGGCCAGGTGTTGGAGGATGCGCGGCCAGCCTTGATCATCGGACGAGAGGATGTCCTTGGAGGCGTCGAGACCGTCGCGCCAACGGCGCGCGTCATCCTTCTGACCCGTTTGCCTCGAGCGGCGCGAAAGGGCTGGCGACCCACCGAACTCGGCATGGACGAGCCCGCATGCGTGGTGTTTACCTCCGGGAGTACCGGCCGGCCGAAGGGCATCGTCAATAGTCAGCGGAATCTTCTGCAGCGTGTCGCCCAATCCATAAACGCCGCGCATGTCAACGCCGAGGACAGGTTTCTGACTCTGGCCTCGCTTTGCACCATAGTCGGCGTGCGAGACACCATAACCGCGCTGCTCGCGGGCGCCAGCGTTCACCTCCTCGATCCGCAACGCGCCGGCGCGCGCGAGATTTTGAATGTCATCCGCGCAGAGGCCATCACAATCTTGTTCGCGTTTCCGGCTCTGTTGAGGTCGGTGATCGCGGGTGGTGAGCAGGCGGGCGATGCCCTTCGACTGGTTCGGGTCGGTGGAGACACCACACTGTGGAGCGACATCGATCTGCTGCGCGGCTGGCTCGGGCCGGAGCCGGCAATCCAGTTGATTTATGCCGCCACTGAAGCGCCGATGATGCAGTGGTTCGTCGATGATTCCTGCCGCGCTGACGACGCGCGCATTCCCATCGGCTATCCGCTTCCAGGCAACCGCCTGGCGTTGATCGACGAGCATGGACGCAACACGCCGCCGGGCGAGGTCGGAGAGCTGGTCGTCGCAAGCCCCTACGTGGCGTTGGGACTTTGGGTCGATGGACGCTGCGCCGCCGGCAGCATTGAAAGCAACGGCGCGCCCTCTTGTCGACTTTTCCGGACGGGGGATCTCGTACGCCAAAGGCCCGACGGGCTGCTCGAGCGGATCGGCCGCAAGGACAGGCAGGTCAAGATCCGGGGCGCCCGCGTCGATCTCGACGGCGTGGAAGCCGTCCTTCGCCAGAACCCCTTCGTGCGCGACGTCGGCGCCCTGGCGAGGCCTGCGATCAAAACGAGCAGCGCCGATGGCGAGGTGAACCTCGTCGCCTATGTGAGCCCTCGCGATAGGGCGCCTGCCGGGCTGCTCGATGCCCTGAAGAAGTCGATGCGCTCGGCGCCGCCACCCATGCGGCCAGGACGCCTCTATCTGGTCCACAAGATTCCTCGGCTGCCCAGTTCCAAGCTGGACGTGCGCGCGCTCATGGCCCTGGATGAGGTCAACGTCCAAAACGAATGCGCCAATGTGGTCGCTGCGGCCGAAGCCGGTCCGGCGGACGGCGATTGCATCGCGCGGACGGTGGCGCAAGTCTGGCAGGAAGTACTGCAGACGCCCATTAGCAGCCCGGAGGACGACTTCTTCGAAGTCGGCGGCGATTCGCTCAAGGCGATCACGTTCATGATCGACCTCGAACGGGCCCTGGGCCTGGAGCTTTCATTGACGTTGATCACGGAGGCGCCGAAGTTCGCCAGACTTTGCGAGATCCTGAGAGAACATCGCACCACCCGTTACATCCCGCTCGTTCCGCTGAAACCGGGCGACGGCTCACCGCCAGTCTTCATCATCCATGGCCTCGGCGGGAATGTCGCGGGACTCTTCCCGATGACCCGACGAATGACCTACCCGGGAGCGGTTATCGGTATCCAGGCGCGTGGTCTGGACGGCCGGGAGCCGCCGCACGCGACCGTGGAGGCGATGGCGGCTGAATATTTGAGAGAGGTAAAGGCGCGGCAACCCGACGGTCCCTACTACCTGTGCGGCTATTCCTTCGGAGGGCTCGTGGCCTTCGAAATGGCGCGCCGGCTTCGGGAGTCGGGAGACGAAGTAGCCCTGGTCGGCCTTTTCGACACGATGATGAGCCCGCTAAGATGGCCGTTACGTTCGTGGCTCTCCATTGTGCGCCGGCGGATGGTGCAGTTCGCCGCCAGCGTGATCGCTGCCCCCATCTATACATGGCCGGCGGCGGTCTGGAAAAGGGGCCGCCGTGCCAGCGAAAGACGAGGCTTTTTGAAGTCCGCGCCCACGAGTGTTCTCAAGGTGGCGGCCAGCGCGCTGATCGCATCGGCGCGGTATCGGCCCGGGTTTTATCCAGGAGAACTGACGCTGTTCACTCCGGTGGGGCGCGAACCCGGCCTCCCGTCTCTCCAGGCGATCTGGCGCAAACACGCTCGCGCTCTATCCATTATCGAGACCGCCGGCGCCCACTCGACGATGTTCTCCGCGCCCAACGCCGAGTCTGCCGCCGCATCATTGACGCGCTGTCTTCCCGTGTGCTGACCAGTCAGCGCCCCCGCTGTGATCCGTTGATCTCCACCACGGTTCCACTGAAGACGAGTGCAACCAGTGGTTGGTCGAGCGACCACCTGGGAGCGGGGGCTCGCGCGCGCGCGGGCGATGTGAGGTTTTATAAGGTTCTCCGTTGTGCAAGCTGACTTGGGTATCCGCCGGGTCACATGACCCTCTCGGGCGAGCCGCGCTCAGTGTCCCTGTCGTTGGACTGGAGCACTTGTTGAATGGCGCGACGCAGGTGTTCAGGCGAGAGTGGCTTCTGGATGAATGACGCATCCCTCGGCAGCTTGCGGAAGCCGACCATCGACTCACGCGGATAGCCGGACATGTAGAGCACCCGAAGACCTGGAAACCTGATCATCAGCCGAGCGGCCAATTCCGCCCCGTTTTGATACGGCATCACGATATCAGTGAGCAGCAGGTCGATGGTGCCGATGAAGCGACCCGCGAGCTGCAGTGCCTGCTCGGGATCGGAAGCCTCCAGCACCGTATATCCTGCGCGAGCCAGAACCTTTCGCAGGAGTAACCGCAGCGCGCCATCATCGTCCACGAGCAGCACGGTGCGCGACGTCGTTGGAGGCTCGACGGTCACCTGCTTCGGCGCGGAGGCCTCATCGATCGGCTGATCGCCGGTCGGCCAGTAGATTCTGAACGTGGTGCCCTCGCCGGGCTCGCTCTTCACTGTGATGTGACCACCGCTCTGTTTGACGATGCCATAGACGGTCGAAAGCCCGAGCCCTGTACCCTTGCCGGCGGCCTTGGTAGTGAAAAACGGCTCGAACACGCGCGCCAGCGTGGCCTTGTCCATGCCGAGACCGTTATCGCAGATCGTGAGAACCCCGTAAGTTCCGGGTGGTACGCCGGTGTAGGGATCGGCGTCACGATGGGAGTCCGGCACAAGAGCCGGGACGTGCACGACGCTCGATTCAAAGGACAATCGGCCGCCTGCCGGCATCGCATCGCGGGCGTTGATGGCGAGATTGAGTACCACCTGCTCAAATTGGCCGATATCCGCGGTGACGATGACCGGCCCTTCGCCAACCACAATGAGGCGCATGTCTTCCCCGAGCACCCGGGTCAACATGCCGCGGGCGTCACGAATGAACGCCAGCATGTCGAAGGCGGTCGGTCGCAGCACCTGGCGACGACCCAAGGCGAGCAGCTGCCGCGTCAGCTGTTGTGCTGATCGCGACGCCTTGTCGATTTCGACGAGATCGTTGAGAGCCGCTGGGCTGTCGGCGACCTGATGCTGAAGCAACTCGGCGTATCCGGCGATGATGGTCAGCAGGTTGTTGAAGTCGTGCGCAATGCCGGCAGATAGGCGACCTATCACTTCCATCCGTTGCGCGTGCTGGAGCTGATCGGCGAGCTCCCGTTGTTCGGTCATGTCATGAAACACCACACCGACGCACTGATCGGGTAAGGGAAACGCCTGCACCTGATACGAACGCTGGACACCTCCGGCAGGGCGCATCGAGCATTCGCCGAAATTCTGCGGTTCGGCGCGACGCGCGACGCGCGCAATCGCCTCGGGATCGATGCCGCTGACCTCGAGCGGTACATCGGCGAATCGAGCGCCAATTCGCCCGTCAAGCGAACCACCAGCCACCCGGTGGGCCGGGCGATTCACCATTACCAGCCGCAGCGACAACGGAACGTCGAGATCATCCAGTCGCCACACCATGACCGCGGTGGGCATGTGCGCCAGGATGTCCGCGTGCATCTGAAGGGCGCGGTCGGCTCGCCGCTTCTCCCGCATGTCGCGGGCGATCATGGATGCGGCAACGATACGTCCGTCCGGCAGCATGATGGGAGCCAGACGCACCATTGCGTCGATCTGTGTGCCGTCTCTTCGCCGCAAAAACAGTTCCAGGGGGCCGATGGTCGCGCTTCCGCACACCAGATCGAGCAACGTGACGGCGGCCGACGTCACGTTCTCCGGAAACAGCATCGTCACCGACTTCCCGACCGCGTCGGCTCTCGAGTAGCCGAACAAGGCTTCGGCCGAAGCATTCCAATCGAAGATCCGGCCGTCCTTTGTGATTTCAACGATGGCGTCATCCATCGATGCACTCACGGTTTCGAAGCGGGCGCGATCGCGCACATCGTGCGCCCGGCGGAGGACGCCGCTCACGATCCCCGCGACAAATTGCATGAACTCGACATCCGCCGAGGTAAACACTCTGGAATCGCCGCTGAAGACCGCGATGACGCCGAATGGCGCCGTCTCGCCGTCGATAACGACGGAGATCCCGCCGGCCGCAACGGCACCCTCGCTCCCCCGGTCGCCCAGAGCCGGTCCGCGCCCCTCGGCCGCTTGCAGGGCAACGAGCTCGATTGACCGTCGTGCCCCGTCTTCCTCTCCACCGACGCCGGCGACCAACTCCAGCGGCCGATGATCAGAGGGCCGCCGATAAATGTGACAGCACCCGACGCCCAGGCCTGCCGCCACCACCCGCACGGCCTGGTTGAACACCTTACCAAGGTCGCGCTCAGCGGCCGCGAATGCCCCGAACTCGACGAGTGGCCCCTGCGACGCCGATATCGCCCCCGCGGTCACCTCGACCTCCATCGCTAACTCTCCCTGTGACAGATGCGCACGAACGCATCAACAACCATCGGGTCGTACATGGTCCCCCTGCGGTCTCGCACGATGTGCAGCGCCTTGCCAACGGGCATCCGCAATCGGTACGGACGGTCGGAGGTCAACGCGTCAAAACAGTCGACCACCGAGAGGATCCGGGCGCCGAGTGGAATTGCAGTCCCACCGAGTCCGCGCAGGTAGCCGGTGCCGTCCCAGTTTTCGTGGTGGGACCTCACGATGGGCACCACAGAGGCATCCAGTGAGAATTGCGATAGCATGTCGGCGCCAAGGTCGACGTGTCGCTTCATCTCGTCGAACTCTGCCTCGGTCAGCCGACCCGGCTTGTTGAGAATGTGGTCGGGGATGGCGACCTTTCCGATGTCGTGAAGCAGCGCCGCTTCATCGATCGCCTCAATCGTCGCGGCGTCTCTTACTCCCAGCGCGTGAGCGAGGGTGACGGCGTATTCTCGGACCCGATGAAGGTGCTCGCGCGTGGCCGCGTCGTAGTTGATCGCGGCGTCGAGTATTTCCATTGGAGTCATGGCTACCTGTCTCCCATGCCTTGAACCTCGAGGGCCAACCGCCAGTCGGATGTCAACGCGATCAACTCGTCCGTCCCGCTGAAGCGATGCGACGACGAGATCTCGCCG
>WNEY01008641.1_pt1 | contig 13787 bp, 16 predicted proteins | sample 5400531 | NCBI WGS metagenome assembly WNEY01 (sample SAMN13153338, study PRJNA577476) | soil metagenome | isolation source: 200 cm saprolite under Douglas fir tree site 1 | place: USA:California | collected 2015-04-18
GTCCCGTCGCCGAACGAGCAGGTGATGGTCAGCGGGTTCGAGCCCGGGGCGCTGTAAACCGGCGAGCACGCGGGCCCGCCATACAGGCGCAGGTTGGCTTCGAATATGGTGGTTGCCGCCTGCTCCGCCGACGAGTAGCTGCCTGTCTGCTGGAGGTTGTCGGCCGCGGCGAGGGCCGCCGCGTCGACAGCGGCTTGCAGGTCGCGGCGCAGGGCATAGGCACGCGATCCGTCGATGGCGAGCGCCGCCATCCCCACGACAACCGCGAGCATGATCGCGATCAACACGATCGCCTGTCCACGCTGCAATCGCGGAGGGGACAGATGTCCCCCCCGCGGGCCCGCCCCTCTCCTCGGCCACGCTGGGAGGCGCCTGGAAGGAGGACGCCTGGGGGACGGCCGGAATAAATCCGGCCTGAGGCTCCACCTGGCACGGGACCTACGAAACGTGATCAATACTCGGTTCGGAAGACCGCCGTGGCCGTGATGATGATGTGATCCGCAGTCGCCTGGGCGATCACGGGCGTGATGAGGATGAGGTTGAAGCGGATCGTCACCTGCAGAGGCGTGTTGCCGGAGGCGGGATTGGTGGCGCTGCAGGGTCCGCTGGCGGCCGCGGCATACTCGCCGCCAGGCGCATTCATCGGCGGGTCCGTCTCCACCGATGCCGGCGGGGCGGGCTCGGTCACGTAGACCCAGGCGCTGTTGTCGGGCGGAGTCGCGGTGCTGATGGGCCCTTGCGGGCACGGCGCCGAGTTCGGGATGCCGGCGAGCTGGGAGGTGACAGCGTTCAGGACGTCCGCATTGGTTGGCAGCCGGTTGGATGCCTGGACGGCGCTGCGAGCCCCCTCGCGCGCGGCGTGGCCCAGCGTGTCGTAGTAGAAGACGGCACGCCCGATGTCGATGATCCCGAAGAGGAGCAGCAGCAGGACGGGCGAGATCAGCGCGAACTCGATCAGGGCCTGCGATCGCTGCCGGCCGTGGGATCTCGGCGTCCGCGACCTCATGGGCCCTGCACGGTGATGTGCTCGTTGGCGGCCAGGTGGAAGGTGCCGAACTGAGCCGTGATCAGCGGGGTCAACGGCCCATATGAATAGAGGACGATCACGTTGACATCCTGCTGGCTCTGTCCGGTGGCTGGTGACGTGAAGTCGACGCCGTTCGTGTTGTCGTAGCAGATGTACAGCCAAGGCTGGTTGGCGGTGGTCGGGTATGCCGAGTTGGCATAGGGTGGGTTGTGATACGCATTACCGTCGGTCGGCGTGGGGCAGGTCGTTCCCCCAGAGTTCTTGAGGACCGAGCCTGCCGGCCACATCGCCGTCAGCTCGAGGTCGACCGCCGCCTGGATCTGGGCGTCGTCGAGGTAGGGGTGTGACTGGTTGGGGGCGTCGAACCAGGCGCCATGGCGCGCTCCCTCCCGGGCTGCGCTAGAGATGATCTCCGACACGTAGATCGCCCGCCCGATGTCGACCAGCCCGCCGACGATCAGGAGCAGCACCACGGACGACAGGGCGAACTCCACCATCGACTGCCCGGATTGGCGCTTAGGGGCGCGGCGATCAGTGGGACTTAAGAGCGACGGCACCGCGGATATCTTGCCTATGATGGGTCGGCCTTGAGCGTTTTTAGGGGCCTGACCTCCCGCCGCCCGTTCACCCTACTCGGCATAGTCCTGGCCCTCGTGGTCATTGCGGCCTTCGTGCTCGTAGCGTTGAATGCAAGCTCGGCGAGCAATGTCCCATACCAGTCAGTGGTGGTCGCCACCAAGGATCTGCAGCCCCGGCTGCCGATCGACGCCGGCTCGCTCGACATCAAACGGATGCCAGTAACCAACAACTACCCGCAGGTCTTCTTCAACCGGATCTCCGACGTCCAGGGCATGATCCCCTTGGTAACGATCCTCAACGGGCAGGAGATCACCTCGAACGTGGTCGTCAAGCCAAGCCAGGCTCTCGGATCTCAGTCGGAGTTCCTGCCCATACCGTCCGGATACGTGGCGCTGACGATCCCCACGAGCGAGCAGCAAGGCGTGGCCGACTACATCCAGCCCGACGACTACATCTCTGTGATCGCGACCGTGTCGGCCGGCGGCAAGGTCGCCGCGAAGACGATATTCACCAACTTGCATGTCATCAAGGTGGGCACGAACGGCTCGACCGGCGGCTCTGCATCGGTGACCAGCCTGACGGTCGTCGTCACACAGTGCCAGGCCGAGGTCATCACATGGTTCGTGAACTACGCCTCGCTCAAGTATTCGCTCGAGTCGTTCCACGACTACCTGAACGGCGGCGCCCAGACCCCCGATCCCGGGTGCCCGAACGTCAACTCGGCGCAGGGGGTCACGCTGCAGACGGTCCAGAAGGCCTACCCCTCACTCTTCTAAGCCGATATGGACCTCACGAACCTCCTCGCCGTAGCTGTCCCGATGGCGGCCGCCATCGCGGTGTTCTTCTGGAGCCTCGACCGCGTCCGCAAGGAGCGCAGCCGGCCTGAGGACACACAGCGCGCCCCGCGAGCGACGCCCCGCGAGCTGGTCGAGAGGCTGCTGCGCCCGGCGGCCGAGAACCTGAGCCTGCGGCGAACGGCCGAGGGCAAGCCGACACTCACCGAAGACCTCGCTCGCGCCGGACTCAACATCACGCCGGCCGAGTACCTGCTCATCCGCATCGGGGCCGTGGCGCTGGGCGCGTTGATCGGCCTGCTTCGCTTCGGAATCTCGATCGGTCCTATCGTGATCGCCGCCCTGGGCTTCGTCATCCCGCCGTTGGTCGTCAACTACCTACAGCGGCGCCGCCAGAACATGTTCAACGAGCAGCTCACGGGCATGCTGCAGCTCCTCTCCAACTCACTCAAGACGGGGTATGCGATCGACCGCGCATTGGAGACCGTAGCGACCAAATCACAGCCGCCGGTGTCGACCGAGTTCGAGCGCGTGGCCACCGAGATCACCCTCGGCACGTCGGTCGAGGACGCACTCAGCGCGCTGCTGCTGCGCATCAACAGCCCGGACCTGGAATTCATCGTCACGGCGATCCTGCTGCACACCCGGGTCGGAGGCAACCTCGCCGAGGTGCTGGACAACATCTCCGACACGCTTCGCGATCGCTTGCAAACCAAGCGCGACATGAGTGTCCTCACAGCCCAATCGAGGGCTTCAGCCACCATCATCACGGGCCTTCCGATCCTTCTCGCGCTGGGCCTGTACGTGTTCGTACCCGGCTACTTCGCGCCGATGACGAGCACTTTCGTGGGCTACGTCCTGCTCGCGATCGCGGGCCTGCTGATCCTGGTCGGCAACATCCTGATCCGGCGCATGACCGCCCTTCAGTCGTAGTGTCGGGATTCCTGATCGCGATCTCGACGGGCGTCATCTGCGGGATCGTGGTCGCCGCCTACTTCATCGCCATCGACCAGACCAAGCCCGTGGCCGCGACCAACGGCTCATGGCCCGCGCCGCAGGGGCGGACCACCTGGCTCAAGCAGCTCGAGGCTGTTTCGCGCCCGCTCACCGCACGCATGCCGGCGCACACCACCGCGCCATTGCGTCAGAAGCTGAGCCGCGCCGGCGACCCGGGCGGCCTCACCCCGGCCGGGTTCCACGCGGTGCGATACGCCCTGGCGGCTCTGTTCGCGATCATCGGGCTCACGATCGGCGTCCTCCTGCGCCTGCCGATCCCATCGCTCGTGGTTGCGCCGGCCGCGGGCGCCATCGCGGCGCTACTCGGCTACATGACCCCCAGCCTATGGCTCCAGCAGCGGATCTCACAGCGACGCCACCAGATCGAGCGCTCGCTTGCCGAGGCGACCGACCTGCTGACCCTGGTCGTCGAGTCCGGGATGAGCCTCGACGAAGGTCTTCTGAGCATCACCGAGCGCTTCCACAACGCGCTCGGCGACGAGATCGGCAAGGTGCTGCGCGAGATCCGTCTCGGCCGTCCGCGCATGGCCGCGCTGGAGCACATGGCCGAGTCGACGGGCGTGGCCGACCTGCATCACCTGGTCGAATCGATCGTCCAGTCGGACCAGATGGGCGTTCCCATCGCCCGGCTGCTGCGTGTCCAGGCGATGGAGATGCGGCGCCGCCAGCGCCAGACCGCTCAGGAGCGGGCGGCCCAAGCCTCGTCTCGGATGGTGTTCCCGATGGTGGGCTGCATCTTCCCCGTGCTGTGGATCGTTCTCCTCGGCCCGGCCATCATCCAGATCCTGAAGAGCCTTCACTAACGCACCTTTGGCGCAAAACGCGCCGAATCAGGTTCTAAATAATCTGCGAGTAGCGGTCGAAGACCTCTCGGAGGTCGGCGGGCGGTTCCACCCGGTGACGCTTCATAGTCTCGAACAGGCTGAGGATGTGCCTGACTCCCGCGAGCGTGACGCCCTTTTCGCGGGTCAGGTGCTGGATCACCTGCACCTTGCTGATGTCGCGCTGCGAGTAGCGCCGCCGGTTGGTCGAGGTGCGAAACGGCTCGATGAGACCGGCGTCCTCATAGAGCATGAGGGTCGCCGAACGATTGCTGGGGACTGCGGCCTCGGCTGTCTGCGGGGTGCGCCACGGCCCACCAATGGTAGTTGTCTAAACGGCTTTTCGACGGCGCTTATCGGCCCGGCCCCACAGGCTCTCCAGGTCATAAATCGCGGGGGGACAGAGTCCCTCCCACGCTTCGCGTGGGGGCCCCAGAGGTATCCCACCCCTCTCCTCAGCCACGCTGGTGGCGCCTGGAAGGTGGCGCGCCTGGAGACGGCCGGAATAATCCAGCCTGAGGCTCCACTTAGTCTTGCCTAGTTTTTCGACGGCGCTTATCGGCCCGGCCCCAGAGGCTCTCCAGGTCGTAGTAGGACCGCTCGCCGGGCAGGAAAACGTGAGCCAGCACCGAGTCGAAGTCGAGGAGGATCCACGTGGCGTCGTCGTAGCCGTCAACCGCCAGTGGCCTGAGCTCCCGATCCTTGGCCGCGTCGACCATACCGTCCGCGATCGCTCGGACCTGGCGGTCGGTCTCGCCGTCACAGACGACGAAGTAATCGGCGACGGAGGTCTTGTCGCGGACGTCGATGACGACGGCGTCCCAGGCTTTCTTGTCGACCGCCGCGCCGCGCAGCAGCCGGGCCAGCTGCAACGGTGTCGGTCCGCGCTTCAACTTATTAAATGTAGAGGCGATGGGCGGCGATGTACCGCTCGACGGCCGGCGGCACCCTGCCCTCGATCGATCGCCCGTGGTTGATGTCCTGCCGAATGCCGCTCGCGGAAACGTCGGGCGTCTTCTCGAGGCAGAGGATCACGCCCTCGCCGTCCAGGCCCGCCGCCTTCAGGTCCGCCGGCTGCGGCGAGCCGCTGCCGGGGCGCGCGACCACCGCGATCGTCGCCAGCTGCCGCACCTTGTCGGGTTCGTGCCAGGTCTTGAAAAGCCTGGCCGCATCCCAACCCAGGATGAGAAACAGCTCCCCTTGTGGATGCTGCGCCCTCAGCTCGCGAAGCGTGTCGGACGTGAATGACGGGCCAGGTCGCCGCACCTCGACATCCGACACGTCGAACCCCTCATCGGAGGCTGTGGCGAGCCGAGTCATCTCGAGCCTGTGCCGGGGCTCGGTCGCCGTCGGCGGACGGTGAGGCGGCCGGCCCGTAGGAACGAAGATGACGTGGTCGAGGCGTGCGCATTCCATCGCAGCCCGGGCCGCGGCCAGGTGCCCGACATGGATGGGATCGAAGGTGCCGCCGAGCACGCCGATGCGTTCATGGGTCGCGCTCATGGCTGGTACTCGAACTCGATACCGGCGATGCGCACGGTTTCGCCAGGCTGGATTCCCGCGGCTTCCAGGGCGTCGTTGACGCCCAGGCGGTCGAGCTCGGTCTGGAAGCGCTCGAGCGAGCCCTCCGAATCGAGATTCGTCCGCGCGACCAGGTGCTCGACCCGATCGCCAATCACGGTGAAGCCCCAGTTCTTGCGCTCGACAACCAGGTTTGCGTGCGCCCGCGCGGGCAGCTTGACGGTCATCGATCGCGCCGGCGCGCTCGGCTCGGGCGCGCTGGCGAGCGCGGCCACCATTGCATCCATCAGCTCCGGCAGGCCTTCGCCGCTCAGCGCCGAAGCGAACTGGATGCCCTTGCGTCGCGAGCGCTTGCGCAGGCTTTGAGTCTCGTCGAGGTCGAGCTTGTTGACCACGGTGAGGTGGGGGCGCCGCGCGAGCTCAGGCGAGAACCTCTCGACCTCGCTCATCACCGCGGCCAGGTCCTTCCACGGATCGGGGGCGGAGCCATCGACGACGTACACCAGGATCCGTGTTCGTTCGGCATGGCGCAGAAACCGGTGTCCCAACCCTGCGCCGCGTGACGCGCCTTCGACCAGACCCGGAATTTCGGCGATCACGATGCGGCCCCCGGCCGACTCGGCCACGCCGAGCGCCGGGTCGAGGGTGGTGAACGGGTAATTCGCCACTTGCGGGCGTGCGGCCGTGAGCGCCGAGAGCAGGGATGACTTTCCCGCGTTCGGCGCTCCGACGAGACCCACGTCGGCGATCAGCTTCAGGTCGAGCGTGACGGCAAGCTCCTCGCCCTTAAGTCCCGGCTCGGAGTAGTCGGGAGCGTGGCGGGTCGAGCTCTTGAAATGCACGTTGCCCCGACCGCCTGCGCCGCCGTGCGCCACCACTGCGGTGGCTCCCGGATGGGCGAGGTCAGCGATCAGCCCGCCCTTTTCGTCGAGGATGAGCGTGCCGACAGGCACCTCGAGCATGAGGTCGGCTCCAGTGCGGCCGGTCTTGCGCCCGCCGGCCCCGTCGGCGCCTGGCTCTGCCTGCCAGCGGGATCGCTGCTTGTAGAGCGACAGGTCCGTGAGCTGGGTCGTTGCCTTCAGCGCGATCGAGCCGCCGCGCCCGCCGTCGCCGCCATCAGGGCCACCGTGGGGGATGAAGGGCTCGCGACGAAACGAGGCCGAGCCACGGCCGCCATGCCCAGCACGCAGAACTACCCGCGCCGAATCGACGAACTGTCGTCGCTTGCTGCTAGTTCGTGGAGATGCTGACGCGCCGGCCGTCCTTGCCCACCCGCTCGTAGCGAACCTCGCCGGGGACGAGGGCGAAAAGTGTGTGGTCGCGGCCCAGGCCGACGCCGGTGCCGGGGGCGATCTTGGTTCCACGCTGGCGGACGAGGATCGCGCCGGCGTCCACCGTCTGGCCGGCGTAGATCTTCACGCCCAACATCTTCGGCTGCGAATCGCGACCGTTGCGGGAGGAGCCCCCGCCTTTCTTGTGTGCCATCTACTTATTTATCGTCCTGCTTTGGTTTGCGTGGGGTCCGCTTCGGCTTCTCTTCGGCCACAGCTTGCGGTTCGACCGCTTTCGCTTCCGCCTTGGCCGGGGTCGATTTGCGCCTGGCTCCGCGGCCCTTCGCCGGCTTGGTCTCGGCCTCCTCGACAACGGTGCCCGTCGCCACGGTCAGCCCGCCGACCGCAAGGATCTCGAGCGCGGTGTAGTCGGCGCGGCCACCTCGATGGACGCGCACCCGCTTCTTCGACTTGTACCGCAACGTCTCGATCCGCGGACCACGGCTGTGGGCCAGCACCTTGGCGTCGACGTCGATGCCATCGACGGCGGGCGCGCCCACCTTTATGTCCGAGCCGTCATGCACGAGCAGCACGCGATCCAGCTTCACCGACGAGCCGGGCTCGGCGGCGAGGCGGTCGACCAGGATCTTGTCTCCCGGCGCTACTCGGTACTGCTTGCCGCCGCTGACTACGACGGCCGACAGCGATCCATCAGGCTTGGGCACGAACGGAGATATTACCGGACCAGGTGGTCCTCTCGCGGTGCCGCAGAAGCGGGCGGCGCAGCATCATCGACTGGACCAGGCCCAGCGCCGCAAGCGTGGTCACGGTCGCCGAGCCTCCGTACGAGATGAGGGGCAGCGGGATGCCCGCGATCGGCAACAAGCCGATGTTCATGCCGACGTTCTCGACCACCTGGGCGAAGATCATCACGAACACGCCACCTGCCACGAGGGCGCCGAAGCGGTCTGGCGCTACAGCCGCCGCGTGCAGCAACCTGATCAGCAGCGCTCCGAACAAGGCCAGGAGCAGCATGGAACCCAGGAGCCCGAACTGCTCGGCGTAAACGGCGAACACGAAGTCCGTGGCGCGCTCGGGGACGAAGCCCAGCGCCCCCTGCAGGCCATGAAGCCAGCCCTGCCCGAACAGCCCTCCGGCCCCGACGGCGATGCGGGCCTGGAGCAGGTTGTACCCGGCTCCGAGAGGATCGGAGCCCGGGTTGAGGAAGATCTCGAGGCGGCGCCGCTGGTACCCGTGGAGAACATGGGGCAGCAGGGGCAGGACGACGACGGCGCACACCGCCAGCGACCCCAGCTGAACGATCCGCGCGCCGGCGAGGAAGAGCATGCCCACCAGCACCGCGACGACCACGATGGTCGTCCCCAGGTCGGGCTGCGTCAGGATCAGGGCGGCGGCCGGCGCCACCAGGCCGAGCGCGCCCAGGAACCCGCGCCAGCTCACGCGCTCCATCCGGCTGAGGTACGCCGCCAGGACCAGCACGAGCAGGAGCTTGGACAGCTCCGACGGCTGCAGGGGGAAGCCGCCGACCGAGAGCCAGCGCTGCGCCCCCAAGGCCGCGCGGCCGAAAATTCGCACGGCGAGGAGCAGCGCCAGCATGCCGCCGTAGAGCCATGGCGCGAGCGCCGGCAGCCGCCGGTAATCGAATGCCGTCATCGCCGCGTATGCGGCGGCGCCGAGGATGATCCACACCAGCTGCCGCATCCAATCGGCATGCGCGCTGTACACCGTCATCACGCCGAGCACGAGAAGCATTCCCGTCAGCGTCGGCTGCAGATGGTCGAGCCTCTGCCAGACGCTCGGCCTCACGTGGTACTCGGGGGAGTGGCCACGTGGATGGCCGCGCGACTGCTGTTGTAGAACCTCATGATGTCGACGCCGATCGGCGCCGCCTCCACCTCGGACAGCTCGCCGCGCTCGACGAATATCGACATCGCGACGTCAGGCTGCGCATAGGGCGCGAAGAACACGAACCACGCATGCGTTGGCAGGTCGAGCCCGCTTCCGCCCCACTGCGCTGTGCCTGTCTTGCCTCCACCATCGGCGGGCACGCCGGCGGCTCGGAACCAGTAGTTCATGTTGTAGGGGCGGTTGATCTCTTCGCGCATCCCCTCGCGTACGGCCTGCAGGTTGTCCGGCGAAGCCGGCACATGGCTGACCACCTCGCTCTGCTCCGTCGCGGTGACGCGGCCCGAGGCGTCGCGTACGAGATGGACGAGGGTCGGCTGCATGACCGATCCTCCGTTGGCCAGCGCAGCCACGTACACGGCCTGGTTTAGCGGCGTCGTCAGCAGCGCGGATTGGCCGATGCCGAAGGTGATCGTGTCTCCCAGCGTCCAGCGGCAGGCATCGGAGTTGAGGTCTGGGACCCCGCACTGAAGCTGCTTCCAGATGCGGTCGGGCACGAGCCCCGCCTCCACGCCCGGCATCTCGATGTTCTTGGTCTGCCCGAAGCCGAACGCCCGCGCGTAACGCGCGAGAGTCACATCTCCCACCATCGCTGCGACCTGGTAGAAGAACGTGTCGCAGGAAACCGCGAGGGCCTTGGCCACGTTCATGGAGCCCAGGTTGTAGCTCGCCCAGTTGTGATAAACCCAGCCGCCGTACGACAGGTAGCTTGGGCAGCCGAGCATCGTCTGCGGCGTGATCTTGCCCTCTTGCAGGCCGGCGGTGGCGGTGACCATCTTGAAAGTCGACCCTGGCGCGTACTGGCCGGCGATGGCGCGATTCAGCAGTGGCCGATCAGGGTTCGTGACCAGCCGGTCGTAGTCCGCCTGGGAGATGCCATGGGTGAACAGATTCGTGTCATAGCCGGGCAGGCTCACCATCGCCAGCACCTCGCCCGACTGGGGGTCGAGGACGACCGACGCGCCCGCGGTCTTGTGATCGCGTTGAAGGCCCCACGCCAGCGCTTGCGCCGTCGCCCGCTGGAGCGACGCGTCGATGGTCAGGTAAACCGACTGTCCCGCAACCGCCGGCTGCATCGCGATCGTCCGGACGATCTGGCCACGGGCATCGACCGCGACATCGGCCCAGCCGTCGGTGCCGCGAAGGATTGACTCGAGGCCGGCCTCAACGCCAACTTTCCCGACCACCTCGTCGGGTTGGTAGCCTCGCGGCCGAAGGCGCTTGAGGTCCGCATCGTCGAGCGGGCCGACGTAGCCGAGGACGTGTCCAAACGTCAGCGGCTCGACGTAGGTGCGCACACCGCGATGTGTAAGTGACGCCCCGGCCAGGCTCGGCAGTCGCTCGTTGATGGTGAGCACCTGGGCGTCGGTGAGGTCCGCGCCCAATCGCGCGGGGGCGAACTGGTCCGCGGCCGCCAGCGACGTCTCGAGGCGATCTTCCGGCTGGCCGGTCAGCGTCGCCAGCGTGGCGAGCTCGGCGACGCGTTCACGCGCGTCCGCGGGCATGTCCGCCGGCACGACCTGGAGGTTCCAGACCGGCGTGTTCTGCACCAGCGGCGCGCCGTGGCGGTCGTAGATGATCCCGCGGTCCGCCTCGAGGAAGACGCGGTGGACTGTGTTCGAGCGAGCGAGCCCGGCAAGCGTCGCCGAGTCGAACATCTGCAGCTGCGTGAGCTTGAGGGAGAGCACGCCTGTCATGAGGACCACGATTCCGGCCGCGGCCACCATCCTTGCCGACCATCGCGGCCGAGGCGCTACGCCGCCGAGCTCTACCCAACGCCCCTCCTCGATCAAGAGGTCACATGCTCCCAGTGGAGGCCGACGGTGATGCGTCGGAGGGCCGCCAGCGCGAGCGGCATCAGTGCCGCGTTGTACAGCGACGCGGCGACGGTGAGCGCCAGCGCCGTGCGTAAGGTCGGAATGGGCAAGCCGAGCGCGTCATCGGTGCCGACCAGGACCAGCGAATAGAGCACGGTGCTGAGGGCTGCCGCGCCGGCCGGTTGGAGCAGGCTGTCGCGATCGAGGTTGCGGGCCCAGAAGCCGGTCGTATAAGCGCCGGCGAGGAGCGCGAGCGCGTGGGGGCCCAGGGGTCCGGGCGCGTTGAGGTCGAGCAGGACGCCGCCGGCACATGCCCACAGCAGTCCCGCGCGCACGCCTTGCGTCCAGGTCAGCCCGACCACGGCGATGAGGACGAGGTTTGGAAACGCGCCCGCGATCTCGAGCTGCGAAGCCCAGGTCACCTGGACCAGCGCGGCGGCCAGCATCAACGCGAATCCAGCGGCCACCTTCATGCCGGCGTGAAGTCGGTGACCACGATGATGAGGGTCAACGCCGCCGGGTCGTTGACCCAATCGATTCGTGCCGCATCGACTGTCGCCGCATCGGTATGCGTGACGCTGACGACGTCGCCGACCACGAGCCCGCGCGGATAACCGCCACCGACCCCGCTGGTGATCGCCCACTCGCCTTTGGACGCGGTCGCGCCGACACGGTGCTCGATCTGCAGCTGGAGGGCGCCCGGGCCTCCGATCGCGGTGCCCTCCAGGCCGGATCCGGACAGGTAGACGTTGGCGCGGCTCTGCGGGTCGGCCAGCGTCTGCACGATCGCGCCGTGCGGTCCCGCTTCGCGGACGCGGCCGACGAGGCCGGCGCCGCTGACGACGATCATGCCGGCCTGCACTCCGTCGTCGGTACCGCGATCGATCTGGAGCGTGCGGCTGAAGGCATCCGGTCCGCGGCCGACCACCGCCGCGACCACGGTTCGATGACCGAACGACCGCTGGAAATCGAGCGCCTTCCGGAGCTCCTTATCGTCGTAAGCGGCCGCGTCCAGCTCCGCGACCTGGCGCCGCAAAGACTGGTTCTCCGCTTCGAGCCGCTGGTTTTCGGCGCGCAAGCTGGCGATGTCGCCGAAGATCGCGGTGGCGCGCCCAAAGGTCGACGCGACGGACATCATCTGCGCCTCCATCGGCGCCATCAGACTCTTGGCAGTGCCGCGGGCACCCGCAGCCCACGACTGTTGGGACAGCACCGCCAACACCAGCATCGATGCCGCCAGGCCTAGAAAGCGACCCGTCGAACGCGAGCGGGTGCTTCCATGCATCAGGGGTGCGGCACGAGGGCCGGCCGAGAGATTCGGTGACCGGGTGGTCCAGATGCTAGCCGCGGCCGAGCACCGGAGCGCGCGCATTTGTTGATGCGCAAGCGAGGAGCGGAGGCCGCAACAACGCAGATGGGCCGCACGGGCGCCGAAGATCCGGTTGGCATCTCTGGTCGCACCCCCATTCGCTCTAGGAACGCAGGGCTCGCGCGCGCCGTGTGCGCAGGAGCACCCGGTTCAATATGTCGATCTCCTCCAGGACGATGCCGGTGCCGCGGACCACGCACGTGAGCGGATCCTCGGCGACACGCACCGGCATGAGGGTCTCGTGCGCGAGGAGCTTGTCCAGCCCCGCGAGCAGGGCACGCGTCGAGCGAACGGCGCGCACGATGTCGACGAGCACGCCGCTCAATGCCTCGCGCACGTGTGCGGTGGTCATCTCGACGGTTTTCGGCAGCCCCGTGATGAGGTCGCGCCCGCGCACGACGAAGGACGTCTCGTCGGCCATCGGAAAGGCGGAGCCCATCGCGATCTTGATGTCTTCTGCGGTGCGCTCGCCAATGAGAAGGCCCATGTTCCGGCGCACGTACTGAACGATCGCGTCGTCCATCTCATCGCCGCCGACTCGCGCTGACGTCGCCGCCACGATGCCGCCCAAAGAGATGACGGCAACTTCGGTGGTGCCCCCACCGATGTCGACGATCATCGAACCTCCCGCGGACTGGATCGGAAGGCCGGCCCCGATGGCCGCGGCCATCGGCTCTTCGACCAGGTGCGCCTCGCGCGCGCCGGCCATGGTGGCGGCGTCGGTGACCGCTCGCCTCTCCACCTCGGTGACGCCGGACGGAATCCCGATGACGACTCGCGGATGGCTGATGTGCCAGGCGCGGTTGTGGGCGCGCGCGATGAAGTGCCGGATCATCTGCTCGGTGTGCTCGAAGTCGGCGATCACACCGTCGCGCAGGGGGCGCATCGCGATGATGTCGGCGGGCGTGCGGCCGAGCATCCTGCGCGCCTCCGTGCCGACGCTCAGTACCTGCCCGGTACGTTTGCTGACCGCGACGACTGATGGTTCGTTGAGGACGATGCCGCGCCCACGCACGTGCACGAGGGTGTTCGCGGTTCCGAGGTCGATGCCGACGTCGGCCGACCAGAGGCCCAACACGGCAGTCAACAGGCTCAAGGCTTGCGGGACGTGTGGAAATCGTTAGCCAAAGCGCGGGACGGTGCGGATCATACACCCCGTAGGGGTGCTTTCTACATGCCTACCCCATACCTAGTGTGTTAGCGGACCAGCACGGATGTAACCCCCGGCGAACGGAGCGACGGCCCTGCGATAGACGTCGCGAGCCACGTCGAGGCCGCGCCGGCCCATGTACACGCCGGCGACCACGCAGAACCCCGCGACGGCCAGGCTGACGCCCAAGAAGCGAGCGAGGCCGAGCAGATCGTCAGGCGACGGCGGAAAGAAAAGGGTCGCGAACAATCCGCAATACGGCCACCAGCAAAGCACCCGCATGGCGTCGAGGCGGCGGCGGGCACGCCGCTCACCTGGTGCCGGAAGCGGCCACAGCTTGAGCAGCGCCGGCAGGCACAACAAATAGAGAATTCCACTCGCGACTTTCAGCGGAAGCAGCGACGGCACCAGCACCGCTCCAAGCACCTGGGGGCGGAGGCTCTGCGGCTCGACCGCTGGACCGAGCACCGCTATGAGCCAGCAGCACTGCACGAC
>WNEY01003095.1_pt1 | contig 13780 bp, 14 predicted proteins | sample 5400531 | NCBI WGS metagenome assembly WNEY01 (sample SAMN13153338, study PRJNA577476) | soil metagenome | isolation source: 200 cm saprolite under Douglas fir tree site 1 | place: USA:California | collected 2015-04-18
CGGGCGCCGTGGTCCATCCGGGCGCCGCCGCCGTGGTCGCACCGGGCGGGGCCGCCGGCACCGCACCCGGTGCGCCAGCCGCCACCGCGCCCGGCTCGCGCGCCGCCACCGCGCCCGGTGCGCTCCAGACCGGTGCGCCGCCGTTAATTTTGAGATCAAGATCGGCTGGAAGATCCGGAAGCTGCACCAGCAAGGTCGATCCAAGGTCGTCGCTGCCCTTTCCGATAAGATCGATCTGTAGCCGATCTGTTTTAATTTCGGATGGAAATGGGATTTCAGCTCCGAGCGTAGTATCAAGCTTCGCGGTCGATCCGTCTATCGTCAGGGTACTGAATTCTCCGTCACCCACGCCGCTCACTATTGGAACCGGCGCAAAAGCAGTTCCGGCCCATTGTCTGACCTGGAGCACCTGTAGGGTCCAAATGTCCTTCAGGCCGACTCCGGCGACCGTGCGCATCACGCCAAAATCGACCACTACCGAGGTGCGGTCCTGATCAGAACTCGAGATATCTTTCTGCCGGATGTGGGCCACGCTTGCGACCGTGGCCCAATCGGCCGGCCCGGCTTCGACCGTCACGATGAAGGGAGAGAGCACGACGGCATTGCGCGGCAAGGTGGTGATCACACGCTCGACCGAAAGGGCGCCGTTCACCGAGAGCGGGCGTTCGAACTGCAGGTAGGCGCGCTGGAAGACTTCAACTGTCCCGCCCGCGGCTTGAATGCGATCCGCCTGTATTTGCTGCGCCATCGCGCGTCGGCAACTCCTGCGCCCGATTATTGGAAGGCCTGCGCCCCTTTTAGAGAGTTGAATGCCAGCTCAAAGGTCTTGGCGGGATTGGTGTCGTCGATGGCGACATGGATCGAACTGAGCTTCTGCGTGATGATCTGTTTCTCGGCCGGCGTCAGGTCTGCGGCGCTCGACTTGGCAAGGGCCGGCGCCACCGCAGCGTCCTGTATGATCGGCAGCACATCGGTGACAGGGTGCACCGCTAGATCGGCGTGAGTTTGATCGAACAGGCCGAAGTGGATGTTCGACATCGGCACCAGGACGATATCGACCGGCGTTCCCTTAGGCACCAGCGTCCCGGCCGGAATACTTTGAGAGACCGCGACCGGCACGAACAGGCGCGGCAGCGTCGAAACGTGCGCCAGGAAGTCGTCGATACGGTTCTGGTTGAAGGCCGGCGCGGTGACCTCTTTGCCCCCGCGTACAATCGTCGGGACGACGGTCGCAGGGCCCACGTCCACGGTGATGTTCTGCGCCGCGATATCGCGGGTCACACCGCTAGCGACACGCAGCATGAGGCGGCTCTCGGCGCTGTGAGGCGGATTGGGTGCGAAAAACTGTGGCATTGCCGCATCTCCTCCGGATCAGGGTTGTGGCGGGATCTGCGCGATCGTTACCTTGCCGAGCACCAGGCCAATCGCCTCGAGCGCCTTGCGCGCCTCCTGCTCGGTAAGCGAGGTGAGCACGGGCATCGCCACAGCCGTGCACCAGCACCGGGGCCGAGTCGCTGTGCGGATCGGGCTGCGTAGGCGGCAGGTCGCGTCCCGTGAAATCGAGGACTCTGACCAGCGGAACGCCGGCATCGGCGAGAGCTTTGCGCGCGTCGGCCAAAGTGGCGCCGAACAGATCCGGCATGAAGTTGCCGACCTTGGCCAGCGCCATCTCGATTGAACTTTCGCCCGGGTCGGCGATATTCGCCGCCGCGGTTGCGGTCTGGTAACCAGCCAGTTCGGCCGTGACCGTCCACGCGCCCGCCTCCAGCCCCGAAAGCGTATGCTGCTTGGAGGGTGGTATCGGCCGTACCGCTTCGACCGGCGCGCCGGCGGCGCGGCTAGCGCTGACACGCACCCGCTCGGGATCGATTTCCGCGTTGGTGATGGTGACGCGCAGCGTGTGCCGCGTGGCCGCGATGAACTGGTAGAGCTGGTCGACGCCGTCAAGCACGTCGTTCCAGCCTTGCGCGGTCAGCGGCTCGCCCGGCTTAACAGTTTTCTTAACAAATTGTTTCAAGTCCATAAGTCGAGTTTCCCTTCGGAGGGGCTCAGCTAGTTTTTGACGGCCACAACATCGTCCCGCCCATCAACATAAGATTCGGATCCTCGATGCCTCCCGCGCTCAGCGTGCCCTGGCCCAACACCCAGTTATCATCGTGATACTCGACGCGAAGCGTGACGCCAGCGGGGCGCACCCGTTCCAGCGCAGCGGCCACGAGATCGGTGATCGCGATGCCGCCGTCCTCGAGCAGCTTGAATCGCGAAGGAATTATCACCCGCAGCGCGTAGGCTTCATGCTCGAGCCATGAGAGCACGACTTCCGCTTGGGGCGGGCAGGGTTCTCCCAGTGCGGGCGCGAACACCGAACCGCCGGCGAATCCTATTGCGTAATGCGGCGCGCCGGCGTGAATCACCGGAGCTTCGGGCGTTCCCTCGCGCGATGACAGATGAGCCTCCTGGATAAAGAACGCCATCCGCGTCACACCGACGCCTACTCCAGGAACCTCGACCGATTTGCCCGCGTGCGGAAACGTAAACTCGCTATTCAAGGCACCGTCGGGGACGGCGACGGCAAACAGCGAGCGTTGGGAATCAAAGGTGAAATCATGGCGGTCGGGGTCATTGGCGTCTGCGAAACATGCGCCGTGCCATGAAAAGGCGGAGGCTGTGACGTCCGTGCCGTCCAGGGCCGCCTTGCCGTCCTCGCTGAAAACCAGCTTGCGGCCCGCCGACACCGCGCCGAAGAAGCCGACGCCGCGCCCCTCGTCGCGGTTGACGATCATCGGACCCCAGGTACGACTGTCGACGCCGGTTATTTCCACGCGCAACAGTTCGCGCCCGAATCCGCGGCGGATCACGTCGAAGGTGTGGCCGTTGAAACTTTCCTCTTTGCGAGGTCCCGTGATCGGATCGGGGCTCGGATAGGTCTCGCGGCGCAGCGGATTCTCCTCAATGCCCAAAATCTCAAACTCGGGCTTTAACCGCTGGTCGAGGCGAAAACCGTACTTGCGACAGACTATGGCCGTGGTTACCGGCGGCAGGACCGAGTTACGCGTGGCATTGGCGACCCCCAGCGGTCCGAGTCGCCCGATTATTTCCGCAGTCGGTACACCTAGCTGCCGCGAAAGATCCGCGACCGCGATCGTGGCGTCCATCGTGGCGACACCCCGCGCGAAGCGCTCGACCTCGAAGTTGAACAGTGCTGCAACTTTCTCCGCGGTCGCAAGATCGAGTTGCGTGGTAGGCTGCGCGGGCGCGATTCCGGCCTGGTTCATTCCAGGGATCACCTGGTCGGCCCGCAGCAGCATCTGATCCGCCAGTTCGGAAACCGCGATAGCCTGGTTCATGTGCATCAGCTTTTGCGGCCTCAGCGTGGGCACGGTGCGTACCAGCGGCAATCGATTCACGACGAAACTCGAATGCCAAAACAGGTCGGCACTATGGAAGAAGCCGTCGGTGACGGCGAGATTCAGCGTGCCCGCCGCGCCGCGCGCGGCCAGTGCGGCGCGCACGGCTGCATTGCGTGGCGCGTCGATATCGAAGTCGAGCGCGTTAGCGGCGGCCATTAGGATGGCGGCCACGGTGCCGTTGCCCTGGCGAAGGATTCGGCACAGATTGATGATGCGAACGCGCGCTGCCGCGACCGAACGCCGGTACCCAAGCATCGCAGTGATCGCCGCTGCCATCGTATGCGCCGCGGCGCCCAGGTCCGGTGTGGCGGGCGGCTGGATCGCGGGAGCGAACAGCGAGAGGCGCGCATCTCCGCTGACGCCCCAGAGATCGAAAAGTGCATTTGCAGCCTTGTCGCGATCCGGCAGTGGACCGCCGGCCGTCTTTTCCAGGTTCGCCAGCAGCGCGCGCATCATATCCGCGCGGGCGTCGAGCACGGCGAGTTCGGCCCGCGTGATACCGTGCAGGCCCGCGATCAACATCGCGTCGCGCAATTCGCCGGCGTCCGCGAGCCGATGCGCCCGGCGCGTCGCGGCCAGGCGGTCCGCGAGCAGATCGAGCCCACCCGCCAGCGCCTCGGTCACGCCGCGCAGTTGCTTGCCCGGGCGCGCAGCCTCAAAATGCGCCGGAAAACGGCTAAGGATCTGATCGCCACGTCCACTCATGCGCTTGCCTGATCGAGCCGCACCGTTCTGATCCACAGTTTTTGCAACGGCGAAAGGGTGATGGCAGGATCGCTCTGGCCGAAGTGCTTGTTAATGCGCACACCTGCTTCGACGTACTCGAGCGTAAAGACCACCGAATCGATCGTGAAATTGAGACTACTCACCGCCGCCTTGAGCGCGGCGGCGGAAACCGAGGTCAGTGATCGAACCGCAAGGCGCAATTGTCCGGCGGCCTGCACCCGCGCGTCCTCGAGGTCTGCCGTCTTGTCGCCCAGCGCGCCCGCGCCGGCCAGCTTGATCTTGATCGTCAGGTCGAGCGCGATAAGCTGGCCGCCCATCTCTACCTCGAGCGAGCCGCCGAACTTCACATCGACACTCGGGCGCAGGGTCGGGGGCGGGACCAGGTTGCGATGGCTGGGCGGGAGCGCACCCGCCGGATACAACTCCAGGGTCACATCCTGCACCCCCTCGAGCGCCATCAGCGCGGCGACCAGCCGGTTGTAAACGAGCGTCTCTCCGACCCCTGCGTCGGCGACGACCGCGCGCAACGCGTCTTCACCCTTGCGCTTGAGCGCCTCACGGTCCTGCGCGCTGAGCGAGGGCGATAAGGGGACGAGCACCGCATAGATCGAGACCGGGAGAAACATCTGTGCCTTGACGGCGACCGCCTCCGCACCGACGGCGGTGTCGTCGTCGGGGTTTGGCGCTGGATCGATCGGTCCCGGCGTTGAGGAATCAAAGCCGGTGACGACCCGAACGCCGGCGGCGCGCGTGCTCTCGACGAGGTCGATCACGCGGCCAACGTCGTCGGCGCCGAGCTGAGCCGCGACGCTCAGCGTGATCATTCCGGGACGCGTAAGCGGGTCTTCCGAAACCAGGATGTCCTTCTGACGGATGGCCGGCAGCGTTGCCAGCGCGGAGATGATCGCTCCGGTGGTCGCCTTGCCCGCCCCCTCGAAGGCCCGGCGCGCGCGGGTGCGCAAGGCCTCGTCGGTCTCGTTGGCGCCGATGAGTTGCGTGCCCGAAGGATTGGACACGCTCTCAACCCCCAGGATGGGACGGTGTATCGCGGCAATGGTCAGAGGCGGCACGACGCCGGGCGAGCCGCTGACGGTGGCGCGAACCGGAATCTCCACGCTGAGCGAACCGCGGGTGAGCGTCCGATCCTCGCTGGTCTCGAACACCATCACGGGACTGTCATTGGTGGACAACCTGGTGCCGCTCGCGATGAAAATATCGGCGGCGGCCGGCGTGGCACGCGCAAAAACGACGGTGCCGGTCGCGTAGGTGCGGTCGCGCCGGTTGAGCCCGAGGATGGCGACGAGCTGATCCAGGTCGCGGCCGGTGGCGGTGTCGAGAAAGCCCGCGCGATAAACCGCTTCGAGCTGGCGCGACAGCACGGCGAATTCGCGCGCGAAGCTCTCCGCAAGGAGGCGTGTTACGCTGCCGGGATTGCGGTCGCTCAGCAGCGGGGCTGCGCCGGTCTGCGCGGCCAGATCGTAGTTGACGAAGAACAGTGTGCCGGGGTCGGGCCATACCGCGCCGGCCGCCGGAGTGCCATTCGCCTGCTGCTTCCATCCGATAATGTTGTCGGTGCTAAGGGTGTAGTCGAGATCGGGACGAAAGCGCGCGAAGGCGCCGGTCGCCATGCCGAAGACGCGGACCGTACCCTTGACGATCGGGGCCGGCGGCGAAAGCTGGTAGGGAGCATCTTCAGGCACGAAGGTGAAGCGCTCGCGCACCTGGCCGCCGGTCAGCGACGTCAGCACGTCGTCGACGAACTGCGCGTACGGTTCGGCGGCGTAACTCATAGCGCAAATCCCAGCGAAAAAGGGACGACCAGATTGAGCGGCACAGGCGCGCCGATCACCTGCAGCGACAGTTCGATCCGCACCGTGTCACGCGGCGGTTCGTGTTCCGCGGTGACCGTCGCGGTAATCACCTTGTCGATTCGCGGTTCGTCGCGCAGCGCCTGCAGCACGTAGAGTTTGATCAGGTCACGCGTGCGCTGAACGTTGGGCTGCCCGATGAGCTCGTGATGACGCGAGCCGTAGCCGGGATGGCCCAGCGGGGCGAGCTCGCCCTTGCGCGTCTTAAGCCGGTTGGCAAGCGCCTGCGTAAGCGTATCCAATCCGGCGGCGACTTCGAGGTCACGGGCCCCCGCCCGCTCGGCGACGCGGATGCTCGCAAGGTCGGCGTCCTCGAAGAAGCCTCCGTGCAGGGCGTAGTCCAGGCGCAAGTCCTTTCCCATTAGCGGCGCAATAGTTTGGACGGTTCGTTTGCCGTTCATGGCGCTCCGGTATCGGTTATAAAGGGCGCGGCAGGCGGTCCGAGGATCGCAAGGATGCCTGGTCCCGACGGAATCTGATCACCCACTCGCACCAACGCCTGTCCGTTGACCGTCACTGCTGACGAACCGCCGCCGGGGCCGATTGGCAGCACATAGGGCGCGCCGGAAACCGAATTGACCATCTGGCAGAGGCTGCCGACCGTCGCCAGCGGCATTCCATTGGCAATGACCGCGGTTTGCAGCACGACGCTGATCACGCCGCTGTCGGGCGCTCCCGCCGCGCCGGGAGTCAGCACGACGGCGCATCCTATAGAGACCGGCGGTCCAGGCATACTGATGCCATCCTCTTCACGACGGGCTGAACTGGGTGGTTCCCGCGATCGAAACCATCGCGCCCTTGAGTCCTGCCTGGCTCTGGCCCTCGATACTCGCGGTCATGCCCTTAGCCTGGAGCTGGTTTTGCGCGCTGAGCTTCAGATTGCCCTGCGCCTCGATTTCTATATCGCCCTGCGCGGAGAGCTTGAGGCCGCCCTTGGCCGCAATCTCGACGTCGCCATCGCGGTTGACGGCGACCGACGTGTCGCCCAGTTTAATCGTGAGCGCGTCGTCCTGGAGCGTCAGCGCGGCGCCGTTTTGCAGTTCGATATGGATGCGGCGGACCCCGGAGTCCTGTGGGTCGGGCGGTTGATATACCACTTCGTGCGCTTGCGCGACCGGCGGATGCGACTGGTCACCGTAAAGACATCCCAGTGCGATCGGCGCATTGAGATCGCCGTTGGCGAACGCCACGACCATCAGGTCGCCTTCGTTGGGCAGCGCCGAAAGACCGACTCGTGCGGCGGTCACAGGAACTCGCTGCAGCTCCACGCCGCTTTGCAGCAGGCGCAGGTTGACCTCATGATTGTTGTGGCTGTCGTCGCCGTCGCGCGCATAAACGGTTGTAACGGCGCCGACTTCGCAAAGGCGCATCCGCGCCAGTTCGTCGCGCACGATCGCGCGCAGCGTTGCGATCAACTCGCTCATGCGGATGCTCCTTGCACGGTCAGCGCGGTCATGAAGCCTTGTCCGGAATCGAGCAGATGGTCGACCTCAAGCACGCGCAGCGTGCCCGGCGAGTTGCCCGGCAAGCCAGCGATATCGACCAGGTCACCTGGCCGCACATCGGCGCGCCCGACCAGACCCAGGCGTCCGCAGGTTGCAGCCCTTGCGGCGCGCGACGCGAGAGCCCGAGCCATCGCGTCCGCGCCCTCGCGCGTGCGTACGGCAGGCACCAAACGCAGGAACGGTCCGTTTCCCTGCGGCGCCGGTGAACTCAGAATCCAATGCCACTGATCCGCCCCCGCCTCGCTCGCCGCGCCATAGGCAGCGACGGCCGGAGCGTCAGGAGCCGCTTGCGCCGCCAAGCGCCTTGCAATGACTTCGGCGCCGTGACGCAGCGTCAGGTTGGCGCTGCCCGTGCGCACGGGAACGAACCGCAACGCGCCAGAAGAACTTGCGCCCACTTCGGCCCCGGCCATCGCGGCGAGATCCAGGAGATGACCCCATACGGCGCGCCGATCGTCCACCGTATAGGCCGGCAGGTTCAGATCGCTTTCGACCTGGTCGAGGTCGACGCTGGCAGCGAGCGCGCGCACGATGTCGGCGACCGATTGATCGATGTAAGTCTGCGAAATGCGCGTTCGCGAGAGGGCGGCGGTCGAGGCCAATCCGGTGATCGACAGCGCATCGGGTGAAGCCGCGACCGCGTTGACTTCACCGGACCATACGTCCACCTCGCTGCCGGAGGGACCAAGCGCGACCGAAATTTTGGCGCCGATGTCCGCACGCGCGAGCTTGGACGACGGCCATACCGTAAGCGCGACACCGTCATGAGCGCCGCGCACCGAGAGCGCCACACGCATCCTCATTAGCGCAGACTCGGCGGCGGTATAGCTCTGGCCGGCGAGCGTGATCACGGCGTTGGGCCGCACCAGGCTCATCGATCGATCTCCTCGAGGTCGATCCCGTTGCGACGAGCCTCGCGCCGCAGCAGTTGATCGAGCCGGTCGGCGAAGTCCTCCAAGTCCGGTGCGCTGCGAGCGCCCTCGACGGAGAGACTACGCGCGGCACGGCGCGATACACGGGCGGCAAGTCCGCGAGAGCCTTCGCCGGTCGATGCGGAATCGGCGGCGGCGCCGGGCGCCTCCTCAATCCATGATGGCCGGTGATCGGTGAAATCGCGTCCGCTATCGAGCGCGCGCGATGATCGCGCTGCGAGTCCGCGTAATCCGCTTTGCTCCGATGCGGAAAATTCGGATGCATCCCCCGCAATGGGTGCGCTATCCGGCCGCCATTGACGGCTCAACCGGCCGCGCACGCGACGCCGGCCTGAGCCAGCCGCGGCGCTGCGCAAATCCGCTAGCGTGCGTATGATGCGCGCGATGGCGTCGCCGCGTTGGATCTGACTTGTGCCGGCCGTGGGGCTACGATGCGGCTGCCGCGCGCCTGCGTCGGTGCTTTCAGCAGAGCGTTCGGACAGATCCGACGCGGTAGCGCCAGCCGGTCCCGATGTGAAAGGGCTGCGCGCAATCGCCGGGTCGCCTGCCCGCGCGGACCGTCTGAGTAGCGAGGCGGCCGCATCGGCGCGGGTGATGGTTAGCGGCGCGGAGGATCGCGATCGGCCCGCTGCAGTCGCCACTGCTGCGGGCGCGATTTCCAGGGATCCCGACGGTTCCACAACCGCCTCCGACCCATAACGGCGAAGGATTGCCGCGATCTCACCAACGTCGCGCGCCGATGGGCGCGAGGGTTGCTCCGGGGCCGCTGCGGCTGCGACGCCAATGTCGTTGCGCGGCCATTCGACATGCTCGCGCACGCGGCGCAAAACCGCGGCACGTGTCATTTCGTTAGCCGCGCGATTATGCGTAATCGCCAGCGCCTTGCTCTCTATCCCGGACAGGTCGATCGACCGCAGGAGGGTCTCCAGTGAGGGTGCGAAGAGCCATTGCGGCAGCGGGGATTTTGACGCGAGCCGCTCGAGCTTCAGCCCGGCTTGCGTCATCCGCTCGACGGTGAGCGCGGGCGCGGCGCCATTCGCAAAAAGGCGGCGCCATGCCGGATGAGGCGCCAGCTTCACTCAGCCTCCCCTTCGCGCTCCTCGCGCCCGAGCATTTCCAGATAGAGCAGCACCTGGCCGACCGTCAGCTCGGAGCATTGCGCCGGCGTCCAGCCGAACTCGCGCGCGAGGATGAAACACGCCCGCGCCAGCGGCGCCTTGATTGCGCGCTCCAGGTCGTCCTCGTCGATGGTTAATCCGCTCAGCCGGTTGACGCGATCGGAAAGAAACTGCACCACGCCCGCAGGCAGGCTGCCGACTTGCTCGACCGTAAGCCGCGGCGCAACCAGCGCCTGCTGCACCATCAGCACGCTGGCCAGCACACGCTGCTCCTGCGCGGCGCGCGCAACGCGTTCGACGTCGCGCACCAAGAGCGGCCGCAGCGTGACCTCGCCGGCGAAGCCGCGCGCGCCGCCCTCAGCGTTTTCCTCCGGTTTGAGCAGCGCGGCGGGCACCTTGACGGTATGGGTGGCCGAGCCGCTTCCAATCAGGTCTTCCGCCGAAAGTTGATTACTCATATGCCAGCCTCGCGCCGGTTATTTCTCTTCGGTCTTGACCCACAACGCGCGGAAGCTGACCTTCTCCATCACGAAATCGTCTTCCGGCAGGTTGTAGTTCCATTCGTTGATCTGCACGCCCATCACGGTGACCGTCGCGCTTTTGTCGGGGAACGCGGCGTTGATCAGTTGCAGGCTCAGGTTGAAGCTCGGTCCGACGAAAGTGCCAGCGGGCCGATTGTCGGCCGCGTCGCCCAGCATCAAGCGCAGCAGCGCGCCGTTGATATAGGCGCGTTCGATCGTGCCGTAAACGTTGATATTGCCGGGACGCAGGTCGGTCGCGAAGCGCTGCCCCAGTTCGTGAAAAGGCTTGACGTCGTTGGTTACCCGCACCGTGACCCCTCTCGCGCGCCCGATCGGCGTGAGCGAGTACTTGTCAATTACGGTCTTGGCCTTATCGCCCGCGGGGCCGGATTCGACTGCGACCGAGATTGTGCCGTCCGCGCCGTGGTAAACTGTCGCCGCCATTTGAGTAGCTCCTTAAATGCATTACTGCAGGTTCATGATCACCTTGATGTAATCGATCGAGAAGGTCGGCTGCAGCGTCATCGTGACGATCGCCTGCCCGTTGATTTCCTGCGCGCGCGTGGCCGAGACATCGAGTTGATACGCGGTCAACATCTCGTCGAGCACCATTCCCGACAGAAAGCCGTCGAGCGTCGCCTTGAGCGCCGCGCGCACGCGCGGGTTGTTGAGGCGGCCGATGTATGGGTTCGCGCCGATGCGCACTCCCGCCTTGGCGTAGTCGACTATCCGCCGCACCGAGATTTGGCGAAACGCGCCGGTATCGGTGGTGATGCCCTTGAGTACGCGGATGCCGAGATGCTTGAAAAGCACCAGCACCTGGTTGCCCAGCAGTTGTTTTTGCTGTGCGCGTGTGTACTCGGTTGCGAGGTCCGCGGCAGCGACGCCCTGATTGGTCAGGCTGATATGAGGCGCGAGGGTGGCAAGCTTGCCCGCAACCAGCGCCGCGGCGTACGAAGCGGGAAGATTGACGTTGGGATTAAGCTCGCCCGCACGATTGGCGTCGGTCGCGACGATCCGCGGAGCAACCAGGATCAGGCGCGGACTCGAGCCCTTGGACACGTCGTTGGCGATGATCGTCGCTGCGTCGTCGCTCGACGCGCCGATTACCGCGATACGCTCGCGACCTTCGTTCTCGGTCGCTTCGAGATGCGTTAGCATCGCCGCCGCGACTCCGGTCGTCCTCGCGTCCACTCCGCCTGCAACGACGATGTTGACGGGCTGGTTCTCCAACGCCGCCAGTCCCGCCGCAATTTCAGTCGCGGTGATCTGGGCCCCGTTGGGCCCACCCGCGACGTTGGAGGCGACTACGTTTTTAGGCACGGTTCCCTGGTCGGCATCCGCGGGACCGGACACGGTAACGAAGCGGCTTCCGTCGCGAATTGACTGGGCGAGTTCGCGCGCGTTGGCGCCGGTAAAGGTTTCCTTGACGCGCCCAAGCGTTAACGTGAGCGTTACCGGCATGGCGTCGGGCGGGCTGATCGTTGGTTTTATCGCGTTTGCCCAAGTGCCCGGCGAGGAGGCCGTGAGCGTCAGCAGGGTGGCGTTGGTCGCCGACGTGAGTGTCCAGCTCATCAAGGCCATGTTGGCCACACTGGCGATGCGCACCGCGTACACGCTCGAGGCGCCGCCGGAAAAGACCTGCTCGAGCACGCGCGTAAGACTGAGCACCTGCGCCTGCGCCGCCAGCGTCGGATTGTCGGGCCATCGGTCGTAAGGCCCGAAGGTGTCGAGCGCCTCCGAGTAACTGCCCAGCACAACTACCTGGCCAAGAGGCCCGCGACTGGCAGTGCCGACCACGCCGACGTTGCCGGTGGCGATGCCGCCGACGCCGATCAGCCCCTCCGAGCGGACCTCTATATAAGTCCCGGGGAGAATCATCTCGGTGATGGTTTCGCTCATCATTTCCTCCCTGCGCGAATCGCGCGGCGAATGCCCCGCGTTTAACCGGAAACCGGCACCACGCTTGCGCTGACAGTGCCGGTCGCCGGGTTCGCGGCAGCGACGCTTAGCTTGACGTTGATCGGAACCCTCGAGATCACGCCCCCCGACGAATCGGGACGGTTGTCCTCACTCTCGAAGTCAAAGGAAAAACGCGCAGTGCGCCGGCGCAGCCCGGTCGGCTGCTCGGACGCACCCACGCTGCTCAGCGCGCTCAATTCGATGCGCAACAGCCGCGTTATTGCATTTTTGGCATCGGCCGAAGTCAGTGCCGCGACGATAGCGTCAGCAACCGAAGCGCCGGCGTCCGCGTTCGCGCCGCACGCGTCGGCTCTGAGCAAGCCCTTGAAGCGGATGATGCGCTGCTCCCACTGCCCCAGGAAATAGGTCGCCGTCACGATGCCGATGGCCGGCAGTGCGGATCCGAAGGTGAGCTGGCCGACGGTCGGGTCGGCGCGAACCTGACCGGGCGCGGGCGCCCCGGTAACCACTGCGATGTCGTTACCGGCGACGTTGACGCTCAAGTCGGCCGGGCCAAGCGGACCGGTGCTGGCGTCCTGCCGCACCTGGCCGCCGTGGGGAAGAATCAGTCTGAGGCGGGCGTTATCGAGCAGCCGAACCGTGGGATCTTCGGGCAGCACCGGGTTGGCAAGGTCAATCGTAACAGTCCATTGAAGCGCACCGTCGGTGATTAAGGTCGAACGTTCACCCAGTCCATTTGCCGCGCGTTCGGTTGATTCGAGCGAGAGCACCACGGCGGGCAATTGCCCGACGGTTTCGGGTTCAGCGACTCCGATTAGCGCGGGCGCGGGATTTTGCAGGGCGCTTTGAAGATAGCCCTGCACCGCGGTGAGGAAAGCAGTTTCGGCCATCAGGCTAACCTCCCCCGCCGGCGAGCAGCTTTTTCAGCGGATCGAGCAACGCGGCGGCCCCACCGAGCTTGCCCTTCAGATTACCCGCCGCCGGTTGAAGCGGCGCCAGCAGATCGCCGATTTGCGGGATATTGCCCGCGAGTCCCGGAACATCCAGCGCGCCGAGTCCGAGCGCTGCGGACAGATCGAGGTCGGCATTCAGCTCCTGGCCGAAATCCGCGGCGGGAGCCGGTGGCTCGGGCGGCTCCGTGTATTCGCGCAGCACGATTCGATAGCGGAAGGAGTCGGGGTCCGCGGCCGCCTCTTCGACTTCCAGTTCCTCGATCAGGACCTGTTCGAGCTGGGATTCCTTGATGATGTCGGCAACAAAAGTCACCGGGTCGCCGGCAAGAAACTTTTCGCGAATCTGTTTGAGAAAATCGTCGCGCGCCTCGTCGGTGTTGAGCGATCCGATAATCTCCAGGCCCATCGCGCCGCGGCCGAGGTCCTGATGCAAATCGCCGCTTAGCCCAGGTACTGGCAGCACTGCCAGGCGGCGCGCCTCGACCGAGTGAATTCGCTCGATCGCGGGCGGACTCCACTGCCCGATCATCGGCCGAACGATCATAGCTCGATTTCCTTCGCCATTCTGACGGCCGTCATGGTTGAAACCGCAGCGCCCGCACTGCCGCATTATTGGCCAGCGGGCCGTTCTTGAAAAAACGCCAGAAGCTCTCCAGGTCGGTGACGTCGTGCGAATCCGGGTATGGATCGAGCTCGACACCTGCGGCGTCGACTACACTCGCCATCGCCAGGAGCAGGAATCCCTTGTAAGCGCTGGCGTTTGCCGGATCGGGATCGGTCACGCCGTTCCAGTTAAAGGCTGCAAACTTCCAACCGTGCGGTGC
>WNEY01002379.1_pt1 | contig 13771 bp, 10 predicted proteins | sample 5400531 | NCBI WGS metagenome assembly WNEY01 (sample SAMN13153338, study PRJNA577476) | soil metagenome | isolation source: 200 cm saprolite under Douglas fir tree site 1 | place: USA:California | collected 2015-04-18
TCCACAACGCCGGCTGCCGCGTGCTCGTCTCCGAGGTCGATCCGATCTGCGCGCTACAGGCGGCGATGGAGGGCTACGAGGTTGTCACCATGGACGAGGCGGCGGCGCGCGCCGACATCTTCGTGACCGCGACCGGCAATGTCGACGTCATCACCATCGATCACATGCGCAAAATGAAAGACCGCGCGATCGTGTGCAACATCGGCCACTTCGATTCCGAGATTCAGGTGGCGGCGTTGCGCAATCTCAAATGGTCGAACGTCAAGCCGCAGGTGGACGAGATCGAATTCCCCGGCGGCAAGCGGATCATCCTCTTGTCCGAGGGCCGGCTGGTGAACCTCGGCAACGCCATGGGCCATCCGAGCTTCGTGATGTCGGCGAGCTTCACCAACCAGACGATCGCGCAGATCGAGCTGTTCACCAATCCTGGCAAGTACCAGAAGAAGGTCTACGTGTTGCCGAAGGCGCTCGACGAGAAGGTGGCGCGGCTGCACCTGAACAAGATCGGCGTGAAGCTGACGCAGTTGAGCGACAAGCAGTCGGCCTATATCGGCGTCGCCAAGAGCGGACCGTTTAAGCCCGATCACTACCGGTATTGATCGCTTTCCGTCATTCTTCGAGGCTCGGCGCTAAAGCGCCTCGCACCTCAGGATGACGGAAAACCAAATTGAACCGTCACCCTGAGGTGCCGGCGCAGCGGGCCTCGAAGGGTGACGGCGTAACGAACCTTGCCGCTACCGGACCTCGATGCTATCCCGCGCGGCATGACCGCGGGTCCCATCTCCAACATCCGCAACTTCGCCATCATCGCGCATATCGATCACGGCAAATCGACGCTCGCCGACCGGATCATCCAGCTCACCGGCGGGCTGGAAGCGCGCGAGATGAAGGAGCAAGTGCTCGACTCGATGGACATCGAGCGCGAGCGCGGCATCACGATCAAGGCGCAGACCGTGCGGCTCAAATACCGCGCGCGCGACGGCAAGGATTACATGCTGAACCTGATCGATACGCCCGGCCACGTCGACTTCGCCTACGAGGTGAACCGCTCGCTCGCCGCCTGCGAAGGATCGCTCTTGGTCGTCGACGCCTCGCAAGGGGTCGAGGCGCAGACGCTCGCCAACGTCTACCAGGCGATCGACAACGGCCACGAGATCGTGCCGGTGCTGAACAAGATCGACCTGCCGGCGGCCGAACCCGAAGCCATCAAGCAGCAGATCGAGGACGTGATCGGGATCGACGCCTCGAACGCGATCCTGATTTCGGCGAAGACCGGCGAAGGCGTGCCGGAGGTGCTGGAGGCAATCGTCACGCGGCTGCCGCCGCCGAAGGGCGATGCCGCCGCGACGCTGAAGGCGCTCCTGATCGACAGCTGGTACGACGCTTATCTCGGCGTCGTCGTGCTGTTCCGCGTGGTCGACGGCCAGCTCAAGAAGGGCCAGCGCATCCGCATGATGGGCACCAACGCCGCCTACGACGTCGACCGCGTCGGCGTGTTCACCCCCAAGCGCGTCGAGATGGAGAGCATCGGCCCGGGCGAGATCGGCTTTCTCACCGGCTCGATCAAGGAGGTCGCCGATACCCGCGTCGGCGACACCATCACCGACGACCGCAAGCCGGTGGCGGCGGCGCTGCCGGGCTTCCGCCCGGCGATTCCGGTGGTGTTTTGTGGGCTGTTTCCGGTCGACGCCGCCGATTTCGAGAATTTGCGCGCGGCGATGGGCAGGCTCCGCCTCAACGACGCAAGCTTCACCTACGAGATGGAAACCTCCGCCGCGCTCGGCTTCGGTTTCCGCTGCGGCTTTCTCGGCCTCCTGCACTTGGAGATCATCCAGGAGCGGCTCGAGCGCGAGTTCAACCTCGACCTGATCGCGACCGCGCCCTCGGTCATCTACAAGATCAAGCTCACCAACGGCGAGGCGATCGAGATCCACAATCCGGTCGACATGCCGGACCCGATGCGCATCGAGGAAATCCAGGAACCGTGGATCGAGGCGACGATTCTCACGCCGGACGAATATCTCGGCAGCGTCTTGAAGCTCTGCCAGGACCGCCGCGGCGCGCAGAAGGAACTCACCTATGTCGGCAGCCGCGCGATGGTGAAGTACGAATTGCCGCTGAACGAAGTGGTGTTCGACTTCTACGACCGGCTGAAGTCCGTCTCCAAGGGCTACGCCTCGTTCGACTATCACCTCACCGACTTCAAGCCGGCCGATCTCGTGAAGATGCAGATTCTGGTGAACAGCGACCCGGTCGACGCGCTCGCCATGCTCGTGCACCGCGCGCGCGCCGAAGGCCGCGGCCGCGCCATGGTCGAGAAGCTGAAGGAGCTGATCCCGCCGCACATGTTCCAGATTCCGCTGCAGGCGGCGATCGGCGGCAAGGTGATCGCGCGCGAGACGATCCGGGCGCTGCGCAAGGACGTGACCGCCAAGTGCTACGGCGGCGACGTGACGCGAAAACGCAAATTGTTGGAGAAGCAGAAGGAAGGCAAGAAGCGCATGCGCGAATTCGGCAAGGTCGAAATTCCGCAGGAAGCGTTCATCGCCGCGCTGAAGGTGGACAGCTGAGCGGCGCCGCAAGGCCGATGGATCGCGCCGCCCGCCGATGCTAACGTCGCCTCACAAGAAAGAGGAAACACCAAAATGAAACGCCGGGACTTCTTGACGGGCGCCGCCGCGCTCGCGCTCGCGCCCGAGCGCGCCTTCGCGCAAGCCTATCCTGCCCGCAACGTCACCATCGTCGTTCCCTTCCCACCCGGCGGGCAGGCGGACCTCGCGGCGCGGCCGGTCGCGCTGAAACTGCAGGAGATCTTCGGCAAGCCCGTCATCGTGGACAACCGCGGCGGCGCCGGCGGCGCCATCGGCAACGCGGCGGTCGCGCGCGCCGAGCCCGACGGCTACACGCTGTTGATGGCGCTCTCCTCGCTCGCGGTGTTGCCGGAAGCGGACCGGCTGTTCGGCCGCCCGGCGCAATACGAGGTCTCGCAGCTGGTGCCGGTGGCGCGCGTGCTCGCCGATCCGACCCTGCTCGCGGTCAATGCGGCGGCACCGTGGAAATCGGTGCAGGAACTCGTCGAGGACGCGAAGCAGCGACCCGGGCTCATTCCCTACGGCTCGTCGGGCTCCTACGGCACGCTGCATGTTTCGATGGAAATGTTCACCGCCAACGCGGACATCAAGCTCGCGCACATTCCCTATCGCGGCGCGGCGCCGGCGCTGACGGATCTCCTGAGCGGCGAGATCAAGGCGCTCGCATCGGCGCCCGGCGTGTTGAAGCAGCATGTCGACGCGGGCGCGATCCGGGTGCTGGCGAATTTCGGCGCCCAGCGGATCGCGAGCTTCCCGCAGGCCGCGACGTTCCAGGAGCTCGGCTACAAGGACGTGGAATTTTACATCTGGGCCGGGCTGTTCGCGCCGGCGAAGACGCCCGAGCCGGTCGTCAAGCAATTGCGCGAGGGTATGCGGCAGACGATGGGCGATCCGCAGGTGACAAAGACGTTCGATTCGGCCGGCAGCCCGCCCGCCTATCAGGACGCGCCCGAATTCGCGCGCTTCGTGGAAACGGACAGCGCGCGGCTGATCCGTGCCGTGCAGAAAATCGGCCGGGTCGACTGAGAGAGCATGATCTTTTCCGAAAACCGGTACCCACTTTTCGGGATCATGCTCTAACATTTTGCTGGGGCATGATCTTTTGTCATGCCCGGCCACACAAGTCGGCTTCAGCCGACTTGTGCATTTAACCGCCGATTTCGGGTAAACCCGAGATCGGTTGCCGGCCATGACGGGAGGCCTGTAGCGCGTCCTAGCCGCCGACGACGATGCGTGAACGGTCGAGGCCGTGCGCGCGGATCAACTCGAACAAGACGCGCGCGTTCGCCGGGTGCAGCCGCACGCAGCCATGCGAAGCCGGCTGGCCGAGCGCGCCGGTTTGATAGGTGCCGTGCACCGCGAAGCCACCATGAAAGAAAATCGCATAGGGCATCGGCGAGCCGTCGTAGATGGTCGAGTACCAGACGCGCTCGAGACGGATCGGCGTGAAGCTTCCGGTCGGCGTCGCATAGCCGCGGCGCGCGGTCGACACCGCCCAGACATGGCGCACCAAACCGTCGACCCTGACCGTCATGCGCTGGCTGGAGAGCGCAATTTCGGCGACGACGCCGGCGGCGGCCGGACTCGGGCCGGCCCAAGCAGCGAGCAGGAACACGCCCGCAAACACGACCTTACGCAACATCGCATCCCCCTGACCGCCGCCCTCGAATTCAAGCGGGAAGGCCCGGGCAAGGCAAGCACGGCCGCCGATTTTGGCTAATGCAAAGGCGGCAAAGAGCGCGGCATTTTGCGCCACTTGCTTAAGGTTTGGCGTTCACTTCCTTTAAAGCAGCGCTCCCTAAGCTCCCGCCAACTTTAGACGGAGCTTAACCTTGTCGCTCGCCGAGCCCGCCGCCCGCGCTCTCGCCCCGGCGGAAAGTTCCCGCTTCAAGCTCGCGCCCTTGGTGCTGATCGCCTGGTTCGCCGTCAGCCTCTCCAATCTCCTCGGCGGCGCGCCGACTTTCACGCAGATGACGACGGACGACTATATGCGGCTCGTCGAGGTGCGCGATTTTCTCGCCGGCCAAGGCTGGTTCGATCTCACGCAATACCGGCTCGATCCGCCGGCCGGCGTGGTGATGCACTGGTCGCGCATCGTCGACACGCCGATCGCTTTGTCGATCTGGATTCTGACGCCGCTCGTCGGCCGCGCGGCGGCCGAATGGACCACCGCAACGCTGTGGCCGGTCCTGCTTTTCTTGCCCACGCTCGCGCTCGCCGGCCTGCTCGCGCAGCGGCTCGCCGGAAAAGTCGGCGGCATCGCCGCCTCGCTCGCCGCCGTGCTCTTGGTGGCGGTGGCGGGGCCGGTGCTCGTTCACTTCCATCCCGGCGCGCTCGACCATCACGACCTGCAGCTTGTCTTGCTCATGGCCACCGCCACGGCCGCGGCTTGGCGCGGCGACAGCAGGATTTTTCCCGCGCTCGGCGGGCTTGCGGCCGCGGTTTCGATCGCGATCGGGTTAGAGATGATGCCGGCGCTGGCGGCGATCCTCGCCGCCGTCGGCTTGCGCTGGGCGATCGAAGGCGAAGATGCGGCGCCGCTGACTTCCGCCTTCGGGCTCGCCTTCGGGCTCGGCACCGTCGCGCTGTTCGTGGCGAGCGTTCCGGCATCGAGCTGGACGCAGCCGGCCTATGACGAAATCTCGATCGTGTGGATGGCCGTGGCGGCGATTTCCGGCGGCATGATCGCGCTCTTGGCCGCGGCCAGCCGCCGCCTTCGCGACGCGCGTCTGCGGCTCGGCATCGGCGCGGGCGCCGGCCTCCTTTCCGCCGCCCTGGTGATTGTCGCCTATCCGCACGCGCTTTCCGACCCTTATGGCAATGTCGATCCGCTGCTCGCCGAACTTTGGCTTTCGCATGTCATGGAGGCGCGAACCGCGCTCGCGGTGCTGAATACGCCGAGCGAGGCGCTGCCGATCTATTTGCCGCCGCTCGCGGCGCTAGTCTTGGGCGGATTGGCCATGCGCAAGTGCGCGCCAAACGAGCGCACCCTTTACCTCGCTCCGCTGTTCGCCCTCGTCGCCTTGATCTTCGTGTCGCTGTGGCAATTACGCGGCATGCCGAGCGCGAATTTGGTGGCGCAGCCGATTCTCGCCGCCGCCCTGTTGCGGCTGCTCGGTTCCGGAACGAGCGGGTTTTCGCGCGCGCGTTATATCGGCGCGATCGTGCTGGTCTCCAGTCCCTTTCTGATCCTGGCGGGACCCGGGCTCGCTTTTATCGCGAACGGCGAGAATCGTTCGGCGCCGAAGACGGTGACCTGCCGCCATCCGGCCGACGTCGCGGCGCTGAAAGATCTCGCGCCCGGTCTCGTGCTCTCATTCATCGATTCGGGACCGGCGATCCTCGCCGCCACCCCGCATGCGGTGCTGGCCGCGCCCTACCACCGCAACAACGACGGAAATAAAGCGGCATACGACATATTCCTCAGCGGCGACGGCGGCGCCGAGCGCGTGCTCAAGGAGCGGCAGGTGACGTATGTGGCGATCTGCCTCGGCACCACCGATCTCAAGATTTTCAATCGCGCGGCGCCCGACGGCCTTGCCATGCGGCTCGCGCGCGGAGACGTGCCGCCATATTTGCAACCCATTGCGGGCGATGCGGCCGGGCCGCTCCGCGTCTTTCGCGTCCGCTAGTACCCCGAACCCGATGTAGTGGCGGTTTCACGCCGGGTAAAGCCGCGCTAAATTGCCGCCATGCGATTTCGACTCACCCTTGCCGCTCTCCTGATCGGCGCCGCCGGCGCAAGCGCGCAAACGCCTCCGGTTCCGGTTCCGCCGCCGAAGCCCGCGACCGCGACGACGGCGACCATCCCGGCGAGCACGCCCGCCAAGGAATTATTCGGCGGCAAAGCACAACCGGCGCCGCTGCAGGCGCGCTCGATCGGCTTCTACGCGCATGGCTGCCTCGCCGGCGCCGTCGCGCTCCCGGTTGACGGCAAGACCTGGCAGGTGATGCGGCTCGCGCGCAACCGCAATTGGGGCCATCCGGAACTGATCAAATTCCTCGAACGCTTCTCCGCCAAGCTGCCGCAGATCGCGGGCTGGCCGGGCATCATGGTCGGCGATCTGTCGCAGCCGCGCGGCGGACCGATGCTCACCGGCCACGCTTCGCATCAGGTGGGATTGGATGCCGACATTTGGCTGACGCCGATGCCGACCCGCAGCTTGACGGCGGACGAACGCGAGACGGTTTCTCCGCTGATGATGGTGCGCCAGGACCGCACCGACATCGATCCCAACACCTGGACCCCTTCGCATCTGAAAGTGATCAAGGCGGCGGCGGAAGATCCTGCCGTCGAGCGCATCTTCGTCAACGCCGCGATCAAGAAGGCGCTCTGCCGTGAAGCGGGCACCGACCGCGCCTGGCTCGACAAGGTGCGGGCCTATTGGGGCCACGACTATCACATGCACGTCCGCATCCACTGCCCGGCGGGCAGCACGGAATGCGAAAAGCAGCCGCCGGTTCCGGCCGGCGACGGTTGCGGCAAGGACCTCGACTGGTGGTTCCAGTGGTCGGTGCTGCATCCGCTGCCCTCGTTGATCCCGCCGAAGCCGAAGCCGCCGCTCACCATGGCGGACCTGCCGGCCGCCTGCCGGCAGGTGCTGGTCGCGCCCTGAACAATGGCGCGAGGCGATACGGCCTCGATCAAGGTTTTCTAACGGGGCCAAAAGGCCGATGCTCACTGGCCGCCGATCTTTTCGAGATCGAGCACAACGCGCCTGATGTCTGATCCCATGTCCACCGCGTGGAAACCGAGTTCGGCGCACATTTGCAGCATGGTCGTGTTTTCGACCAACACATCGCCATAGATGCGCCGCAGACCTTTTTCTTTGGCGTAATCGATGACGCGCCGCATCAGCAACCAGCCGAGCCCGTGACCCTTGAGGCGCGAGCGTACCAAGATCGCGAATTCCGCGGTCTTTTCGTCGAGTTCGTCCTTCAAGCGCACGAGCCCGAGCATGCGACCCGTGTCTTCGTCGAGCGCGATGAAAGCCATTTCGTGCCTGTAGTCGAGATGGGCGAGCTTATCGATCTCCGCGGCGCTGAGCTCAGCAATGCGCGCAAAAAACCGAAGTCGCAGATCCTCGGCGCTGACATCGCCAAAAAAATCCGGGTATAACGCGATGTCTTCGGGCCGTGCCCGGCGGATCAGCACGCGCTCGCCGCCCCGAATCGTTTCGTGCAATTTGCTCAAGCCAAAGTCGTCTTTGTCCGGCATCGGCGCGACGCGTGCCCCTTCCGCTGGCGTTATTAAGAGTCCGCGCCCCTAGACCATCCGCGGATAGGCGAAGAGCGCGCCCAGGATCAAGCCGAGGACGACGCCGATCACGATGGCGACGATGACGACCGCCGCCGTATAGCCGAGCGATTTGTCCTGCGGCGATTTCATCAGCACGGGTAGCCCGAGCCACAATAGATAAAAGCCGTAGAGGCCGAGGATGGTCAGAAAGCGCAGGCCCGGAATGAGCAGGAAAATTCCGCATATCCAAAAAGGCGTGTAGGAATAGGCCGTCACCTTCAGCGCGCTCTCGAAATTCTTGCGGCCGGAGAATGTCGGCGCCAACGCATCGACAATCAGCGCGACCACATAAACGGAGACGAAGGTGAACAGATAGCTGACGATCGTATTCAGGAGCCCGCTCGCCACCGGCATGCGCACGCTACCCAAGCCCGGAACCGACATGCCGACGATCGACAGGCCGACAAAGCCGCAGATCGCGGGAATGGCGGCGAGGATCGCGACGTAGTTGGTGAAAATATAGACGACGTCGCCGGGCTCGCGGTCGATCACCGGCCACTCGCTCTTCGGCGTGAGGATGATGTTCTTCACGCGGTAAATCAGACTCATCGTCGCCTCCTGGAATCGAGCATGGCGGGCGTCGCCGTGCGGCGGCGCCGAATCGCGGTGGATTGTTTCGCGGCTTCCGCCCAAAGTCACGCGCTATCGTCGGGCGGTGGATTTCCTCGCGTCCTCGCGGATCATGGCGGCGCCCTTCTCGGCGATCATCACCGTCGGCGAATTGGTGTTGCCCGAGGTGATGACGGGCATCACGGAGGCATCGATCACGCGCAGCCCCTCGATGCCGATCAACCTCAGCCGCGCATCGACGACGGCCGAGGGGTCCGACGGCAGGCCCATTTTCGCGGTGCCGACCGGGTGAAAGATGGTGGTGCCGATGTCGCCGGCGGCGCGCACGAGCGCGGTTTCGTCATCGTCGCGGACCTGCGGACCCGGCAGAATTTCCTCCGCATGATATCTCGCCAGCGTCGGCTGGCGCGCGATCTTGCGCGCGACGCGGATGGAATCGGCGGCGACGCGGCGGTCCTCGTCGGTCGAAAGATAATTCGGCGCAATGGCCGGCGCCGCCGCCGGATCGCGGCTCTTCAGCCGCAGCGTGCCGCGGCTCGTCGGCTGCAGATTGCACACGCTCATGGTGAAGGCGGGGAAGGTGTGCAGCGGCTCGCCGAACTTGTCGAGCGAAAGCGGCTGTACGTGAAACTGGATGTTGGCGCGCTCGCGGCCGGGGTCGGAGCGCGTGAAGAGGCCGAATTGCGACGGCGCCATCGTCAACGGGCCGGTGCGAAAGAGGGCATATTCGAGCCCCATGGCGGCGCGGCCGATCAGCGAATGATAGCGCTCGTTCAGGGTCGCCACCCCGGTGACCTTGAAGATCATGCGCAATTGCAGATGATCCTGCAGGTTGCCGCCGACGCCGGGCTTGTCGAGCACGAGCGGGATTCCGTGCTCGGACAGATGCGCGGCCGGCCCGACGCCCGACAGCATCAGCAATTGCGGCGAGCCGATGGCGCCCGCCGCGAGCACGACTTCGCCGCGCGCTTTGGCGATTTTTTGGACGCCGTTCTGCCGGTAGGCGATGCCCGCCGCGCGCTTGCCCTCGAACAAGATCCGCTCGGCGAGCACCTCGGTTTGCAGCCGCAAATTTTTCCGGGCGAGCACCGGCTTGAGGAATCCACGCGCCGCGCTCCAGCGCCGGCCGCGCTTCTGGTTGACGTGGAAATAGCAGCTTCCCTCGTTGTCGCCGCGATTGAAGTCCTCGATCTTGGCAATGCCGGCCTCTTCGGCGGCGGCGCGGATCGCTTCGATGATGTCGTATTTCACGCGGGGAAATTCGATCCGCCATTCGCCGCCGGTCGAGTGGTATTCGCTTTTGCCGAGAAAATGATCCTCGTGCGCCTTGAAAATCGGCAACACATCGTTCCATCCCCACCCCTGAAGACCGAGCTGGCGCCAATGATCGTAGTCGGCCGCCTGGCCGCGCATGTAGATCATGGCGTTGATCGCCGACGAGCCGCCGATCGCCTTGCCGCGCGGATAGTTGAGCGCGCGGCCGTTGAGGCCCGCCTCCGGCTCGGTCTTGAACATCCAGTCGGAGCGCGGATTGCCGATGGCGAACAGATAGCCGACCGGAATGTGAAACCAGATCCAGTTGTCGCGGCCGCCCGCCTCCAACAAAAGTACGCGCTTGTCGGGATCGGCCGACAGGCGGTTGGCGAGCACGCAGCCCGCCGAGCCCGCGCCGACCACGATGTAGTCGAATGCCTCGCTTGGCATGGCGTCTGACATGGTCGTGCCCGGCTTTCGTTGGTGGGGAACAGCCTGTCCGATCGGGATTGCCGGGACAAGCCCGGCAATGACATGGTTGGTGCATGCAGCGCTTCCCGCCCCGCCGAATCGTCTGCCTCACCGAGGAAACGGTCGAGACGCTTTATCTGCTCGGCGAGGACGCGCGCATCGTCGGCGTTTCCGGCTACGCGGTGCGGCCGGCGCGGGTGCGGCGCGAGAAGCCGCGCGTGTCGGCCTTCATCTCGGCGGATACCGGCAAGATTGTCGCGCTCGAGCCCGACCTCGTTCTCACCTTCTCCGACCTGCAGGCCGATATCGTCGCCGAGCTCGTGCGCCGCGGGGTCGCGGTGCACGCCTTCAATCAGCGCGACCTGGCGGGCATTTTCGCGATGATCGAGACGCTTTCCGCGCTGGTGGGCGCGCCCGAGAAGGGCGCGCGGCTGGTGCAGGATTTGCGCGCCCGCTCGGAAGCCGCCGCGGCGCGCTCGAAAAATCTTCTTCGCCCGCGCGTCTATTTCGAGGAGTGGGACGAGCCGATGATCTCCGGCATCGGCTGGGTGTCGGAACTGGTCTCGATTGCCGGCGGCGACGATATTTTTCCGCAGCTTGCCCGGAAAAAATCGGCGCGCGAGCGCATCGTCGCGCCGGAGGCGGTGATCGCCGCGGCACCCGACATCGTGATCGGCTCGTGGTGCGGCAAGAAATTCCGCCCCGAGCGCGTCGCCGCCCGCGCCGGTTTTGCAGCACTTCCCGCCGTGCGCGACGATTTCGTGCGCGAGATCAAGTCGACGATCATCCTGCAGCCCGGCCCCGCCGCGCTCACCGACGGCCTCGACGCGATTGAGGCGATCGTTGGCGAATGGCGGGCGGCGAAGGCCCCGCCGCGCGGCGAGCCGGTCCTGCGCACGGGTTGACAGGGACGGCAACGCATCCTCACATAATCGCGATGAACACGAGATTCTTCGGCGAATTGCTGCAATCGATCGCGGAACGCGGGCGTTCGCTGATCGAACGCACGCGCGAACGGCGCCCGGCGGGCGAGGTGCGCACCGCGACTTTCGTCGAATTATGCGAGGCGCTTCTGACCGGCCGGGGCGAGGCCTCGGGGGTGGCGCTCGCGCGCGAAATTCTCGCGGCCTATTCCAAGCTCAGGACCGGCGAGCGGATCGCCTTCTTCGAGGCGCTCGCCGAGAGCTTCGGTCCCGACCGTGTGCGGCTCGCGCAGGCCTGCGCCGCCTATGGAAGCGCACCGAGCGAGGAGAATGCCAACGAGGTGCTCGCCGCCGCCGAGCCGCGGCGGCAGGAGCTTATTCGCCGCATCAATCTTGCGCCCGGCGCCACCCGCGAGCTTGTGCAGATGCGCGGGCACCTGCTCGACGCGCTCACGCGGCGCGACGATCTCGCGCCGGTCGACCGCGATTTCGTTCACCTTCTCGGTTCCTGGTTCAATCGGGGATTTCTCGTGCTGAAACGCATCGACTGGTCCATGCCCGCGATCGTGCTCGAAAAGATCATTCGCTACGAGGCGGTGCATGAAATTCAATCGTGGGACGATCTGCGCGCGCGCATCGATCCGCCGGACCGGCGCTGCTACGCCTTCTTCCATCCCGCGCTCGTCGACGAGCCTCTGATCTTCGTCGAGGTCGCGCTCACGCGCGCCATTCCGGACGCGATTGCGCCGATCTTGAAAGGCGACCGCACGCCGCTCGATCCCAAGGAAGCCACGACCGCCACCTTCTATTCGATCTCGAATTGCCAGCGCGGGCTGGGCGGCGTCACGTTCGGAAACTTCCTGATCAAGCAGGTGGTCGAGGAAATCTCGCGCGAATTTCCGCGGCTTTCGACCTTCGTCACGCTCTCTCCGGTCTCCGGCTTCCGCGATTGGCTGAACCGCGAGCGCCACAGCGAATCTCCGGCCGCGCTGCTTCCGTCGGACGCGCACGCGCTTTCGCATCTCGACGACCCGGATTGGTTCAAGAATGCGGATAAGGTCGCGGAAGCAAAGCCCGTGCTCGGCGCGCTCGCGGCGCACTTCTTCCTGATCGCGCGCACGCGCGGCGGGCGGCCCATCGACCCGGTCGCGCGCTTTCATCTCGGCAACGGCGCGCGGCTCGAGCGCATCAACCCGATGGCCGACCTTTCCGAAAAGGCGCTGGAGCGGGCCTACGGGCTGATGGTCAATTACCGTTATGTGCCCGACGATATCGAGAAGAATCACGAGGCCTTCGCGGGCGCGGGCGAAGTGGTCGCGAGTTCGCAGGTGAAGAAGCTCCTGCGCACGAACGCGAGGCAAACGGCGCTGGTCCCGACGCCATGAGCAATCATCTTTACGGAGCGATCGAGAGGGGGATTGCGGACCGCCGAAAGACGCTCATCGAGCTCGCCGACGAGGCGCGAATTTCCTACGGCGAGGTCTTCGACCTTGCCGCTAAACTCGCCGGCCATCTGATCCGGCGCGGCGTCGTGCCGGGCGACCGGGTCGCCGTCCAGGTCGAAAAATCCTGGCAGAATCTCGCGCTCTATCTCGCGTGTTTGCGCGCCGGCGCCGTGTATCTGCCGCTCAATACCGGCTATCCGCTCGCCGAGCTCGAATATTTTCTCGGCGATGCCCAACCGGCCTTCGTCGTCGTGCGACCGGAGAGCGAGGACGGCGTGTGCAAGCTTTGCCTCAGAATCGGCAAGGCGACGGTCGAAAGCCTGGGCGCAAACGGCGAGGGATCGTTGCTGAAAGCCGCCGCCGACGCACCGCCGGCTGCCACCGTTTCCCGCGGCCCCGACGATCTTGCCGCGATCCTCTACACGTCCGGCACCACCGGCCGCTCGAAGGGCGCGATGCTCACGCACGACAATCTGTTGTCGAACGCGCGCGTGCTCGTCGACTGCTGGCGCTTCACCGATCGCGACGTGCTCCTGCACGCGTTGCCGATCTTTCACACCCACGGACTTTTCGTCGCCTGCCATGTTTTGCTGCTCTCCGGCGGCTCGACGATCTTCCTGCCGAAGTTCGACGCCGGCGAGGTGATACGGCTGTTGCCGAAGGCAACGAGCATGATGGCGGTGCCGACATTCTATGTGCGTCTGTTGAACGAGCCGGGATTGACGCGCGATCTTGTCCGCCACATGCGGCTCTTCACCTCCGGCTCGGCGCCGTTGCTCTCCGAAACGCACCGCGCGTTCCGCGAGCGCACCGGCCACGCCATCCTCGAGCGCTACGGCATGACCGAAACCAACATGAACACGTCAAACCCCTATGACGGCGAGCGCACTCCCGGCACCGTCGGCTTTCCCCTGCCCGGCGTCGAGCTCCGCGTCGTTGATCTCGAGTCGGGACGCGCGCTTGCGCAAGGGCAAATCGGCGTGATCGAGGTGCGCGGGCCGAACGTGTTCAAGGGCTACTGGCGGATGCCGGACAAGACCAAGGCCGAGTTCCGCGACGACGGCTTCTTCATCACCGGCGATATCGGCGTGATCGACGCGCGCGGCTACGTGCACATCGCCGGCCGTGCCAAGGATCTCGTGATTACCGGCGGCTACAACGTCTATCCGAAGGAAGTCGAGATGGAGATCGACGCCATCGAGGGCGTGATCGAATCGG
>WNEY01002380.1_pt1 | contig 13766 bp, 15 predicted proteins | sample 5400531 | NCBI WGS metagenome assembly WNEY01 (sample SAMN13153338, study PRJNA577476) | soil metagenome | isolation source: 200 cm saprolite under Douglas fir tree site 1 | place: USA:California | collected 2015-04-18
TCTGCAGTGGCGTCGTACGGAAACACCGTCACGGCCGCGCCGGCACCCGCGACGCGTCGAAGGATGGAGCGCTTGCAGCCGTAATCGACGACTGCGATCCGCACGAGTCCCGCGTCTGAGTAGACGTACGGCGTCGGAGTCGAGACCGCGGCTGCGAGTGCGCGACCCGCCATCGACGGCTGCGACCGCGCGACCAAGACGGCCTGCTCGGCGGAGCCGTCCCCGGCGACCGCGACCGCGCGCATGGCTCCCGCCTCCCGCAACTTCAGCACGAGGGAACGGGTGTCGATTCCGCTGAGCGCGACGATGCCGCGTTCGTGCAGCCAGTCAGTCCACGCGGGGCCGCGTGCCTCGCGCATCAGCACGGCGCGAGCATGCGGCCGGGCCGACTCGGACCGGCCTTCGGCGACGCCGTAGTTCCCGACCATCGGCGCCGTGAAGCACACGAGCTGCTCGGTGAAGCTCGGGTCGGTGACGACTTCCTGGTAGCCGGTCATGGCGGTGGTGAACACCGCTTCGCCGACGGCGAAGCCCTCGGCCCCGACGGAGTCACCGCGGAAGACCGTGCCGTCCTCGAGCGCGAGGAAACCGTTCACGAGGCGAACGCCAGCCTCCCGGCGGCGATCGTTGCGCGTACCTTCCCTTTCACCGTCTCGCCCAGGAGCCAGGAGTTCACCGAACGCGACCGGAACGTCTCCTCGGTGATCCGGTAGCTCGCGTTCAGGTCGAGCAGGACGAGATTCGCCGCGGAGCCGACCGCGATGCGGGGCTCGTCGAGGCCGTAGGCGCGTGCAGGCCCGGCGGACATCCGCTCGAGCACGACCTCGAGCGGAACGAGGCCGGGCCCGACCAGGTGGGTGTAGAGCGCCGCGAACGCCGTCTCGAGGCCCGTGACGCCGAACGGAGCGGCCTCGAACGGCACATCTTTCTCGTGCCGCGCATGCGGCGCGTGATCGGTGGCGATGGCGACGATGGTTCCGTCCTTCAGCGCCTCGATGAGCGCGGTGCGGTCCGACGCCGAACGCAGCGGCGGGTTCATCTTCAGGTTCGGGTCGAGTGACCGGATCGCCTCGTCCGTCAGGCAGAGATGGTGCGGAGTCACTTCCGCCGTTGCCTGCACGCCCTCTGCGCGAGCGCGGCGAAGCGCCTGCACCGATTCCCACGCGGACAGGTGGAGCAGGTGGAGCGGCTGGCGCTCGTACGCGGCAAGCGCGAGGTCACGTTCGACCATCAGGCTCTCGGCGACGGACGGATAACCGGTGAAGCCGAGCTCCGCCGAGACCTCGCCTTCGTGCATCTGACCGTCGCGCGAGAGCGTTCTCTCTTCGCAGTGCAGCGCAATGCGCCTACCGGTGACGGAGCCGTACTGGAGTGCGCGCCTCATCAGCCCTGGCGCGGCGACGGGAACGCCGTCGTCGCTGAAGCCGACCGCGCCGGCAGCGGCGAGCTCGCCCATCTCGGTCAACTCGGCTCCGGACTGGCCCTTTGTGATTGCCGCGAGGAACCCGACGGGAATCTCGGCTTCGGCCCGCGCGGCTTCGATCAACGAGCCGAGAGTTGCCGCGGAGTCGACGACCGGGTCGGTGTTGGGCATCGCGAGAATCGCGCAATAGCCGCCCGCGGCGGCGGCCGCAGTGCCCGAGGCGATCGTTTCCTCGTCCTCGCGGCCGGGTGTGCGCAGGTGCACGTGCGGGTCGACAAAGGCCGGCGCGAGCACCAACCCCTCGGCGTCGATCACTTGGTGCGAGTTGGTGTCGAGGTTCTGGCCGAGCGCCGCGATCACGCCGTCGTCCACGCGGACGTCGAGCACGGCATCGACGCCTGCGGCAGTGTCGATCACGCGCGCGCCGCGCACGACGATGTCCTCTCTGGGAGCGTCCTTGGCGAACAGCATCACGCGACCTCCAGCACCGATTGGGTCTTGACTTCGATCGGGCCGGTCGTCAGCAGGTCGTAGAGGACGGCCATACGGGTCACGAGACCTGCCCGTACTTGCGTCTCGATCAGGGCGTCCGCGTGGTCGGCTACCCGCGGGTCGATCTCGACGCCGCGGTTCATCGGCCCGGGGTGCATCACCTTCTGGCCCGGCCGCAGTCGCTCCGGCGTCACGCCCCAGCGGGCCGTGTACTCACGCAGCGACGGGACGTAGTTGGCGCCCTCCTGCATCCGTTCGCGCTGCATCCTGAGGACGTAGACGACGTCCGCGCCGGCGATGACCGAGATGTCGGTGGTCGCCTCGCACCCCATTGCCTCGATTCCGCGCGGAAGCAGTGCAGGCGGCCCGACAAGCGTGACGTGCGCACCCATCAGCGACAGGGCCTGGATCAGGGACCGTGCGACACGAGAGTGCAGGACGTCGCCGACGATCGCAACGTGCAGCCCCTCGAGCCGGCCGAGCTCCTCACGCATCGTGTACAGGTCGAGCAGTGCCTGCGTGGGATGTTGATGCTTCCCGTCGCCCGCGTTGACGACGTGGGCTGCCGTCACGCGCGCGACGAGGTTCGGCGCACCGATCTGCGGATGGCGGATGACGATCACGTCGGGGTCGTATGCGCCGAGCGTGATCGCCGTGTCCTTGAGCGACTCCCCCTTGTCCACCGATGACCCTGAGGACTTGATCGACATCGTGTCCGCCGACAGGCGCTTCGCGGCCAGCTCGAAGCTGGACGACGTTCGCGTCGAGGACTCAAAGAAGACGTTGATCACGAGCCGCCCTTTGAGGGTCGGGAGCTTCTTTACCTCCCGCTCCATGCTGCGCTCGAGCGTGCGTGCGGTTGCGAGCAGCCGCTCGACATCGTCGCGTGTGACGTCCTTGATCGAGATGAAGTGCCGCCTCGGCGGCGACGCGGGTGGACGCAGGTCCTCCCGCATGACGCGGATCTCAGCCATCCTCGTGGGCCTCCTCTGGTGCGGGAACGAGCAGGATGCGATCGACCTCGTCCACCTCGACGAGCTGCACCTGGATGCGCTCGTCGCGCGAAGTCGGAAGGTTCTTGCCGACGTAGTCGGGACGGATCGGCAGCTCGCGGTGGCCGCGGTCGACGAGCACCGCCAACTGGATGCGTTCGGGGCGGCCGTAGTCAAAGAGCGCCTCGATGGCCGCGCGGATCGTGCGCCCGGTGTAGAGCACGTCGTCCACGAGGACGACGGTCTTGCCCTCGAGCGGAAAGTCGAGCGCCGTCGAACGGACGACCGGCTGCGGATGCCGGGGTGCGCCCCCACTCCGGACCTGGACGTCGTCGCGGTAGAAGGTGATGTCGACGGCGCCAAGATCGGGCGCGGCGCCCGCCCGTTCCTCGATCAGCCGGCGCAGACGGTGCGCAAGTGGGACGCCGCGCGTCTGGATCCCGACGAGCGCGACACGGGAGAGATCCGGATTCGCCTCGATGATCTCGTGCGCGATCCGCGACAGCGTCCGCCGGAGCGCATCAGCATCGAGGAGGACGGTTCCCGACGGAGCCTCCACCATGGTCACGGCGCTGGCAGGGTCGACGGTTTGCGGGCGGGTAGCTTCATACGACTCCTTCCCGGCCTCACTGGACCGGCTTAAAGGGGTTCGGGTCGTCGGGGACTCTAAACGCTTTGCCGGACGGCGCGCCAGAGACCCGCCCATTGCGCGGCATCGAGGTCACGCGGCCGTGCCTGCCTGGCGAAACCGAGCTCGGCCTCACAGCGTTTCAGTCGGCGCGGCGTCACGGCCGACCGCAGGCCGCCGCGATAGCCTCGCGCGAGGAACGCCTCATAGGCGGCACGGTCCGATGCCGGGACGAGCGGCTCCCCTCGCCGAACGATCCTGAGCACGCCGGCGTCGACCGACGGCTGCGGCGCAAAGACGGATCGCGGCAGCCGACGGGCGAGCGAGAGCTCAAACCAGGCGCCCCAGTACGCGCTGAGCTGCGTGCCGGGCCACACCGAGGCCCGCTTAGACGCCACGTTCCACTCGACGATCACATCGGCGCTCTCCAGCAGCGCTCGTGGATCGAGCAGCCGCCGCAGGATCGCCGTGGCACATCCGAACGGCAAATTGGCGACAACCTTGAACCGCTCGCGAGGGAACGCGACGCCCAGCAAGTCGTCCTCGACGACTCGAACCTCGGGAAACCGCCGCCGGAGGCCGGCGGCCAGTTCGGTGTCGATCTCGACCGCGACCACGAACGCTCCACTGCGGACGAGCGCTGCGGTCAGAGCACCAGTACCGGCGCCGAGGTCAAGGACGATGTCGTCCCGCCGGATCCCGGCAGCGCGAACGAGCTCCGCGGCGAGCTTGCTACTGCGGAGAAAGTGCTGGCCGCGGCCGCGAGATCGCGGTCGAACGGCCACGGAAGACCACCACGCACATAACTACCTCCAGTCCTAAGGCTCGCCGATCACGTCTTCGGGCTCGGTCATGGCCTCGATCGCGTCCTGTGCCTGCTCGACCGACGACTCGGGGACCGACACGGCCACCGAATCGTCCTCGCCGTCGGTGATCTCCGCATCGATGCCTGCCGAGCGCAGGATCTCCTGGATCTCCTCCGCCTCGGCCACGTCGCCTGCGACTGCGACTCGAACCATGCCCGTCATTGCGGCGCTGATGATACGGCCTCAGGCTCGCGCGGGTGGAGCGCCCCACCCTTGATCAGCTGGGGTGTGCCCCGCTCGGCGAACGGCACCTCGACCACGTCGAAGTCCTTCGGGACGACCGTGTCCGGGAAGATCTCGCGCGCCTCGCGGGCGATCTCCGGGCCGAAGTAGCGGTTGGAGAGGTGGGTCAGGGCAAGCAGGCCGACGTTCGCGCGCTGTGCGCTGCCGGCGGCCTGGGCAGCCGTCTGGTGCATGGTCTCCTCCGCGCGCTCGTGCTCTTCTTCCGAGAACGTCGCCTCGGTGACGAGGACGTCAGCGCCCCACGCCGCTTCGACGATCGTCTCGGAGGGCGCCGTGTCGCCGGTGATCACGATCTTGCGGCCGGGTCGCGGCGGCCCGAGCACCTGATCGGCGCTCACGGTACTCCCGTCCGGGAGCGTGACCGATTCGCCACGCTGTAAGGCACCGCGCGCGGGGCCGCTCGGCACGCCGAGCGCATCGGCTGCGTCGACGCCGAAGCGCCCCGGTCGCGTGGCTTCGATCAGTGACCAGCCGACCGCCGGGACACCATGGAAGACGGCGAAGGCAGCGAGGCGATAGCCGTCCCGTTCGAGCACGTCGCCCGGTTCGAGCTCGATCACCCGCACCTCGTACGACAGCTTTCCCACTACCCGCTTCAGCGACCCGAGCAGATCGACGAGCCCACGCGGGCCGTACACCTCGAGGGGGCGTTCGCGGCCCCGGAGCGAGAAGGTCTTGAACAGCCCCGGGAGCCCGAGGATGTGGTCGGCGTGGAAGTGCGTCACGAAGATCTCGCCGAGCTCGACGAGGCCGACCGTCGACCGCAGCAGCTGGCGCTGCGTCCCTTCGGCGCAGTCGAAGAGCAGCCGGTCGCCGCCCCGGCGGACGAGGAGAGCGGCCGGGGCCCGCTGGGCGGTGGGCATCGAGCCCGCGGTGCCCAGGAAGACGACGTCGAGATCCATGGGTCGATTCTAGGTTTGCGACGCTCAAGTCATCCTGCGGCCCGGCCGATAGCGGGCCTGAGGACGAGATGCCTTCTCACGCGCCTCTAGGGGTCACCGGTGGCTGGGCGCTCCACCGCTCGGTCACGCTGCTGCATGTCTTCTTGCTGGCGAGCGCCGGGATCCTGTTCATCGGCGCGACGACGCTCGGCTGGTTGCTCACAACCTCGCTGCAACGCCAGGCGCTCGACGACACGAGCACGAGCCTGACGGAGTACGTCGACGGCGTGCTTCGGCCCCAGCTCGTTCGAGGCGACAAACTCCACATCTCGCCGCATCTCCCGCTCCAGCTGAAGGCACAGCTCCGCCGGCAGCCCGACCTCCTGACGGTCAAGGTGTGGCGACCGGACGGGACACTCGTGTGGACGAACCGCGCTCCCGAGCGGATCGGCCGGCGCTTCTCGTCTGCGCTGCTCGGCGACCTCGGCGAGACGATCGACAACAGACGCGCGCAGGCCTCGATCAGCAAGCTCGGCGGCGAAGAGGACACGGTCGAGCGCGGGCTCGGCATCGACCATGTCTTCGAGGTCTACGCGCCGATCATGAGCGCCGATGGCAACCGGGCACTTGGGGCCTACGAGATCTATGCGAAGCCGCAGCACACGGAAAGCTTCATCGCATCGGGGAAGCGCGTCATCTGGATGGTGGTCATCGCAGTCTTCCTCTCGCTGTACGCCGCGATCGCGTTCCTCGTCCGTAAGGCGTCGTGGACGATCAGGCGGCAGGCAGTCACCCTGCGGGCACGCTCAGGGGAGTTGATGGAGTCGTACCGCAGGCTCGAGGAGAGCTCGCTCGAGGCGATCGAGAGCCTGAATGCGACCGTCGATGCAAAGGATCCGTATACCGCCGGACACTCGGCTCGCGTGCAGGGAATCGCGCTCGCGGTTGCGAAGGAGCTCGGACTGGCGCGCGACCGCCTCGACGCGATCCGGTTCGGCGGGCTCTTCCACGACATCGGGAAGATCGCGGTCCCCGACAGCATCCTGACCAAGCCCGCGACGCTCGACCGCGACGAGTACGAAAAGATCAAACGCCACCCCGCGGACGGCGCGGAGATCGTCTCTCACTTCAGCCGGTTGCACGATGCAGTGCCGATCATCCGGCACCACCACGAGCGGTGGGACGGTGAGGGGTATCCCGACCGTCTCGCGTGCGACGCGATTCCGCAGGAAGCGTGCATCGTCGGGCTCGCGGACGCCTGGGACGCGATGACGACGGATCGTCCTTATCGACTCGCGCTGAGCGTCGACGAGGCGGCGGCCGAGGTGCGACGCTGCCGCGGCGCGCAGTTCTCCCCGACAGTCGTGGATGCGTTCTTCGCCGCGTTCCGGCGGCAGCCGGCCCTGTTCGAGCCGGACTCGTCGCCCGTGCGTGACGCGCCGGACGAGCCGTACCAGGTGGCAGCCAGCGCTTGAGTTGTAGGCTCGGCGCGTGACCGAAGACATTCGGGACCTGATCAAGCGCGAAGCCTCCGCTGACGAGCAGAACGAGATCCGCAAGCTCTGGCAGCGTCACTCGATTGCGGAGGACGAGCGCGACCTGCCCGGCCTGATCTCGACGCTGACACCCAACTGCGTCTACGAGCTCGCGCAGAGCGGGCAACGTTGGGAAGGACATGAGGGAGCGGCGCGCTTCTACATGGAGTTGCTCTCCGCGTTTCCCGACATCCACTTCGACTTGACGGACATCGTCATCGGTCCGCAGGGCGTCTGCGAAGAGGCCGACGTGACCGGAACGCACAAGGCCGAATGGCTTGGCTTTCCTCCTTCCGGCGAGCGGCTCGCCTGGAAGGTCGTGATCTTCTTCCCCTGGGATCCCGAGCAGCGTCTGTTCCGCGGTGAGAAGGTCTATACCGCTGGGTTACCGCTCACGGAGCTGTAACGGGGCGATCGCCCCGCCACGTTACGGGCGGGGCGATCGTGGTGCAGTTACTAGGCGATGCAAGCAGCGAAGAGCGTCCCCGACACACTCGCTGTGTCGGAGAGGTTGGCGAGCGTCACCTTCCAGCTCGCGCCGTCGGAGCCGGGCCGGCTCTGGAATGCCAGCGCGACACCATCGAAGCCGCCGCCGCTGACCTTCTTGCCGGAGTCGCAGGCTACGGTGAAGTCGTTTACCGCACCGGCACCGAGCGACCAGGGCGCGGTCTTGATCGCGACGAGGCCACCCACACTTGTCGGCGCCGGGGCCAACGCCGCAACCTGCGCTGCGGTCTTACCCTGAAGCTTGAGGGCGTTCAATGCGACCTTCGCCTTCGGGACGATCCCGGCAGCTACCGCGGTGCCACTGAGCGCCACGAGAAGCGCCAGCATCGCGACAACCATCGCGGGGTTCGGCAATCGAATCCCTTTCATCATGGGGCTCCTTTCTTCGGGGAGCCTCCACGCTGAAGGAACGGACTAACCGCCCACTAACCGGGGGGAGAAATCGGCGCTTCTAAGCTCGCTGCGTAGTTCAAAATCCGCAGAGTGAGGACTGCGAGGGTCTACGGCGCGGGTGTTGTTCTCGGCGCAACCTTGACTGCAGCTGTGTGGCTGTACACCTACCGCGTCTGGGAGACCGTCGAATACATCGACCGGGGTGGCAACCACTTCCACCCCTCCGAGCACGTCAGGACGACGCCGTGGTGGAGCGTGTACGCCACCGTCGCTCTCATATTTATCGGTGCAGGCGTAAGCCTTTGGCTCCTGCCAGAACACCGACGCCTGATCCAGCGGGTCGCCGATCGTTTCGTTTAGCCGGCCTAACAAGGGGGACGGCCCGGTAGCTACTACTAGGGCAAGACCAACCGCTGCCCCGGCACGAGTGTCGTGCTGTGCAAGTGGTTGCGCTGCTGAAGTTCCCAGATGCCCTGCCGCGGGTCGCCCGCGTAGTGGGTCGCCGCGATCGACCAGAGAGTGTCCGTCGGCTTCACCACATAGCCCACGGGCTTCCCCGCGCCGCCGGAGGGCCGGGCGACGACGCCCACTACGAAGGCGATAACCAGGAGGAGGACTGCCAGTCGAGGGAACATGTGTTCGTACCATACCGAACACCTGTTCGCCCTGTCAAGTCGATCCTAGAGCGTGACCAGCTCGGGCGTGATGCGGGTTCCCCGGATGCTGAGGACGATCATCGAGTGGGCAGGCGCGCTCCGACGCTCGGTTGGCGAACCCGGATTCAGTACCCACAGATGCTGGAACCGCTCGACCTGCGGGACGTGCGTGTGCCCGTAGACGACGGCGCCGCAGTCCTCGAAGCGGGCTGCGAGCCGGGCTTCGCGCCGCTCGCGCGGGCCCGGGTCGTGCACCATCCCGATCTGCACGCCGTCGACCTCGACGACCCGCTGCTTCGGCAGCGCCTGCTTGAGGGCCTGCTCATCCATGTTTCCGCAGACGCCGGTGACGGGCGGCCCGAGCTTCTCGAGCTCCTGCAGGAATTGCGCCGACACGAAGTCCCCGGCGTGCAGCACCATGTCGGCACTCGCGATCAACCGCACGCACTCCTCGGGCAGCGCCCGCGTCCCACGCGGGAGATGCGTATCGGCGATGACGGCGACGCGGGTCAGGAAGCTGCGACCGGCTCGGGTACCACGACGCCCGGCTCGCGGAGGAAATGTCCCGCCTTCCAGACGAGCTCGCCGTCGGCGTAGACCTCCCCGCCAGCGCGGAGGTCGCAGATCATGTCCCAGTGCAGACCCGACTCGTTCCGGCCGCCGAGCTTCTTGAAGCTCGAGCCGAGCGCGAAGTGCATCGTCCCGCCGATCTTCTCGTCGAACAGGATGTCGCGCGTGAAGCGGTCGATCTCGTAGTTCAGGCCGAAGGCGACCTCGCCGAGGACGCGCGCCCCCGCGTCCATGTCGAGGAGAGACTGCAGGAACTCGTTCCCTTTGCCCGCATCGGCACGGACGACGCGACCGCCCTCGAAGCGCAGGCGAACGTCCTCCACCCCGCGCCCCTGAAAGATGGCCGGGAACGAGAAGCGAATCTCGCCTACGGTTTCGGTTTCGACGGGGCTCGTGAAGATCTCGCCGTCGGGCATGTTCAACTTGCCGTCCGCCGCGAGCCACTCGCGGCCCGTGACGTTGAAGCGCAAATCCGTGTCCGGCCCAACGACCCGGAACTCGGTGGACGTGTTCAGCTCGCGCGCGCGTTCGTTCAGCTGGACGGAGACCCCACGCCAGTGCTCGACCGGGTCCTCGTCATCGCGCACGTGGCACGCGCCATAAACGAAGTCCTCGTACTCCGCGAGTGACATTTCCGCATCCTGTGCGTGCGCGTCCGTGGGGAACCTCGTACCGACCCACTTCGCCTTCCCGTCGTCGATCCGCTCCCAGAGGCGGTTCGTCAGCTTCCGTCGCGACGCGATCTTCCTGCTGACACGCTGCGGATCGGCCTGACTGAGGGCGCGCGTATTTCGGTCGCCCCAGATCGTCACGATCGCGTCGACGTGCTCGATCTCGAAGCGGTCGATCTCGGAGATGAAGGTCAGTTGCTCTTCGGACGCTTCTCTGACCGCTATGACGTCGATCCCCTCGACCTCGACGCGCGTCCGCGGATTGGCGCCGGCACATAGAGCCGCTCGGTAGAGCTCCCGGACGAACGGCGCCGCCACAGTCCCCCCGTCGATCCGGACGATTTCGCCCGGCTTGAGCTCCAACGAGTAGTTGACGAGCAGATCGGCCAGCTTCGCCACGCGCGGATCAGCCATGTCGGTTTTTATATCGCATCCGGCCACCGTTGAAGACCGGCCATAAGGGACGTGTCCGCTAGGCGCGGAAGGTGCGCGTGAAGGTGGCCGTGCGGTCGGGGTTGCTCTCCGCATGGAGCGTAACCGTGACCCGGTACGTACCGCGTCTCAGCTTCGGCAGCTTGAAGAGGACGTCGCGTGCCGCTTCACCCTGGCCCACGGCGCCGGTAAGCCTGCGGGTGCTCGCCGCGCGAGTGATCTGCACGTCGTACGAGAATCCTTCGGAAGCGCGGACGAGGAACGAACCGGGCAGCTTGAAGGTCGCTTGCCCGCCGACGATGCGATCCGTGTGGCGCCATTGCACAGGCGTGCCGCTGCACTGCTGGTTGGCCATGATCGCGTTCTTGACCGTGGAGAAGGAGGCGCGCCGCGTGCCGTCCGGTAGAACGAGCCCGCTCTGCCACGCCGGCAGACTCGTCTCGTCGACCGCGTGGAAGAAGTTCAGGAGCGCCACGTTCGGGTCGCACGCCATCATCGCGATCAGCTGCGCGTAGTAGGACCCCTGAGTGGCCTCGTCGATCGCGGGGACATTCTCTGCACCCGTGTACAGGCTCGCCTTCTCTGGTGCGATCTTCGCCTGGTAGCCGACTTCGTCGACGTAGATGTGCACGAACGGTCCGGGCCCGGTGTCTCCCGACTCGCGGAACAACGGCTGGGCCGTACCATGAAAGGCATCCCACCATGCCTGCTTGAAGCGGTCGAAGTTGGCGCAGCCGATCTTCGGCCAGGCGTACCCGACCGTCGGCGCATCGGTGTTCACGTTGGGGTAACAGTGGATGGAAACCTCATCCGCGATCGGCTTCGTCCGGCCGCTGGCGCGATACGCCTGACCGACCTCTTCCAGGAAGCGGATCGGCGAATGCGAGACGTTGCTGGACGCTTCGAAGTCGTCGTTGCCGCGCGGTGAGAGACCGAAGGCGATCACCGTGATCTTCGGGTCGACCGCCTTGACCGCGTCGTAGCAGGCCGCCATCGCCTGCTCCTGCACGTAGCCGGAGATCCCTTTGCCGGATTCGTCGAACTGGGGCTGGTGGAAGCGCGGCTGGTTGCCCTCGTTCAAGCAGATGACCTTGCGGACGTAGGGGTAACGCTCGACGACCTTGGCGGCGTACTGCGCGAAGAGCTCGACGCCGTTGGGCGTGTCGACGAGTGAGCGGGCCTTCTCCGGATAGATCGCGAAGACCACCTCGATGCCATGGCGCATCGCATTCGGCAGCGCACGGTCGAAGAAGGCCTGGTCGAAGATGGTGTTCGGCTTCGAAGGGTCCCAGAAGACCGCCATCCGGTTCTCGGTCATCCCGAGGTCCGTGAGCATGTGAAAGAAGCTTGCGCCGCCGTCCTCGGAGTACTTTCCGGCGTCGTCGGCGACGCCGAAGGTGGTGCTCGAGGCACCGCCCGCAAGGCTTAGAGCCGCGCAGGCGCACGCCAGGACCGCAGTGATCCGCCACATGCCCCTTTCTTCGGCAGATCAGGGCACGAGTTTGAGCGCCCGCTCGGGGGTATTCGAAAGTTCCCTCGACCTAAGTCGCTGGTTAAGACGGCTGCATGGGCGAAGCCCGCACAGCCAGTACCGAATCGAGGAGTCTTCCCGCTCCGAACCGAACCGGGTCGTCCGCCGGCAGGCCGGTCTCCTCCTCGGCGGCGGCGATGGCCGAGCGGGCCTCCTCTTCGGACACGGTCGAGGTGTTCAGGGCAATGGCAGCGACCGTGGCCGGCCGGAGCTTCAGCGACATGCGCTCGTGAAGGTCGATCAGCTCCGTCAGGCTCACGATCGGCGATTCCGTCGGGTCGCCCTCGACCACCGTCCTCCCCACCTCGTGGCAGAGCACGTACAGATGCGGTGCGCTCCCGTGGATCAGGCCGACGGTCACCCCTGAGTAGACCGGATGGAGGATCGCGCCCTGTCCTTCCACCCAGAGGAGGTCGCCACGCTTCGCGCCCTCGACCACCAGGCGCTCTGCCGCGCCTGCGAGGAAGTCGGAGACCACCGCGTCGACCGAGATCCCCCAGCCCGCGATCGCGATCCCGGTCTGCCCGGTCGGAACGAAGACCGATTTCAGGCCTCGCTTGCGGGCCTCGAGATCGAGCTCGCAGGTCGCGGTCATCTTCCCGATCGCACAGTCGGAACCGACGGTCAGGACGATGGTCGCGTCAACTTCGAGATTCGCTCCGGTCGCCGTGCTCAGGTCCGCGGGCGGTTCGCGCAGATCGCGCAGCGAGACGCCGTGCCTCTCGGCGAGCTCAGGTAGACCAGGGATGTCGCGCAGGCGAACATGGAGACCGTTCTCGAGATCGAGGCCCTCCAAGACGCAGCTCTTCAGCAGCTCCTGCCAGTCGCCGGGAAAGTGGCCGCCCTGGGTGACGACACCGACGAGCGCGGTGTCCGGGTTGAAAGAAAGCGCCTCGTCGACCGTGCCGACGATCGGGACGCCGTCCTCAGTGTCGCCCGCGCGCTTGGAGTCGAGCATCACGACGACGGAATCGCGCCGGTAACGCATGACCCCGCGTGCAGTCTTGGCGTAGTGCGGATCGTGCGAGAACTCTTCAGCGAGGATCAGGTAACGCTTCGGTGACGCCTGCGTATCCGTGCCTGGCACCGGTACGTCCCGTTCCGCGTCGCTCAGTGCGGGGCCGAGCCCGTGTCGCGTGGCACTTTGGCGCGCGTCTCGTTCCCGTGCCTGGCACCGGTACGCACCCCGAGGCCAGCCTGCTCTGCAGGCCACTGGATGCCGGCGCTGAACTCGACGCCCGGCCACGGATCGTCCGCGAGAAGGAGGTTGCCGTCGAGGTCGACGTGGTTGCAGAGGCTTGCAATCTGCGCAGCCGCCGCGATGCCGAGCCCCGACTCCACCATGCAGCCGAGCATGACACCGAGGTCGAGGGCGCGCGCCGCGTGGGCCATACGCACGGCTTCACGGATGCCGCCGGACTTCGCGAGCTTGATGTTGATGCCGTGTGCACGCTCCGCGCAGACCGCGACGTCGCTCAAACGATGGCAGTCCTCATCGACGTAGATCGGTAGCGGCGACGTTTCTTTCAGTCGTGGCCCGTCCGGATCGCCGGCGGGTAGAGGCTGCTCGCAGTACTCGACGCCGAGCTCCGCGAGCTGGGGTAACACGTCGTGTGCCTCGTCGAACGTCCAGGCCTCGTTCACGTCGACCTGGAGCGACGCCTGTGTGACCTCGCGAACGGCGCGCACCCGCTCCACGTCCAGTCCGTCGCCGGCGCCCAGCTTGAGTTTCAGCCGAGTGAAGTCCACGGCTCTGGCCGCGCGCCGTGCCATGTCGTCCGGATCGCCGAGCCAGATCGTCCACGACGTCGGCGGGCCCTCGCGTTCCAGCCCGAGCAGGCGCCACACCGGCAGGCTGACGAGCTTCCCCTGAAGGTCGTGAAGAGCGGCGTCGATCGCGGCCCGTGCCGCCCACTCACGCGGAGGAAGTCGATGCTCGATCGCGT
>WNEY01002381.1_pt1 | contig 13764 bp, 11 predicted proteins | sample 5400531 | NCBI WGS metagenome assembly WNEY01 (sample SAMN13153338, study PRJNA577476) | soil metagenome | isolation source: 200 cm saprolite under Douglas fir tree site 1 | place: USA:California | collected 2015-04-18
TCCTGGGGCGCCCGGTGCGGCGCGTAGCGGAAGCTGAACGTGACCTCGACGCGGTCCGGGATCACGTTGTCCGCGATCCCGCCGGTGATGCGAGTCGGGCTCAGTACCTCGACGAAGCGCAGGCCGTCGATCTCGATCTCGAGCGGCTCGATCGGCCGCAGCTCCTCGACGGCGCGCAGGATCGCGTTCTCGCCGAGCCACGGCCGCCCCGAGTGGGAGCTCTTGCCCGTGAAGACGCGACTGGCGACGATGTGTCCGAGGCAGCCGGCCTGGATCGTGTTGTCGGTCGGCTCGAGCAGGATCGCGAGCGCCGTCTCTCCGAGCAGCGGCCACGCCTCGAACAGTCCAGGCAGCGGGTTCCACTCCGTCCCGAGCTCCTCGCGCGGGAAGAAGAGGAACCCGGCGTCGAGCTCCGTCTCGGGCTCCTCCTCGGCCAGCCAGCGGGCCAGCTCGATCATCACCGCTAGCCCGCCCTTCATGTCGCTCGCGCCGAGCCCGACGACTGAATCGTCCTCGATCCGCCCCGGCAGGTTGTCCTGCGCCGGCACGGTGTCGAGGTGGCCCGCGAACAGGACGAGCGGCCTGCTCGTGCGCCGCGCGTAGACCGAGGAGAGGTCGTCGGCGAGCACCGGCTCCCACGGCATCGCGGCGGCGACGTACGCGGCCACGTCCGCCTCCTCGCGGCTGACGGAGGGAATCGAGACGAGCTCGACGGCGCGGATCGCGAGATCGGGCGGCACGACGGGCATAATCCTGCCTGTGACAGTACGCCAGCCGGATCCCACGCCGGGCGGCGAGCCCGAGCGCGGGTTCGTTCTCGCGGTGCTGGCCCAGGGGCTCGAGCCGGACGAGGAGCTCGCCGAGCTCCGGGAACTCGCCCGGACGGCGGGCGTCGAGCCGGTCGCGGAGCTGGTCCAACATCGGCCGCGGCCGGAGCGGCGCACCTACATCGGCAAGGGGAAGCTCGACGAGCTGAAGGAGACGTACAAGGCCTCCGGCGCCGAGGTGCTGCTCGTCGACGACGAGCTCGATCCGACGCAGCAGCGGACGCTCGAGAACGCGCTCGACTCGCGCGTCGTCGACCGGACGCAGCTGATCCTGGATATCTTCGCCCAGCACGCCGTCTCCGCCGAGGGCAAGCTCCAGGTCGAGCTCGCGCAGCTCGAGTACAACCTGCCGCGCATGCGGGGCATGTGGAAGCACCTCGAGCGCTTGGGCGGCGGCGTCGGCACGCGCGGGCCCGGCGAGACGCAGCTGGAGACCGACCGCCGCATCGCCCGCCGCCGCGTCTCGATCCTGCGCGGCCGGCTGAAGCAGCTCAGCCGCCAGCGCGGGATCCGCCGCCGCGAGCGCAACCGCGCCGAGGCGCCCACGGTCGCGCTCGCCGGCTACACGAACGTCGGCAAGTCGACGCTCCTGAACGCACTCACCGGCGCCGACGTGACCGTCCGCAACCGGCTGTTCGAGACGCTCGACCCGACCACGCGCGGCTTCGAGCACGACGGGCGCCGCTACCTGGTCACCGACACCGTCGGCTTCATCCGGCGGCTGCCGCACCAGCTCGTCGAGGGCTTCGCCGCGACGCTCGAGGAGACGCTGGTCGCCGACCTGGTGCTGCACGTCGTGGACGCCTCGGTCCCGGACGAGAAGCTCGACGCGATGATGGATGCGGTCGACGCCGTGCTTGACGAGATCGAGGCGGGCGAGCTACCGGTCGAGATCGTCCTGAACAAGGTCGACGCGATCGACTCGCTCCGCCGCCGGCGGCTGGCGAACCGCTTTCCGGACGCCCCGCAGGTCTCGGCGCTGACGGGCGAGGGGCTCGACGAGCTGCGGGCGCGGATCGCCGAGCGCTTCGCAGACCGGTTCGAGCAGGTGCGCCTGTTCCTGCCGCACGCGGAGGCGGGGCGCCTCTCGGAGCTGTACGCCCTCGGGGCGCCGATCGACGAGCGCATCGACTCGGAGGAAGGCGTGCTCGTGCGGGCGCGGCTGCCCCGGCGCGAGCTCCGCCGCTTCGCCCGCTATCTCGTCGCCGAGGCGCCGGCCAAGCGTCCAGGCCAGCCGGCGGCGGGATGATCGAGCTCCCGATCCGCCGGCTGCACGCCGGCGCCGTTCTCCCCGAGCGCGCGTACGCGCACGACGCCGGGCTCGACCTGGCGGCCTGCGAACGCGTCGAGCTCGCACCGGGCGAACGCGCGGTCGTGCCGACGGGCCTCGCCGTCGCGATCCCGGACGGCCACGCGGGCTTCGTGCAGCCGCGCTCGGGCCTCGCGGCGCGGCACGGGATTACGATCGTGAACACGCCGGGCCTCGTCGACTGCGGCTACCGCGGCGAGCTAAAGGTCGTCCTGCTGAACACCGACGCGCGCGAGCCGTTCGTAGTCGAGCCGGGTATGCGGATCGCGCAGCTGGTCGTGCTGCCGCTGCCGGCCGTGGAGCCGGTCGAGGTCGAGGAGCTGCCGGAGTCCGAGCGCGGCGTCCGTGGCTTCGGATCCTCCACCGCGTAGATGGGCGGCGAGCCGCGCATCAGGGTCTCGGCGATCCTCCGCTGGAACGGGCGGATGCTGCTCTGCCGGCACGAGAAGCCGGGCAAGGAGTACTGGCTGCTCCCGGGCGGCGGCGTGAAGGCGGGGGAAAGCCTCGTGCAGGCGCTCGTCCGCGAGCTGCGCGAGGAGATCGGGATCTTCGGCGAGGACGACCAGCTGCCGCTCGAGGGCCCCGTCGCGCTCGTCGACTCGATCTCGCCGGCGCGCAGCTTCGCGACGAAGCACGTCGTCCACATCATCTTCGCCGCCGACCTCTCCGGCCGCTCGCTCGAGGCCGTGACCTCCCAGGACGCGGCCGTGCGCGGGCACCGGCTGTTCTCGCTCGACGAGCTCGAGGGGCTGGTAGTGCATCCGCCGATCCAGCGCTTCCTCGCGCGCTGGCAGCCCGGCGATCCGGCGGTGTACCTCGGCGCGCTCTGGGCGCGCTAGCCACCTTGTGTTCCGCGGAACACAAGGTCAGTAACGACCGCCGCGGTCGCGCGCCCGTTGCGCCGAGACGGCGTGCGCCTCGGCCTCGAGCTCGTCCTCGAGCGGCTCGAACACGGGCGCCTCGCCGCCCGTCGCGTGCGCGAGCGCCTGGGCGAGCAGCCAGTCCGCGAGCCACGGGTTCCGCGGCAGCAGCGGCCCGTGCAGGTACGTGCCGATCGCGCGTCCCACCCGGCAACCCTCGTAGCCGGACTCGCCGTCGTTCCCGAAGCCCGAGAGCACGCGGCCGAGCGGCTCGGCTCCGAGGTCGAGGCGCGTCCGCCCCGCATGGTTCTCGAACCCGGCCAGCGTGCGGCCCGCCCATTCGCAGTCGAGCAGGACATCGCCGATCATGCGCCGCTCGCCGGCGACGGTCTCGTGGGGGAAGAGCCCGACGCCGGGCAGGTCCTCCCCGGAGAAGCCGCGGTAGCCGCGCCCGAGCAGCTGGTAGCCGCCGCAGACGGCGAGCAGCGCCGCCCCGCCGGCGAGCGCCTCGAGCACGGCGTCCTGCCGCGCCGCGAGGTCTTGGGCGACGAGCGCCTGCTCGCGGTCCTGGCCACCCCCGACGTAGAGGAGGTCATGGGCGCCGGGGCGGAGCTCATCGCCGACGCTGACCGGCTCGACCTCGAGCTCGTGGCCGCGCCAGCCCGCCCGCCGGGCGAGCACGGCGATGTTGCCGCGGTCGGCGTAGATGTTCAGGTAGTCCGGGTAGAGGTGGCCGACGCGGATCCTCACGCGGCGCGCTCCCAGTACTGCGACACGTGGCCGCGTGCGGCGACGAGCCGGCGCAGAGCCAGCATCGCTGTGTACGTCGGCAGCAGGACGAGCTCGCCCCCGGCCGGCACCAACGCGAGCCCGCGGTCGAGCGCGCGCTCGAGCTCCGGCACGACCTCGATCCGCCCGTCGTCGAGACCGCCGTACTTCGCCCGCAGCGCGAGCTCGGCGGCCCGTGAGCCGGTGGCGACCAGGGCCTCGAGGCCGTCGAAGAGCGGCTCGAAGTCGACGTCCCAGATCCACGAGACGTCCCTGCCGTCGGCGATCGCGTCGTTCAGGGCGACCACGGCAAGCCGCGGCGCGCCGCCCGCGACGAGCGTCCGCACCACCTCGTTCGCGCCGGCTGGGTTCTTGATCAGCAGCATCAGCAGGGCCTTGTCGCCGACCGCGATCCGCTCGAAGCGGCCGAACGCCGCGCGGAAGCGCTCCAGCCCTACGGCGATCTCGTCCAGCGTGGCGCCGAGCGAGCCCGCGAGCGCCGCCGCGCCGAGCGCGTTGTAGACGTTGTAGAGGCCCGGCAACCGCAGCTCGATCCGCCGCGAGCCCGCGGAAGTGACGAGCTCGAACGCCGCCCGCTCGAGCCCGTGCAGCTCGAGCCCGCGGCCGACCACGTCGAGGCCGGGCCGCGCGTGCCCGCAGGCCGGGCAGCGGTAGTCGCCGAGGTGGCCGACGTACGCCGCCGCGTACTCGTACGGCGTGCCGCAGCGCAGGCAGTACTTGGAGTCGGCTGCGTGCTGCAGCGCCGGCCGCGCCTGGCTCGGGTCGTCGAGCCCGAAGACGACGGCGCCCCTCCGCTCGCGCGCGAGGTCGCCGACGACGGGATCGTCGCCGTTGACGACGACCACCGCCTCGTCCGGCAGCGCTCGCACGGCGCCCCGCCAGCGCTCGGCCACCTGCTCCAGCTCGCCGTAGCGGTCGAGCTGGTCGCGGAACAGGTTCGAGAGCAGCACCGCCCGCGGCCGCACACGCCGCGCCACCTCGGGCAGCGCCGCCTCGTCCACCTCGAACAGGCCCAGCTCGGCGCCGTTCGCCTCGACCAGCGTCGCCGCCACGCCCGAGAGCAGGTTCGCGCCGGAGCGGTTGTGTGCGAGCCGCACGCGCGGCGCCAGGATCTCGGCCACCATCGCCGCCGTCGTCGTCTTGCCGTTCGTGGCCGAGATCACCGCCGCACCGTCCCGCAACCGTGCCGCAAGCCGGTCGATCGCCCCCGGATCGAGTGTCGCGAGCAGCTTGCCGCCCACGGTGGTGCCGCCCCCGCGGCGGGCGATGCGCGAGAGCCGGCCGGCCGCGCGAGCGAGCAGAACCTCGGCGGCCAGGGAGAGGGGCACACGCACGGGGCGAGGGTACCCGTCGTCACTCCCTCGAGTCACCCATTCGGGGGATCCTGGGGTCGCGCCCTCGAACGGGTGATGCCCGTACGCAAAAGCGCGCGTACTTTGCGGCACGGATTGATCAGACAACCCGTGCTCTGCGGCCATCCCAGGGAGACTGGATGAGCGCCTTTCCCGGCGACATCACGGTACGGACAAACTCCGCCTCGCGGGGTGAGCAACTTTCGATGCGGGCGCGCATCTACTTCATGTGCGCAGCCGGCGCCGCGGCTGCCCTGACCGTGCCGTTCCTGCCGCGCCTGCACGACACGGCGTCCCACCAGTGGCTCACGTTCGCGATCCTCGCGGTAGCGAGCTCGGTGGCACGGATCTTCGTCGTGCGGACGCCGCGCGACCAGGCGTACCACGCCGACGTCGTCTTCCTGATTCCGGCCGCGATGCTCTTGCCGCCGCAGCTTGTCGCCGCGCTCGGCCTGATCGCGCTGATCCCCGAGTGGCTAAAGGTGCGCTACCGCTGGCAGCTGCAGACGTTCAACATCTGCAACTACACGATCGACGTGATGGCGGCCTGGGGGGTCGCTCACGTCGTTCGGCACGCGCACGTCCTTAACAACGATCTCCGCTTCGCCCTCGCAGGCGCGCTCGCATGCATCGTCTTCGTCGGCCTGAACCACGGGCTGCTCGCGGGGATGCTCTACCTGGGCCGCGGCCACACGCTTCGCGAAAGCCAGCTGTTCACATTCGAGAGCCTTTCCACCGAGCTGGTGCTCGCCTCGCTCGGCGTCTCGCTTGCGGCCTTCTGGCACGGGCACGCCTGGATGATCCCGTTCGTCGTCGCGCCGCTGCTGCTGATCCACCGCTCGCTCAGCGTCCCGGCGCTGCAGGCGGAAGCCCGCGTCGACCCGAAGACCGGCCTCTTCAACGCCCGCTACTTCGCCTCGGCGCTCGCGGAGGAGCTGGGCCGGGCGGAGCGCTTCCAGCGGCCCCTCTCGCTGATCATGGCCGACCTCGATCTGCTGCGCGACATCAACAACACGTACGGTCACCTCGCCGGCGATGCCGTCCTGCAGGGCATCGCCGAGATCTTCCGCGCCCAGCTGCGCCACTACGACGTGCCGGCCCGCTTCGGCGGCGAGGAGTTCTCGATCCTGCTGCCGGAGACGCCGCCCGAGCAGGCGCTCGAGATCGCGGAGCGGATTCGCCGGGCGGTCGCGGACCGCACCTTCGACGTCGAGACCTCGAGCGAGCCGATCCACGCGACGGTCTCGATCGGCGTCGCGGCGTATCCGAAGGACGGCATGGACGCGAACGAGCTGATCCACCAGGCCGACCTCGCCGTCTACCGTGCCAAGCTGCAGGGCCGAAACCGCGTTTTGGGCGCCAGCTCCGAGCCGCTGCTGATGCCGACGGAGCGCTCGACGCGCCTAGTCGCGGTGCCCGAGGACGGCGACCATCACGCGCCGCTGCCGGCCGCAGTCGAAAGCAAGCAGTCGGAGGACCGGCGGAACAACCCTCGGCCGCACTCGATCCAGGGCCCGCGCTTCTTCGCGCTCTCGCACGGCCTGGCGACGCTCGTGGGGCTCGTCGCGACCCTCGGTATCGGCGCGGGCATCGCCGGCGCGCTCTTCGGCTCGAGCCGCGACTTCGCCGGCCTCGTCGCCGTCGTCGCCCTGGTCGGGGCAGGACAGGCGCTCGCGCTCGAGACTGACGACGGCACGATCTCGGTCGCGGCTGTCGGCGCGCTCACCGCCGCGGCGCTGTTCGGCCTGCGCGCCGGCCTCGCGGTCGCCTTCACGACCACGATCGTCGAGTGGAGCGCCCGCCGGACGCGTGCCCACCACGTGCTCTTCAACATCGGCGCGCTGACCCTGGCCTCGCTCGGCGCCGTCGCCGTCTTCTCGGCCGCGCCCGGGCATCGCGGCGGCGTGCACGACCTCGTCGTCGCCATCCTCGGCGTGGCGGCCGGCACGACCTACTTCGCGATCAACATGAGCCTGGTCAGCTTCGCCGTCAGCTTCGAGGGTCACGGCCGCTGGCGCACCGTCTTCAAGGAGCAGTTCGCGTGGCTGCTGCCTCACTACGTCGTCTACGGCTTCGTCGGCGGCGTAATGGCCATCGCCTATGAGGCCGCCGGCCTGTACGCGCTCGCGGTCTTCGCGGTGCCGCTGCTGCTGATGCGCAAGACGCAGGCGGCGTACCTCGCTCATACGCAGCGCAGCGCCCAGAAGCTCCGCCAGGCCGCCGAGACGATCCAGACGCAGAACGTCTCGCTCGAGCAGGCGAACCGGCTGCTCAAGGAGCGCTCGACGGCCGCGATGGAGTCGCTCTCGGCCACGGTTGACGCACGCGACTCGTACACCGCCGGCCACTCGCGTCGCGTCCAGCAGCTCGCGCTCGCGATCGGCCGGGAGCTCGGGCTCTCGCAGGCCGAGCTCGACCTGCTCGGCCACGCGGCGCTGTTCCACGACATCGGCAAGCTGGCGATCCCGGACGCGATCCTGTTGAAGCCGGCGAGCCTGACCGAGGACGAATGGGCGTTGATGCAACGGCACGCGGACGAGGGCGCCCGCATCATCGACCGCCTCGGATTCCTGAACGACGCCGTGCCGGCGATCCGGCACCACCACGAGCGCTTCGACGGCGCGGGCTATCCGGACGGCCTGAAGGGCGAGGAGATCCCGCTCGGCGCCCGCATCATCCACGTCGCGGACGCGCTCGACTCCATGCTGACGACGCGGATCTACCGCGCCGCCCGCCCGGCGTCGGAGGCGCTGGCCGAGCTCCGGCGCGCCGCCGGTAGCCAGTTCTGCCCGCGCTGCGTCACGGCCCTGGAGCGGATCCTGCCGGTCGAGGGCCTCGAAAGCCAGGGCGACGACCGCGACCCCGCGGTTCTCGTCGCTGCCGCTTCGTAGCGCGCACTTGCGCCTTTTCTAGCGCGCTCTATCCTGTTTGCATGGCTCGAAAGCCGTACCGGGCGATCGCGGGCATCGATCAGGATGCTCTTGCCGCCTTCCAGGCAGGCATCCGCAAGCGCTACTCGGACGAGCAGATCCTCGCCGAGCTGCGCGCGTGCGCCGAGCGTCTGGGCCGCTCGCCGACGATGCGGGAGTTCGCGGCCGACTCGGGCACGGACGTTCACCCGCAGACGGTGATCGAGCATTTCGGCAGCTGGAACCGGGCCAAGCGCGCCGCCGGGCTCGTCCCGCGGCGCTTCCTGACCCGCGAGGAGCTGCTCGAGCTGCTGCGCCGCCTCGGCCAGGAGCTCGGCCGCGTCCCGACGGCGAAGGACATCGACGCGCACAAGGGCTCGATGCCGTCGAAGTCCCTCTACTGGCACACCTTCGGCTCGCTGACGGCGGGACTGAAGGAGGCCGGCTTCGACGTGCCGGTGGGGGAGGAGCGGCTGGAACGCGCGATCGAGCAGGGCGTCGGGCTCGCCCGCAAGCTCGGGCGCCTGCCGAAGTTCGCCGACTGGGCCGACGCGCGCAGGGAGAACGGGAGCCTCCTGACGGAGTGGCAGGTCTACCGGATGTTCGAAGCCCGGCGCGGTGCCTGGTCGACCTTCCAGTTCCTCGTGCGCGAGCGCCTGGGCGAGGAGGGCGTGCGGGTGGCGACCGACGGCCGGCTGCCGCGCTAGGCCGCGTAGAGGGCCGCGAGCGCCTGCAGGCAGGCCTGCCCCTCGTGCGGCGCGCGCACAGGCGGCAGCGGATCTGCCTCGACGTACGCGCCGGCGCGGAAACGCCGGCGGTCGGTCACATCGCCGCCTTCGACGAAGGCCAGGGCGCCCTCCGGAAGCTCGCTCTTGCGCAGGCGCAGGCGCAACGTCCGCTCGACCACCTCGAGCGCGTGCTTCGTCGAGGCGAAGAAGAGCTCCCGGCGGGCGCGGCCGATCCAGAGCGGGCGGCCGGTGCCACGGGCGAGGAAGAGCAGCTCGGGGCGCCGTTCGTCGAGCCAGGCGGCCGCCATCGCCCCGCGCAGCTGCTCGAGCGCCGAGGCCAACGCCTCGGGCCTCGTGCCGAAGGCGTCCACGAGCGCGAAGATCGCCTCCGAGTCGACCGTCATCTCCGGCTCGGCCCGCTCGAAGCAGTGCGCGGCGAAGATCTCCTCGTCGTTGACGATGATCCCGTTGTGGATCCCGACCACCGCGCCGTGGCGGATCGGATGGTTGTTCGCGGCGATCGTCGGGTGGCCCTTCGTGTAGTCACGGACGTGCACGAGCACCTGCGACGAGTCGATTGGCACGCTGATCTGCTCCAGGAGCGCGCTCGCGCCGGAGCGCTGCTTGTGCACCGAGGCGGGCTCGGAGCCGCCGCGATGTGCATAGCCGACGGCGTCGGCGCCACGCTCGGCGATCCCGGCCAGGAGCGCCTGCGCGGCGAGCGTGCGCTCGACCTGGGAGTCAGAACTGAGGCTGTATCCGGCTATGCCGCACATATCGCTTTCAAATAGGAGACGGGTCTGCCCCGAGTAAGTTAGCTGTGGTATCGGTAGGAGGTTTCATTACTTTCGCCTCCATCCCTCGAACGAGGCGAAATGGGTTCCTCAAGCCGGGGCCGCTGCGAGCCGATCTATCCACCACGATGGCGACGCTGCCGCTCCCGAGCCCCGCATTCGAGCCGTCGGCCGAGGACGACGCGCGGCTCGAGCTGTTGCCTGAGCCCGAGGCCGTGGCCGGAACGGAAGTGCCGGAGGAAGAGCGCGAAGAGGAAGACGAGCTCGTACCGGCTGCCGAGGCCACCCAGGACCCGCTCAAGCTCTACGTGCGCCAGATCGGCGACGGCCGGCTGCTGACCGTCACGGAGGAGCGCGACCTCGCGCGCCGCAAGGACGAGGGCGACGAGGCGGCGAAGGCGCGGCTGATCGAGGCGAACCTGCGCCTCGTCATGTCGATCACGCGCAACTACACGAAGGCCGGCGTGCCGCTGCTCGACCTGATCCAGGAGGGCAATCTCGGCCTGATCCGGGCGGTCGAGAAGTTCGACTACAAGCTGGGCTTCAAGCTCTCGACCTACGCGACCTGGTGGATCCGGCAGGCGATCACGCGGGCGCTCGCCGACCAGGGCCGCACGATCCGGCTGCCCGTCCACGTCGCCGAGCAGGTGCGGCGGCTGATGCGCTCACGCCGCCAGCTCACGCAGAAGCTGAACCGAGAGCCGACGACCGAGGAGCTCGCTGACGACAGCGGCTTCTCGCCCCAGCGAGTGGAGGAGCTCCTCGACCTCGTCGAGGACCCGGTCAGCCTCGAGACTCCCGTCGGCGACGGCGAGAGCATCTACAGCGACCTGATCGAGGACCTCAACGCCGAGGCGCCCGAGAAGTCGACGGCGGACAAGTTGCGCTCGGTCGAGCTCGTCGCGGCGCTGACACGGCTGAACCCGCGCATGCGCCTCGTGCTCGAGCGGCGCTTCGGGCTCGACGGCGGGAAGCCGGAGACGCTGGAGGAGGTCGGCGCCACCCTCGGCATCACGCGCGAGCGCGTCCGCCAGCTCGAGTCGCGCGCACTGCGCGAGCTGCGCCTGAGCGCCCCCGATCTCGAGCTGTACCTCCGGACCTAGCAGGTACTTTGGAGGCCATGAGGCCTCTGTTCGTGGATGTGCACAGCCATGTCGTCCCCTCCGGCGACGACGGCGTCGACACGGTGGGGGAGGGGCGGGAGCTCTGCCACGAGGCGGGGCGGCGGGGGACGCGGCTGCTGTTCGCGACACCTCACGTCTGGCCCCACTTCCCGCTCGATCCCGAGCGCGAGCAGGCGGTGCGCACGGCGTACGCCGAGCTCCTGCAGGGCGCGGAGCTCGAGCTGCGGCTCGGCTTCGAGCTGACGCCGTCGCGCTGGCTGCTGGACGAGGACTTCCGCCGCTACGAGCTGGACAGGACGGGCGCGGTCCTGATCGAGGTGCCGTTCGCCGGCCCCGCCGATCTCTTCTTCGCCTGCGCGGAGCGGGCGGAGGCTTCGGGCCTGCGCGTGATCGCCGCCCACCCGGACCGAACCGAGTGCGTGCTCGAGGACCCGCAGATTGCGCGCGAGATCGCCGCGCGTGGCTGGCTCGTGCAGGTGAACAGCAGCTCCCTGCTCGGCCGCGACGGCCGCGCAATCGAAGAGCTCGGCTGGCGCTTCCTCGAGGACGGCACCGCCTCGCTCGTCGCCTCCGACGGCCACCGGCGCACGCGCCCGCCGTACCTCGACGAGGCCTACGCGCTCGCAGAGGAGCGGCTGGGCGGGGGCGCGCTGCCCCTCTTCGACGGCTCGGCGCTCGGCCTGGCCGAAGCGGCCGCGGCCTGAGCGCCCGGCCCTACGAGACGGATTCCATCTCGCGCAGCGACGCGAGCCGCTTCAGCGAGTCGAGCTCGATCTGGCGGACGCGCTCGCGCGTGAGGCCCAGCCGTCGGCCGATCTCCTCGAGCGTGTGCGGCTCGCCGTCCCAGAGCCCGTAGCGGAGCACGAGCACGTGCCGCTCGCGGTCCGGGAGCGCGCGGAGCGCCTCGGCGAGCGCCTGCGAGCGGAGCGAGAGCTCGACCTGCTCCTCGGGCAGCGGCCCGTCGCCGGCGACGAAGTCCCCGAAGACGGCGTCCTCCGTCTCGCCGACGGGCTGGTCGAGGCTCGCGGACGCCCGCGCCGCCGCGCGCACCTCGCGCGCCTGCTGGAGCGGCAGCGAGGCCTCCTCGGCGATCTCCTCGAGCGTCGGCTCGCGCCCGAGCTGCGTCCAGAGCGTCCGCTCGGCCCGGTTCATCTTCTGCAGCCGCTCGACGATGTGCACGGGCATCCGGATCGTCCGCGCCTTGTCGGCGAGCGCCCGCGCGACCGCCTGCCGGATCCACCAGGTCGCGTAGGTCGAGAACTTGAAGCCCCGGCGCCAGTCGAACTTCTCGACCGCGCGGATCAGCCCGAGCGTGCCTTCCTGGATCAGGTCGAGGAACGGCAGGCCCTGATTGCGGTAGTTCTTGGCGATCGAGACGACGAGACGCAGGTTCGACTGGATCATCAGCTGCTTGGCCCTCTCTTCGCCGCGCTCGATCCGCTTCGCGAGCCCGACCTCCTGGGCCGCCGTCAACAGCGGGTGCCGGCCGGCCTCGCGCAGGAAGAGCTGCAGCGCGTCGGTGGTCGTCTCGAGCGCGTGCAGCGGCGGAGGCGGCGGAGGTGCCTCGGCCTTCTCGTCCTCGACGAGGTCGAGCCCGCGCGTCTCCAGCTCGCGGTGGAGCATGTCGAGCTCGAGCTCGTCCAGCTCGCAGATCTCGATGATCTCGGCGAGTTCGCTTTGTCGGACGAATCCCGCGAGCTCGGCCGCCTCGACCAGCGTCTGGACGGCCTCGATTTGGAGGATGCTCTCGATCTCGACCGTCATCCTCCCGCACGCTTGCCCCGGTGGCAAGGAGCCAAACGTGAATCGTTACGCGAAGGAGCGAAATCGGCGCGGCCTCTTCTCCGTCTTTCCGCTTCCGCTCGTGTTCCCGACCTGCTCCACGAGCGCACGATAATCGGCGTTATGTCAAGTCGAGGAGCGGCTCTCCCGCTGGCTCCGGCGGCTGTCCTCCCCGCGCCGGTCGGCGCCGAGGGCGCCGTCGACCATCCGCCGCCCGCGGCCCGGGTGAGTTTTCCCCAGGACGAAAATACACCTGTGGAAATCTTCTTCGCAAATAGCGAGGATTTTCGCCGCAGAATCCCCTTGCACATGACCGGATGGCCTTCTAGATTTGCTTCTGCGCCGAGCACGGAGCGCGACTAGGTTGAAGCCACATTCGGAGGCCGTACGCGGAAGCGGAAAGTCAGCGGAGGTGGTGGACGAAAGCGCGACCGGCTCGGCGAAACTCTGGTCCCAGCCGGTCGACCGACTCGCCGCCCGGTTGTTGCATGCTGCGCGAATGGCAGAACGAGCCGGCGGAAATTCTTTTCGTCGCAAATAGCGAGGAATTGTCGGATCCCCCTCTTGCACAGGCTTACGGGTTCTCGTAGTGTCCCCTGTGCGCCGATCACGGAGCGCTGCTAGGTTGAAGCCGCTTCCGAGGGCTGTACGGGGAAGGTCGCAAGACTGGAGCCGGAAAGTCAGCGGGGGTGGTGGACGAAAGCGCCACCGGGTCGGCGAATCTCTGGTCCGCCTCGGCCGGGGCCGCCGCGTCGCGTCTCCCCTCCACACGGGCCGAAATGGCCCTATCCGCAAAGAGCGAACGTTTCCGGTCTCGGCGATTCCGCCCGGTCGGCGAACCCTTGCTCCAGCGTCCGCTGGAGTTGTCCGCAAAGAGCGAGCTTTTTGACCGCCGCGACCCCTTGATCGCCCCGGACGTATCCCGTAGATTCTCTTCTGCGCCGACCACGGAGCGCGACTAGATCGAAACCGTTCGCGAAGGCTGTACGGGGATTCCGCAAGGAGGAGCCGGAAGGTCAGCGGGGGCGGTGGACGAAAGCGCCACCGGGTCGGCGAACCTCTGGTCCGACATCGTCTCGGCCCGCCTCGTTAGGATCCGCCCGTGCCGCACCTCCGCCCGCCCAGCATCGATCACGGCGTCGTCTCGCTCCTGTGGGCGGTCGGCCTCGGCGCCTTCATCTACTTCGGGATGGTCGCCGTCGGCGTCTCAGGCGGTGTCTCGTTCATCGCTGCGGCGGTCGGAGCGTTCTTCATCTTCCTGCTCGTGCGCCTCTACGGCGAGGACGAGCG